>OAVH01000149.1_pt1 | contig 56009 bp, 52 predicted proteins | sample 1495281 | NCBI WGS metagenome assembly OAVH01 (sample SAMEA2580082, study PRJEB22360) | human gut metagenome | biome: human gut; feature: human-associated habitat; material: faeces | place: Denmark | collected 2008/2010
AAAATCAAAAAGAAAAAAGGAAACGCCGAAGCATTTCCTTTCAGTGATTTAATGAGAACAACACGATTTGACTTAGAGCCGTAATCCGGTGTTCTCCTACATTCTATCTAATAGCTAAACTTCTTCAACATCTGATTCACCGCACCAACGGGAAAACCGACGATGCTGTAATAGTCGCCTTCGATCTTTTCAACGAAGATGCCAGCACCATTTTGGATACCGTATGCACCAGCTTTGTCTTTGTAGTCATCACTATCGAGATAGCGATTAATTTCTCCAGTGGTCAAAGGATAAAAGGTCACAGTAGCGGAAGTTAGTTTTTCCTCCAGTTGGTCTCCTTGACGAATTACCACGGAGGTATAGACTAAATGGTTGCCGCCGCTCATACTTTCCAGCATACCAAATGCTTCTTCTCGACTCTTAGGTTTGCCGAGGATTTGTTCACCCAGTACGACCACCGTATCACTGGCGATTACTAATGCTTCTGGGTGCTCAGCGGCGACCACTGCCGCTTTTTGCCGCGCCATCTCCATCACATAATTCTTTGGTGCGTACTGATCTTTGACTTCTTCATCAATATCGGCCGGTTGAACGGTGAAATCAGCCATCAGCCAGTGGAGTAATTCTTGTCTTCTTGGTGATTGCGAAGCTAAAATAACGGTCATAAATCTGCTCCTCTTTAGACTAGTGTGGGTCTTGAATTCGTTTGAACATATGCTCCATATCGCTGTTGCTAAAATGAATCAATACTGGACGACCATGGGGGCAGTTGAAAGGATTCTCGCATTGAGCCAAATCCGTCAACAAGACCCGCGCTTGTGCTTCGTTCAAGTGATGGTTGGCTTTGATCGAGCGTTTGCAGCTCATCATGATGGCGGTCGCTTCACGGAATTTTTTGACACTGACAGAACCAGTAACTAAAAGCATATCGATCATTTCACGAATGATGCTTTCCTCTTGTCCGGCTGGATACCACGTCGGATGCGCTCGCACGATGAAGCTGTTAGGGCCAAACTCTTCTAAATAAATGCCGACTTCCTGCAATAGCTCCGTTTGTTCTTTTAGCTTGATGGCATCGTTGTTGGGATAATCCAAAACAAATGGCACCAGCAACTCCTGCAGATCATCAGAAACGTCGCCGATTTTTTCGCGGAAATATTCGTATTTGATCCGCTCTTGCGCCGCGTGCTGGTCAATGATATATAAGCCGTCTTTACTTTGGGCAAACAAATAGGTACCATGCATTTGACCGAAATATTCCAGCATCGGGAATCGTTCTTTGGGATGCTCGTTCTCCAGCTTTGTTATCGCCTGTTCAATCACTTTTTCACCAGATTGGGTACTTAGATCAAATTCAGGATGGTCGGTATTAGCCGCTTCCTCATATACTTGCTCTTCTGTCGGGACCTCTTCTTCAATCAGCGGTTCCGGGGTTTCTTCCACGATCGCCGTTTTCTCTTGTTCGGTTTCAAGTGGAACAGCCATCGTTTTTTCAACGATTTCTTCCTTTAGCGGTACCGGGGTTTCAACTGATTCTGATTGTTTCGGTTCGACGTAAAAAATTCCCGTTTTAGGATCATAGTTCAAATCACTCTTTTTCTTCGGCTGCTCCTCTAATGGCAAGTCCATTTGTTCCGTGTGGATTTTTTCGACCTTGCGTTTGAAGCTGGGATTTTCACCGACATCAGGAATCAAATTGATCTGGCGCAGACTTTCAGCAATTCCGCGGCTGATTAGCTCCATCAATTCTTTTTCTTTGGATAAACGAACTTCCTGTTTGGTTGGATGCACATTTACATCGACTAACAGCGGGTCCATCGTAATCTCAAGCACCGCAATTGGATATCGTCCCACCATCAATTTTGACTGATAACCATTAATGATCGCTTTGTTCAGTGCATAGTTTTTGATATAGCGACCATTGATGATTACCGATAAATAATTGCGACTTGCACGCGTCACTTCTGGTAACGACACGTAGCCATTCAACGTGAAATCCAAATCTTTCGCTTCGACCTTCAGCATTTTTTTCGCCGTGGCTACTCCATAGATACCAGCCAGAGTTTGTTTTAAATCTCCTGTACCACTGGTGCTCAGCATCTTGTGACCGTCATGGACGAGACGAAAGGCGATATTAGGATGGCTCAAGGCCATTCGATTGACGATATCTCCAATATTCGACAGTTCCGTTTGCAGCGACTTCACATATTTTAAACGCGCAGGCGTATTGAAAAACAGGTTTTCTACGGTGATTTTTGTTCCTGTCCGTAAGGAAGCTGGACGATGTTCTTCAATTTTTCCGCCTTTTAAGAAAAGGTACGACCCTTGTGTTTCATCAGCAGTCGAAGTCTCCAAAGTCATCTCAGACACAGAGGCGATCGACGGCAATGCTTCCCCGCGGAACCCCAATGTCCGAATGCGAAATAAATCATCGCGGTTATGGATTTTACTTGTGGCATGACGTTTAAAGGCATTCTCAACATCGTCTTGATTGATGCCTTCGCCATTGTCTACGATCTGGATCTTTTTCAAGCCTGCTTCTTCGATCAAAATATCGATCTGTGTTGCTTTTGCATCGATTGCGTTTTCAACCAGTTCTTTGACGACTGAGGCAGGACGTTCGACGACTTCTCCTGCGGCGATCTGATTGGCTAAGCGTTCGGATAATTCTTGGATCTTTCCCATCGAATTCCCCCTTGTTTAAATCCGTTTTTGTAACTCGTATAGGAAGTTTAATGCTTCCATCGGGTTCATTTCAAGTAGATTGGCTTTCTTGATACTGTCGACTACACCAAGTTCAGCAGTTGACACCTCGCTAAATAACGAAAGCTGCTCGGTTTCTTCAACAATCTCCGCATTTTTTTGCACAGGCGCATCAGATTCTAAAGCGGATAGAATCGTCGCTGCGCGAGAAAGCAGATCGGTGGGCATCCCAGCGATTTTCGCGACATGAATCCCGTAGCTTTTATCTGCGGGTCCATCCATCAGCTTGTGCAGGAAGACGACTTCGCCGTTTTGCTCGACCGCGCCAACGTGAACATTTTTTAATTGAGGCAGGCTTTCTTCTAACACCGTCAACTCATGATAGTGGGTTGAAAATAGCGTTTTGGCCTTCACATTTTTATGGATATATTCAATAATCGCTTGTGCTAACGCCATCCCATCATACGTCGCTGTTCCCCGTCCTAATTCATCGAATAAAATCAAGCTGTTTGGTGTCGCGTGACGCAGTGCCTGATTGGCCTCCATCATTTCCACCATAAATGTCGATTGGCCGGCGATTAAGTCATCGCTGGCACCGATGCGGGTAAAGATTTGATCGAAAATCGGCAGTTCGGCACTTTCCGCTGGAACAAAACAGCCCATTTGCGCCATAATTACTGTCAAAGCAAGCTGACGCATGTAGGTGCTTTTACCGGACATATTCGGTCCAGTAATCAGCAGGAGCATCTCATCAGGACTCATGTGAACACTATTTGGAATATATTCCTGATGTCCCAGAACCTTTTCCACGACCGGATGGCGACCTTCTTTGATTTGCAGGTTATGTGTCCCAACCTCCATCGTCGGCTGTACATACTGATAACGTTCACTGACAGTCGCAAAGCTTTGCAAGACATCTGTCGCACTCAAGCTTTTTGCAAGTTTCTGCAAGCGGGTAATGGCCTTTTTAACTTCATTGCGAACTTCTAGGAAGAGGTTATATTCTAGCGCAACAGATTTTTCTTCGGCTTCCAAAATCAAGGTCTCTAATTTCTTCAATTCTGGCGTAATAAAGCGTTCCGCATTGGTTAAAGTCTGTTTCCGTTCATATTTGCCCTCTTCTAAGTTAGCAAGATTGGATTTCGTAATTTCAATGTAATAACCAAATACGCGATTGTAGCCGACTTTTAGTGTTTTAATTCCAGTAGCTTCACGTTCACGTGCTTCTAATTCTGCCAACCACGTTTTCCCGTTGGTCATAGCCTCACGGTACTGATCCAACTGCTCGTTGTAGCCATCCTTAATGACATTGCCTTCAGTAATTTGCAGCGGCGCTTCGTCCTTGATCGCTTTTTCAATCAAATCCACTAAATCATCCATTGGTTCCATATCCACCAATAAATCATTCCACTCGCCTTGGTTGATGCCAGTCAATAACTGACGGATCTGGGGTACCTGCATCAAAGAAGTTTTCAATTGGATCAGATCACGGCCATTGACATTGCCAAAGGCCACTCGACCAGCTAAACGTTCCAGATCGTAAACCTTTGTGAGGGATTCATTCAGATCCATCCGTTCAAAATAAGCATTCAATAAGGAAGAAACCATCGCTTGACGTGCGTTGATCTGACGCTTTTGGATCAATGGACGATCAATCCATTGCTTCAATAATCGACCGCCCATCGCGGTTTTTGTTTCATCCAACAGCCACAAAAGAGTGCCCTGCTTTTTGCCTGTTCGAATCGAACGAGTCAATTCCAAGTTGGTTTTTGAGAAATAGTCCAGCTTCAAGAAATGCTCCGGCTGGTATTCTTCTGCTTTTTGGATATGGCCTAAGCTGCGTTTTTGTGTGACAGATAAATACGTCAGTAGTTTGCCAGTCGCTTCTTTTTCTAATTCATCTGTGATATCGGCGGTCAGAAAGCTGAATTCCGCATTGTCCTCGATCGTTTCCTGCCTTGAAAAGACCAAGCCAAGTCGTTCCGCAAGATTTTTCTGCAAACCTTCAGGGATTTCACTGCCTAAAACAATTTCTTTTGTTTGTAAAGCCGTCGCTTCATTCATTACGGCTTCTTCATCATGCAGTAGCGTTGTTTTTAATTCACCGGTTGAAAGATCAACGTAAGCAAAACCGAACTTGTCTTTGACTTGGGTAACAGCAGTCAGAAAATTATTGGCTTTGGCTTCGATACCTTTGCCTTCCATCAGTGTTCCTGGTGTGATCAATTGGACAACTTCCCGTTTGACCATGCCCTTTACCTGCTTCGGGTCTTCCATTTGTTCACAAATAGCAACCTTGTAGCCCTGTTCGACTAAGGTGTCGATATAGCCCTGAGCAGAATGATGCGGTACGCCGCACATGGGGATCGGGTCGTCTGCATTCCGATTTCTACTGGTCAAGGTCAGCTCTAACAACTGCGAAACCTTGATCGCGTCTTCGTTGAAGAGTTCATAAAAATCCCCTAATCGGTAAAATAAAAAGGCGTCTTTATATTGGTCCTTGATCGCCAAATATTGTTCCATCATTGGTGTGTTCTTCGTTTTTTGAGGCATTATTGCGCTCCCTCCCCTGTAACTTCATCTGCTTCTAAGGCTGCATTGACTTCTTTTTGGATCATTGTGGTCAGATGCTGAAGCAGATCATTGGCTTCATAAAGTTGTTCACGATAGGCGATTACTAACGGATGCTGATCAAACTCCTTAGTCAGACGATCCGCTTCTTTCATTGCTTCCCGTTCGGCTTCTGGTTTGCCATAATGAGCAAACTGAACCGCGTCTTTTTGTGCAGCTTTGATGCCTTCTTCCAATTGCTGAAGCGTGTCGTTTTCCGCTACTCGCTTTTGAAGCTGCTGGAAACGAGTGATCACTTCATTTTCACCTAATAATGCTGTTAAATGAGATAAAGCCGCTTCGACGGCGGCTTCATTTGTTAAATTCATTTTATCCCTCTGCTTCTATTCTCTAAATGGACGATCTTCATTGATTAAGATCGTTTCGATTTTTTGTCCATGACCATTTTTGTCAATATCAATCACACAAGCGGACAATACGGTGCGCCCTTCTTCAATCACTTCAAACCGTTGCGGCAATGCCGTTAAAAACTTTTCAATGATCGGTTCCTTTTTCATGCCTAAAATGCCATCATATGGACCGGTCATCCCGACGTCGGTCAGATATGCCGTCCCTTTTGGTAAAATACGGCCATCATTGGTTTGGACATGGGTATGGGTTCCAACTACAGCTGAAACGCGTCCGTCCGCAAACCAACCCATCGCTTGCTTTTCGCTGGTGGTTTCGCCATGAAAATCTACAAAGATATACGGTGTACGTTTTTGCGCCTCCGTAATCAGCTGATCAGCAATGCGGAAAGGATCATCCAAATCGGTCATAAATGAACGCGCCTGCAAGTTGATGATCGCCAGCTCCAACTCATTCACCTTCACATATAAATGGCCTTTACCTGGTACGCCTTCTGGAAAATTTGCTGGTCGGATCATTTTTTTCGCGTCAGCGATAAAGTCAAAAATCGCTTTATTATCCCACGTATGGTTCCCCATGGTAACTACATCGACCCCATCTTGCAAAAATTTCTTATAGATTTTTTCTGTAATGCCACGGCCTGCCGCCGCATTTTCACCGTTAACGATCGTCAACTGTGGATGGTATTTTTTCTTTAAACGCGGTAAATAGTCACTCAACATCTGCCGACCTAATGAACCAACAACATCCCCAATGAATAGTAAGCGCACTTTTTTTCCCCTTCTCTAGTTAAGCATCTTGTCTTATTATAGTTGTTTTTGCTTGAAAATAAAAGATTCCATTCGACTTGCTGTAAGCAATTTAAAAATAAAAAAACTACGAGCAGCAACGCACTCGCAGTTTTTCATTATTAAACAACCTCAACCGTATCGTCTTTATCCCAATGTGCCTTCTGCTCGCTTTTTGCACGATAGCTTTGAACATGCTCCCAATTCTTAGGGTCCTGTTGGTAGGTACTGAAATCCAAATCATCGACTAGCCATTTTTTCTGTTCCTCATCATAAACAAGGCTCGCGATTGCGTTTTGTGCATCCGTCGTCAATGCCTCATCAATCCCAACTTCCTCGACTAATTGCATCGAACGCTTGAGATCGATATAGACATCGAATTGAGCTTTTGTTTGTCCTGTATTCACCGAAATTGAATCGCAATTGAGCTTGATTGACTGAAATTGCTGGTCAAAGCTTTTCAAGTAAGGCTTTAGTTCTGCAAAACTCAATTGCAGCTTTTCCTTATGTGATTTAGAAGCGATTAGCTGCGAAACATTCAAACCATCGCGAATTCCTTGATTGAAGGAATCAAAATAATTGACGACTGATGCTAGTAGATGCTTTTGGAACCCTTGATTGTTCTCATACAGGCTATTCTCTTTCACTGTCAGCCGCTGATCCTCTGCTTTGAGATCAACCTGCTCTTGAACCTTTTTTGAGCCAAATTTCGGATGCGCCATTTCATAGGTTACGTTGTATGTTCCTGGTAAAAAAGGACCATAAGTATATTTATTCCAGTCCTCAACGAAATCTCCAGAAACCTCCTGTGCTTGGATCGTGGTTCGAAGATCGGTACCTTTAGGCAATTCTACAATAAGAAATCGTGCATTTGGATAGATTTTAGCTGGCTTTAAAAAGGAAGCTCCCTCTTCAATCGAAAAATATTCATCCTTTTTTAAAAGCTTAGTGATCTGCTTTTTTTTCAGCTTTTTTACCTGCTGTTGAAAAAGAACTTGTGCGTCTTTGCTGATTTTTTTCTTATTTGAGTAGCTAGGCATGTACCGCTTGATTAACGTCTCATCATTTTCAATCAGTGCAGTCGCTAAACGATCCACCGTAGCATCTACACTATTTTTATATCTAGAATAGCTGACAAAGCTGAATAGGATCACGATGACTAATACGATCGTTGCCAGCATTCCAGTCTTTTTAGTCATTAAGCCCGCCTCTGAAGGCCTCTTTCATTGATTTGAAATGATAATTTCGACTTTCATTTGCGGAATTGATCTCCCACTTACCGTCTTTTTTCTCTAACTTCACCTGATAACCTTCACCATTCATATTTTCATCGGTGTTGATTGGTGCTTCATTGATCTTTCCAGGCAATTCCTGCAATAAATATTTTTCTGCATCTCGACGCACACTAGTATAATCAGTGTATTTACCTTCATTCTCTTCTACGAATTTGTCTATGATTGATTCGGTATCAACATCATCCAAAAAGACCATTTCTGGACGTACGTAGATGACTGCTGATTCTGGGAAGAATTCTTTAAAGCTGTAAGTTACCTTGCCCTTTTCAGCATTGGTCTGTTGAAGTTGAGTTATAACCTTTTCCAACTCTGCTGTTGAAGGATCATAGTTTGTAAAATCTTCCTTCAAGCTATTGACGCTGTCTTCTTTAAAGGTTTTGCTTTCCGCTTCTAGATCATTGGCTAACTCAAGTTTCCCTGCCGCCTTCTTATCTTCTTCTTTCACTTCGTCAGAATTATAAAAGACTTTCGTTATATATTGACTTACCAGCGCTTGTACCGCCTTGGTGTCGTCATTGTATTTTTTTGTATCAAGCTTCAGCTCGATGCTTTCATCCTTCTCGTCTTCAGAATAGTACATAGCTTCATAATGTAGATCATATTTTGCATCTTTTTTGACTTCAAATACCAATGGCTCAGTAAAGCTCTTATCCTCAGATAGGCTCTCATTACTCATAACTTTAAAGTTATCATTGGAATCATAAACGTGCTCTGAAGAAACCTTCTTCCCATCTTCATCGTACAAAGCGAAATCGTTAGAAGAAACATCCAATTTCTCTTTTGACTTATTTTTGACTTTAATATCCAGTGCTAGGAAGCCTGTCTCATCATCAACCTTTTTCCCATCAGGTATGATGTAGCTGCCTCCTTCAATGCTCATTTCAACTTTTGATGTTTGGGCTGTATTTTCCTTCTCATTCGCTTTTTTTGTGTCGCCACCGCCGGAGCAGGCAGTCAATGTTACTAATAGACTACTCAATAAAATCAACCCACTAAATCCCCTAATTTTTTTCATGCTTTTTCCTCCCATATGTTTCATTTTTGATTAATAAAAAAACGCGTATTACATATATGATAAACGGAATTAACCCTTTTCGTCAACATGATTAAAGAAATTAACAAAACATCTAATAATATTAAAAAAACAAATAAAATTAATAGAAGAAATGTTAAAAAAAGAGCTAATAATATTTATAACTATTTAATTTGTGATTTTTACTTTCTAGCTTTTCAAGCAATGAAGTCGTTCCTCTTCTGCTGCTTATTTATGCAATGACCTGTTAAATAATAAAGAAATGAATTCCTACTGTGTGTTTTTGTGAAGCGTTTGTCTTCTAAAAAAAGAGGCTACGACAAAAGTAATTGTCATAGCCTCTAGCAGTTTAAGTTTATTATTAATGCACCAATTCTAATTGGCGTAGTGCTTTATAAATTCCATCTTGATCATTGGTGTCCGTCACGAGATTGGCGGCATCCTTAACATGATTGGCAGCATTTCCCATTGCCACACCCGTTCCCGCCAAATTCAGCATTTCAATGTCGTTGTTGCCATCACCAAAGGTCACGATATTTTCTGGTTTGATCCCGACTTTTTTCGCTAAAGCTAAAATCGTTTGCGCCTTAGAACCAGGATTAGGAATGATATCAACACTATTCTCGTGCCAGCGAACCAAACGAAATTCAGGAAAAGCCGCTTCAAACTCCTCATCCATTGACTGATCATAAAAGGCACAGCCTTGGTATACTTCATGTTGAGAGAAATAATCTGGTTCATACTCTGGCGCCTGTTGTCCAAAAGAAGACATCGCATTGCGAACCTTTTCCTTGTCAAAATCAGTTACTCGCCCGAAAGAATCTAATCCGAAGAGCATAATGTCGATCTCTCGTTCCGTGGCAAAATCAATCATACGAGTCAACGCTTCACGATCCAGCGTATGCTTATACACCTGCTCATGATCTAAAAATCCTGCAGAACCATTGCAAATAATGTAATTCGTACAGCCTAACTGATGAATCACATCGCCAGCCAACAAGCGGGACCGTCCCGTCGCAATAGTCACTAAATGTCCAGCCTCACGCAATGCCTTCAACGCCTTCATCGTGCTGTCCAAAGGTTTTCTTTGGCTGCTCAACAAGGTACCATCAATGTCTAGTGCGATTAATTTTCTTTCCAAAATTTATCTCTCCATTTTTATGTATTTGCTGCCCTCACGTAGGGCTAACTTACTGAATGAATGCTGCTGTATAAAATCTCTTACCCAATCAGGATTCACCTTACTATAGTCACGCAATGCCCAGCCGATCGCCTTTTGGATGAAAAATTCATCTGTTGTTAGATCCGCTAAGATCGCTTGCGCCAACAATTCTGTATCGGTGCTTTCTTTAAACATCAACTGTAAATTGATCGCTACACGCCGATACCAAAAATTCTCATGCTGATAGAAAAAACGATACACCTGCTCCAACTCTGCTGGATGCGCTAAAACCCACGTAGAAAACACCTTACGCCACGCATCAATACTGTCCCACCAAGTTTTTTCACCTAATAAAGGAAGCAATACCGCCAGATCCGCTAGTGAAAAACGCAGAATGTTCTTTTGTGCCAAATCAATCGCGTAATACTGATATTCTCGCTCATTCATTCGATAGTTGCGAAAAATCTCTTGTATCAGTTCTTCGATTGATAACATGGTACTTTCTTTTAAAAAGGGCCGTTCCAATAGTGCTCGCTGCGGCTTTTTGACTCCGCAAAAGGGAAAAAGATCCTTCATGTACCGAGCCATTGGTTCCGCAATCTCGGGTTGATACGGAAAAATCAATGCGTTCATCCTTAATCTCCTTATTCGTTTTAAAGTAAGATTTTTTTCAAATAAAAAAATTAGGTCGATTCAAATGCCGTATATCATTCAACTAATGCGTTTATCTACTATTTTACGAACTAGCTCGTAACTAAGTTCGAATTTTTCTAACGTAAGATTCTCGTACGCACACCATTCTTCTAAATACGCTGAAGCGTAAAGAAAAACTGGCAAAGTTGTACTGACATCCTTCATTGTAGAGAAGTTTCAGAGAATTTGCAAAAGCTTCTTACACTATTCTGTTTCAATCTTTTCGCTGTCTTAGAAAAAAGCAATCGTTTTTTGCCAGCACCCAACAATTAACACATTTTTTTCAAAAAAGCAACACTTGAACTTGACTCTGCCCGCTCTTTTCCGTTATACTGACGTTTGTGTAAAATAATGCAGCAGAAGAATAATAGCCCGTCCCCAGTTCGTTGCCAGTATTGGTTCAATTGTGTAACCGCGGCTGCGAAGGTGAAGATTGAAGAACGAACTACACGGATATGAATTTTTCAACGGATTATTTTACTCCAAAACAATTTATTGGAGGAATTTTTAATGTCACGTTATACAGGACCATCATGGAAACAATCTCGTCGTCTTGGTATCTCATTATCAGGAACAGGTAAAGAATTAGCACGTCGTCCATACGCTCCAGGTCAACATGGACCAAACAGCCGTGGAAAGAAATCTGAATACGGCTTGCAAATGTCAGAAAAACAAAAATTACGTTTCATCTACGGATTAAACGAACGTCAATTCCGTAACTTATTCGTACGCGCTAGCAAAATCAAAGAAGGTAAACATGGTGTTAACTTCATGATCTTACTAGAACGTCGTCTAGATAACGTTGTTTACCGTTTAGGTTTGGCTTCAACTCGTCGCCAAGCTCGTCAATTAGTAAACCACGGTCACGTAACTGTCGATGGCAAACGTGTTGACATCGCTTCTTATGAAGTTGAAGTTGGCCAAGTTATCGGTATCCGTGAAAAATCTAAAAACATGGTTACAGTAAAAGAAGCAGTTGAATCAGCTGTTGGTCGTCCAGCTTTTGTTAGCTTCGACGATGAAAAATTAGAAGGTTCATTATCTCGTTTACCAGAACGTGATGAAATCAACCCAGAAATCGACGAATCATTAGTCGTTGAATTCTACAACAAATTAATGTAAGACTTCTTACAGACAACAACACCCGCATCCTGATTGAGGATGCGGGTGTTTTTTGTCTTCTATTTCAAATTCTGACTATGAATTCTTTTTAAAAATTACTAAAACGCAGATTTACCCTTTTCGTCTAGAACCGTCCGTTACTCGGCCATTCCTTTGATAATCGTCACGAAGGAAATATCATACATTTGTGCATAAGGTTTAACGTAGACTTCAAAATCGATGCCATTGCTGCTAGGTTTAACCTTAACCACAGTGCCGATAACAAGATCCGCTGGCGAATTTCCACCCAAACCGGAAGTTCGAACAACGTCCCCTTCTTTAATCTCTTTTTCTTTAGTAACCTGCGAGGCGATCAATTGCTGTTTTTTTTCTTCATATTTATTTAAGATCCCAAAAGACTCCCCATTATTTGTACCTATTTTTATTGGAAAATGGTTACTGTTTTGATTATCAGAGGTCAATAATTCAATTTTGGATGACTGTTCTCTAACCTCCGTCACCCGACCAATCACCCCTTTTTGAGACATAACCGCCATGTTTTCCGTCACGCCGTCATCACTTCCTCTATCAACGATAAGCTCATCCTGCCAGGTGTCTGGAGAACGTGTGATGACCGTTGCCGAGACCTTCTCATAATCAGTCAATGTTTTGCTTAACTCCTCTTCAACCTTTAGACGTTCGATTTCTTGTGCTTGATTTTTCACGTTCTGTTTCAAATCATCGTGTTGCTCGATCTCGCCTTTTAGATTTTTATTTTCTTCATACGTATTTACCAGTCTAGACAAGGAATCAATACTCCCGAACCATCGTCCAGGTATCATAACGATATCCCCAACAACAGACAGTGGATCATTCATCGCAGTATCTGCATCGTTTTTCTTCCATCGATTTACTACTGTAACTAGAATGACTGCCATAGCCAAAATTACCACGACAATCATCCACCTTTTTAAACGAAACTTTTTCACTTAGGCACCCTCTATAAACTATTCGACTTTTACCAACAACCAAAAACAAATCCTTTGTTGCTTCAATTTTCTGTTAACCGCTTTCTAATGTCAATGATAGATTCAATAATCTAAAACTGGAATTCAACTGTTTATGCTGTATCTCGAAAAAAGTAATTTCGTTTTTTGGTAACTATCTATTTTATTTGAAGACAAAAAAGATCGAAATGCGCTGAGCTTTGTTTTCCTGTTGGATATTTTTGTAATTGTACAAAAGTCATTCAAAAACCGTTACCCTAAATAGCTATAGTATAATTAGCAGTAATCTAACTTATAACGGAGGAAATGAAATGAAAAAATCAGAAACTATTGAAACACTCGCGACAATCGAAGAGATCGTTACCGTTGTACCTGAAAAGTAGTACTGGGAAATGTAAAATTTGCCATTGTTTCTTACGTTGTTGATGGATTCAAGTATGTTTCAAAGAAAAGTATAACTGTTCCTTTAGGTTATCAAGTTGGTGATACGATAAAAATCAGATATGACAAAAATGAACCCACAAGATTTAAACGCCTTTCACCACGATTTGCATAGCGCTAAATTGATACCGAGTATGGCTTTAATTATCCGACAACATCTCTTTATGTCCCTAACATATCATCCTGTAAGACCCACAGTTACTTCTTATTTCTTATAGTATTCTGCTTTAAATTATTTAATTTCGTGTCCTTATCAAAAAAATTGATTACATGCAAAACACCTTGAGCTAATCAAAAACGCTATTTTTAAAGGTTATGTTGACGAGAGCCTCCTTATCAATGATAATTGTTAGATGACATCGAATGAAAAGGAAAAGAGTGAAAAAATGAAATACTGTCCTAATTGCGGTACTGAGGTACGCTCAGAAGCAAATTTTTGTCCAGCCTGCGGATATAACTTAGAACAAACAAGACCAGCAGTTGGTCCTCAAAAAGATCCCGAAAACAACGTGCCCTTTTATCAACCAAAAATCGAAGAGCCGCTAAAGCTTGAGCTGGAAAAAGCAGATGGCTTACACATTACTCGTGCTGAAATCAAAAAACAGGCACAGGAAAAACTGTCCGGCAGATATGGTGAATGGTGTAAAACAATCATTTTGCTGGTCGGTGCGAATTTTATCGCCGGCTTTATTTTTCAAATTGCCTACTTTCGTTTTTTTACCAACGGCGTGCTAAGAATACTTAGCCCCTATGACTACTACGACAGCTATGGTTACGGCTATAATTATAACTACATCCAACCGTATACATCGCGGCTTTCGCTAGTTGCTTGGTTTCTAATCATGGTGGCGGCCTTTATTCTGATCTTTTTGATCGCCGCTTTATCGACCGCTGTCTTGCAATGGTGCGCGATCCACACCTTAAGAGGCAACCGAGCAGATGGATTACAAATCTTCGCGTACTTTATCAAGGCGCAAAAAAATCGTGTATTGAAGGCAAATATTTTAATCGCCATCTATACCTTCCTTTGGTCGATGCTGTTCGTCATCCCAGGTATTGTAAAGAGTGCATCCTATGCTATGACGAACTATTTATTGGAAAAAGAGGACAACTTAAGTGCTGCGGATGCGATTTTATTAAGCCGTCAAATCATGCATGGCTATAAGCTGGAATTTTTGATCCTGCGCTTTTCCTTTTTCTTCTGGAATCTCACAGCAATCTTCCAGCTTACGAATTTTTACGTGATGCCTTACCAGAATGTGACAGAGATTCAATTTTTAGACCGACTTTATGAACATTACATCGAACAAAACAAAGAAGTCGAAGCATAGAAAAAACGTCAGCTAAATGTTTTAGCTGACGTTTTTTTATTTATTCGTTCTCGCCTGTCTGCTTTGATACATCTGCTTAAAGACATAGATCGCGATAAATAATGCAAACATGCTTAACAGACCAAACAGAATAGTCTTCGTGCTGCCGGTCAAATTGCTGCCGACATATGAGTAAACCACCGTTGCCGGAAGCTGCCCGATCCCTGTTGCGATTAGGAAGGGAATCGGCTTAATCGCCGTTAATCCCGCCGCATAGCTGATAAAGTCAAAAGAGATAAATGGCAGCAGACGACAGATCAAAATCGTGTGTTTCCCATAACGATCAAAATACGCGTCTAACTTCTCCAGCGAAAAGTTCTTGTTCAACCGTTCAACAATATCTCGTCCTGCAATTCGTGCGATATAAAAACAAACCAATGCTCCCGCCATCGCACTCGTCCATGAAAGCAAAGCTCCTTGCCACCAGCCAAAAACCGCAGCATTCGCAAACGTAATCAAAAAGGCCGGCAATGGCGCGATGATTGATTGGAACATCATCAGCAGAAATGAGATCACGACTGCCCAAACTCCAAAAGACCGTAAATAGCCCACGATACTCTCTACACTCATGGAACGAAAGAGCATCAACACTTGTGTAACCTTCGAACGAATCCCCGGAATAAAGTAAAAGCCGACGACCGCCAGCACTATCACAAGAATCAATAGGATTCGAGCGAAAGTTCGCTTGTTCATTTTAGACATTATTTTTCTACTTCCTCAACTTTTGCCCATCGATAATATGAGCCATCATAATTTTTTACTTGTTTGAAGCCGCACATCTCCATCACTAGCTCCATGTAAGCTGAACGAATTCCAGCCGTACAATAAGTGACGATCTGATCCTTTTTAGATAAACCAGCATCTTCAAACAACTTCGTTAACTCTTCTTTACTCTTTAGCTTGCCGTTTTTCTGGAACAGCTCCGTGAAGCGCAGATGAATCGCGTCAGGCAAATGACCACCTTTGGCCTCGCCGTACAAGACCTCGCCTTTGTATTCTTTGTCCTCACGAACGTCGACAACTTTGTAGTCAGCATAATCCTTTTTCAATTCATCCGTCCTAATCATATGCTTTTGATCAATCGAATCAATCGTCACATCAACTGGATCTAGCTCCGTACTCTCATACGCTGTTTTAAGCCCCGATTTTTTCAAATCCGTAAAGCCACCGTCGACCATCTTGACATCCTGATAGCCGGCCGCTAATAATTCCCAAGCGATCCGTCCATCATCGCCCCAGCCTTTTTGCGCACCAGCAAACAGGACCACTTCCTTGTCCTTCGCGATCCCTTTTTCACCTAATCGCTTGCCTAATTCTGCGGGTTCAAGCACCAAGCCCCATTTCTCATCGCCGGAGGCCCCTTCTTCGACTGAAGCTAAATTTTGCCAACCAATTACAGTCGATCCTTTGATCGTACCTTTATTGGCCTCTTCTTCACCCCGCGCGTCAATTAAAATGAGGTCATCCAGATTTTTTTTAACGTACTCTGCATCCACAATATACTCACCAGTAAAAGCCGTTGTTTCTTTTTCGGCTGATTTAGAAGTGTCCGCTTTCTCGTTACCGCCGCCGCAACCTGTTAAACCTAAAGAAACTAACGCCAATAGCCCAATCATTGTTTTTTTCATCTTTTTCTCCATTCATTTGTCGTTTTGTTGCTCCGACATTCCTGCCGAAGCCCAGGAATCTCCATCCTTTTGTCTGATAAAGTTATTTTGCTAAATAGTTCGACCATAAATCCGCTATAAATTTAGACGTAGTCCTTAAACTAACTAAACTGCAAAAAGCAAAACTGACAGCTAGCTCTATTTAATGGATTCATTTTTCTGAAAGGCAGAAAAATGAATTTGATTTTCGCTTCGCGTATCATTTTGCTAAACAGTTCGACCATAAATCCGCTATAAATTTAGACGTAGTCCTTAAACTAACTAAACTGCAAAAAGCAAAACTGACAAAAGGAAACATACCCCCATATGTTCCCAAACGACTTCTTTTAGTGAATGGATTACACTAATGGTAAACGAAGGTTCGTTAGGGAGGAGATTTTTACATTCACATTCTTAGAGACTCTAAGGCAAAGTGTTATACCTGATCACTGATGAAAATTCAAAATACTCCCTCCCCACATTCTCGATTTTTGCCCTTAGTAAAAGTATATAAAACGCTTTATCCTTTTACAACCAATCATTGGATTGCAGGCAAAATTATAGTTTCACTCGGCGCCTTTGTGGTTAACTTCCCCTACCTAAAAACTGTGCAACTCTTTTTCTAAACCCCATATTCGATTGTTCCGCTTTGATTTGTTCTTCGATTTTACCAATATCAATCTTATCACTCATTACGTTTCCCACACCTGACCGATTGGACTTATTAGCAGGTTGTGATTGCTCCAGCGTCTTTGCCTTCTTCGCCAAGGTCTCAAGCACGGGCTGCTTTGGCTCCTCTTTCTTCAGTGCTTCTTTACCCGAAAGACTTACTTTGGCTAATTGCCCGTCACTTAATTCTTTCACTGGTATCTTTTTAGGCTCCTTGTAATTTTCAATTGGAGTCACTTTCTTTTGTTTTTTATCTTCTTTATGTGAAGCCTTCTTTTCAGTTTTATTTTTCTCAACAGGCTCTTTCTGGTCTTCTTCACAAGGAAAATCAGCTATCCAGGCGTCACGGTAAATATCGACAAACTCTGTGAATTTTCGTACACCGCTTGTCTCAAAAATCGACAACAGCGTTAGAATTTTCACCGCCCCCGCAAGCTCTTCCCGCGTCTTTGTCGGATGTCCATTTTTTAATGTCCAGGTATGTTTTCGTCCATTGGCTCCTTTGAAAACAGAGCGGATAACAAATTGATGATTGGCCAATTCGTCGGTTCTGGTCGTGTCTTTTTCCTTCAAATATTCTTTATATAAACGAGCTTCCTCGGTAACTGAGCGATACTCCTTCTTATGACGATATAAGCGCGCGATAACTGTTTTCCACTCATTGGGAGTAAAGTAGTTCTCAAAAAACACACTAAAACGTCGCAACGTATGATTAGGCGTTGCGGTTAGAAATAATTCTCTGATTAACTCTCGACAGATAAAAGAAAAATCATCGGAACTGATGCAATGACGCACAAGAACGGCCACTGCATATTCCACTACCGCAGAGGCGTCACGCGTCTCGTTATAAAACTTGATGATTCTCTTTTCAAGGTTGTTTCTAAGCATATTGAACAGCTGTCTACTTCCTAATCGTTGTGTTTGCATGATCTTCCACTCCCTAATATTTGTACGTAATTTATCCAGTACCAAAAAATACGCTTACATTTCACCGGTTAAACGTTATATATCAAAAATATACCTAAACCTTAAAAAATGCTATTTCTTTCGAAAAATTTTGGTATTTTAAATAATGATTTTTTCTAATAAAAATGAATACATTACGTTTTTTTAAGCGGAAATACAGAACTGACTTGCTACGAAGTCCTTAATAAATAACGAAAAAAAGCTTCTCATTCTACTTACTGCTAGAAATCTGCCAGAAATTCTCTGATCGCTTTTTTACTGGAATCTGCATCCGGATAAACATGGTTCGATTCATGGAATCCGTCTTATTTTTTTCATAGACGACTTCACACACATAATCACCGACGATTTGATAATTTTGCTGCTGAAGCGCCGCTCTGAATTTACTCAATGCAGGCAGTTCTTCCTTAAAGGAATGACAATAAAAAGTAGCATATAGCCCGCCTCTTAGTGTTTTCAGCTGTTTAAAATGACTAGGTGTAAAAATGAACAGCTCCTTGGATACAAAATTTTCTGCTAAAAAATCTGGTCGCGGCATGATCGTTCCTACTCGATTAAAGCGGCCAATCGGCATGTTTAATTGACCTATATGATTTTTAAACTCTCTTAGATAGAACTCATACTCCACCTCTGTCATTTCATAAATGTTTTTATCGATCGTGTACGTCAAAATCGGTCGCGGCGGAAAATGTTCTACCTCTATTTCTGTTTGCCCTTGCTTTTCTTGAAAAATCAGCGCGCCTGCCTGAAAGGAATCGATGTCTTCTAATTGCTGATCAAGGGCAGCACGCAGTTCCAGCAGCTCTGCTTTCTTCTTTTCAACCGTCTGACTCAGTTCCGCCAACCCGGCCGTATCATTCATGATATGCTTGATCTCCTCCAATGAAAAATTGAACTGCTTCAAAAATTGGATATTATCAACGGCCGCCGACTGATTGATATGATAATAGCGATAATTACTTTCTGCATCAATATAGGCTGGATGCAGCAAATCAATTTGCTCATAGTAGCGCAGGGTTTGAACAGAAATATTGTTGTATTGTGCAAAATGGCCGATCTTCATTTTTGAAAACATTTTCTAAACTCTCCCTTGACTCTATAGTTACTATAGAGATTATACTATTATTGTGAAATACAACACAATATAGATGAAGGATGCCAGTTCCACTTTTCGCAGTTTTTATCGTGAAAAATAAAAAAATGTACAAAAACGTTGGATTTGGCGCCCAAGAAACTAGTGGAATGGTATACGACATGAAAATAGAATTAATTTTTCTTTGAAAAATTAATTCTTAAAAATGAATAAGGAGGCATTTCAATGGGTTTACAAAAGATCAAGGTAGTTCAGTACGGGTGCGGCAAGATGGCAAAGGTAATCATTAATTATCTGTACAAGCATGGGGCTGAAATTGTTGGGGCAATTGATACAAACCCAGAGGTTGTAGGAAAAGATATTGGTGAATTTGCCGAGTTAGGTTATACGACGGGCGTCAAGATTTCAGACAATGCGCAGGAAGTTTTTGACAATTGTGATGCAGATATTGCCTTAGTAACGATCTTTAGTTATATGCCGGAAATGTACGAATTTTATGAGATGTGTTTGAAGAATAAGGTCAATGTGATTACGACTTGTGAAGAAGCCATCTATCCGTGGAATACCTCCCCTGCTGAAACCAACAAGCTGGATAGATTAGCAAAAGACAATGGCGTGACAATCATGGGGGCCGGTATGCAAGACATTTATTGGATCAATATGCCTAGCTTGATGATGGCTGGAATGAACGATATCAAGAAGGTCAAGGGTGCGGTGAGCTATAATGTGGAAGATTATGGATTAGCTCTAGCCGAAGCACATGGAGCCGGCTATGATCTGGAACGTTTCGATAAAGAAATTGCTCAAGCAGAAAGCCTGCCATCTTACATGTGGAATGCTGGTGAAGCGATTTGTTCAAAGATGAACTGGACGATTCAAAGTATTTCCCAAAAGAGTGTGCCATTCACCTTGGATGAAGATGTTTATTCCGAGACTCTTGGAGCAACGATCAAAGCTGGGGACGCGATTGGAATGTCGGCAGTAACCACGATCCGGACTCATCAAGGTATTGAGCTGGAGGTCGAGTGTATCGGAAAAGTTTATCGTGAAACAGACGGCGATATGTGTGATTGGGAAATCACTGGCGAACCAGATATGGTCTTCTCGTTAGATAAACCAGACACTGTCGCTCACACCTGTGCGACGATGGTGAATCGGATTCCATCTGTGATCAAAGCTCCTGCTGGTTTTGTAACAGCAGAAAAAGTTGCTGGACCAAATTACATGACGTATCCGATGCATATGTATTTGTAAAACGGACAAAAAAATCGCCCGTAGACTACTGTTTACGGGCAATTTTTATCCATTAACGCAATAACGACACAATATCCTTCTTCGCTGCACTCTTCGCCGGCAGCCAGCTAAAGACAATCCCGATCACTACCGACAAGCCAAATGCCAGCGTCACCGTGAATAGATCCGGCCGTACCGACAACGGAGTGAACATACTGATGGCAAAACCTAAAAGCATCGCGATGAGATAACCGATCGTTCCGCCGACCAAGGTCAACGAGATACCTTCCAGTAAGAATTGCATCATAATGTTGCCTTTCGTACCACCCATCGCTCGCCGTACACCGATTTCTTTGGTACGCTCGGAGACAGAAATATAGATCATGTTCATGACACCGATTCCTGAAATAAAGAGCGAGATGCCGCCAATCACCGAGATCAGTAAGGTAATACTGGTCAGCAGCATGCGCAGTTGGTCCACTTGTCCAGCCAAATCCTCTGACTTATAGCTTCCCAGTTCTTTCCATGTGCCATATTTTTTCAAAGTCTCTTCTGCTTCCTTCGAGACATTTTTTACATTGGCAGTTTGCTTTATTTTCACTTGGATCATACTGCGATCTTCAGTGTTAAAATAATGCTCATAGACATTTTCTGGCACCTCTGCAACAACATAATCCTCAGAGGTGGAGACAATGGAACCGCCATTGCGGTCCTTCATGATTCCAACAACTTCAAATAAATGCCCGCCGATCTTGATACTTTGACCGATTAGTGCTTCTGGCTCCTCTTTTTTGATTGCTTTTGCAGCAGTCTGATCAATCACCACAACGGGATTTTCATTATAATAATCACTGGCTTGAAGAGGACGACCATACAGGACCTCGCTCCCTTCATTTTTCAATAATTTGAAACAATTCCAACGACCATCATTTCCCACATCATCAAAGGTTTGGTCTGCGTACTTGATGCCATTGCGAGAATTGTCATAATAGCTCACTGATTGCACCCCAGGGATACTCTCAATCTTACTGATATCCTCTTCGGTAAACGCATCTAACCCATTCTCATAGAAATCCCCATTTTTCGGCGTATAGGTATAACCAACACTGCCATCAAATTGATCCAATCCAATAAATTCTGACGCATAATTTTCAAAGGCGCGACCAATCGAAAAGACCGTGATCACCGCAGAAACTCCAATAATCAAACCAATCATGGTCAAAAAACTTCGCCGTTTATTTTTTCCAATGGCCTTGAAAGACGTTTTCCATACTTCACTAAACCGCATGTGCAACACCTTCTTCCAAGATCTCGCCATCTTTTACCGTAATAATCCGTTGACAATACGCTGCCGCTTCTGGATCATGGGTTACCATTAGGATCGTGACTTTTTCCTCTTCATTTAAGCGTTTAAATAATTGCATGATTTCTTCAGAGGTATGACTGTCTAGCGCACCTGTCGGTTCATCCGCCACGATAAATTTAGGATTGCCAACGATAGCCCGAGCAATCGCCACTCGCTGCTGCTGACCTCCAGAAAGCTGCTTCGGTAATTTATTGTATTTATCCGCAATCCCGACTTTTCGCAAAGCCTCCATGACCAGCGGTTTGGTTTGCTTTTGCTTCATTCCGCCATAAAGCAGCGGCAACGCCACATTTTCCATAACCGTATTGTTATCGATCAGCTGGAATGCTTGAAAAACAAAACCAACCGATTTATTCCGCAAAGCTGAGAGCTTCTCATCGTTGAAGCGATACGCATCTTCTCCTTCAAAACGATAGCTTCCTTCGAAATCACCATCTAAAAAGCTAATCGTATTGATCAGCGTTGATTTTCCTGAACCAGATGGCCCCATTACTGCGACAAATTCGTGCTCTTCGATGGTCAGACTAATATTCTTTAAGACATGAATCTGCTCCTGATCCGCCGTGTATAATTTGTTGATATTTTCCATCACGATCATTCAACGGTCACATCCATCCCATCCTTGACGTCTTTTGCATCTTTGACTATTTTATCGTTCTCATTCAGGCCTTCACGTAAAATATAATAGCCATTGCCTTTTTCAGCAGAGATGGTATGTTTTTCAGCTTTTCCTTTAGCGACTTTGTAGACCACCTGTTCACCGTCCTTTTTCACCACGCTCTTAAGGGGTAAATGGATCTCATTGCGTGGGATCAATAATTCAACAGAATAGCCAACAGGTATCGTTTCGTCAGGAACCGCCGTAAAGTTATAGGTCACCAAACTGTTTGTGTCCTCTTTCGTTGGTTCGTTGTTCATTTCTGCTAATGAAGTGAATTTGCCTTTGACCGTTTTTTCGTTATTCGCATATTTGATCTCAATCGGTTCGTTCAAGGTAATCTTAGAACGATCATACTCGGTGACTGTTCCCTTAATGGCAGATTCTTCGCTCTTTAAGACCATCAAGGCTTGCTGCGGATCATTTTTTGCATCTTCGTTTAAGGCCGTTACCACTGAATCGTTCGCTGCTCGAATCACTTCACCCCAACGATAAGTCACCAAAATCTGATCTTTCGTCACATGATCGCCTTCGTTTACGTGAATGGTTTGAATCGGGCCTTTTTCTGAATCAACTAGAACCGTTTGTTTTTTCGTTGATTGAACCTGCCCTTTTAAATGCAGCGGTGTTTGCTTGCTAACTTGGTACAGTTCCACTGCAGTGTCATCCTTTGCGTTTGCTTGGGTATTTTGATAGAGGAAAAAACCAGCCCCCGCTGCCACTAACACTCCGATACCAATAATTATTTTTTTCATTTTTTTGCTCCATTCCTTCCATTCCAAAATTCTTACACTTGTTGCTTACTCTTTAAATTTTAGAGGAAAGTTCTGATCGCTACTTCCAACGAAAGTACAAAATCTAAATAGGACTTTAGACCGAAGAACATTTGTTTTTTTAATGGATGAAGAATTGTCGAATGCATTAGTAAGGACTCGTTGACACCAAGGACTTCTTTCATAACAAAAAGCATCATCAGAGTTCCTCCCAACGATGCTTGAATTTATTTATTTTCCCTTATTGATCTCTTTAGCGACCCGTTCATTCATTTTGCGTTTTAACTCATTGATTCGCGTTTTCGCTTGAATCTCATGAAGCATATTCTCTGCAAATTCCCCCACGTCTTCGCCAACTAATTCCAATACTGGAACATGATTGCTGGCACCTTCTTCAAAGAAGGCCAACAATTCATACATTGGCGTTAGCATATCCATGCCGTCCCCTGCTGTAAATTCCCATAAGAAATTTTGGATTTCTTTGTAGACTACCTGATATTCACGAGGTAATTTTTTTAGTCCCGCCATCTGCTCCCTATATTCTGCTTTGTCCGTATAAACTCTTTTGAAGTAGCTAAATACATTTTTATCACTCATTGTTCTGACTCTCCTTTAGCTTATCGATCTGTCCAGAAATAAATTCCCAACGCTGCCAAAACAACGCCAATTCATTTTCTCCTGCTTCATTCAATGAATAGAACTTTCGCATCGGACCAAGTGAAGATTTTTTCTTTGTAACAGTCACTAATTTTTTCTTTTCTAGTCTTAATAAAACTGTATAAACCGTTCCCTCAACAATATCTTCAAAGCCATATTTTTGTAGGTTATTCGTAATTTCATAGCCATAGGTTTCGTGTTGATTGATAATTTCTAAGATCATTCCTTCAAGCACGCCCTTTAGCATCTCTGTAATCCCGTTCACTGTTATCATCCTTCCCAGCTGCTGTACTAACGTAATTTTTTCCGATAGACATATATAGATAATACTTGGAAAATCACGATTGCGCCAATACTCCATACGAATGCCACCCAGATATCTGCGGGAATTTTTCCGTCGGTCAAAATTGAACGTAAAGAATTAATGATCGGGGTCATTGGCTGATAATCTGCAAAACCTCGCAAAACTTTAGGCAATGTTTCTGTTGGCACAAAGCCTGAGCTGATGAATAATAGACCAATCAGCAAGTAAGAAAAGGCGATTGCTGTTTCATTATTCCTAGCGATCAATCCAAAGAGGACGGCAATCCAAGATAGTGCGTAAGTCGCAACCAGCAAAAGCAGCAGCCCCACAGCCCAATCAAATACATCTGCCTTTGGGCGAAATCCAATTAAAATACTGCTGATCAGAACAAGTAGCGCTGAGATAAAATTGAAAATGACACTGGTCATCACGTGACTATTCAAAATCGCGGACTTCGCGATCGGCATGGAATGGAACCGTTCAAAAATACCATTTTGAACATCCGTGTTTAAACGAAAAGCGGTATAACCAACGCCGCTGGCAACAGTAAACAATAAAATTGCCGGCACGATAAAGCCTTTATAGGTCTCTTGCGGGATCGTCATCGCCCCACCGAAAATATAAATGAATGCCAGCATTAGCATGATCGGCATCAGTACCACGGTCATGATTGTATCCACACTTCGGGTCATATGCTTCATCATTCGTCCGGTCAATACCATCGTATCTGCGAATACGTTCATTTTTCTCCCTCCCCTCGGTTTTCGACAATCATAAAGAAGACGTCATCCAAAGAAGATTGTTTTTGGGTAAAGGTTAAAATCTCAATCTTCGCCGCCTGCAATTGATTTAAAATCGTCGTGATTCGTTCAACTTCATTATCTGTTACAACGTTCAGCGCCAATAATTCCTTATTCATTTTTCCTCCGACAAGCTGTTCAGCAGCTTCCAATGTTTCCTCATCCGCAAAGGTCAATTCCAAGGTTTCTTTTGGCAACTGCTTTTTCACCTCTGCGATGCTTCCCTGCAATGCGATTTTCCCACGATTCAAAATCGCCACGGTATCCGCCAACTGCTCCGCTTCCTCCAAATACTGCGTAGTTAGAAAGATCGTCACCCTCGCTTTTTTCAACGAACGGATCATTTGCCATAGAGCAGCCCGCGCCTGCGGATCTAATCCAGTCGTTGGTTCATCCAAGAAAAGAATTCTGGGCGGATCGATCAAGCTCATCGCCAAATCCAATTTACGCCGCATCCCGCCAGAGTACGTTTGCGTCGGTCGATCCGCCGCTTCTTGCAGATCGAATTCCGTTAACAGCTCATCAACCTTTTCCGTATAATTTTTCATATGACGAAGCTTTGCGATCAAAACTAAATTTTCCCGTCCCGTTAATACCTCATCTACCGCAGCGAATTGTCCGGTCAAACTAAATTCCTTTTGAACCTTTAACGACTGCTCCAACACATTCATTCCATCGATCGTAATATAGCCATTATCTGGCTTCAGCAAAGTGGTCATCATTTTGACTGTTGTTGTTTTCCCAGAACCATTCGTTCCCAATAAAGCAAAAATGCTTCCTGTCGGCACATGAAAACTAATTTTATCTAACACCTTGTGATCAGAAAAAGATTTTTCCAAATCAACAACATTAATTGCTTCCTGCATTTTACTCACTCCTTAATCATCATTCGGTACTTTGTAATATTAAGTACAGCTATAATGTATAACTAAGTAGCTGTTTTGTCAACTACTTTGTTCTACTAAGTACTAAAAATTTTCCTTTACATCTTGTTAACCATCCATTATACTTTCGTTAACCAAAATAAAATATTTAGTTAACGAAAGAGTGAGTGTATGAAATTAAGTAGTCGAGAAATTGTTTTAGCCGGATTATTTGCAGCAGTAATAAGTATTTTAGCCCAATTCACCATTCCTTTTGGGCCTATTCCATTAACTTTACAAACCTTTGCTGTAGGGTTCGTGGTAACTATTTTAGGCAAGAAAACCGGTACTATTGCCGTAGCGATGTATCTATTGATGGGGATGATCGGTTTACCTGTGTTAGCTGGCGGTTCAGCGGGAATTGCCCATTATTTCGGACCGACCGGGGGCTTTTTAGTTGGATTTATTTTTCAAGCCTATGTTACTGGTCTGATTTTAGAAAAATTAACCTTCAATTATTTTTGGTCAATCACCGCTAATTTAGTAGGAGCTTTTATTACTCTGTTCTTCGGTTCCCTTTGGCTGAAATTTAGCGGAGGTTTACCATGGGATACGGCTTTTTCTGCCGGAATGATTCCTTTTATTCTGCCAGGCGCAATCAAAGCAGTCGCAGCTGGATATCTGGGGGCCTTGCTTGGTAGAAGGTTGCCCTTCACAAAATTGGTGTATCGTTAAATCTTTGAAGTTGGAAATTTTATCTTTAAATTTAACCCCGTTAACATGTTAAACACTTGCCAGTTTTAATCTAGGAACTAAGCAATCGAAGTTTTTAAATCATTTATTTTTCAAGTGAGGTATTCTAGGAAAAGTTCGAAACCAAGGGAACTTCTTATAGACCTTATCACTATGATTTAAATATCTTTTAATACACTGTTGATTCGCGGAATGCCGGTAGTTATAAAAAGAGGTTGTGACAGAAGTGGTCAGCTTCAAGAAATAAGAAGGAATTTCCGAAAATTGTTTCTCAAATTTTTGTGAAATTTCGGCTTATTTCCGAAGAAGCTACTTCTGGAACACCGTTTATTCGGAAAAAGAAGCTATGACAAGTCTTTTGTCACAGCTCCTTTGATTTACTATTTAGTTTTTCTATAGATGACTAATTCCGTATTTTCAATATTGAAATTCAAAAACTCCGACATCCGCTTTCCATTGAAATAATTGTCTACTACCCGACTTACCGCATTATGGCTAACTAATAACGGCGTATCGTTCTCTTGACTGGTTAATTCTGTTAACAAAGGATAGATTCTGCCGGCAACGTCTAAAATGGATTCACCTTGTTCAAAAGGCAGCGAAAACTCTTTTCTGCTTTTTTGAAACTCTTGTGTTTGGATAGGTAGACCGTCGTATACGCCAAAATCCATTTCCATCAACCGTTCGTCTATTGTAATCGACAAACCAAGTTGCTTTGCGATAATTTGAGCTGTTTCTTTCGCTCGAATCAAAGGCGAGCAAATTATCTGAGTGATAGGTTGTGTCAGTCTCTCGGCCTGTTCAGCTAACAATAAAGCTTGCTTACAGCCTTCTTCTGTCAAAGGAACATCCGCACGTCCGCAAATTCTTTTTTCAATATTCCATTGCGTTTGACCGTGCCGTGCCAAGTAAATCATTCATTCTCCTCCCCAATAACAATCCGATCATGTAAATCATTCTTTTCAAAATAGGCAATCAATTCCTCTTTTGTAGCATCAAAAACTAAGGATAATCGATTGTTTTTATTTTTGTAGAAGGAAACAAATTGCGTCTGATTCGACAGCTCTTCGATTTGGATCTTTTTGAACGCGTGAAAGTCGCCTTCTAAAACACCAAGCTTGATCAAGTGATCCTTGCTGAAGCCTTCCTTCATGAAACCAAAGAGAAGGATCAGAATGGCAAAAACGACTAATTTGATCTGATCTGCCAAGTGATTTGACCAAAAAATGGTCAGTAACAAAGCGGCTAAACCAACAGTGATCAACTTTTTAACCCCACTACTTTTAGCAGCCAGTTCGATCTTTCTTTGTTCCTTATATTGGAGAATCATCAATAATAATAAGAAACCAGCGATTATTAGCGCCTCTGTCATCCTTGATCACCTCTCCTTTACCATTCTGCTATCGTTCCGTCATAATTCTTCCATCGAGGATTCGTCCAAACCAGTCCTTCTTGGGCGATCTCTTCAATCTTCTCTTCGTCCATTTCAAGTCCTAAGCCGGGCTTATCTGGCAGGTTGACATAACCATCCTTATATTGGAAGACTTCCTTATTTTTCACGAAATCTAATAGGTCAAATCCTTTGTTGTAATGAATTCCCAAGCTCTGTTCTTGAATGAAAACATTTGGCGTACAGGAATCTACCTGCAGCGTTGCCGCCAGTGCGATTGGACCATATGGTGCATGCGGCGCAACCGCGATGTCATAAGCTTCTGCCATCGCCGCGATTTTCTTCGTTTCAAGAATTCCTCCGCATAAGGCCACATCCGGCTGAATCACATCGATCGCACCTTGATTAAAAATATTTTTAAATTGCCAACGGGTGTATAAACGTTCACCAGTTGCCAAAGGTACGGCAACAGCGTTCGCCACTTCTTTAAAATGTTCTTCATTTTCAGGTAAGACCACTTCCTCTAAGAACATCGGATGATAAGGTTCGAGCGCTTTTGCTAACACCTTTGCCATCGGTTTGTGTACACGTCCATGGAAGTCGACCCCGATCGACATTTTGCTGCCGAAATGATTATGAATTGATGCTACTCGTTCTACTACTTCCTCAATTTTTTCATAAGAATCAATATAGTGTAATTCCGAAGTTGCATTCATCTTAATCGCAGTAAATCCACGATCGAAACGATCCTGCGCTTGCTCCAGTACTTCATTTGGACGATCACCACCGATCCAAGAATAGACTTTGATATTATCGCGCGCGGCTCCGCCTAGCAATTCGTAGACAGGTACACCAAAGGCTTTTCCTTTGATATCCCAAAGCGCCATCTCTATTCCAGAAACAATCGTTCCATTAATGGGACCACCGCGAAAAAAGGAACGATGCATTTCTTGAAATAGGCGTTCAATTTCAAAGGGATTTCTCCCAATCAACCGATTACCGATTTCATAAGCTCCAGCAACCACTGTTTCCGTCTTTGTACCCGAAATCATTTCACCCCAGCCATCGATACCTTCGTCTGTGCTGACCTTGATAAATATCCAGCGGGGCTTTACTTTATATACTTTAATCTTTGAAATTTTCACGATTGGACTCCCTTTTTAGTTTGTAGGTGCTTCCTTCATAGTTTCCACATTGATTTTCTTGATGCCTTCGAAGTAATACCAAGCTCCCGCAAAAACCAGCAGTAAGATTGGAATACCAATGATCGGTTTAAAAGTAAAGGCTAAGAAAACTAAGTAACTTTGAATCATCGCCGTCGCCGCAAAAGATGAGATCAGCATCGCATTGGCTCCTAATTCAATCCCGACTGATTTAGCGATCGCTGTTAAAACAGGCGCTGTAGCAGTACCACACCATAATAATGAAGCCGTCACAACTAACCCAATCACAATGTTCTTAAGCAGATTCCCTCTGGTTAAAGCAACTACCATTGCTACTCGGAAAGGAACCACGGCTAAATCGGCGAATGGCAGTACACGATTTCCTGGCAACACTAACGCCATAGCGATCGTCAAAGGAATAATGATCAAAGCAGTCGTAATAACATCTGGATTTCCAACAACAACAGCTGCATCTAATCCGATAAATAGACGGCGGCCTTTGAATTTGGCTTGCGACCATTTTTGAGCGGCATCTGAGATCGGCATTAATCCTTCCATAAACAAAGAGGTCATTTTAGGAATCAAGACCAATACAGCAGACATACTTACTCCTAATTGGAATATTTGCGTCACATCAAAGCCTGCTAATACCCCAATTACCAGACCAATAACCAAGCCCATAATCATCGAATCCCCGAAGAAGCCCAAGTATTTTTGTGCATCCTTGATGGTAAAGGTTGATTTTCGGAATAATGGAATACGATCCAATAACCAGTTTAACGGCCAAGCAATAACTAGCGATGACAGAGCCGAAACGGTCGGTAAAGAAACCCCAGGAATTCCGAAGAAACCCTCCACCATCGGCTGTGACCAGTCGGAAATCTTGAAGGTGATAACGGCCATAATAACGGAAGCACCAACACCCAACAGTACGTTTTTGGTTACAAAGTATACCATCACTCCTACGATTGCCATATGATGATAGTTCCAGATATCTACATCCAGTGTATTGGTGCGCTTCAAAACTAGCAGGATAATATTGACAATCAGAATTGCAAAGACTAACAAAGCAATGATTGGCGAAGCCCACGTAACTGCGGCAATTGATCCCCAACCAACATCTAATGCATCTAATTGAACACCGGTCCGCTCAACCATAGCCTTCGCGGCTGGTCCTACATTGGTCGTCATGAAATCAAGAATTAGCTTAATTCCAGCAAAACCAATCCCCAGCGTCAAGCCTGATTTAAACGCTCTAGTGATTTTCAACCCAAAAATCAGACCAATAACTGTAATAATTACCGGCAACATAACCGTTGGCCCAGCGGCCATCAGGAAGTTAAAGACACTCATAATTACTTTCATTTTTTTCCCTCCTCAAAAGACAGCCTATTTAACATAGCTCAAAATCTCTTCCATCGTTTGTTCCATACCCATGCCAATCAGGATCGGCATCCCTTTAACTACCGGAACATCTCCCGTCTGGCCTTCAAACTCGCCAGTGGTGATCAATAAGTCATAATCTTGTACTTTACTTGGTACTTCCATCAATTTTGTTTGAGTAGTGTCAGCTTGAATTCCTTGACTAGCTAAATATTCCTTCACTTTCGTCGCAACGACTGTTGATGTTGCAATCCCATTTCCACATGCAATTAAAATTCTTTTCATCGTATATTCCTCCTAATTTTAAGCAACGGCTTGCTCTAAAAGCTTCAGTAATTCTTTATTCGATTTTGTATTGACCATGGCTTTTCTCAAGGGCTCATCCTGGATGATCGAAACGATTTTCTGCAACATTTCGACCTGACCATGAGGCTCACCAATCGCCATCATAATCACGATTTGAATCGGCAGCTCTGCCTGTTTCTTTTCCATGTTATGAAACTCGACTGGTTGTTTCAGCGTCGCAATCGCCAATGTGGTTTTGTTGACCATTTCAAAATTCGCGTGAGGGATTGCTATACCGGGCTCAGAAGATGGCAGCCCAGTCGGATACTCTTGCTCCCTATCTTGAATCGCTTGGATGTATTCGTGTTTTACATAACCCTTCTCAAATAGCTTCTCAGCCAAAAATGCCAAAACATCCTCTTTTGTTTTCGCCAAAACTTCTCTAAATACTAATTCTTCATGCAAAAATAATTCCATCAAACACCTACTCCTTCCACACTGGAAAGCAATTTTTGCATTGATTCCGCTAATCCATCACTATCGAAGTGTGCTAAATCGTTCTTGTTAAACATACCTGATCCAAGTCCTAAGTAGCTTGCGCCGTTTGAAAGAAAGCTTTGAGCATTTTCAATCGAAATTCCACCAACCCCCATCAACGGCAGTTTTCCCAACGGAGCTTGAACATCTTTAAAAAAACGTGGGGTTACAACAGAAGCTGGGAACACTTTGACTATATCCGCGCCTCGATCAAACATTTCATTGATTTCAGAAGGGGTCATTGCCGCCGGCACACTCAGCACCTGATGTTGTTTCGCGTAATCCAGCATTTCCTGAGTAAAGGTATGAGGTCCTAATAAAAATTGCGCTCCAGCTTGAATTGATTCCTTCACATCCTTGATCGAGCGAACAGTGCCAGCGCCTATATAAATTGAATCTCCATACTTTTCTGTCAACTGCCGAATCTGCCGCAAGGCATCTGGCGTGTTTAATGTCATTTCAACAGCGAATTCTCTTTCGAAGCCCTTCATAGCTGTTAAAATTGCGTCAGCTTGCTGAAAGGTATAACCGCGCATAATAATCGTGAAACGTGGGTAATCTACTCTTTTCATATCAAACCTCTCTTATCATGTAAATTGTCTAATCAACTGGTAAATTGATTTTGTTTCTTGTTCCGTAAGTAATTTCTGTAAAATATCTTGATTCGTACTGATATCCGCAATTTGATTAATCGCTTTCAAATGCTTGGTCAAATCAAGAAAGGACAATGGAAAAATCATTTGTACTTTTTTTCGGTTGGGAAAATCAATCGGTTTTTTACTGATTAATAGACTGATACCTTCTCTTTGAACCCCATGCTCAACGGTTGTATGAGGGATACAGGTTTTCTCTCCAAAAAATCCCGCATAGTTGGGCTGACGAATCTGCTGCACACAATCTTCTATAAACTCGTTACTAATCACCTGATTATCCATCAAGGGTTTACAGGCTAAAACGACAGCCTCTTCCCAATTAATCTCTTCATCAATAACCGTTATATAATTTGGTTTTAAATAATACGTGAGCGATGGCAATACTTTGGTATTTTCTAGTGGTGAATCTTGCTTTTCCTGCAGAAGAAAATATTGCAGTTCCTCCTTTAATTCTTTCGAACTAGATACATTGGAGTATTTTTGAATAATCCCCATCAAACGATCAACCGATTGATCGACCTCATTAATTCCCAGCTCATTTAACACTCGATAACGTAAACTGATCTGTTCCTTATATGTCATGATTGGATCAATGATAAACTGCGGCAGGTCCGTCTCCAATGGAATCGTTGTAAAAACAAGATCATAGTCCACTTCAAATTGATAGAAATCGCGCACAGAAAACGATGACAAAAATTGCAACTCGGTAAAAAGCTTCTCTAAGCTTTCCCGAATTACCTTTGAAACCATTACACCATTGGTACAAACAACAACTGCCCTGGGCTTTTGTTTCTTTATCAGATGCTGATTACTCAGTTGAAACCCGAAATAATAAGAAAGAAGCTCCAATTCATCATTTGGAAAGGCGCGTCTTAACCAATTTTCAGTTGGAACGATCAATTCCTTCATCAAGTCGCTCAAGATCGCGTGATTGCTATCTTGAATCAAACTATCCAAAGAATACATACCCAAACTCAAGTTATACTTGATCCGAAAACAAGCCGGGCGCAAGTGATTTAAAATGCGCCGCTCAAAATTCTCTCTATCCTCGATCGTAATAAATGTCTGCTGTTCAAAATTTGCCACCATTTCGCATATCAATTCTTTCAAACGCTGATCAGAATCAAATTCTTGCGTTGTTTTCTTTTCAAAGATATTCGATATCAAAAACAATAATGTCATCCACTCGAGATAGCCTCTAGAAAGTTGCCATTCAGTTTCCTTGATCAAAACGCTCAAAAAACGATACTCAGGTGTGTCTTTTACTTCGCCTTCGAAGAAATCTTCTGCTCCTAGCTTACTTTCACCAATTCCTCGAGCTAAAAGCAGTGGGATGGTGATTTTTAAGTACTCCAGTGATTCATCTGAATAGCTTAGATGCAACATCTGCTCCATATTATGAATCAGATGAATAACTTCTTCTCTTGATATATAAATGCTTAACTGTTCAATCACTTCATCGCGTTTAAAGATCGGATAACGTTTTACCAAATCAGCCAACATCTGGAGAACCTTATGCTCTGATCCATTGATTTGATAGCCTTTTATACGATCATATTTCAACGATAAATAATACTTTTGAATTAGCTGATCAGCTCTTTTTAAATCCTCTGCAACCGTTGTCTTGCCTACAGCCAGAAAATCACTGAGATGATCAACACTTACATAGTTTGTATTAGTAATCAGAAACATCGCAAGCAGTGCGGCTCTTTCCTCATCAGAAGGAACACTCGTTAAATATTCCATTTGTCTTTGTTGCGCTGACATCATTTGCAAAATTTCCAACGGGACATTAAAGTCTCCTGAATGGTTACGTTCGATACTTGGAATCTTCTGAGTGATCAATTCAGAATTAAATTGATTGATAGCATAATTAATTTGCCTTCTGGTCAACCCAAGCTCTTTTGTCAGTTCAGCCATCTTTATCTCAGGCCTCTTTGTTATTATGGTCAGAATACTTCGGATCCGTTCATTCATTTTCTTTCCCTCCTGACATCTTCATTATAACGAGAATCATGAAGGAGCTGTTCTGGTTTTCAAACCTAATTTTGTCACAGTTGCAAAAGAACTTTGTCACAGTACAAATAATTTTACTTACAAAAGAATGCAAAAAAAAATAAACCCCAGTCTCTCATGTATGAAAGACTAGGGTTTGCTTCATTATTTAGTTTTTTTCCTGTCTCCAAGGCAACACGTTTTCCTTACGATAAATCACAGCTTGCCCGATCGAATTGAACAGCTCCATTTTTTGTTTGACAACGGCTTTAGCCGCATCAATACATTCTGGATAGATCGCATTTGGGTCCCATAATTCAGTAGTCGAAAGAATCTCACGACATTTTTTGTAGAAAGCATATTTGTAGTCAGATGAAATATTGACCTTTTGAATCCCGATTTGAACCGCTTTGGCGATTTCTTCATCTGGATTAGCTGATCCGCCATGAAGCACCAATGGAATATCGACTCTGCTCTTGATGTCTTCTAGTACATCCATCTTCAATTCAGGTTTGATGTCTTTTGGATAAATTCCGTGTGCCGTACCAATTGCCACTGCCAATGTATCGATCCCGGTTTTTTCGATAAATTCTTCGGCATCCTCTGGTTTAGTGTAAATAACTTCCGACACGCCGCCTTCAACCGATGTTCCCGTATTCCCGATCGTCCCTAATTCCCCTTCGACGGAAACACCAATCTTATGACAAACATCAACGACTTCCTTCGTGATGGCAATATTTTCTTCAAATGGCAATAATGACCCATCGATCATGACTGAACTGAATCCACAGTGGACAGCGCGCATGATGCTGGCTAAGTTATCGCCATGATCCATGTGGATAACGAATGGCACCGAACTATTTTTTGCACGAGATACCGCATATTGGAAAAATTCATCTTTGGTAAAATCTAACTCAGTTGGATGAACCGCGATGATCGCTGGCGCATCATTTTCTTCTGCTGCTTCAATGACTACGCGTAAGAAATTACTGTCTGCGACGTTAAAGGCTCCTACGGCGAATTTATTTTCCTTTGCGACTTCTAGCATTTGCTTCATATTGATTAACATTTGACTTTGTCTCCATTCTCATTTTAAGATTTATTTTTTGAACCCGAAAGTTCGATATACCGTTTCACAACTTCTTTCCCAGCTGCCATCGTTTGATGAACAAGCGTCGGATAATCCACCTCAGGATTTTCTGCTAATTGCTTTTGGACTTCGGCTTTTTGCGCCTTCATAAAATCCGAACCCACATTGATCTTATTGATCCCTAATTCGATCGAACGCAGGATATTTTTCTCACCTGCGCCTGATCCGCCATGTAATACTAACGGTAAATTTGTCGCTGCTTTGATTTTTTCGACAATATCAAACCGGAAATCCGGCACATACCCTTCTGGATAAACTCCGTGACTGGAACCATAAGACAGTGCTAAACAATCAACACCCGTCTCATTAATAAAACGAATCGCATCGTCGGGATCGGTGTACATCTCATCATTGGTAAAATGATCACCAGCCACCGCCCCCATATCGCCAACTTCAGCTTCTACGCTGGCATTGTAGACCTGCGCCAGCTCTACCATGGCTTTAGTGATCCGAATATTTTCTTCCAGCGGATACATCGAAGCATCCATCATGACACTGGAAAAACCTTCATGCAGACACTGTTTCACGAACGCGACATCCTGTCCATGATCTAAATTGATCGCCACTTCGACTTTGGCATTATTTGCCATTCGAATAATCGGTTGGGTCAAATAGCGAATATCCAAATGCTCTTTTAAATGATCCTGCAATAAATCGACAATAATCGGTGAACGCATTTCCTCTGCCGCTTCGATTACCGCTTTGGCCGTTTCCAAGTTGAAGCAATTGATCGCCATTACGGCATAGTTTTCACGATTGGCCTTTTGCAACATTTCTTTCATCGAAACATACATGTGACAAAACTCCTTTTTCATACTAAAGAATTAATTTTTCTCTGAAAAATTAGTTCGATTTTCAAGCCGTATATCATTCCACTGGGTTCATTACCTGTGATTCTGTGTTGCTTTTGATTTAAGTTTTTTCAACGAATCTAACTGCGAAAAGTGGAACTGACACCCTTACTACGAAATCTTGATGGAAGAAAAATCTACTTCTTCCTCTTCTTCATCGTCCTTGATTTCATTTTCCACTGGCTCTTTCTTCAGAACGAACAACAAAATTCCGGTAATCGCTGAACCAATCAATAACGCTAACGTAAACTTCAATGGATCAGTCATCGCTGGGATAATGAACACTCCGCCTGACGGAACCGGCGAACCAACGCCCCACGACATACTCAAGCCGCCGCCAATTGCCGCGCCAACTGTACAAGAGAAGATCACCCGCAATGGATCAACTGCTGCGATTGGAATAACACCTTCTGTAATCATGCAAAGTCCCATTGGGAAAGCGATTTTGATATTGTCTTCCTCTTCTTTGGAATATTTGCGTTTGCGAACAATTTTAGATAATACCCAAGAGATCGTGACACCAAACGGCGGTACCATAGAAGCCAATACTTTCACGGCTTCTGGCCCCTGCACACCCTCCAGTAGCAAGCCATCGGCAAATAGTGAAGCTACTTTATTAACTGGACCACCGAAATCAAAGGCAGCCATTCCGCCAACAATTGAGCCAAATAAGAATTTACCCGAACCTTGTAGCCCTTCTAAGAATTCGGTCAACGCTTCTGTTGCCCAAACAATCGGCAATCCGATGACAAAGAACATCAATAAGCCAATGATCAATGTAGATAAGAGCGGTACGATCATCATCGGCATCAAACCTTGTGCCCATTTTGGAACCTTCAGATTTTTCACTAAGAATAGTACAAAGAAACCAACCAAGTAACCACCGAGCATCCCGCCTAAGAAACCAGCACCGATGGCATTCGCGATCAACCCCATAAACAAACCAGGTCCAATACCCGGACGGTCAGCAATTGAATACGCGATGGCCCCCGCGATAACCGGTGCCAATAATCCCATCCCCAAAACACCCAATGAGACTAACGCATCTGGAACCGAATAGGCCGCCTTATAATCCTCAATCACTCCGCCACCTGTCAAATTTCCAATCGCGATCAACAACCCTGCCGTAACAACAACCGGTAACATGTACGAGATTGCCGTCAGGGCATGCTTTTTCAATTGAAGCTGCTTAAACATTTAGTTCATCTCCTTATTCAAATTAATGTATTTATTTTCTTCCAGAAAAATAAGTCTGATTTTCATGCCGTATACCATTCCACTAAGATTTTTATTCTTTTGCAGTGGACTAATTCTATATTGTGTTTTCTTCACTGATTGAACTGTGAAGAGTGGAACTGGCATCCTTTTTCATTTTAAAGTTAAAGAAATAATTTCCTACGCCTTTACAATTTCCTCTTCGATCTTATTAATCAAACCCTTTGGTGCTTTGATTACCATGCTGGTCGGGATTTCCACCACCTTTTTTCCTTCAAAACGGTCTTTTCCGCCGATCTTGATGTCTGCGGCGATAATCACGACATCAGCGGCTTTGATTTCTTCCATGGTTAACTCGTCTTCTGTTCCGATGGTTCCTTGTGTTTCGATGTGAACGGTGTGACCTAAGGCTTTGGCGGCTTTTTCTAATTTCTGTTTGGCAATGTACGTATGGGCGATGCCTGACGTACACGCTGCGACTCCAACAATTTTCATCATCTATTCCTCCATTTTCTTTTTTAATCTTCTTCCATTGGGTCCTTTGATAACAATTCCATCATTTCCGCTTTGGTCTGAGCATTGACCATATTTTCGATGAAGTCTTCATCGGCTAAGAGCATCGCAACCTTCTGCAATAACTTGATATGCATAGTGTTGGCATCGGTATTCTTCACGGCGAATAAAATAATTACGCGAACAGGTTCCTCATCCAAGGATTCCCATGGGATCGGCGTGGCGGCTTTACCGACAACTAACGAGGTCTTGATCACGCTATCCGATTTTCCATGAGGAATCGCAATACTATTTCCGATTCCCGTCATGCCTTCTGCTTCGCGTTCGAAAACATCTGCCATAAAGTCGTCCTCGTCAGCAATGTCCCCATTTGCCATTAGCAATCGTGTCAATTCATGAATTGCTTCTTCTTTTGTTGTCGCTTTCATTTCTAATTGGATTAAATCTTCGGTAATCACATCCGCGATACTGAAATCGTCCATCATTTGCTCTGCTGTCATCTCATATCTCTCCTAACATCTCTTTCACTCGTTTTTCGTCTTGTTTTGTAAATACTGAATTCACCAAAATCGTCGGGATCATCATGTCGATGGTTAAATTGACAGTGGTTAAAATCAGATCAATATTTTGATACTTTTCTGGCGCCTTGGAAAATTTGCGTGCCGATAAGACATCGACAATTTCTAACTCGGGAAATGCTTTGCGAACCTTTACCTTCAATAGCTCTGAAGTCCCTACCCCGCTGCTGCACATGATCAGCACACGTTTTTTCGAATGGATCATTTCTTTATACTTCACAAAATACAAAGTCAAAAATCCGATCTCATCTTCAGAAATCTCATTTAATTGAAACTTTTCTTCGGCCGCTTGGCTGACCTGTTGGACTTGTTGAAAAACCTCTGGATACTCCAGCTTGATATCTCCTAATAAATCATTTTTAACGATGATCTCGTTTTTCAAACGATACAATAATGGGTCAATGTGCTCATAAAGATCTTGGCGATTCGGCTGATGATCGACCTTCATCCCCATCAAGCGACTCATTTCGGTGGCAAAAAAATCAGTGATCGCCAATGCTTCCTTTGATTTTCGATTCAACTTGATTGGTTCCTTTTCCATTCGCGAAGAAATCAGGTATTGGAATAAATAAAACGTCTCGCTTTCCGGCAGTACAATATTCAGATAATGATTCAGCTTTGTAATCACCATCTTGGAAAGCTGATACAGTTGATCATATTGTGTGATCAGTGCTTCTTCATCAGGATCTAACAGCTCCGCACAGGTATCTGCGTGAATTTCTCCTTCCCGTACACGTTTGATTAAAATGTAAATATGAGAAAAGATATTGCTGTTATAGGGATAAGCAATCCCGTTTTGCAATTTTCTTTCAATGTACTCTAATAACGAAGTAATAAAGTTGATGTCATAGGAACTGATTTTTTCCTGTTGTGTGGAAAAGTCTTCCTCCCAGACACGATTCGCGCTGATCAAATGATTCACCGCTTTGCGAATGTGCTTTTCTGTTCCTTCGATAGAGATACGTTGTCCTTTGCGAATCAGTGACAACTGGTACTTCAGCAAAAACTCATTCATCCGTACCAAATCATTCGTAATCACGGTATTGCTGACATAATATTCGTCGAACAAATCATTGATCAACACTTTTTTGGGGGATTTGAATAACAAAGCCAACAGAATTGTATTCCTTCTTTCTGATGGACCTTGCACAGTATCATTGCCTCGTTTTCGGACACTTTCTTTTAAATAATTGTCATAATCTAAACGAAATCCTTTTCCGACTTCCGCTGAAATGAGCTCTCCGACATCGGAGGCTTCATTGATTTTTTTAATCGTACGGTAAATGGTTTTCGTGGAAACATTGGCAAATTCAGCTAACTCTTGAGCGGTGAGTGTCATCCCATGTTTGATAAACAGTTCGATCAATTGTGTTTCACGTTTGCTTAGCTGCATTTTGTCAACCTCCTTGTCATTAATATAGCCTTTTTTTATTCACGTACATTTTTTCTTATGTCCATTGAAATGGACATTATCATAAAACGCTTTCAATAACTATTTTAAATTATTCGTTGAAAATAACTTGATCCTCAAAAAAGTAAAAAATTTAATACTCTAAGAAAATGCTTCAGATTGACCAATTACCTCACCTCCCTCCATTTTTCCTGAACGGATAAAAAAAACAGCGAAAAAATCGCTGTCGAACTAGTTATCCCCAACACAAGAATTTTATTTTCATACCCTTTTTGACTGAAAATATGCTTTAGTTTTCCACCTGTGCAAAACTTGCTTGCTTCGCTAATTGATAAATTGGTACCAATTGTTTATAGGTTTCTACCATAAATGCTTGAGCGGCTTGCGGATTTTTCCAAATCGGATCTTCCCTTTTGATGATTCGACCAATTTGAAATTCGCCTTTTTTCACATCACGAAACCTTATCAACAGCTTTTCTATGCGTTTTGGCGATAACTCTTCTATTTTCGGCTTTGTGTGATCACCGGATAGAACAAAATCTGGGGATAAGTTTTCAAAAATTTCTGGATGGTCTAGTAAAATTTGCGCAATCGCTTTTTCTTCCTTCGGCTGATCAATACAGGACAGCCACATAAAAACATACTCCGGCCAAATTCCCAGCTGAAAATGCGGCTCCATTTTGTATCCACGCTTTTGTCTACTCAATGCTGACCAAGTATTTTCAGGCGGATAGGTCGTCCTGCGGCGATGCTGGGCAATGTGGATAAATAGCTTTTCGTCTAGCAGCGGCTCTAACTCCTGTTGAAAAACTTCATCTAACTGTTGAAAAGTTGGTTGAACTTCCTGGCGAATCGCTGCCATTCGTTCATCCAAGCCGTCGATATCAAAAACTTCAAAACTCTTTTCAGTGAACATGTTACTCCCCCTTATTCCTACTATCGTAATTCTACCTATCTTATCGCTGAGTCACAAGTTATCAACTACCCATGTTGATAAAAATTCGTAGTGATTTTCCCTTCGAACAAACATCGTTTCAAAATTTTGATAAAACTAGCTGATTCTTTTGCTATTTTAAAGAAAATATTTCCTTCTCTTTGTGAAATCAAGTATATTATAAGTAGCCATTTTATTATTGGAGATTCAGAAATTTATTTCTGAGGAGGGTAAAACGAATGATTTCAGACGCAATTGGCTTCGAGAAAAAATTTCGTTTAAAAGAAGACAAAAAATTTGAACAATACAAGATCATGCTTCCGAAACTACGAGAAAATGATGTGATGATAAAAATTTCCGCTATCTCGATAAGTACCTTAGATACTCAGATTCGACAAACGATTAAAGGAGCAAAGAAACCTTATATTTTAGGCTTTGGCGGTGTCGGCATTATCACCCGACTAGGCAGCAGCAATCAATACTTAAATGTTGGTGACCGTGTTCTCTATGTAAATAAGGTCGGAAAATACGGCAGCTATAGTAACTTTCAAATCGCTGATGTCCGTTCCATCGTCAAACTGCCAGACTCTTTTCCTACCGATGAAGCCGCCGCTTTTTCCTATAGCTTTTTCTTGGCTTTTGAAGTGTTGTTCAGCCAACTGCAATTGACACCTAAACCGAGAAAAAATCAGGGAAACCTATTGATCCTAAACACCTCTGACGGGCTAGGCGCGACCATTATCCAATTAGCGAAGTGGGCTGGCTTAAAGGTCGCCGCAACAATTGATAAAAATAATTCAGAGATCTGGATCAAAAACATGGGGGCGGATGTCGTCGTCTCTCAATCCACTCAGCTATCAAAGGAATTGACAAACGCGGAAATGACACCGATTGATTATGTGATCAACTTAGATACTGAAAAGGAAAAAAACTTCGATCATCTGTCGGAATTCAAGGATACGGCCAAGGTGCTGCTCTTGCACTTCATTAATAAGAAAAAGAAGAATTTTGATCCAGACTATCTCAACTTCTATTGCGAAGATTTCTTGGAGGCTTCTTTTACTACCGATGAAGGCATCGAGTATTCCCGCAAGATCATGGAGCTTTTGGTCTATTTATGGGAAAAAAATCAACTGACATCCATTTTGACTGCACAGCTAAACGGCTTTTCAGATAAAAATTTCTACGGAGCTCATAAGCTGATCGAAAACAACCCAAACTTTCGTCATCTAGTTTTAATCAACTGACACAATCTCGTTCAATTGAACGAGATTTTTTTATGAAAAACAATTTTTGGAGCTAAAAAGCAGCCGTTCTTCGCTTTCATAACGTTTGTTGTCATTTCCTATAGAAATTTCTCGTTTTTCTGAGGTTAACATTTGCTAATTACAAAGAATGGGATTAAGATATAAAATGAAATTTTCATTTACATTTTCATTTCAATTATTTTATAGGAGGTCTTTATGGATTATTCACTGACTACTCGGTTAGCAGCTGAGTTCTTGGGAACTGCTTTGCTAGTAATGCTAGGAAACGGTGCAGTTGCCAATGTTGATTTAAGAGGGACAAAAGGTTACGGAAGTGACTGGATGTTGATTGCAGTAGGTTATGGCTGCGGGGTTATGATTCCTGCAATGATTTTTGGCGGTATCAGCGGCAATCACATCAACCCAGCGTTTACGATTGGTTTAGCTGTTAGCGGCATGTTCCCTTGGGCGGAAGTTCTTCCTTACATCGTTGTCCAAATTCTTGGTGCGATGGTCGGACAATTAGTCGTAGTAGCCAGCTACAAACCTTATTACGATCAAACAGAAGACAAACTACATGTGTTAGGTACCTTCTCAACGATCAATAGTGTCGGTTCTAAATTTAACGGATTCGTGAATGAATTCTTCGGATCATTCATTTTATTCTTCGGCGCACTTGGAATTACCAAAGCGCCATTCTTCCAAAACAATTTAGGAACAGCACACTTAGCATTAGGTTTCTTAGTTTGGACATTAGTCGCATCCTTCGGCGGACCAACTGGCCCAGGTTTAAACCCAGCTCGTGATTTAGGTCCTCGTATCATGCACGCCATCTTACCATTGAAACACAAAGGCGATTCACAATGGAGCTACTCATGGGTACCAGTACTTGCCCCAATCATTGCTTCAATCGTAGCAATCGCATTATATAAAGCATTGTTTATCTAAAAACACGAAACTGCCGCAATTTTTTGCGGCAGTTTTTTTATTCAACAATCTCCTAAAAAGAACTGTTGCTATTATTTACAGTTCCATCACGTATTAATTCAATCAAAAAAGAATAGCCACTCTAGCTCTTCCTTCTATTTAAACCAATCCTTCAACAAACTCAACCGGAAACATTGTTTTTTCAGCCGTTTCTTCTACAGTCATGCCTTGAGCCAAATAGCGTTTCGCCACACTAGCCATACTTTCTGCGACCTCCACGATAAATTTATCATAGTCGTAAAAACGCAGCACACGCTGCCCCCAAGGATACTCTTTGCTGTGATGCAGAAAGACGATTCCTTCAACCTTTGAAAGCTTGTCTTCCCATTTGTCTAAATCCTCAACCTCAAAATACAGTTGAAAATTATCCGACTGCTCCTTTGGATTTAGTGGAACACCCAGCAATCCTTGATAATCAGTCTGTAATGAAAAGCCGCTCTCAAAAGCAACATGAACATTATCCAGATCCATTTCTATCTTTTGTTCCATAACCTCTACATAAAACTGCTTCGCCTTCGTCATATCCTTCACTGCCAATAACACTCCACCAAAATTCATTCCTATCACCATCAGAGCCGCTACTCGACTCTCCTTCCTTTTTTACCAACTATACCCTTAGAATTTGGCGATTTCACTGTAAAAATCGGACATCTTCCGTTGATAAGCTTGCGGTGTAATGCCCGTCACCAGTTTAAAATCACGATTGAAGTGAGAGAAATCGTAATAACCGGCGGGTTCCAACACTTTTGTAATTACTCCTTGCCTTCGATTTAGTAAACGGATCGTTTGATTAACTCGGACTAAACGAGCAAACATTTTGGTGCTCATTCCCAGATATTCATTAAACAGTCGCGTAAGATGGCGTTCACTATAAAATACCTCATTAGACAACTTCTTTAAGGAGATATTTCCTGATTGTTGAACGATCATTTTTCTCGAAGTAGCCAACTCTGACGGACAGTCCTTTAAGAGAGCATGAACAAATAGACGATCAACTCCAGCCAGCAGCTCTTCCACACTTTCCGCTGCCTCCAACAATTCCGTCAGTACCCGATTCAATTTGGCATGAAGCAATTGAAAAGAAAAATGCCGATCCGCTAATTCATTTTGCTTAAGACTTAGAAACGCATGAAGTCCAGCCGGTTGAAATTCCACGATGAATATCTGATTGAAAGTCGCAGCCTGCTCACCTACATTGGCAGCCACAGTCATTGGCCCAAGTAGCTGGTTCTCGATTTGATGATCCTTAAACCCGCATACCAATGTCCCACAGCCATGAGGAATGACCGTATAATTCTCAGAAATCGCCTGTTTCGTCGGAAAAGTCAATGTATAATTCGAAATATATGGCAACAATGCCGCATGTGGCCTCACATACATACACTCTTGATTCCGAAAAATAATCCGTTGATTCTGCGGATACAAAAACAACGCCTTTTGATCGATCATCCTCTCACCTCATTCATAGTAACGATTCAATTTTGGTCAAAATTGTTTAATTTTCATTCCGGATACCATTTTACTAATCTACTGAAGTAGAAAGTAAAACTGGCAACTTTATTCATATTAATGACTCAATTCTATCATCATATCAATCCTTTTTTTAGTTGCTACTAGATATTCATAACTTCCTTAAATAGTTATAACGTGTTATAATTCTATAAAAAAGAGGGGATTTGAATGGGACAAATCAAAGTACGGAAGATTGGTAATTCCGTTGGAGGAATATTCCCTAAAGAATGGGGATTACACGAGGGAGATATCTTGGAGGTTAAAAAAGAAGGAAATTACTTCATATTAGATGCCCAAGAAGTCGCAAAAAAGAAAGATCGTGAGTTAATCGAAGAGAGTTTTGCAGAGTTTGAAACGAATCATACTGTTTCTGAAGAAGAAATGACTACGCTCTTTAGCAAATATGGTTGGGGTGAGTAATGAAATCTTATCAGCTCATTTATTCCGTCTCTTTTAGAAATAGCCTGATCCAGCTTATATCGGAATGGGAGAACGAACTTTTTCTTTCAGAAGAAAAAATCAAACACTTCGTTCAATTAATTTATCGCTCACTAGAATTATTAAAACTATTTCCTAAAATGCATGAAGATGTTTCTCCATTATATGGTTTTGACATTCCGACTTATCGAATCTTGATTGGTCAAAGTTATGCAATCTTTTACCGAATCGATGAAGAGAATCATTCAGTTCTAATTGGAAAAATCTTTAAACAGAAACAAATGCATCTGAAATTTTAAAAGACCAAGCACAATGATTAACTAAAAAACTGCGACTCTCATCGAGAATCGCAGTTTTCCATTTATTTAGTTAGAAACGCCAACGCATTGTCAATCAAATGCTGAACCGTTTCTTTCGGCATAACCGACATAATATCCGTGATTTGAGGAGCAGATTTACTGTCGGTGAAGACAACGTTCAACGGCATATACAGTTTGCGTCCTTTTTGTCCTGTTTCTGCTTGAACAGCTGACAAGATGGCAGGATAATCCACTGGTTCTGTCGCATCTTTTATTTTTTCTGACATCGCAGTCAAAATTTGTTTAACGCCTTCGCTATCAAATTCTGCCAAGTCGGTATAAGTGAAGATCACTTGGTTGGCATTTTTGATAAACAAGATTTTTTCCATAAATGTCATTAAGGTCTTAGCTTCTGTGTGATAGATATCCACGACTTTTTTAACAAAATCAAGATCCTTTTCGATGCCAATTGCTTTTAATTGTTCCGCTACGTCTGTTTCGGCAGCGTCAACGAGTAGCATGATTCGTCTAGTTAATTCGTCAACGGAAGTTTTTTTAATGTATTCCGCATTGGTCCAGTCAAGTTTCTTTTGATCGAAATAAGCAGGCGAAGCAGACATCCGATTGATATCGTAAGCTTCGATCAATTCATCACGAGTGAACAATTCTTTTTCTCCCACTGGTGACCAACCAAGAAAGGCGATAAAGTTCAGCAACGCTTCATTCAAGTAACCATATTTACGATATTGACTGATGAATTGCAGGGTATTTTTATCACGTTTACTCAATTTTTTATGAGTATCCAAGCTATAGATCAGTGTGATATGACCAAATAGCGGTTGCGGGATACCTAGTGCTTCGTATACTGCGATTTGTTTTGGTGTATTCGCAATATGGTCATCCCCGCGTAAAACATGAGTCATCTTCATTAAATAGTCGTCAATCACTACGGCAAAATTGTACGTTGCCATGCCATTACTTTTTTCAATAATGAAATCTCCGCCGATATTGTCTGAATTGAATTCCACCCGGCCTTTAATCATATCGTCCCAGCCATAAACATGGTCTTCAGGTAAATGAAGGCGAACGGTCGGTTTTCGGCCTTCTGCTTCGGCTTGTTTGATTTGTTCTTCTGTTGCGCCATACCAGCGACCATCATAATGAGGCGCGATTTTGGCTTCGATTTGTTGGTCATGTAATTCTTTTAATTCTTCTTCGGTGGCATAGTCTTTATAGGCTAAACCAGCGTCTAATAATTGTTGTACATATTTGTGATACAAATTCACACGATCTTTTTGGTGGTAAGGGGCAAATTCAACTTTCGGTTTATCCGGACCTTCGTCCCAGTCGATACCTAACCAATGAAGATTTTCCATCTGGCTTTCTTCACCATGCGGAACATTTCTTTTCAAGTCAGTATCCTCGATTCGCAATACCCAAGTTCCCTTATAATGTTTGGCAAACAGATAGTTGAATAACGCCGATTGCGCATTTCCTAAATGTAAAAAACCTGTTGGACTTGGTGCGTAACGAACTCGTACGTCGCCGGTAACTTCTACTTTGTCTTTTTTCAATTTGATTCCCTCCAGTTTAAAAGCCCTAATAAATAATGCAATTATTAGGACTTTAATAACAGATGCTATTATAGGTTAAGATGCGTGATGAATCAAATGATTACGATTTAGATCGTCAATTGCGCGATGTAAATCATCAATGAAGTCATCACAGATAGCCATGGTCATAGCTGGACGAACGACGATTCTGCTAATAGTTACATCGTCAAGATCTTTTGGAAGTGGATAAGCAGGCACTTGCCAGCCGTATTCCTTCAACTTGTCTTCTAAATCGTATAGATTCCAAGTTAATTCGATATTATCCGCAATTTTCCAACAGTTGATTGGTAATTTTGATCCATCATTGATGATATCAAAAATACCTAGCGCTTTTAATTCTGTATTGATTCGTTTAGATACTTCTCTGACATTGTTCATGATAGCTGTGAATCCTTCACGACCAAAACGAATCAAGTTGTAGTATTGTGCCACAATATGTGCCCCGCTATGTGAGAAGTTAATAGCGATCGAATCTACGCTGCTTCCAAGGTAAGGTACAGCAAAACGCATTTCTGATGGTAAATATTCTTCCGTATTTTCACGCCAAACAATCCAGCCAATCCCAGGATAAACCATCCCGTATTTATGTCCTGAAACATTGATTGATGCTACATTTTTCAAACGGAAATCCCATGGTTTGAACCCATCAACAAATGGTGCAAAGAAACCGCCAAAGGCTGCGTCTACGTGGATTTTGATTGGTAATTTAGCTGTTTTGTTGTATTCAGAAACAAGTTCATCTAATTTTTGAATATCATCTACTTGGCCAGTGTAAGTGATCCCTTGGATACCTACGACCCCAATCGTATTTTCATCTACGTAATCCATCACGATGTCAGTATTTAATGACATATGGTTTTCATCCATTGGAATTTCCCGCATCTCGACATTCCAGTACGTACAGAATTTTTCCCATACTACTTGGAATGCAGACATGATAACTAAGTTAGGTTTGTGTTCATGCAAGTTATCGATATCTAATCCAGCTGCTTTTGCGCGGTGTTTCCAGCTGTGCAACAAAGCCAATCCGCCTAGCATACAACCTTCTGAAGAACCTACTGTTGAAGTTCCGATGAAGTCTTTATATAATTCTTTGCCTTCACCAATATTCCACATATGGGCAATCATACTAATTGAATAGTTTTCCATTGCTGTGGTTTTTGGATATTCTGATTTGTCAATCGCATTCGTTTCAAGTGAACCAAGCATCAAGCGATCAGCTTGTGGTTCCATTTGAGTCGTACAGAATGTAGCCAAATTTTGATCTGCCTTTGCTTCATTCAACCGAATATGATTGACGAGCGTCTCGGCTGTGTCAGGGTTCATACCCTCATCAGGTAATACTTGTTTAGGCATGCTACGTGCTGCTTCTCTGCTTCCTAAAAATGAACTTTCTAAATAATCTGTATGCATTTAAAAGATCTCCTTATTCGTATTAAAGTAATCATTTTTCCAGGGAAAAATGAGTTCGATTCTCTTGCCGTATATCATTCCGCTAAACTTCTCTAGCTATATTTCAAAAAACTTTTTTATTTTCTTACTGCCTAGATAAACTGTGAAAAGCGGAACTGACATCCTTATTCGTATTAAAGTAATCATTTTTCCAGGGAAAAATGAGTTCGATTCTCTTGCCGTATATCATTCCGCTAAACTTCTCTAGCTATATTTCAAAAAACTTTTTTATTTTCTTACTGCCTAGATAAACTGTGAAAAGCGGAACTGACATCCTTATTCGTATTAAAGTAATCATTTTTCCAGGGAAAAATGAGTTCGTTTCTCTTGCCGTATATCATTCCGCTAAACTTCTCTAGCTGCATTTCAAAAAACTTTTTTATTTTCTTACTGCCTAGATAAACTGTAAAAAGCGGAACTGACATCCTTATTCGTATTAAAGTAATCATTTTTCCAGGGAAAAATGAGTTCGTTTCTCTTGCCGTATATCATTCCGCTAAACTTCTCTAGCTGCATTTCAAAAAACTTTTTTTATTCTCTTGCTGCCTAGATAAACTGTGAAAAGCGGAACTGACATCCTTATTTGTACTTTCTTATATTTTCTAATGAACTTGATGGTGCAAATTTTTTCCTGATTTATCATGATGATGCAAGGTCCAATTTCCATGGAACAAATACATGATGAAAGGTATAAAGAAAACGATGATAAAAGCCGTTAATAATAATGTTAGGTACGTATGTTTTTGTTGCATGCTGTAAGCAGCTGGTGGGAAGAATGTTACAACAAACCCAAAAGCTGATAAAACTAAACCTAGAACACCCATGATGACACGCATTATTTTTGATTTGGCTGCACGGAATGTCCGATGCAAATCGTCGTGTTTGAACACTAAAACTAAATAAGTAACAAACATCAGCATATACATTAAGGTATACAGAGCAACTGTTAAACTCATCGCTGTTTGGAATGAAAGGTTTGATTTGTCTCCACCGGCACCAAAGGTTAGTAACGCAGCCATGATTGAGACGATCACACCTTGCAAGATCATGACGTTCGTTTCGACACCATAAGGATTTGTCTTAGCAAAACGTTCTGGCAAATAGCCTTCTTTCGCTGCTTCATACATCCCCGCATTCGGTCCAACGACCCAGCTGCTGATTTCACCAATGATCCCCACTGCTAATAGCAAACCAATCAACCGTTCAATAAAGACCACATTGATCCATGGGAATTGTTGAACTAAAGCGCCATAAGCATAAACAATACCAGTACTTAATTGAATCTTAGCATTAGGAATTGTTGCCCCGATGGAAATCGTTCCGATAATATCAGAAGCAATCGCACAAATTGCCAAGGCCATCATTACTTTTGGATAAATAGATGGTTTCTTTAAATCCTTTACGTGAGTAGCTGAACCTTCCGCCCCTGCAAAGGCTAAAATAAATGGCACAAAACCGACTAACACATTACCGCTCCAGCTTGATGGTAAAATCGTGTGTGGATTGATTTTGATTAGCATAGGATTACCCTTTACTAAATAAGTAATCGTTAAGAACAGCAATAGAAAGACTGGAATAATAACCCCAATTGTAAAACTCCATTGAGCAATTTTTCCTGTGATTTTTGTTCCCCGTTGTTGTGCGAAGATCAAGCCCCACAAGATAACCATCATGATGATGAATTTGAACAATGGATTCGTATTAATAACTGGAACGTTGAAAGTGATTGATAAACAGCCAATGATGAAATACATCATGGTACACATACCAACTGTGATGTGAATCCATTGGTAAAATAGAGCAGACCAACCTAGGCGTTCACCTAGCATATGACGTCCCCAAGTAAAGATCCCGCCTTTACTCCAGCCATCAACTGAAGCCATTTCTCCAGCGGACCGAGTAACGGGAATGAACCATAGAATCCCTGCTAAAAATAGGAAAAACAATGCTGTTGGTCCTTGTTTAGCGAAGGCCGCAAAACCGTAGACTGTCATGACCATTGAAGTAGTCATTGAGAATAGTTGAACACCTGTGAGCTGATTGTGATCGCTGATAGAGGCGTTCTTCTCTTCGTTATTCATTTGTGACACATCCTTTAAATTCATTGCAATCGAAGTGCGCACTTTTCGAACTACAGCCATCATCATAGACTTTACACAATCAAAGTCAAACCACGCCAGCCATAGCAAATTAGAAAAAATATTAAAAGACATGCTGTCATCACGATGGAAGAAAACCTTTAATCATCGCCCTTTTCCATGAAATCTAGTGGTAAATAAAAAAGGTTTTTAAGAAAAAAAGGAAAAGGTTCAAATTGTGCAAAAAATAGACGCAAACTTTTAGAAAGTCAGCACTAATTTTTTGTATCAAATGATAGTTCTCACAAAAAAAGCGGATGCAAAAAAGAATCCTCGCAATTATCTTTAAATCAACTTTCACATAGTGCTTACCCCTCCTTTAATCATTGCGGATTATACTAGTGACCTTGAGGGAGTGTTAATTCATGAGCATCGATCTATTATTAGATTTTGAAAGTCAGGCGCTTTTTGCCATTTTTACTTATTTAAAGGAAAATCCCGGCTTTCACGATATCAATGAAATTTCAGAGCAAATTGGTTTTGAAAAACGAACAACGTTGAAATATTTAGAGCGTTTAGCGATGCTTTCTAACGAAGTAAAGGAACGTATTGGAATCGATCCGCTAACTATATCGGAGCGGAACTACCGAATTATTCAACAAAATTATGTGGAGAACAAAGAATTGAGCTTAGCCATCTATCACATCTCGATCAAGATTGACCTGCTGGAGGGGTTACTGCTAAATAAAGAAAATACGATGGATTCCCTGACGGACAAATACAACCTGAGTTATTCCACCTTGAAAAAAGATGTGTACGAAGTGCGGGATTTCCTTAAAGAAGCCAATATTGATCTTCATATTAGAAATGGCGAGATTGTATTATCCGGTTTAGAACCGACGATTCGACTCTTCTTCTTGAGCTTCTTTTGGCAGCTATACGGCGGTTACGGGCATCCCTTTAATATCGAAAATTCGACTGAAAAGAATTTTATTTTTGAGAAACTCAGCTTTCTACTTTCAGATCAAATTGATCCGATCACTAAAATTCAATATGATTATCTAGTAGATATTACGCTTATCCGTTATCTATCCAATCATCCGATTGAAAATAATGAACTGCCGGTGGAATCCATCCTGATCGGAAATAAATTTGTTCAGCATTTCCATTTTATTACGGAAGAAAATGTCACGGCTTACGCGAATTTTAAAGATGAACTTTATTTTATGCTATTATTCCTACAATCAAAAATGGTCTTTTATCGCAACACCAGCTTCTTCCGTGAAATAAAGAAATATCATCAAGAGATAGATTCAAATATCTATCAGGCTAATCAGTTCTTTTTTCAAAACATCGGTCTGCTTTTTAACCAATTTGAATTTGACTATGACGAACTGGAAAAAGAACTATATGTCATTCATACACGCTTATTGTTCAAAAACTTTTATAATTATGTACCAATCGGCGAGCATCACAATCTTTATCCGGAAGATATGGCGATTGTACAAGAAAATCTGCGGGTTCGTTTTGAAAATATTTGTCCACGTAATAGCCTAATTTATTCACAGCTTGACTACGCCATTTTTCTTTACGCCGCTTTAAGTATTGCCAATGAATTTATGACAGAATACGAATTATCTATTTTTATTGATGACTCAAAAGGCGAGTTTAATTCTATCTGGCTAAAAAAATTCTTTATGAAAAGTACTAACGGACTAGTTAAATTGAATTTTGTCGACCCGAATCGCTTTTTATTAGCCGATGAATCTGTTGATTTGATTATCAGTACAAATAAATTTTTCCCAATCAAGAACGTCCACAACAAACCCATCCTGTTTCTAGAATGCAAAGACAAATACGAAGACCTGAAAAATGTTCAATCGATGGTTCGAAAGATTATGATGGAGAAAAATAAATTGCTGCAAGTAAAATAAAATAATGAACACTTTCCAAACATAAATCTGACTTTTCGGCTTTTATTAGAATATTTTCATTTTATAGAAGACAGAGCCAGCAAAGTATCCCATGCAAAACAATTATTCTATGCTATACTACCCACAGTTAGTTTCTCTTTCCAAAATAAAACTAACGAACGAAGACGATCGACCGACATATTCGATCGTCTTTGCGAGTTCTTCTTCCTGCTTTTAGCAGATTAGTAGAATCGTATGCGCGACGACAATTCCTACATTTTTCACGGATTTTGAAAAATGTTTCCTTAATCCGGCGTTAGCTGCGAGTTCTACATCCTACTTTTAGCAGGTTAGTAGAATCGTATGCGCGACGACAATCTAATGAACGCTTTCGCTTCTTTCGAAAAAATTCTTCCCTAATTCGGAGTTAGCTTTCACGTTTAGATACATAGTTAAAAAGCCGAGATCAAAATCAGATTGCTGATTTGATCCCGGCTTTTATTATCCTTGAATTTCCGCGTATAGCTCCCTATTATTTTTTCATTTTGTTTCTGAGCAGTTGGCTAATTATCCTCTCCTCCTATTAATATATAGATAAACTATGAATAATCCAACACCTGTAATAAAGCACATGGCAGAAAATAGAATGAACATTCTATTGGCAAAACTGCCTGTTCTTGGCAAGATTCCTATTCGATGATAATTTTTTACTTTTATTGTGATTTGATTCTCGTCTTCATCTAGTATAACGGTGTTAGTTACCCACGGATGATCGTCAAATGACACCACACCGTTGTCAAAAATGTCAATGGTAATTTCTTCCTCTAAACCAGTATAACCATTTGGCGCTGTGAGTTCCTTAAGATAATAAACACCTGGCTGTATGTCTGTGAATACAAAGGTTGAACCAGAAGAAATCGTTTCGTTGTACGCTCCAGATGAATTTTTCAGACGAAATGCCGCACCTTCGATTTCATTTCCTTGTTCATCAGTCTTAATAACTGTTAGTTTGAACTTATTTAATTCATTAATGATTGTTTTATTGGGTGAATCAGCGATAACTGCCGCACCATCCGACCTCTCTGCCACTGTAAATGTGAAATCATCACACTTTTTGAATCCCTCTGGAACAAATGTTTCACTTACTTGATAGAGACCCGCAGGAAGATTAGTAAAATTAACGACCCCTCCATTATCTGGGATAACATCACTTGCAACTACTATACCTGTTAACGTTTCTGTCAAAGTAAATCTCGGTCGTTTGTCATCTGCACCAGTAAATGGTTGCCCATTTTTCATTACTTTCTTAAATGAAAAATCAGTAGTCAGCAATCGATTCGTGATAGTTATTCCTGCTGGGTCTAGATTACTAGACGTAAAACTCTCCTGACTGTAAGTTGGATTGGCATAACTCGGTACTCTATTCTTATCTCCTATTCTTTCAATAATTCGATACTCGATAATAGGATTTCCAGAAACTGCTGGGAAGCGAGCTGCCCAACTATTTTCTTCGTTCAAATGGACTTCGTGTAAATTGACCCATTGAGCCCCGTCTTTTCTTTGTAAAACAGCCGTTATCTCTCGACGCATTTTCCAACGATTATTTTCATCATCTGACCAAACTTTTTTTACTGGAATAACAAAATCTTCATTGAACGCTCGAACAGATGGAACACCAAAATCTAATTTGTCCTCTGTACGATTGGGCATAGAGTGTAATACGGTTTTCCCATTGGCTGGGTACCAACTTCCGGAAGTAAAGCTTGATGCCTCCGTTTTCAAGCGGATTTTGTAGTTTATTTCAATTTCCTGATTCCCATAAAGATTGATATTTGTTACTTTTATCTTCCTTGGGTCAGAACTGTCAACCCTTGCCATTTTGTCTGCATCAATCGCTTTTGTGCCTAATCTATTTCTTAATGAAATATCCGATACAACAGGCGTTCCTACTAATTCCACCATATCTCCCAATGGATCTTCAATCACACCTTGTTCAACAGTCATAAGCGTCGATTCAAACCATTCCCGGAAGGATTTTTCAAAATCAGTTAGATTTTGTGCTTGGTAGAAATAGTAATCTTTTTCTGAATTACCAGTAGTATTAGCCCTTTGAGTAGTCATTTTGTAAAGACCCTTTACTAGTATTTCCGCGCTATGGAATTCTCCAGCCCCACCATAGGCTCCCATGGCAATCGCTTGAATTTCAATCCCTTTGTCTCTTAAATCTGCCGCTTGAGAATTTGCCATATCTAAATGAGATTCGATTAGGAGTCTATTGTTAACATTTCCAGGATCTTCAATATTAGTAATTCTAAACCTTCTATCCACAGCAGGAGGCTCCAGTCCATTGTACAGCACATAAAGTGAGGTCGCTCCATTCGAACCGAGTGTCACTCCTGCATTTCCATCCGTTTGTCCTGAAGACAGTGGTTTATACTGAGTAATTCTTACTTTGGAAGGAAAAATTGCCGTATCCCTTTTGCCTGCTAACGGGTCCTTGCTTCTATTTGGGGCTCCATCAGTTAAAAGAAAGAGAAACTTTCTTCGTCCATTATTATCTGCTAACAGTCTTTTTTGTGCTTCAATCAATCCACCTTGCGTATAGGTCTGGTGGTTTTGCGTACTAGCATTGCGATAATTTGTCACTAACTGATCCCAATCACTGTACCGTGATGACAAATTAGATGTACTGATCACATTCGTGCCAAATACAACACTGCCGATCCTTAGATACCCATTGTCAGGAACATTGTTTTTAAACTGAGTAATTAAATGACTCAAAGAATCTACTGAAACATCTTTTCGCAGTCTTCCACCAATTTTGTATTCCGGTTGAGTAAAGGTCATTGATGCAGAGTTATCCAATACAAACATCACATCAACACCAGGTCTGGTAAGCGAGTCTCCTCGGACATTCAACTTTACGTTAAACTCATCCTTCTTGGTTGTTTCAGTCGCATATTTCCTTAGTGCAATATCCCCTTTCTCTTTTCCGCCAACGCCGTAATAAATATAAGAATTTGTATAATTATCTGTAGACGTGTTCCAACTTTGAAGTCCATCCCAAACATTAGCGGCTGTATTATCCTTTCCGCCTTGATGATTGATCACATTCGTCTGACCGGTTGGCTGCCAAGAATATTGTGGATATTTTCCATTGTCTGTCTTATAGCTTGGTTCTTTATTGGTATATGAATTGGTCCGAGCCAAGTTTCTAGCGTTTGTCAACGCTGGTAAATCAATGGCTTTTGAAAAACTATTTTGTTCCGAATAAAGTGAAAAACTACCTTCAGCTTCAGTAGTTTGATTCCCCTCGTTGTCTTCAGGTACTGATTTTTTTGGAGCTTTTTTCGTAGCTTCTTGTTCTACTTTTAACCAGAGAGGGTCACTTAATTCCAATATATCAGTATCAGTATCAGCTTCGGCTCCTGCTTGTTCCTTCTGATTTTTTTCTGTATTTTGTTCATTTAATTCGAGATACATTTGAAGCTTTTCCTGTTTCTTAGGGACCGCGATTGTGAGTTCACGCTCTTGTGAATGTGTAAAATCTTTTTCAATCAGCCATCCCTCTTTTTCTTCCATTCCGTCGACTACAGGGTAATCAATGACTTTTTCTTTTTCCATCACTATTTTTAGTTTTAAGCGATTTTGCTGTTGTTCACTTTTCCCCTCGCGGCTTAACTTAATATGAAAGAGATTTTCCTTATCTGTCTGTTCTGTTTTGTAGGAAACCTTCAAAAATGACTCTTCAATCAATACATTCGCGTCGTTTTCCGCAATTGTTCGTGAGCTTGCACCCATTAAACCTATCAAACTTAAAAAGATTCCCCCAATTAAAATAAGAATCCTCTTTTTTCTCCCATGCATACCCTTACCCCCTTTATCCCAAGCTATCCCTTCGCCATTATTTTATAAGACAAAAAAAAGTTCCGCAAATTACAAAATAATTGTATTTAAGTTATTTATAACTGCAAAAAACACGAATATTTAGCCCGTATTTTTTGCAGCAGTCATCAACAAACGGTTATTAAATCACTTTACTTTAGTTTTCATTAAAAT
>OAVH01000154.1_pt1 | contig 55095 bp, 54 predicted proteins | sample 1495281 | NCBI WGS metagenome assembly OAVH01 (sample SAMEA2580082, study PRJEB22360) | human gut metagenome | biome: human gut; feature: human-associated habitat; material: faeces | place: Denmark | collected 2008/2010
TTTCGTATATAAGAGTGTAAGGAATAACCTTGCAGAAACGAGGAAATGTCAAATGACAAGAAAACAACCAGAAGATGTATTGAATTACCGCAACGATTTGTTCTTCAAGTACACCCTCTCTCGTGAGGATGAAGGCTCCATCTTTGCACGCAACACCATTATCGAACGTGTGACCGGGATACGGGTTAAGGAAAGTACGGTTATGAATCCTAATCTGGATCCCAAGACCATCGGAAAGAAAAAGATTATTTTGGATGTCCACGTAAAGGATGAAAACGGTCAGCTGTTTTGCATCGAAATGCAGACGACGTTTACTGAAACAGAAAAGAAGCGTTTCGAATTTTATGGGGCAAGAGCGCTGAATGATCAGTTAAACAGTGGGGAGAAGTATGAGCTGTTGAAGCCTGTACATCAGATAATTTTCATTGATGAATATCCATGGAATAATCAAAATCTGATGAATCATTACCAAATGCGTACCGAAAAGGGAGAGGTGGAGAATAAAAAGGCACTGATAAAACGCAGCTACATACATCTGCCGGTGATTAATGAGCTGGTAAGAAAGCAGGGAATTTTGAAGTTGAATGACTTTGAGCAGTTGTGTTTCCTATTTGAAAATAATGAAAATGATGCTATACTAAAAACGAAGGAAAGGCTGGTGAAAGTGTTCGTGGAAAAGTACAAGGAAATGCAGAAAAATGACAAGCTATGGTCAACGGCAATGGCAATTCAGATGGGAGAAGCACGCTATCGCAATGGTTTGAATGACAGCTATAAAGAGGGGCTCGAAAAAGGAAAGGAAGAAGGAGAACGCCAGCTTCTGAAGCAGATGATTGAGAAAAAATATCATGAGGATGCCACAGAATGGTTACAAACACTCACAGTCCATAAGCTCACTGCGATTTCAGATTTATTATTTACCTGTGAAACACTGGATGCTTTAAAAGAACAAATAAAGAAGGAAACATCATAATGTAACAGTCATGTAAAATGAATATCATATGACAAGCTGCTTTATGGGATCTTACGATCTTAATGAGGCAGTTTTTCTTATTACCCTTTGTTTTATTATGAATACATCATGAGATTGAAAAATGTATGAATTTTTGCTTCACATATTATAGGCTCTGACCATTCTTGATCTGTTTTCAATCGCAGAACTGTGTCAGATACTCGCAGTCAATAGACTGTATACAGTTGTTTATGAAGCATTTCTTCACAGAATATAACAATGATTACGGTGAAAGGTCTTACATATGATATTTATGGTCTTTTTTATATCTAAAAGAAGTAAAACTACAAATTTATAAAAATATATTGAAGTATTACTACTTTTATGATATATTCTAGGTAGCAATACTTAAAGGAAGGTGAGCAACGTATGAAAAAACTGAATATTGCTGTTGTAGGAGCCGGTATTTACGGGAAGAATCACCTGGATGCCTACACTTCAAATCCCAATGTTAATCTTGTTGCAGTCTGTGATTTAAAGAAAGAAATCACAGATAAGGTAGCACAGGATTATCAGGTGAAAACGTATAACGACATGGAGGAAATGCTCAATCATGAGGAGATTGATGCAGTTTCCGTAGCAACCCCGGATCCCTACCATAAAGATCCTGTCATGACGGCGATTCGCCATGGAAAGGATGTTCTGGTGGAAAAACCACTCGCAACGACTTCCGCAGATGCCTATGAAATTATGGAGGCTGCAGAAAAAGCCGGTGTGCGTGTTATGGTGGATTACCACAAACGCTGGGATCCGGCATCCATAGCAGTAAAAAACAAGCTTGCAGATGAGGGGACAGGAAAACCGGTACGCGGCTATATGCGCATGGATAACATCTATGATGTCGCAATCAACTGGCTGAACTGGTCATCCAGCTCCAGCCCTGTCCATTTCGTTGGAACGCACTGCTATGATTTGATTCGCTGGTATATGGGCTGTGAGGTCGTACAGGTGTATGCAGTCGGCCATAAGGGGATTTTAAAGGAAAAGGGTATCGATACCTACGACAGTATTACGGCAATTCTGGAATTTGAAAACGGATGTACCTGGACAGTGGAAAATGCATGGATTCTGCCAAACGGCTTTGCGAAAGCAGACGATGGATGTTCAGAAATTCTCTGTGAAAATGCAATGATTCGTGTGGATTCCCAGAAGCGCGGTGTGGAATTCTTCGATGATAAAAAGCAATACACGCCAAACATCTGCTTTATTCAGAACTACAACGGCCGTGCCATTGGCTTTGGCATTGATCCGCTGAATGATTTTGTGGACTGCATCCTGCATGATAAGCCGTTCGTGGCAAATCTGAATGACGGTCTGGAGGCAGAGCTGATTGCAGAGGCTGTGCACAAGAGTGCAGATACACGCCAGGTTGTAAAAATCGAAAGAAGATAAAGACCCCACAGGGTGAAAAGAAAAGAGGAAAAGCTATGGGCAAACTGAAAATGGTTCGTGTTGATTATCGTATGGTACATGGACAGATTGTGGCAAAATGGATCAAATTCCGTCCGGTTGATCGTTTGATACTGGCAGATGACAGCCTGGTGGATGATCCTTTCATGGGTGATATTTATCGTATGGCAGTACCTGACCGTGAGGTTGATATTGTCAAGCTGGGGGATATTCAGACAGCGATTGATCGCAAGGATGACACCGTACTTTTAATTTTTAAGGATGTGGCATCCGCATATACGGTATATAAAAACGGACTTCAGTTGCCGGAGCTGAATGTCGGAGCAGTACAGAACAGCGCACAGCGCAAGTCCGTGGTTCAGGGGGTTGCACTTTCCGCTGAGGAATACGAAAAATTATGCGAAATGAAAGCAGAGGGTGTGAACGTATTCTTACAGCCGATACCGGAGAATGATCCGGTAAGTCTTGGATCGATTGAAAAGAAACTGAAATAATGAAAGGGAGTGTGAGGTTATTATGAGTGGTACACAGTTGGTTATCATGGCAGTAGCGATGGGGCTGATGTATTGGATTGCCCGGGGGATGATTGGCGGATATTTTGCATTTTTCTTTATCGCGAGTCCCATCGTAGTAGGCGTAGTAGCTGGTTTGATTTATGGTGATTTGACAAAGGGACTGATTATCGGCGGAGGAATAGCGGCTGCATTTGCAGGCATTATCGCACCGGGAGGAAATCTTCCAACCGACTCGGCACTGGCCGCGACAACCGTTATACCGATTGCACTGGCAACGGGTCTTACTGCAGAGCAGGCGATTGCATTTGCTGTTCCGATGGGGCTTCTGGGATCCTTTGTCACCAACCTGCGTAAAATGATCAATGTTGTATTCGTACACCGCGCGGATGAATTTGCGGCGAAGGGAAACCTATCCGGAATTACAAGATGCGCTGTCATATATCCACCGCTGATTGAAATTCCATTACTGTTTTTACCGGTATTTTTGATTGTTATGTTTGGTCAGGATGCAATGCTTACCTTTATGAACTCTGTACCAAGCTGGGTAATGCATGGTTTGGAGGTTGCCGGCGGTGTTATGCCTGCGATTGGTTTTGCACTGATTATGAATATGATTGGTAAGCCGAAGATGATTCCATATACAGTACTGGGCTTTATTATCGTAAAGGCAGTCGGGCTGAATACCCTGACAGCCGGTCTGGTTGCGGGCTGCGTAGCGGTGCTTGTCGTGCTGGAAAAACGTGAAAGAGAAAAGGAGGGGGCATAGAACATGGCTGAGGAAAGAAAAACATCACTGACGAAACGAGATATCAACCGTGTTATCGCCAGATGGTATATCACCACGGAAATGTCACTGAACTATGAGCGTATGCAATCCATTGCATATACGTATGCTTTGATTCCCGCTTTAAAGAAATTGTATCCGAATAAGGAGGATATGATTCCTGCACTGCAACGGCATCTGGAGCTGTTTAATACAAATGCTACAGCAGGCGGTCTGATTCTTGGTACAACACTGGCGATGGAAGAAGAAAAAGCAAACAATCCGGATGCAATTCCTTCGGAATCTATCGTAGCAGTAAAAACCGGTTTGATGGGCCCGGTTGCGGCATTGGGAGATTCCTTCAGTGCCGGGACGATAACAACACTGTTTATTCTTGCATCCTGTTCTCTGGCACAGGGCGGATCCATTGCCGGCTTCTGGCTGCTGCTTCTGGGTACGATGTATACGCTGGGTGAACTGATTATCTTTACGAAAATGACCTATACAAAGGGTAGATCAGCAATCAAGGATATCATGTCCAGCAAGCTGATGACCAATATCATTGAGGGAGCCAATATCCTTGGTATGGCGATGATGGGGGCACTTACAGCTTCCATGGTAAATCTGGCTGTTGCGATCACAGCGAATTTTGATGAAGCGACATTGAGTGTACAGGAAAAAATTGACGGTATCATGCCGGGAATCCTGTCTATTGCTGTCTTGTTTATCTATTACTATCTGATCAGCAAAAAGCATGTCAGTGTGGCGAAGCTTGTATTCTTCACCATCGTAATTGCATTGGTTTGTGCAGCTATCGGTCTGTTTTAATATCATTTCATTCTGTATGCTACGGGCAATTCCAGGGAATGCCCGTAGGATGCAGGTACAAGGAGGAAGGCTATGAAAGGAATCATATTGGCAAGCCACGGACGCCTGGCGGAGGGATTACTGGATACGTTAACCATTTTTTCCGGTGAGCCGCAGCAAATCAGAGCGCTGTGTCTTTTACCGGGTGAGGAAATTACGGATTTTATGAAAACGCTGGAGGAAGCGATTCAGGAGGTGGATACCGGAGACGGTGTTGTGATTTTCTGTGATCTGCTGTTTGGTTCTCCGTGCAACTGCAGTGCAAGACTTTTGCAGGATCCGGTATATGCTGAAAAAATCAGCGTGATAACCGGAATGAATCTGTGTATGGTACTAGAATACATCGGCTCCAGAGAAGCAGGTATGAAGCGGGAAGCATTGGTAAATACCGGACAACAGGGCATTGTGGATTTTAATAAAATGCTGGCTGAACGCAAGGGATCATAAGGTAAGAGGTACGGCAATGAAGGAAGAGGAAATCAGAGAGCTTCTAACAGAACAGGGAATTGACTATGCTGCACACGGGTCAATATGTGCAACTATAAAGGCCTCTGTGGGAGCCTATAAAAATGGAATTGGGGATATCATGCATACCATGAAGGATCATATCCTGCATATCAACGCACAGGGAATTGCCATTCTGGCGATAGATGATATCAACGGGATCCCGCATGCGGATACCCTGCAATTTATTCCCCGGGAACACATTTTGTCTACAGATATACGCATACGGCTGTTTCATTTTCTTTTTACAATAGAAACAGAACAGGGATGTATTCAGTATAAGCTGCGCAGAAATGTACTGGCTTCCCCTTGGCACAAGGAGAATCTTTCCTTACTTCTTCTGCAGGCAAGCTCTGCCGGATTGTAAAGGAGTAATATATGAAACAGGGAGCAATATTTGATATGGATGGACTGCTGTTTGATACGGAACTGGTATATAATAAGGAATGGTATGCCATCGCTGATAAATATAATCTTCAAATAGATCCGCATATGCTGGATGCACTGCGGGGAACCAATGGGGAGCGTATGCATGCTATTGTAAACGCCTATTGGCCAAAGGCGGATGCCCCAAGACTATGTGATGAATTGTTTCGTAATGCACAAAGGTCGTTATCGCATAAGGTTCCAATGAAGCAGGGAGTTGTCGAGCTATTGGAATATTTGAAAGGGAATTCGGTAAAGCTGGCGGTCGCAAGCAGTGCCCCTATACAGCTTATAAAAAATAACCTGTGTCTGGCAGGAATCGCTTCCTATTTTGATGTCGTTGTCAGTGGAGAGCAGGTAATGCATGGAAAGCCGGCACCGGATATCTTCCTATTAGCCGCAAAGCTGCTGGGGTTACCGGCAGAGGATTGCTATGTTTTCGAAGATGGTATTCATGGGGTGCATGCAGGGCTCAATGCCGACTGTTCCACTATCATGGTACCGGATCTGATACCACCAACAGCTGATTTACAAAATCGCTGCACCGGTATTTATGATAATCTGAGTGAGGTTCTCAAAGCCCTGCAGACCAAAGCCTGTTAGATACATGATTTCCATAGTAAAATTCCCATGATTACCAATGGGATTTTTACAATATCAGCACAAAATAGCCTTTGCGCATAGGAATCCACAGGTTTCCTTATGGGGAATATATTGCAATTTTTCCACTGCATTGGTAGAATGGGTAATATAAGTGTATGATTATGAAAATGAATGTAGATGGTTTCATCCGAGGTGCTGGAGCCAAGTGAAGGAGAGTATATGCAAGCTGTTAATATAATATCAAGCCTGGAATCGGTTATGCCGTTTCTATCTTCAAAGGAAAAAAAATTAGGTGAGTATGTCCTGAATCACAGTCAGGAAATCCTTTCTTTCACACTGAAGGATTTATCCTTGCAGGCCGAGGTGAGTGAAGCTACCATTATACGCTTTGCCCGCAGGCTGGGCTGTGAGGGATATTCTGATTTTAAGCTCTCTCTGTCAGCGAATCTGTCTGCTAATTTCTATAATGAAAATTCAGATATGATTCTGGATAAAATCATGCCGAGTGATACACCGGATACCGTGCTGAAAAAGCTGAGTGCCTTTGTTGTAACATCGGTACAATCCACCACGGATATCATTGATTCCCAGGAGCTGGATAAGGCTATCAAGCTGATACGTGAAACAAATCAACAGAAACGGAAAATTTATCTGAGCGGTCTTGGTGCCAGCAGTACGCTGGTAAAACAGCTGCAGATCAAGTTTATGCGCCTGAATATTCCTGTTATTTATTACGAGGATGTGCATCTTCAGCTTGAATCGAATCTGAATATGGCAGAGGATGATCTTCTGATTTGTTTTACAACCCTTGGAAAGTCTGTCCAGTCACATCAGTATATCAATATTGCAAATCAGAAAAAGGCGAAGATTATTTTAATTACACAATATGGCAATCAGGAGCTTGCCAATAAGGCTACCGTAACGCTGTTTGTATCCGCAGTGGAAAATAATCTCAGACTGGCAAGCCATACTGCGTTGATCGTACAGTCTTTGATCGTAGATACGCTGTTTCTGTCTCTTGCTTTGGAAAATCTGCCGGACATCCAGGAGGGAGTCGCAGAGAAAAATCGTATTTTTTCAGAGCTGGGATATAATATGAATGATTATAAATAGATATTCTGTAGGAAGCAGATCAGATAGCTATTGCAATAAATCCGGGGGAGCATTGGATTATTGGATATGTACAGGATGAAGCGCTTATGATATAAAACGTATAGGCTGATAAACATATTCTGCTTACAGGCTGTGTAAGAATAAGTATTCCACTTCATAGCATATAAGCAGATAACAGGGGATACATGCTTTTGAATTGATTTTTTCTGTGGTTTTTAAAGCATAATAAAAAATGGCAGAAATAGGAAATAGAAAAACTAAAAAAAAGATTGACATAAAAATGTGTCGGTGTTTAAATAAAGGTGTAAAAAGAATATAAATGAACTTTCGAGTTTGTTACTTATGAATATAGTAAGGCAAGGCTCAAAACGTAGAAACGTTTTGGGCCTTTTCTATGTTATCGGAGGAAATTATGAAATTACTGAGAAGAAAAAAGAACAGCAATCCATCATCAAATATTTATATTGTATCTCCCTGTGATGGTGAAGTCCTGCCCTTACAGGAATCAAGGGATCCCATGTTCCGTGATGAAATATTAGGGAAAGGATGCTTTGTCTATCCGAAGGATGATTATATATATGCACCAGTTAATGGAATTGTGGAAGCGGTATTCCCTACCATGCATGCTATTGGAATCCGCAGCCAGAGCGGTCTGCAGCTGCTCCTCCATTTTGGGATAAACACTGTACAGTTAAACGGGTTGTATATGAAGACCCATGTAGAGAAAGGAGATGTGATAACAGAAGGCATGCTGATTGCCGAATTGAACGTAGCTGCCATTAAAAGGGCAGGCTATGATCCCGATGTGTATGTCATCGTTCTTGAATCTGAAAACGAAATAGTAACAGTTTTCGAACGAGAGGTCTATCACGGAGAGGCTTTGATGGAAATCCGTGAACATACGGAAAGGATGCAGATAGAATGAATTATACATTTGTCCGTGTTATCAACAATAACGCGATTGTCGGGGCTGACCGCAGGGGGGAAGAAGTGATTCTTTTGGGCAAAGGAATCGGTGTTCGCTGTATCAAGCACAGGCGTTATATTGTTGCATCCAGTCTGATAGAAAAGGTATTTGTCGTAGAAAAAAAGGCAAATGAAAGCTATGTTGAGGAGCTGATTAAAACCATTCCGTTTCCCTATATTGATACGGTTAATAAGGTGGTTGCTCTTGCGGAAGCCCTGTTGAATTATAGCTTTAAGGATCAGCTCTTTCTCACTCTGCTGGATCATATCTCCTTTTCTGTAAAACGTCTGCGCGCGCATGAGGATATAGAAAATCCTCTCTTGAATGAAATACGGCAGTTTTATCCAAAGGAATATGATGCTGCCCTGCAGGCAGTAAAGCTGATCAATCAGGAGCTGCAGGTTCATTTTGATGATAATGAAGCGGCATTTATCGCGTTTCATCTCATCAATGCTATGTCCTCCTACGGACATAGTCTGAATAAAAAAATGACCATTATCATGCGTGAGCTTACAGACATTATTCAGGATACATTTCAAATGGAGCTGGATGAGCAATCTATTTATTATACACGCTTCATAACGCATTTAAAGTATTTTCTGGGCAGAGTGCTGAATGACAGACATGAGAACTGCAATCTGCGTGAGGAACAGAATATCCATCAGCTGGTAAAGGAGAAGTATCAGCAGGAATGGGAATGCTCCTTACAAATCCAGGAACATCTCCGGCAGAAATACAATGTGGAAACATCGGATGAGGAGCTGGGGGATCTGACGATGCACATTGTACCTATGCTGACAAAAAGAAAATGAATGAAAAAATGGAGGAAATAACCATGGCAATACAAAAACAAAAGCTTGCTGCCGATATTCTGGAATATGTTGGCGGTGTAGACAACGTTCGTGATGTAGCGCATTGCATGACGCGGCTTCGTATTGTTGTAAAGGATGAAAAGGCTGTACAGCTGAAAGTGCTGGAACAGCTGGAAGGGGTTATGAAGGTTGTAATCCTGGGAGGACAGTATCAAATCGTTTTAGGCGGTATTGTCGATGATATATTTGATGAAGTGGCTGCATTATGCGGCGATCGCGTCAATATCAATGAGGACATGATTGCGGAAAATCTGGATGCAGATACAAAAGGAGTGAGGAGATCCATTCTAGGGATGCTTGTGGAAACAATTTCAGCAATCGTTACCCCGATTATTCCGGCAATGCTGGCCTGCGGATTCATAAAGACGCTTGCGGTTTTATTTACGGTTGTGTTTAAGGTGGATGAAGCGAATAGTACGATACAGGTATTAAATGTAGTATCGGATACGCTATATGCCTTTTTCCCTGTAATCATCGGATGGTCTGCCGCAAAGAAATTTAAAACCAATATGGCAGTGTCACTCGTTATCGTGGCATTGTTGGTAAATCCTGCATTTACCGGTCTGTTTGCGGATGGAGCCAGTGTAACCTTTCTGGGGATTCCCGTAACGGATGTGTATTATGGCAGTTCTGTTCTTCCTGCCATCCTATCTATTTATCTGCTATCCAAAGTAGAGCTGTTGCTAAGAAGACTTATACCGGGAGCACTGCGAAGTATCTTTGTACCCTTCCTGAGTACGCTGATTGTATTTCCGCTGTTGATTCTTGCAATCGGGCCGATTGGTGTATGGGGAGGAAATCTGTTTGCTTCTCTGTTTACCAGCATGTATGATTTCAGCCCTATTCTGGCTGGAGCTTTGATTGGAGGTACCTGGCAGATTCTGATCATTTTCGGTATGCATATCGCAATACTCGGGTTAGTTTCAGTACCAAATATTGCTGCGTTTGGTAGAGATACCGTGATTATGACACATGCACCAAGTCTGATTTGTCAGGTGGCGGCAGGGCTGGCTGTTGGTCTGAAGGCAAAAAATCCGGAAATCAAGAAAAATGCAATTACCCTGTCTTTGACCTCATTCTTTGCAGGAAGTGTGGTTGAACCGGTTATGTACGGGGTAAATCTGAAATATAAAAAACCGTTTATCGCAGTATGTATCGGCGGAGCAGTAGGGGGAGCGATTACCGGGGCAAGTCTTGCGGGAACCACAGCAGCGGTAGCGTTTAGCTTATATACGATTCCGGCATATCTTGGCGTTGGCTTTACAGGGCTTTTGATCGGCTGTGGTGTTGGAGCCTGTGTCACCTTTATTCTGACTTGGATTCTCGGCTTTGATGAACATACAATATAGGAAAGAGGTATTCAATATGCGTGTAAAAGATATAGCGTTTAAAAATGCAGAGCATGTCATTGAGGAAATAAAGAATATGAATGTAAAGGGAGGCAGTCCATTTGGAAGAGCTGCCGCATGGGCCTTTCGTCTCGCCTGTGAACAGGAGGAGTTTGAAAATCCGGCAGCGCTGCAGAAGCGTATGCGGGATATTGCTGAACAGATGCTTGCGCTAAAGCCTACAATGGCAACCATTTATAATACATGGCACCTTGTGGAACAGGTGATGATGGAGAGCGGCGCTGCTGTGCAGAATCTGAAGCAAAGCATTATCAGACTTTGTACGAATATCATTACATACTCATTTGATGCGGTGGAACAGCTTGGAGAATACGGTGCTGCAATGATTCAGGAGAATGAGGTTATCATGATGCATAGCTACAGCTCGACATTGATGGGGATTTTTATCAAGGCTGCTGAAATGGGGAAACGGTTCACCGTTATATGTACAGAGTCCCGTCCGTTAAGAGAATCCCGGTTAGCTGTTAAAATGCTGCGAGGGGCAGGAATATCCGTTATCTATATCACAGATGCGTCCATTTATGAGTTTTTACCGAAAGCGGATATCGTCATTATGGGGGCTGATACATTATGTGCAAACGGTTCTGCGGCAAATAAGATGGGAACAGCGATGATCGCAAAGCTGGCAAAGGCCTGTAAAAAGGATGTGTATATAGCCAGTGAGCTGTATAAGCTGGATGTGCGCACACAATACGGTTATCAGGTCGTTTTGGAACGGCGCAGCGAATGGGAAATTCTGCAGGCGGATGATTTTGAATCGCTGGAAGGAATCGATGTCGTGAATCAGTTCTTCGATATTACACCTGCTGCAGATATACAGGGAATTATTTGTGAATATGGTATTCTGCCGCCGTCCTTGATGCTGACTTACTGGAATAAGTTGGAATGCAGGGTGAAGGAGGGAATTTAACATGTGTAAATATAACAGCTTTCTTGATATTAAGGATGAGGTAAAAACAGCATTGGCTGAGCATCGCGCTGTAGTTGCTTTGGAGTCAACGATTATTTCACATGGTATGCCTTACCCGCAAAATGTGGAAATGGCAGAAAATTGTGAGCGGATCATACGGGAAGCCGGTGCTGTTCCTGCAACTATTGCGATTATCGACGGGAGAATAAAAATTGGTCTATGCAGAGAGGAGCTGAATAAGCTTGCCTGTGCTGCTGATGTTATGAAGGTATCCAGGAGAGATTTAGCAGTGGCAGTTTCAGAGAAAAGAATGGGGGCAACGACGGTTGCGACAACGATGATTTGTGCAGCCATGGCAGGGATTCAGTTTTTTGTGACAGGCGGTGTTGGCGGAGTGCATAGAGGCTATGAGGAAACGATGGATGCTTCTGCCGATCTGGAGGAGCTTGCACAAAGTGATGTTACCGTTATATGTGCAGGGGCTAAGTCTATACTGGATATACCTCGTACACTGGAATATTTGGAAACAAAGGGTGTTACCGTCATCGGATATCAGTGTGATACGCTTCCTGAGTTTTTTACGAGAGAGGGAAGCTGTAAGCTGCAGCAGAGAATGGATACGGTAGAGGAAATTGCGGATATGCTGCACGTGAAAAAAAGCCTTGGCTTAAAAGGCGGGGTACTGGTTGCCAATCCGATTCCGGAAGCGTATTCCATGGATGCGGCTTATATGAATGCTGTAATTGAAGAAGCGGTGCAAAATGCAAAGGCTGCTCATATACAGGGCAAGTATACAACGCCTTATCTGCTTTCACAAATTGTTAAGGCTACAGAGGGAAAAAGCCTTGCGGCAAACATACAGCTCGTATATAACAATGCAAGGGTTGGAGCGGCATTGGCTATGGCATATGTTAAAAAGGGATAAAATGATTAGATTATGATAACTGTAGGAAGGAAAGGCTCTATGACAAGCTTTCCTTCCTGTAGAGGATGGGGATAGAGAAAATATACATTTTCCAATGAGTTCTTTATATGAGGTACAGTACAGTTTTAGAAAAACTTCTTTATAAATTTTCATAAAAGTAGTGATATAATCAATTTACTGTAGTATTATAATTGAAGAGAAAAAGCGGTGAACTCTACCATAAAGATATTTATAAGTGAGAGCTATAAAAGCGGTGTACTCTACCATAGAGTAATCTAAAAGTGAGAGCTAAAAAAGTTGCTAGCGTAAGCTAGCTTTTTTTTAAGGGGAAATTCATATATGTGATATAATGCTTATATAGCCTACAATCAGGACAAGGGGAGATACCTATGTATAATATCGCAATTCTGGATGATGAAATACAGGAAGCACAGCATTTGCGTGAGATCGTTTCAAGATATTTTGATAGAAAAGAGCTAATGGAGCGGCGTATTGATTTGTTTACCAGCGGAAGGGAGCTGTTAAACCATGTTAAGGCCATTTCCTGTGATTTGCTGTTTCTGGATATCGAGGTCGGACAGGAAAACGGAATCGAAATCGGCAGACAATTACGGCAAATTGCTCCGGATATGATTATGATTGTGATAACCGGTTATCTGAAATACAGCATGGACGGTTATAAAATACAGGCAGCCCGCTATCTTTTAAAGCCGGTACCTGCACTGCTTTTATACAGTGAACTGGATGAGGTGCTTGCTTTGGATGACCGGCAGACGCTTATGCTTATGGATCGTGAAACCTGTCATAGAATCAAAAGAAAAGACATTTTATATGTGGAAACGGTGGGGAGATGTACCTGCTTTCATACAGCAGAGGGGCTGTTTCACAGTAAAGAAGGTCTGCGTATATGGCAGAAAAAGTTGGATTCTTCACTATTTGTGGAATGTCATAAGGGGATTCTTGTACATGTCCGCTGGATTCAGTCCATGGAAAAGGATACGATATTACTCGAAACAAAAGAAACACTGCCACTTGCCAGAAGACGTGTGGAAACGGTACGTGCTGTGTGGAAAAACTTTCAGGAGAAATGTGCATGAGCCTGTTTCTGCGGATGCTGGAGATTATGCTGACAGGTATGCTCGGTTACACCTACCAGGCAACCATACGTATGCAGTATCGCCCCTTTATTTCCCGTGTTCTGCCTTATCCCGGTGTCGGACTGATCTTAATTCTTATATCTCCCTGGCTTTCCGTTACGCTGCTGCGTTTTCTTCTTCTGCTTTTACTGCTGTTATCTGTATTACTATACCAGGACCAATGGCTTTCCCATTTATCTTTTATCGCCAGCCTGTTTGTGAGTGGAGTCTTTGTTCAAATCGTAAGCAGTCATATGGCTGCCCTCACACAGGGAACTGCAATCTGGCTGAAGGGCTGCCTGTTTTTGGCGGCAGCCTTTCTGATACAGCTTATCCTGATTTACTATACGCATAAGCAGTATGAGCAGCTGTATATCCCTGTCTTTTCAATTATCCTATGTATCTATATGGGAATCAGTATGTATATTGTACACATGGGCATGAGCGCATCTATAGATATCTCCATCATATGCTGTATGCAGCTTTTACTTCTGCTCCTTATGCGCCTGTATCGCACCTGCTTCTGTTTGGAAATCCGGCGTGAAAAGGAAATGCAGGCATTATTGAAAACACAACGAATGGTGGAAAACAGAGAGCGATATGATCGGGTACAAAAGGAAAATGCCTTTATCATGAAATCTATGCATGATTTAAAAAAACACGTCAGTCTGCTGGAGCAGCTGGAACAGGGAAGTACTGCAGTGGATGCCTATCGCAATGATATAGTTCAGAAAGCAGAGCAAATGCTGAACGTTCAGAAAACCGGTGATGAGCTGATTGATAAGGTGCTGCAGCTGTATCATCCACGCTTTCAGGAAGCAGGAATTTGCTTTCAACTGGAAAGTGATGTTATTGACTACAGCTTCATGGATTCTGTGGATCGTTGTGCAGTGCTCTGTAATCTGCTGGATAATGCACTGGAAAGCTGCCGCATGCTAAAACAGCCCTTCATTCTATTGCGTATGGTGGAACAGCATTCCACAATCATATGGAAAATGAAAAACAGCTGTCAGGGTGTGGAACAGGAGAAAGAGGATGCTTTTGCACACGGCTTTGGTATGCAGAACATACGGGATATCGCACGCCGTTATCAGGGGACCCTGAATGCAGTATGGGAACAGCCGCATTTACTGTTTCGCACAACGGTTACCTTTGAAAAACCGCTGATGTCGGAAAATGAACCGCTTATGTAAAACAGCAGTCCAAAGCCGGATATCCGGATATACTGATAGTGAAAGAAGGGATATATCATGTTGGACACAGCAAAATTGAAACAAAAGGCTTTGAGCAGAAAGAAAATCATTATCAGCGTTCTAGTTATTCTGGCACTGTCTTTGGGACTTGGCAGCATTATGTACGGACTTGCGGACAGCTTTGAGGAGTTTGCGGATATCCGGATTCTTCAAATTGTCTTTCTTGTTTTATTTCCGTTGTTTACCCTTGTTCTGTGGGTGCCTCTGTGTCTTGGCGGTGGACAGATTTACGAGCTGCGGGAAGATGCATTTGTCATTATCCCTGCCTATAAGGATCACAAAAAATGGAATATGATCCTTCATGTATTATGCAGTGATGACGTTACACCATTCCTACAGGAAATACGCTATGCGGATATCGACTATGCCAAATTCACCGTGGATCGTAAGGCGGGGGTATGGGGCTTGTCACGGTACAGCTATATGCTGAAGCTGTATGATAAAAAGCAAGCATTCATGACGCTGTATATCAATCCCATGGATAACGGTATCCTGCTGCCAAGCAGTAAGGGCGGTATCGTTCTGAGCGGGTTTCGTACAAATGAGGATATATTGAATATGATGCAGCTGCTTTTGGCCAGTGGTATGCGTCTGGAAGATCCATATCACATTCTGGAAGCAATGAAGCGCAAGGATATAGAAATCTATGATTATCTGGAAAGCCTTCAGATTAAGAAACGGTATTAGCAATTCGGATGGTCAGAAACGGCTGATGAAACAAACCAAGGGCATTCTGTGCACCATGTGCAGAATGTCTTTTCTAATGGGAGCGAAGAATGAAATAAACATGCAAAAGCGTTGGAGATTGGTACATAATACTGATAAGATAAAGATAGAGGATTTCTCATGTTTCTTTCATGTTTTTGTAGGATACTATATACGATGGAGTTTAGGGAGGTGCTGGTATGAGACTGCTGCTTGCAGAGGATGAACGCGATTTGAATGAGCTTGTATGCCGAAAGCTGAAAAAGGAAGGCTATAGCGTGGATGCCTGCTATGATGGACAGGAGGCGCTGGAGTATGCTGCTGTAACAGAGTATGACGGTATTATTCTGGATATCATGATGCCGAAGGTGAACGGCTATGAGGTATTGAAGAGTCTTCGTGCAGAAAAGAATATGACACCGGTTTTATTTCTTACGGCCAGAGATGCCATAGAAGACCGTGTGCTGGGACTGGATAGTGGAGCTAATGATTATCTGATTAAGCCGTTTTCCTTTGCGGAGCTTACGGCAAGAATCCGCACCATGATACGGCTGGCAAAGGGAAGTGCAACAACACACTTACAGGCTGGTGATCTGATACTGGATACGGCAACACATACGGTTCACAGAGGCGAAAAGCTGCTGCTTCTGTCTGCCCGTGAATATGCTCTGCTGGAGTATATGCTGCTGAATAAGAATATTGTGCTTTCCAGGGAAAAAATTGAAAATCATATATGGAGCTATGAGTATGAGGGCGGTACCAATCTGGTAGATGTTTATATCAGCTATTTGCGTAAAAAGGTGGACGGTGGTTTTTCCTGTAAATTGATTTATACCGTCAGAGGCAGCGGCTACGTGTTGAAGGAGCCTTCATGAACAGGCTGCGTATCCGGACAAAGATTACCATATGGTTTGCATTTGCAATGATTATTCTGGCAGGTCTGACTCTTGGCTGTGTACTGATGATCAGTGATAATGTCGTACAAAAAAATATCAAGGATTCTCTGGTGGAAACGGTGAGTGACAATATTGATGAGGTGGAGTATTACCATGATAAGGCGGATGCCAATCCGGATGGAGATAAGGATGTCTATATTCAATATCAACATGGTTATTTGGAAATTGATGACGATTATCTTGATGAAATGAATGGTATTTATACAACCCTGTACAACGAGGATGCGACATTGCTGTATGGTGAAAATCCGATTGCACAGGCAACCGGTAAGCTCGCTTTTTCTGACAATGAAATTCGTTCTGTTCCATATAAAGGCAGCACCTATTACATATACGATCGTTCACTGAAGGGGGAGGGCTTAAAGGATTTGTGGCTGCGTGGGATAGTATCCCGTAATCAGGGAGCCCGGTGGATGGATTCGATTGTTATTTTATCCATGTGGCTGATTCCCGCCTTAATTTTACTGGCACTTGCGGGCGGTTATTTTCTGGCCGGGCGGTTTCTGCGACCGATTCAGCATATGATTCAGGCTGCCTCCGGGATTCAGCAGGGCCAGGATTTGAAAAAACGAATCCATTTAGGTAAGGGACAGGATGAGCTGCATCAGCTGGCAGATACCTTCAACAGCATGATGGACCGTCTGGAGAAATCCTTTCAGGCAGAGAAGCAGTTTACCAGCGATATGTCGCATGAGCTGCGAACACCGGTTAGCGTTATTCTTTCGCAATGTGAGCTGTCCCTGGAGGAGGAACAGGATCAGCAGGCATATCAGGATGCATTGCACGTAATTAAACGGCAGGGACAAAAAATGTCTGCCATGATCAATGACATGCTGACAATGACGCGTATGGAGCAGCGAACGGATCGTATTGTGATGAAAGAGCTGGATTTCAGCCTGCTGTGCGATACGGTATGCCAGGATTTATGTCTGCTTCATGAGAAGGGAATCCAGCTGGAATATAGGCTTACTAAGGGGATTATTGTTTGGGGAAATGAAGAGCTGCTGCGCCGTCTGCTTGTGAATTTGATCAGCAATGCTTATCGCTATGGGAAAGAAAACGGGCACATATCCGTAGTTCTGCAAAAAACGGGAGAGAATGTTCTGCTGTCTGTTTCGGATGACGGTTATGGTATAGGAAAAGAGCATATTGATCACATATGGCAGCGTTTTTATCAGGCGGATACCTCACACACTCATCAGGGAAGCGGCCTGGGGCTGGCGATGGTACAGGAGATTGCGCAGCTGCATGGGGGATGGATGGAGGTTGAAAGTGAGGAAGGAGAGGGCTCCTGCTTTAGCCTGCATTTGCCATTGAAATAATATACAGGCATTTACTTTCATGTTGCTTTAATCTTTCTCTGTTATACTACGGTTGTAATGAGAAAAAGGAGTGATGTATATGAAAAAGCTGCAGCAGCTATCAACATCTGTAAAGGCTCTGGTTGCGATTGGAGGAATCTCTGTCGTTGCCGGCGGAGGCGTAATGTTAGCCAATGCAATGGAAACGGATAACCGTATCAATGCAGATAGGGCGAAACAGATTGCACTTCAGGATGCAGGAGTAGATGCCAAACAGGTACAATTTGAAAAGGCAGCGCTGGAAAAGGAAGACGGGCAGAGCGTTTATGAAGTGAAATTCCGAAGTGCACAGTATATATACGATTATACGATTGCCTCCAGGGATGGTGATATCCTGGATCGGGAAGTGGAAGGCCTTAAAGAAAACGTTCCGTCACAGGCGGTCTCCTCAATCACACTGGAGGAGGCAAAAAAGCTTGTGCTTCAGGATGCCGGAGTAAAGGCAGCGGATGGAAATTTTACAAAGACAGCTTCCAAGCAGGATGATGGCTTGGCGGTTTATGAAATAGAATTTCAGACAGCACAAAAAGCATATGAGTATAAGCTGCTTGCCAAGGATGGTACGATCATAAAGAAGGATGTGGAGAATAACAAAAAGGCAGGCAATGCTTCCGGTGTGGATACAGCCGTAAGCATTAGTAAAGCAGACGCCAAAAGCAAGGCGCTGGCAGATGCTAAGGAATCCGCATCTCATGTGACATTCACAAAAGCCAGGCTCGATTATGAGGATGGTCAGCCGGTGTATGAAATTGAATTTATAAGCGCAACAACAGAATATGATTATGAGATTGATGCTGTGAAGGGAACCATTATTGAACGAAAGGCCGAGAAACGAAAGATACAGAGTCAGGAGCAGTCAAAGCCATCCGCTTCGTATATCGGTGTGGATAAGGCGAAGAATACGGCATTGAGTCATGCCGGCTTGCAGGAGAAGGAAGTGCTGTTCACAAAGGCAAAGCTGGAAAATGACGATGGACAATCCGTGTATGAAATCGAATTCAGAAAGGGGAATACAGAGTACGATTATACAATAGATGCCTTTAAGGGGAGCATTTTGGAATGGGATAAGGATACGGATCATGACGATTAGCAAACAGAAGCTTTCATAGCAATAGAAATTTTGATAAGAAAAAACAGAAGCATGCCGATTATCCTGTGATTCAGTGATTATCAGCAATCGCTCCTGTTTTTTCGTTTAATCTTCTATTTGATACGAATAGAATAATCTTACAGCGATTCTTTTAAGATCGTTTAAGGGCAGTTTCAGCTTGTAGTGAAATCCTACATACCGATAAATTCATCCACCGGCATGGAGAAGATAAGTCCTTTGGCCTCTGTCTGAAACCCTGCAGCCTTATTGACGGTATCCATGATATGCTTGTAATTCTCGTGAGCGGACAGGATGACGACGACATCTTTTTCTCCCTGCAGCTTAATACCGAAAAATGTTGCGGAATCATCCTCGTGAAGGGACCGTGCATGCAGTACGGTTCCTCCCGTAGCATCTGCTTCCCGGGCAGCCTCCATAACCTGATCGCGCCAGCCGTGTTCAACGACTGCGACAACTAGCTCATATTTGCGTTCTTTTTGTTCCATCTGTTTCTCCTCATTGGTTCTTCCACATAATATTTTGCTCTGAAATAAACTGCTGATTCCACTCAGCGGTATCGTAAACATAACACCATGACCCATTTTTCTAATCTGTGTTTCAGCTGCCACCTTATGCATGACTTCCTTTTCCAGCCAAGCCGGAAGGCAGCAGAATAACAGCTCCTTATCTGTTTCACCAATACCCAGGTAGTCAAGAAGATCAGAGCCTGCTGTTCCAAGCGCCAGAATGCCATAGGTGAAATACAGCTGATACTGTTTGCATATGTCTGCGACCAGCTCTCCCTTATCCCGATTAACAATAACTACCAGACATTTAACTTTCTGTCCGTTCATTTGCGGCTTCCTCAAATTCCATGATAATATCCTCCTGAAGTGTATCCGTATCCTTTTTCTTCTTTTTCTTCATAAACAGACCCAGAATCTGAATTGTTAATAGCGGGGTCATGGCAACCATCGCGACGATTCCAAAGGCATCCAGCATGACATTGCCGCCAAGCTGTTCACACGCACCCATGGCAAGAGGAAGAAGAAACGTAGCCGTCATCGGCCCGCTCGCCACACCGCCTGAGTCAAAGGCAATCCCGGTAAATACCTTGGGAACAAAAAAGCTGAGGCTGATTGCTATAAGATAACCCGGTATCAGGAAGACCATAATACTGACTCCGGTAAGGATGCGCAGCATCGCAATTCCAAGTGATAGCCCTACCCCTATGGACAGGGAATAGAGCATAGCCTTTGTGGATATCGCACCGGAAGACATATCCTCTACCTGTCGTGTAAGTACATGGACAGCCGGTTCCGCCTTTACTACGAAGAAGCCAATCAGCATACCGATTGGGATGAGAATCCAGTTATAGGATAAAGCAGCAATTTCAGTGCCTATAAAATAGCCGGCAGGCATAAAGCCCACATTTACACCACACAGAAACAGAATCAGTCCAATATAGGTGTATAGCGATCCTATCAGGATTTTTATGATTGAGCGTCGATTGAAGTAGCTGCTGATAAGCTGAAATATGAGGAAGAAGCACAGGATCGGAAGCAGAGCCTTGCTGACCTCCCACATATAATGCGGAAGCTCTTGCAAAAAGGTTTGAATGACATCCTTACTTGTTTCCACATGTACCATCTCAAACGGTGTATAGGTTGCACCCTGAGGCTCATACAGGATACCCAAAAGCAGTACCGCCAGTACAGGACCAATGCTGCACAGGGCTACAATACCGAAGCTCTCCTCCTCTGCATGCTTCTGTGTGATATTCGCCATACCGACACCCAGAGCCATAAGGAAGGGAACCGTAATCGGCCCGGTTGTCACACCGCCCGAGTCAAAGGCAACGGCCATGAAGTTATCCATAGAAAAATAAGCAAGTACGAATACCAGACCATAAAACAGCATAAGTAAATATCTCAGCTTCCAATGAAACTGAATTCTTAACAGGGCCATTACCAGAAATATACCGACACCGGCAGCTACCGTCCAAATCAGTGTATTGTCAGGAATACCGGGTACCTGATGTGCAAGCACAGTAAGATCCGGCTCTGCTATTGTTATGATAAAGCCGATTATGAAGGTGATACATATCATCAACACTCGTTTTCTGGAAGTCGTGAGTATCGTACCGATGCCTTCTCCCATAAGCATCATTGACATATCTGCCCCCAGTGAGAAGAAGCCCATGCCGATAATCAGCATGACAGCACCGCATGCAAACAGAAGCATAGTTCCGATTGGCATTGGTGTAATTGTGATGCTTAATAAAAATACAATACAGGTAATTGGTAATACAGAAGTTAATGCTTCGTTGATTTTTTCTTTCAGTTTTGTCATTGATTCACCTCTCTTTGCGTTATCTTTATATTCTATAGTATTATTTTAACATGTATGCATACCTGGAAACTATTTATCTATGGTTAATGATGATTTATTCTGTTTATAAAATTTATAAACAGAAGTATATTTTTGTTATTGAAAATGCGGGTATAGTATGAATTGGGGCACTTTAGAAAGCTATTGATTATGCACCCTCTAACCATTCATCGTCGGAAAAGATCGTTAGCAAGTTTCTTTTAATTTCATTGATATACTTTATCAACACTGTGATTGCATAGGATAGAAATACATGCATGAAACAGGAATCTATGTCATAGGGATGCTATATAGATAGAAAAATAGAACAGCAATTCCCTTTTATCTGAACTCCATGTTGAGTGGCTGCAATTCAACAAACACAAGACGATGTACATGTGGCAAGCATAGGGGATAAAATTGCCTTCATTATCATTCTTTTACCTTCAAAATGTATGCAAGATGTATGTTGCCCGGTTGTTTTACTTACATCTTATTTGTAAATCGCAAGTACCTGCTGACCGATTTATATAGGAGAAAATAGCTTAGCCAAGGGCAAAAAGACAAAAGTATCGTATGGCTGTAAGCTCATAAGTAACGAGTACCCTCTATCAGATACCTTATGGATTTCTTAATCCTCAATGTACAATAACAAATCGTAGCAGTTCTGACAGGTAAAGTGTTTATTTGTGTAGAAAAATAATACAATATATGGTAAAATCTTTACGTTTCGTATAATTCGCGTGGTATGGTGCGAATGTCTCTACCCCAAACCGATACTTTTGGGACTACGGAACTAATCATTTTATTATCTGCATGATAAAAGATTGGTTCCCGCATGTTTGACGGGAGCTTTTTTATTTGAAGGAGAAAGTTATGGAAGAAAAAAAGAAAGATTCCATCTATGAACTGGATGGAACGGTACCGCTGAAAAAGGCGCTGCCACTTGGGATTCAGCATATCCTTGCAATGTTTCTGGGAAATGTATCGCCGCTGATTATCGTCTGCGGGATGCTGGAAATGAGCGGTGTGCTGAAAATGACACTGATTCAGAACGCTATGTTTGTGGCTGGTATTGCGACTTTGTTTCAGCTGTATCCGTTTTGGAAAATCGGAAGCGGATTGCCGATCGTTATGGGGACAAGCTCCGGCTTTATCGGTACGGCGAAGGCAATCGGTGCTGCCTTTGGATATGGCGCACTGATGGGGGCAAGCCTTATCGGCGGTATTTTTGAAATGGTGCTCGGGTATTTTATCAAGCCGCTGCGCAAGCTGTTTCCTCCGGTTGTTACAAGTCTGGTCATCATATCCATCGGGCTGTCTTTGCTGCCAGTTGGAATCAACTACTTTGGCGGTGGTAACGGTGCTGCGGATTTTGGAAGTACCAATCATCTGCTGGTGGGAACCTTTGTCATTATCGTGATTCTGGTTGCGAAGCAGTTTAAGGGAGCTATCAATAACGCTTCTATTCTGATTGGTATCGTTGCAGGCTATATTCTGGCAATCATGCTGGGCATGGTTGATTTCACACAGGTAGCCTCTGCCAGCTGGTTTGCGCTTCCTGCCTTTATGCCGGTTGCCTTTGAATTCCATGGACAGGCGATTATCGCAATGGGAATCATGTTTATTGCGACGACGGTGGAAACCATCGGTGATGTATCCGGTGTGGCAAACGGCGGCTTGGATCGCGAGGCAACAGATAAGGAGCTGCAGGGTGGCGTTATGGCCGATGGTCTTGGTTCCATTCTGGGGGCAGTCTTTGGCGTCCTGCCAAACACCTCCTTTTCACAGAATGTCGGCCTAGTCGCAGTAACTAAGGTAGTCAACCGCTTTGTCATTATGACAGGGGCAGTCTTTCTGATTTTATGCGGCTTCTGTCCTAAGCTGAGTGCATTATTCTCTGTAATGCCGCAGTCAGTACTGGGTGGAGCTGCTGTCATCATGTTTGCGATGATTCTGGTGAGCGGTATTCAATCACTGACAAGAGAACCGCTGGATGAGCGTAACGGTTTAATTGTCGCACTTGCGATTGGTCTGGGTGTCGGTATTGGAAATGTACCGGCTGTTCTTGCACAGCTGCCCTCCTGGGTAGGAAACATCTTTGCACAGAACGGTATCATCATGACCTTTGTAATAGCTACGTTGCTGAATCTGGTTTTACCGAAGAAAAAAAGCGAAAAGAAATAATATGAAGATTTTCCTGACCGGACAAAAGCAGATTGGAAAGTCTACCTGTATTCAGGAATGTATCCGGGAGTGTCATAAGTCTGTCTGCGGCTTTGTGACGCTCCCTTTTTATGAGGGAACAAGACGCAGTGGCTTTTATCTGCATGCTCTTCATGCTATGGAAAACAACGATCAGCGCTTTTCCATCCAGCATGAGACATGGAATGAAGTGATACCTGGGGTATTTGATACCTTTGGTAAGGAGCTTTTGATACAGGCTAAAGCCTATGAAAACAGAATACTGATTCTGGATGAAATCGGACATCTGGAACAAAATGAAGAACACTATCTGAAAACACTGCTGGAAGTGATTGATAAATTTCCAAACATACTTGGTGTTTTAAAGAAATATGATATACAATATATTCATGAAATAGCAGCCAGAGAGGATGTAACTGTCCTTGATCTGGATAAGGAATCGTATGAGGATGTAAAGCATTACATTCTCACAGCAATGGAGGCTGAGAAATGAAAAAGTTTTTAATGACAGCCATGTCCCTGCTGATGGCAGTTTCGGTACTGGCATGCAGTGACAAGGGCAAGGATGAGGAATTAAAGAAGCAGGAAGGCTTTACTGTCACGGATCAGGCAGGGAGAAAGGTAACCTTTGATAAGCCTGCTGAAAAGGTAATCAGCGGATATTATATCGCAACGAGTACCGTGATTGGGCTGGGGCAGAAGGATAAACTTGTCGGTGTGGAGATGAAAGCGGGTCAGCGGGAAATTTATAAGAAGGCTGCTCCTGAGGTTGTTTCACTTCCGGCTATGGGAAATAAAAAATCCTTCAATGTGGAGGCCGCTATCAAAACAAAAGCGGATGTAGCCTTTCTTCCAGTCAGCTTGAAAAGCTATGCAGGTAAGCTAGAAGATGCCGGTATGAAGGTGATTCTGTTAAATCCGGAAACACAGAGCGATTACGATGAAGCAGTGAATCTGATCGCAAGCGTATTGGGGGCGCATGAGGAAGCAGAGAAGTACTTTACATATCGTGACGGGTTGCTTGAACAGTATATTACGGATACCGGTGTTGCGAAAAGCGTGTATATGGCGGGAAGTACACTGCTGGAGGGGGCAGGAACGGATATGTTCCAGAATGGTCTGTTGAAACAAGCAAGGGCTGAAAATGTTATGTCTAAGGCCGGTAAGGGCTGGAGTACGATAGGAAAGGAAACGCTGCTGGAAAGGAATCCGGATGTGATTTTCCTTGAAAACGGCGGTGCCAGGGTCAGTGATGTACTGGATGATGCTGCACTGGCTTCCCTGGACGCAGTAAAAAATAAGCAGGTCTATGAATTTCCAAGTACGCTGGAAACTTGGGATACACCGAATCTTTCGAGCTGTCTGGGAACATTGTGGGCATATGCAACGCTGTATCCGGATAATCTGTCCATGGATACTGTGAAGCAGGAGGCTAAGGATTTTTACAAGACTTTTTATAAAATCGATGTAACAAACAGCGATTTGGGACTTTGATATGAAACGCAGATTCTGGCTTGTGTTGCTGCTGGCAGTGCTGGTTTTGTGTTCTCTGTGTGTGGGAAGATACGGCAGCAGTCTTTCCGATATCGGAAGGGCGCTGCTGTTTTCCGGTGATGCGCTCACCCGTTCCCTTGTTTGGAATCTTCGAATGCCAAGAATTCTGCTCGTATGCATCAGCGGAGCAGCACTTGCTGTATCCGGTGTTGTCTATCAGACAATTTTTCGAAATCCGCTGGCAAGCGGGGATGTGATCGGGGCAAGCAGCGGCTGTTCCCTGGGGGCAGTCTTTGCCATTCTGGTTTATCAGGAGGCGTGGTTTGTGGAGCTTTGTGCCTTTCTCATGGGAATGGTGCTTGTTATCCTGACCTTTTTCATGGCATCCCGTATCAGAGGGAATCGGATTTTAAACCTGGTGGTTGCCGGACTCATTCTGCAGGCGGTTGCGACTTCCCTCATGATGATGATGAAATTATATGCGGATCCTGCGACACAGCTGGCCAATATGGAATACTGGCTGATGGGAGGCTTTTCCGATGCTTCCTGGCCTTCGGTTCTTATCACCCTTGTATTATGTTCCTTTGGAATGATCGGACTGTATCTGTTACGCTGGCAGATTCAGCTGTTAGCGTTTGGCGAGGAAGCGAGTACGCTTGGTGTCAACACGAAGGTGATTCGCTGGACGTCTCTGTTACTGGCAACACTTCTGATATCCAGTGTTATCAGTGTAGCGGGAATTGTCAGCTGGGTATCCCTGCTGATTCCGCATATCATACGCATTGCAGTAAAGAAGCCTGTTTCCCAAACGATGGGAATTACCGCAATCAGCGGAGCGATCTTTCTGCTTGTATGTGATACGCTGGCAAGAACTCTTTTGACCATTGAAATTCCAATCAGTATCCTGACCAGCCTGTTTGGGGCGCTGGTATTGATTGTTTTATTTATGAAGGGAAGGCTGCATGTATGATTCGTGTACAACATCTTTCTGTCAGGCTGCAGGACAATGTGATTTTGCAGGATATCAGCTTTGCTATAAAGAGCGGCCGTATTGTGATGCTGCTGGGGGAAAACGGCAGTGGAAAAACGACGCTGATACGATCTCTGCTGCAATATTATCCCTATGAGGGAAGCATTCTTTCTGAGCAAACAGATATTCGCAGCTTCAAGCAGAAGCAGCTGGCTGCCCTGTTCAGCTATGTGCCTCAGATTAAGGAAACGGTGGAGGATTTCGTGGTGGAGGAATGTATTGTCAGCGGCTTTGCACGACACATCTCACCCTTTGCCTTGCCTTCAAAAAAGCAGTATGAACGTGTGGACAGTCTGTTACAGGAATGGCGGCTGTCGCATTTGAAAGGAAAGCTGTTACAGGAAATCAGCGGGGGAGAGCTGCAAATGACCTATGTCGCAAGAGCCTTTTTACAGGAAGCGGAGGTTATGGTTATGGATGAGCCATGCACCTATCTTGATTATCGCCGCCAGCATCAGTTTCTGCAGGAGGTCACCAGGCTGAAGCAGCAGGGGAAAAGTATGCTGATCAGTATGCATGATCCCAATCTTGCATTGCAATATGCCGATGAAATTCTGCTGCTACATCAGGGAACGCTGTATGCCCGCATGACAGGGAGCCGTGTGGAAATGGCCAGGGAATGCGCCGGTTATTATCAGGCCCTGTACGGAGACACCTTTACGGTAACAGGAACGACAAGTGAACCAATACTTATATGGAAGGAGAATTGTTATGCTGAACATTCTGCAATACCACAGGGCCGCAAGCCTTGATGAAGCAATGGAGCTGCTGCAGAAAAACCGCATGAATCAGATCATGGGAGGAATGCTGTGGCTGCGTATGCAGGAGCGAACCATTCCGGTAGCGATCGATTTATGTGATTTGCATCTGGATACCATTCAGGAGGGTGAAAACGGGTTTTTGATTGGAGCGATGACATCCCTTCGATCACTGGAAACCCATGAGGGCCTGCGTAAGGCATATGGAACACTGCTGCAGGATGCGTGTAAGGATATCGTCGGCGTGCAGCTTCGCAATACGGCAACTCTGGGAGGCTCACTGTATTCCCGTTTTGGATTTTCCGATGTTTTGTGCGCACTGCTTTGTCTGCAGGTCGAGGTACATCTGTATAAGCAGGGAATCGTATCCTTACAGGACTATGCCGCAATGCCTTATGAGCGGGATATCCTGACGCATATCTATATAAAGAAGGAGCCGGTTAAGACCGCCTATGCCTGTGTGCGAAAGAGTGCGACGGATCTTCCGGTATTGAATATGGCAGCTGCCAGAATGGGGGATGAGCTGCGTATTGTGGCTGGTTCCCGGCCAAAGCGGGCCATCCGTTATGATCGAACATGGAGCAGTGATCTGCAGGCAGTCGCAAGGCAGCTGCAGGAACAGGTGGAATGTGAAGATAATATGCGGGGAAGCGCATCCTATCGTCGTGCACTCGTTTATGCGCTGACACTGCGTCTGTTGAAAAAGCTGGAAGGGGAGACACACGTATGAAAATAGAAATCACGGTAAACGATAAACGTATCCAGGAGGAGGCTTCTGCGGAGCTGACACTGCTGCAGTTTTTACGCAGTCACGGATATAAGAGTGTGAAATGCGGCTGTGAGACGACAAACTGCGGACTTTGTACCGTATGGATGGATGAACAGCCTGTGCTCTCTTGCAGTGTTTTAATTGGACGTGCCAACGGTCATCGCATAACAACGCTGGAGGGACTGGAACAGGAGGCAAAGGAGTTTGCGGATTTCATGGCAAAGGAGGGCGCAGAGCAGTGCGGCTTTTGTTCCCCGGGCTTCATCATGCAGGTATTAGCCATGAAAAAAGAAAAGAAAAGCTGGAACAGGGAGGAAATCAAGCATTGGCTGGCAGGCAATCTCTGTCGCTGTACCGGCTATATGGGACAGCTGCGTGCGATTGAAGCATGGCTGCAGAAAGGAGAGCATACGGTATGAAGTACATCAATCGTTCCGTTGTAAAGAAGGATGCGTATGCATTATTAAGCGGACAGCCGGTGTATACGGATGATCTTGCACCTGCGGATTGTCTTGTGATCAAGCTGCTTCGCTCTCCCCATGCTCATGCAAGAATACGCGCAATTGATACGAGTAAAGCAAAACGTGTTCCCGGAATTGAAGCGGTATATACATGGAAGGATGTTCCTGCCTCACGCTTTACCTTGGCTGGACAGACGTATCCTGAGCCTTCCCCCTATGACCGCAAAATACTGGATGAGGTTGTGCGTTATGTGGGGGATGAGGTCGCAATCATCGTAGGCAGGGATGAAGCCTGTACAGAAAAAGCAAGAAAGCTGATTCAGGTTGATTATGAGGTATACGATGCTGTCCTGGATTTCACAAAGGCGCTTGATCATCCGGTGATCGTTCATAAGGAGGATGATTACAAGCTGCTGTGTGATATAGGAAATGAACGGCTGCGTAATCTGCATTCTCACGATGAAAGCATCGTTGGTGATGTGGAGGAGGCATTTTCAGAATGCGATGTGATTCTGGAGCGTGATTACCATACCCTGGCCAATGCGCAGGCGATGATGGAAACCTTTCGTTCCTATGCATTTATGGATACCTACGGGCGTCTGAATGTGGTTAGCTCCACACAGGTACCCTTTCATATCCGCCGCATGGTTGCCAACGCTCTGGAGCTTCCCAAATCGCAGATTAAAGTAATCAAACCGCGCATCGGGGGCGGCTTTGGTGCCAAGCAGACCGGCTGTACAGAAATTTTTACTGCTTTCGTGACATGGAAGCTGAGAAAGCCGTGTAAGCTCGTCTATACAAGAGAGGAGACCTTCATGGCCAGCAATTCCCGCCATGAAATGCGCATGCATGTGAAAATCGGTGCCACAAAGGATGGAACAATCCTGGCAATCGATCTGCATACCCTTTCCAATACCGGAGCATATGGGGAGCATGGCTCTACAACGGTCGGATTGAGCGGTCATAAGTCCTTACCAATTTATAATCATGTAAAGGCAAGCCGCTTTGTTTCTGATGTCGTTTATACCAATACCATGACGGCGGGCGCTTACCGCGGCTATGGGGCAACGCAGGGTCAGTTTGCAATCGAATCTGCGGTGAATGAGCTTGCGGATGCGCTGCACATGGATCCCTGTGAGCTGCGCCTGAAAAATATGGTGCAGGAGGATGAGATCATGATGCAGTATTATGGTGAGCATCTGAACAGCTGTGCATTGGATCGCTGTCTGAAAAAAGCGATGGATATGATTGGCTGGAAAGAGAAAGGGCTGCGGCGTGATATGGGCGATAAGGTTCGCGGTCTTGGTGTGGCATTATCCATGCAGGGAAGCGGTATTGCGAATGTGGATATCGCATCTACTGTTATTAAGCTGCAGGATGACGGATTTTATACATTATCTATCGGCGCGACGGATATGGGTACCGGATGTGATACAATTCTTGCACAGATGGCCGCAGAATGTCTGGATTGTGATGTGGATAAAATCATTACGCAGGCGGTGGATACAGACGCTTCTCCTTACGATACCGGATCATATGCTTCTGCGACAACCTATGTAACCGGTATGGCTGTTGTGAAAACCTGTGAGGAGCTGCGAAAGCAGATAATACGGGAAGCAGCCGTTCTTCTCGAGGTAGATGCAGAGCATATCACCTTTGACGGTGAGAGCATCTATGCCCTGGAGGATGGCAAAGAAATGATGCTTGCTGACTTTGCGAACCGCTGCTTTGCAGGTGGAAGGGGAGAATGTCTGATTGCCAGTGCGTCCCATTGTTCCCCGACATCTCCACCACCGTTTATGGCAGGAATCGCAGAGGTGGATGTGGATAAGCTGACCGGAGAGATTACGATGGTCGATTATGTGGCAGTCGTTGATTGCGGAACGATCATCAATCCAAATCTTGCTAGAATTCAGACAGAAGGTGGTATTGCACAGGGAATCGGTATGGCGTTATATGAGGATATCACCTATTCACCAAAGGGCAGAATGCGCAACAGCTCCTTTCTGCAATATAAAATACCGACCCGTCAGGATGTCGGTGAAATCCGTGTTGATTTTGAAAGCAGCTATGAGGATAACGGGCCGTTTGGGGCAAAATCCATCGGTGAGGTGGTAATCAATACCCCGGCGCCTGCGATTGCTTCGGCGGTTGCGCATGCAAGCGGTGTACAGGTGCGTACCCTGCCAATCACAGCGGAAAAGGTGTTGCTGAATAAGGATGAGGACTGATCTGATTCTTATGGCATCGGGATATTCACGTAGATTTCAGGGCAATAAGCTGCTGTATGAGCTTGAGGGTATGCCCTTGATTGCGCATACCCTGCAAAAGCTGGCCAGTCTGAAGCAGGATAAACTCATCGTTATAACACAGTATGATGAAATTGCGAAGCTGGCAATAGCCTATGGTGCTGTCGTTATTGCAAACCCGTATGCCGATGAAGGACAGGCTGCTTCCATTCGTCTTGGTATCGCACACAGTACAGGCGATCAGGCACTGCTGTGTGTGGCCGATCAGCCGTATCTAAAGCTGTCCACTCTGCAAAAGCTGCTCAAGTGTTCCGATGGAGAGCATATCGTCTGTACCTCCTGTAACGGCAGCTATCGAAATCCTGCTATCTTTCCCAGAAAATATTACAGGGAGCTGCTTGAATTGCAGGGAGAACAGGGTGGAAAACAGCTGTTAAAAAAATACACAGAGACAGTTTTGAGCGTGGAATGTGACTCGCATCAGCTTCGTGATATTGATCAAAAAACAGATATATAGAATACATAAAGTGCCAGATATAGGGATGAGCTCATCGCTGCATATCCGACACTTTTTCTTTGGAATTCATTTTTATAGGTTAGACAACATCAAAACTGAATTATAGAACTGAATGTTTCAGCAGCTTTAGGAAACACACAGTGCATGGATACCTGGATGCTTAATATTTCAGCCTGTGATCAATTTTCTATGAATTGTGTTGGCGTTCCTTGAAATGTGCGTCAAGAAACAGATAAATGTATAGGATGATCAGTGTGAAACCCATCAAAATATTTGAATTAAACTGACTAAAAAACATATGCCACATACGGTTGTTAAACCAGAACAGGGGCGATAATAGAAGAATTTCAAGAATACCTGCAAGCACCCATCTGCTGGAAACCCTGCCCCTTATGATCAAAAGCGCTATGACGCAGAGGAAATACAAGATATACGACAACAGCCAGTACAGGATATGAAACGCTCTCTGTTCAGAAAATGCAGGAATTTCAAAGAAATAGAAATTTAACCGTACGATGTAAAGAAACAACAGGGGAAGGGAAATTATGATAATGTGTGAGAAGAGCTTTCCATATTTACGCATGTAAATCACGCTCCTTTATCTATACATAGCATAGCATGTAGACGCATAATTGGCAATGTAAAGGTTTATTTATGGTTGCGACACTGACCATCATGAAAGACCGTAAATCATTATCCTATGAATTTATATACTACAGGTTCATCGCTCTTGTACTGTTACCTGAACCTTATTTATGGTATGATTATACCGTTTGAGGAAGTGATAACATGAAGAACTGGGAAGAACTTTTCCGGCAGGAAGAACAAAAGGAATATTATCGAAAGCTCATGCAGTTTCTGGATGAGGAATATGCACAGAAAACAATTTATCCTCCAAGAGAGGATGTATTTACCTGCTTTACCAGCTGCCCGTTACAGGATGTCAAGGTCGTTATACTGGGGCAAGATCCGTATCATCAGCCACAGCAGGCACACGGGCTATGCTTTTCCGTTAAAAAGGGTGTACCCGTTCCCCGCAGTCTGAAAAACATCTACCGGGAGCTGAAGGATGATCTTGGCGTGGATGCACCGTCTCACGGCTGTTTGCTGGAGTGGGCTAGACAGGGTGTGTTCTTAATGAATACGGTTATGACGGTACGGGAAGGGGAAGCGTATTCTCATAATAAAAAAGGATGGGAAGTCTTTACAGATACTGTGATTTCTGTTTTGAATGAACAGGAACAGGGAATCGTGTTTGTACTGTGGGGAAATCACGCACAGAAAAAAGCACGGTTAATTACAGGGGCACAGCACCGCATCATTCAGTCTGCACACCCTTCCCCCCTTTCTGCATCCAGAGGCTTTTTCGGAAGCAAGCCGTTTTCCACGATCAATACCTGTTTAAAGGAAATGGGAAGAACACCGATTGACTGGAGGCTGAGCGAATGAAATTTCAGCAGGCGGATGCCGTCATTCGCATTATTGAACAAAGAAAAAACCGCGGCTATGGACTGGAGCACTTCAAGCAATACATGGCAGCTTTGGGAAATCCGCAAAATCAACTGAAAAGTATACATATTGCAGGAACAAACGGCAAAGGAAGCACAACCAACGATATCCGCAGCATTTTACAGACTGCTGGCTACAAGGTGGGCAGCTTTACCTCTCCGTATATGATTACTCACCTGGATCGTATCCGTATAAATGATCAGGATATCCGTGAGGATGCCTTTGTGGATATTGCCAATCGGTATTATGACAGCTGGATGGAATGGGATCTCAGTATGTTTGAAATTGACATGTGTATCGCAGTTATCTATTATCTGGAGGAGGCTGTGGATTTCTGTGTGTTTGAAACCGGGCTCGGCGGCAGACTGGACGCAACCAATATCCTGATTCCACTGGTATCTGTTATCACCAATATCGGTATGGATCATATGGAATTTCTCGGTGATACGTTGGAGAAAATTGCCGGTGAAAAGGCCGGTATTGTGAAAGAGGGCGTCGATTTAATTACTGCAGAGGAGAAAGCATGCTGTCTAAAGGTGTTTCAGAAGCATACAGCTGCTGCACATGCCGCCTGTATACAGCTGCAGCGCATCAGTGATATTCAGGAAACACAGGATGGATTAACCTTTACTTATGGAGACAGGAAGGACATTTCCTTGGCGGGAAAGGCCCGGTATCAATGCCGCAATGCCGCATTAGCCATTGAGGTATGTACCTATCTGCAGGAGCACCGCTATATTCAGCTTGAGGAAGCACAGTTGAGAGCAGGACTATCTGCGGCGGTGTGGATTGGACGCTTTGAAACGATTTCAAGGAATCCTTTGATTATACTGGATGGTGCACACAATGCGGACGGAATTCATGCGCTGTGTGATAATCTGAAGCGTATGAAGGAGGTACAGGTACTGTTTTCTGTATTAAAGGATAAAAATTTCGAGGATATGCTGTGCGAGCTGGAAACGGTGTGCGATGATATCCTGGTGGTACCGTTTCAGAATGAGCGCGCTCTGGATGTGAGTCTGCTCAGGGGAAGGGATCATGTTCATATCATGGAGAGCTATGAAAGAGCGATTGCTTATGCATTGCAGAACGACAGACCTCTTGTCATTACAGGCTCCCTGTATTTTATTAGTGATGTACGTAAATATCTGATCAAGGAAGGGTACTCTGTATGAAAGCGACAGAGATTTTAAAGAAATATTTCGGGTATGAAAGCTTTCGCGAGGGGCAGCAGGAGCTGATTGACAATATCCTAAAGCATCGTGATGTTTTGGGAATTATGCCGACAGGTGCAGGGAAATCCATTTGCTATCAGGTACCCGCGGTTATGCTGGAGGGGATTACCCTGGTCATTTCGCCTCTGATTTCCCTGATGAAGGATCAGGTGGGAACATTGAATCAGGCAGGTATCCGAGCTGCCTATCTGAATAGCTCCTTATCCTATGCACAATACCGTAAGGCGCTTTCGCTTGCCCGCGGCTATACGTATAAAATTATTTATGTGGCACCGGAACGGCTGATGAGTGAGGAGTTTTTGAGCTTTGCAAAGGAAATGAAAATATCTATGGTCTGTGTGGATGAGGCTCATTGTGTCAGTCAGTGGGGACAGGATTTTCGGCCGCATTATCTTCAGATTCGTGAATTTCTTCAGGAAATGCCGCAGCGCCCGATTATTTCGGCATTTACCGCAACAGCTACAACGCAGGTAAAGGAAGATATTTTACAGCTGTTGGACATGAAAGAGCCATACACGATTACAACAGGCTTTGACCGCAAAAATCTGTATTTCGCTGTGGAGAAGCCGAAGGATAAATATCAGGCACTTTTGCAGTATGTGAAAAACAATACTGAGTATGCAGGTATTGTATACTGCCTCTCGAGAAAAACGGTAGAGGAGGTGTGCGAGCGCCTGTGCAGCGATGGATTTGCGGCTACCCGCTATCATGCAGGATTGAGTGATGAAGAACGTATGCGCAATCAGGATGATTTCATTTATGACAGAAAGCCTATCATGGTCGCTACCAATGCCTTCGGGATGGGGATCGACAAGTCCAATGTCCGCTTTGTCGTGCATTTCAATATGCCAAAGAATATGGAAAGCTATTATCAGGAGGCAGGCAGAGCCGGACGGGATGGTGAGGCTGCAGATTGTATCCTTCTCTACAGTGGTAAGGATGTTCGCCTGAATCAGTTTCTGATTGAGCAGGGGAGTGGCCATGAGGATATGGATGAGGATACGCGCATGGAGCTGCTGCAGAAGGAAAAGGACCGGTTAAAGTCTATGACCTTTTATTGTACGATTCCCGGCTGTCTGCGGCATTATATGTTGAAGTACTTTGGTGAGGAACGTGAAGGCTATTGCGGAAATTGCTCCAACTGTTTGACGCAGTATGAGGAACGCGATATTACACAGGATGCGGTATGCCTTGTGGAATGTATCCGTCACAGCGGCGAACGCTTTGGAAAAACGATAATCGTGGATATTGTCAGAGGAAGTGCCAATGCAAAAATTAAAAGCTATCATCTGGATCGTAATCCATCCTATGGAAGGCTGAAGGACAGCTCCCGCAGTTATCTTTATGAGGTGCTGCAGCATTTGCAGTTTCAGGGGATTCTGAAGCAGAGTGAGGATGGATATTCTGTATTAACAATTCATCAGGAGGAACTCCTAGAGGAAAAGGAGCCGCTGATGATGAAGGTTGTTAAAGAAAAACAGACGCGTACTGCACTACCGCAAGCTGCGGCTAAGGACAGCCAACTGTTTGAGCTTCTGCGGATTTGCCGTTCTCAACTGGCAAGGAAAGCCCATGTTCCACCGTACATGATATTTTCTGATAAGACATTGCACGACATGTGTGCAAAGCTGCCGCAGTCCAAGGAGGAAATACTAAAGGTCAGTGGTGTGGGAGAAGTGAAGTATGAGAAGTACGGGAACGCATTTCTGGACATACTTGTATCATATCAATAAAACCGGCTGAATCAAGCGGCCCTGTGCATTTCATTGTGAAATTATCAGGCAGCCACTTTTTTATATATGTTAAGAATTTTAGTGCGTTGAAGAAAGAGCGAAAAACAAATTCGTTAGTCAGACAGAATATTTGAGAAAGTCTCCACATTTACAATTTACGTATATACAGAGATAATCTACATATTACAGGATTCAGCTTTTAATTCAGATATCAAGATTCCAGTAATGAATCATTATAGAACTCCTTTTGATACTATAAAAGTGTGGTCTGGTAACTGCGAAGGAGATCAAAAGAAGGTTAATGAAATTAGTATGTAAGGCGTACATACATTATCACATACACTATGGATGCACAGCATGTAACATGGAATTTGAACTACCATATCGTATTTGCTCCTAAATATAGCGTCATTACTTAACTAAAGAATGTGGCAAGCGTTTGATGCTATCTACAATTTTGTGAAAACCATCAGCAAAATCTGTAATTTTTTATGCCAAAATCTGAAAAAACATTTGTATTTCTTAATTTATCTCAGATTTATGAATGAGCATTCACGCAGCTTCTCTTGTAAAGTATTACAAGTATGATATCATTAAGACATATGTGAATAAGGATATGGAGGTTGTATTTATGAGTATCGTGTGTATAGGGCAGTGTGCCTATGATCTGACATTTCCAATCCATGAGCCATTGATTGAAAATCAGAAATATAGAATTATGGAGCCGTTTTCCTGCATAGGAGCTCCGGCAGCTAACGCGGCGTATCTTTGTGCACTTTGGAAAGCGGATACTGCGCTGATTTCACGATGTGGCAGGGATTTTTATGGTACAGAGATACGCAGGGTGTTAGAAAGAGCTGGTGTTGATACAAGGTATCTGATTACGGATGAGCATTTCACAACTCCGCTTAGCGCCATTATCGCTAACTCCTCGAACGGGTATCGTACAATATTCAACTGCCCGGGTGTACAGGGAAAGCTGAATTTTAAATTTCCGGAAGATGCTGATATTCTATTACTGGACGGTCATGAGCTGCAGGCATCCATGGAAGCATTGCGTAGGTTTTCTGATATTGATAGTGTGATGGATGCCGGTACTTATCATGAAGAAACCAAAGTACTCGCTCAGCAAGTGACCTATCTTGTCTGTTCACAGGATTATGCAAGACAATACAGTAATATAGAAATTACTGTTCAGAATCCGGATAGCTGGAAGCAAACATTTAAAGCATTGCATACCTTGAATCACAGGAATATCGTTGTGACGTTGGGAGATCAGGGACTTTTGTTTGAGGATGCAAAAGGAATTCATCATATGGAAGCATTCCCTGTTTCTGCGGTGGACACAACAGGAGCAGGAGATATCTTTCATGGTGCATTTACGTATTGCATACATCATGGATATACATTACAGGATGCTTTGTTGCTTGCATCTGCCACCAGTGCGATATCCGTACAGACACTTGGCGGACAGACATCAATTCCCAGCAAGGAAAGCGTGAATCAGTTTTTGAGAAAGCATGAATGTGATGTAGCTTTAAGATAGACGCTACATTTCAAGGTCTTATATGAGAAGGACTAATCCTGTAACTAAAAACTAGCATCCAAATACAAAATGAAAGTTATCCCTAATCCTGTGAGCAAATTAGAAGTATGTGTTTATATACGAATATATTGATAATGTTTGAAATAGATTTCATATTATATTTGAAATCCTTTGCGTTTCGCTGAATCTGACTATATTAAAAGTAAGTCTCTTATTTATTCGGGGACACCAACCCAGTAGGAGAAATCGGTGTGTAAGAATTTTTCAAGGGAGCAGTTGAAGTCCGGGAAAAGTTTTGATGCTCTTTCACCACAGGAGCAGAGACCGTCAATATAACGTTTTTTTGCATCGACTTTAAACCAAATTCCTTTCTCTGGATGAATAATGCTTCTTTTTATCTGACAGGTTGCAGTAAATTGTTCCCATTTTTTTGCACATAAAGAATCAGCACAAAGTTTTTTAATAACATATGGTTCATCGGCATATAAATCGGTAATCGTAAGAACCCGCTCGGATAAAGCATAACGTAATATTTCTGCCAGTAGCTGCATAGAGAAGCGATCCTCATCGGAAACATAAGATTTTGATGTTTTTAACATGGAATAGGAAAACTGCTTTAACACTTCTGGTGTCTGAAATAACAATTCTTTTAATCCATATTCATTATAGCCTACACAAATATCATGATAAAAAGTTTTTATTTCATCTATTGTTGAAAAATTATAGTTTAAAAGATTTCCCAACGTGTATTCCAATCTGTCAGCGGAAAGCTGAGGGGTATTGTTATCCGCGATTGAATAAACGTGATAGTCTTTCACATCTTCTAATTTGATATTGTATTTCTGTAGTAGAGTCATCAGCTCTTTTGATTCTATAATTACAGCTTCCGTAAGATGTTCTGTAGATTCCTGATTAAGATGGTCATTATTAAGAAAATCTATGACATGTGCAAAAACAGGGGTCGCAATGTCGTGAAGTAGTCCAGCGATTGTTTGTGCCATATCCTCTGTGAAGTGCCATATAATAAGCGCAACGCCAATGCTATGATCGTAACGAGAATATCCGGCTATTTGATGATAAAATGGGAAGCTGGTATACTCACACCCACAATTCATTCCTATATGCTTTAACCTTTGCATAGCCTTTGCTTTTATGAAAGAAATCAAAAAATCAGGCATATCCTGATGATAAACAGACCAGAGATTATTCATGAAGATGCCTCCTTCTATAACAGCTATTTTATCATAGATCATGGTAAATGAGTTACACTCTGGAAGTAATCACTTCTTTACCGTATAATAAAAGCAGAGCTATGGAGGTAAGAAAATGAAAGAAATCTATTTAGCAGGAGGCTGCTTTTGGGGAATGCAGGCATACTTTCAGCAGCTGCAGGGAGTTATTGCGACAGAGGTAGGCTATGCAAACGGAAATGTGGAAAATCCAACGTATGAAATGGTTTGCAGTGGAACCAGCGGTTATGCTGAAACACTGCATATACAATATGACGATACGGTTTTGACACTGCCTTTTCTGCTATCCGTTTATTTTAACGGTATTAATCCGACAAGCTATCATCGGCAGGGAAATGATATCGGCGAACAATACCGCACGGGTATTTACTATGTGGATACTTCTGATCGGCAGTGTATCGAAGCATCCCTGCAGGAACTGGCTAAGCATTATGAACAGCCAGTTGTTGTAGAAGTCAAGCCCTTGATGAATTTTTATGCCGCAGAAGAATATCATCAGGAATATCTGAAAAAGCATCCTGGCGGCTATTGTCATATTTCAAAAGAAAAAATACAGGCAGCGAAAAATATCAGCTTGGAGTGAGCGTCCCTTCTTCTTAGAAATCTGGTATAATGAAAGAAGAACTACAGGAGGGATGCGGCTTGAAAACCTATAAAATTGGAGAAATTGCAAAGATGCTGGGCATTAGTGCTGAAACAATACGGAATTATGAGAAAAAAGGTTTGATATGCCCCTATAAAGAAGAATCCAATTATCGCTATTTTGATATTATCCAGATCAATCATTTGCTAAATCTGCAAAAGTATCAGAAATATGGATATACGCTGCATGAAATTCGTGAAATCATGGAAGAGGACAATATGCTGGAAGTGGAGTTGTCTCTCGAGAATAAAGAGCAGGACTTAATGAATGAAGCTTTTCACCTGAATCTCAAACTAAACAGTATTCATACAACCATCAACTGCATGCTGCAGGCTCAAAATGCCAAACAGGGCTGCTTTCTGGGAAAACGGCCAGCCTTGTACCGTCTGAATTATCAAAAAAACCATGAACTGATAACAGATGAGGAGGTTCAAAAAGAGCTTGTACGATGGCTGAAATATGCTGATCTTCCTTTTATGTCCGGTTCGGCACAGCTGGATACCATGGTGAATCTTGAACATGCGTTTGATTTTGGCTTTTGTCTGGATCAGAAAACTGCTGAATTTCTGGGTATTCAGGAAAGCGAAATCGTAAAGCTTTATAAGAGCTGTCCGGCAATCGTGTTTTATTATGAGGCGACACCGCATCAGGACATGGCTGAGGTTTCCCGTATGCTTATGGAATATGCGCAGAAGCAAAAGCTGAGAATCAGCGGGGAAAGCATCTCCAGGGTAATCTTTGCCAGATGGGGTCAGCATATGGAATATCATATATCCCATCTTGTCTGGGTTCCATATGAACGACTGAATACATGATGAAAATGATGCAGAAGTCGCAATCAGGCTCTTACTGAATGAGAGGGATATGCTGTATCTGTAAACAGAAAATAGAAGGAGAGCTCCAATGCACAGGAGCATGCCTTCTATTTTTTATTTATATTTATACTATATCATTTATACTTTACCGCGAACGTGAGTACGAACCCTAAACCGGCTTTCTGCTTTTTTTGTACCCAATCCTGCATTTGTTTTTAAAAACTAATCGTCTGCTTTAGAAAAAGGATAGGCAGCATTCATCATGAAGAAATATTGCGCATGTATACATGATAACTGTCGGATGTCTAACAACTGGTAAGATAAAAAAAGACGAATATTAAAAAATCATAAAATGCATTGACTTTACATTATATTGAAGGTTTATCATACCTGTGTTCCCAATAAACAGGGAATACAGGAGGCGTATTTCCATGAAATAGCATGGATATCTGAATTTGATGAACGGGTGATACTTACCGTTAGTAGAGCATTGTATCAGTAAGAGAGCCATTTTTTAGGAAGGAATAAGCATCCGTCCTTTTAAGGGGCGGTTGGATTTCGTTTCCTATTTCCTATAGAGACGCATTATCTTTCTCATATTGTGTATAAAAATACCGCGACTTATATTTTTTCAAAGAGAAATGATAGCACGATATCACCATGTACACATAGAAATGCCAGGCTTAACGATAGGAACACGGAATCTTTTCGCGTCAGAGTCAAAGAAAACACATGGCTATGGATCCAATGACTCAGATTGAGGATGGACTGTTAACGGTCGTACCACTGTAATGGTAGAGAGACTTGCGCTTGTTATTATGCGAAAGCATTGAAAAAAGACAGGCAGATATAACAGCTATATTCCAGCGGAAATGTGAGTATGCATACAACGTTAAAAGCCTTTCTCTGTTATATAACTGAATTATTGAAAAGACGCAAACGACTATGATGATTGCAATGACCATCAAATTCAGAATAAAGCAATACCTTTCGCGGCGGTGAAAAGAACAACGAATTAACCGTCAAAATTATTTGAAATCAATAAGGAGGATGTTATGAACTTAACAAAAAAACAATGGATCGTGTTTGGCGTGATTTTCCTAATTGGAATTTTTGCAAATCTTGATAAGAGCATGATCGGATTTACTGCAGATAAACTGATCAGTACTTATGGCTTTACAAAAGCACAGATGGGAAATTTATCATCCGTCTTTTATGTCAGCTTCATTCTGGTAACCATACCGGGAGGCTGGCTGGTGGACAGATTTGGATATAAAAAATTTGTTGTGATTTCACTGGCAGTGCTCATGGTATTTTCTTTCCTGTTTGGTACTGTAAGCTCTCTGTTTGCCATTCTGCTCTTGCGTTTTATGGTTGGCTTTGGTCAGGCAGGATATACGAATGGTTCTCCAAAAATCATCAGCGACAGCTTTGAAGCAGATCAGTGTGCAAGGATACAATCCTTTGTAGTAGCCACTGCCGGAATTGGCGGTATTCTGGCCAGTACGGTAGGAGAAAGTATTATTCATACCAACTGGCATCATGCTTACTGGTTTCTGGGATTTGGCTATTTGGCAGCCTTATTACTCGCAGTTATCTTTTTGAAGGAGCATAAAAAAGAAGAGCCGCTGGAACAGACAAAGACGATAGAGAAAAAAGAGAAAATCGGGTTTTTCGATGCCTGGAAAAACAGAAATACCCTGTTGCTGGCAGGGGCTGTGTTGTTCAGTAATCTGGTTGGTGTCGCAATGATGTTCTGGCTCCCAAATGTATTTCATGTCAATTTTAATATCGAAAATCCTGCCATGCTGAGTAGTGTGATGGTAGGCTTCTATGTCATTATGACGATTGCTATGGCTTCCAGCGGTATCATCCTGACGAAATACTTTAAAAATAAAGAGCTTACCTTTATCTTTTGGGCATCAGTTTTAACTGCTGTCTGTCTGGTTATTTTCATAACAGCGCCTCTATATCAGCTTGCGATTGCGGCACTGTATGTTGGTGACTTTGCAATGATGCTGGCGTTTTCCGGTTTACTGGCAGTGCCTTATCAACTAATACCGAGAAATATTATAGGATCAGCATTTGCTGTATTAAATATTGGTGCCTTTGTTGGAGGAATCGTTTCTCCACAGCTTGTCAGTACATTTGCAAGGTCTGGAAGCTATACGATTTCCTTTATCGTTTTAGCGGTCTGTATGGTGATATCCGGTGGCTTGGCATTGCTGGTGAAAAAGCCGGGGCAGGTAAAGGAAACCGAAAAGAATCAGCAGCTGCGAAAGCAGATGAATCATGCGAAAGCATAAACTGGAAGCACAGAGTGCACACAATATAGGAGGTCATGATTATGAATGAATGGTTTGAACATATTCCAACAGCGGATATGATAGCATGGAGGCGGCATATTCATCAGCATCCGGAGCTTTCCTTCAATGAATACAAGACGAGTGCCTTTGTGGAAAAAACACTTCGATCCTTTGGAGATATAGAAATTCAGCATCCTGCGCAAACCAGTGTACTGGCAATCATACACGGAGCACAGGAAGGAAAAACCATACTGCTGCGTGCGGATATGGATGCCTTACCAATGCAGGAGGAAAGTGGGCTTTCCTTCTCATCGGACGTTAACAATGTTGCCCACACTTGCGGACATGATACACATACCGCTATGCTGCTGGCAACTGCCAAGGTACTGTATGAGCTGAAGGATTCCCTGCATGGCAGCGTTAAGCTCATCTTCCAGCATGCAGAGGAGCTAAACCCTGGAGGATCCCAGGCAATCGTAGATAGCGGTTTGATTGATGATGTGGATGCGGTTGTCGGTCTGCATATCATACCGAATCTTCCCTGTGGAAGTATTCATGTGCATCCCAGCGGCCCTGCAACTACAGCAGCTGACGGCTTTTTCCTGCATATTCAGGGAAAGGGAAGTCATGGCTCCATGCCGCAAAACGGTATCGATCCTATCATTATCGGGACACAGATTATCACGCAACTACAAACCATTGTTTCCCGTATGGTGACGCCGGGTGAGCTGGCTGTCCTAACTGTCGGTGAATTCAAGGCAGGGGAAGCTCCCAATATCATTCCGGATAAGGCATATATGAGTGCGTCTATCCGAACGATTCATGAGGATACCAGACAGAGCATCGCAAGCCGTGTAAAGGCTGTTATTCAGCATACCTGTGCTGCCTATGGAGCAAGCTACGATCTCGATTATCAATTTTCCTATGCGGCTGTCCTTAATGATGCCAAGGTTTCCCAACTGGTAATGGATAGCGCCGCACAGGTACTCGGTAAAGAAATGGTATATGAAGCTCCCTTGACGAGTGCCAGCGAGGACTTTTCAAATTATCGTCAGATTGCACCGGTATGCTTTGTACAGCTTGGCGGTGGAACTGCAGAAGAAGGCTGCGGCTTTGCGAATCATAATCCAAAATTCAAAATTCAGGAGGCTGCTATGATAAATGGTGTAAAAACTGAGGTACAGACAGTATTAAACTATTTGAAATAAGTGTTATTGGATAAAAAGAAGGGAGTGTTGGTATGCTGTATATTTTTCTGAATATGGCTGGTATTGTAGCCGGCGGTTTTTTCAGCAGATATTGCAAGAAATTCATGAGTAAGGAACAGGTAAATGCTATATTGATAATTGCAAATCTATGCATTGCCGTTGTCGGAATACAGGGAGCTATTGCGACAAAAAATACGGTCTTAATGATTCTTAGCTGTGTTATTGGCGCAATCATCGGTACAGGTGTTGATCTTGATGGAAAATTTAACCGGCTTGCGGTGCTGTTAAAATCCCGCTTTCAGCATGCGGATGAAAACTTTGTGAAGGGCTTTATCACCGTATTTATGATTCAGTGCATCGGTTCTATGGCTATTGTAGGCCCTCTGGATATCGGATTGAAAAACGACGCCTCTATTCTATCCTTTAAAATTATTCTGGATACCTGCAGCTCTTTGATTTACGGGGCAATTTACGGACCCAGCGTCATGCTGTCAGGCCCCTTTGTATTTTTGTATGAAACAGGGATCTTTCTTTTAGCGGGTGTTCTGCAGCCGTTGCTTACACCCTATGTAATCAATGAGATATCTGCTATCGGCTCCCTGTTGATTTTTGGATTATCCTTGGATTTGCTGGGGATTCTGCATTTGAAAACAGCCAATCTGCTGCCAGCAATGCTGGGCCCAATTTTCTATTATCTGATAACCATGATGATTTAAAAACGGGGAGATTCTATAGAAAAGTTTAATCTCATCACCTATTTAGAAAAGGAACCTGTGTTTTTCTGCTTGCCCGTTTGTTCTGCCTGTATATAAAAAAGGAGCCTGACGATTGCATGAGAGACGATATGGAAGGGATGCTTTTCATTTGTATCCCTAATATATTCTCGTCTTATTCAATAGATCGTAAGGTCTCCTTTTTCAATTCAGCTCATTCTACAGGTTCATATATGCATCTGCTTTGTCTTATCAGACTGTCTTGCGTATTCTTTCCGCACCCTTTAATGCCGCATACAGCAGTGCTACATCTACAGGGAACATTACGACGTTTTTTATGAGCCGTATCATGGTGAACAGCGGACTCTGATACATCATGTTTAGCCAGAGAGAGGTTAGCATCAGATTGATGAAAATCGTGATACAGGCTCTGGCGATAATTACTCTTGGCAGGGTAATTTTTTTCTGGTAGAAGAAGCAGCCGTATATCATTCCGGTTAAAAATTCATTGATGGCAAACCCTGGGAAGTAAGGGCCGTCAGGCCGAAGGATATATTTCAGCGTGTCTGCGATCACACCGGCAAATCCGGTACATACCGGCCCGTACATCATGCCGCAAACAGCAGCAGGAATACTGGAAAAACCAATACGTAAGGTTGGTGTGATGGGGATGAACAGCGTACCGACAACGACATTCAGTGCTGTCAGCATAGCGGTTCCGGTAAGGGCAGGAACCCTGCGCAGCTGTTGTGCGCTTGTTTTGATCAAACCGGGTAATCCGGTTATTTCTTTCGCAAAGTTCATAAAAAAATACCTCCTTTCCGATATTGCATATAGAAAAGAGATAGAAAAATTTTCTCATGCAACAGCGGGATGCGACCAGGAAACCGCAAGATAAACTTTTCGCCCGTCTGACAACTCCCCGTTCAGATGGTACTTAACGCTTCCTGACCTACTCTGCTTATGGGTAGATTATAGAGCAGCTAATAAGAAATTACAAGTGTTTTTTACACAACCTTCTGAAATTCACAGTATGTGCTACGATACCCTGGGATACAGAAAAAAAGCGGAGGAGCGATAAGAAGGAAACCGGGCAGATGGAAAACCGTAATTGTATATCCTTCTTTGCATGTAAACATGGAGAATGATAAACATCCAGTACCATCTATGCTTTCCTGGCATTCCGCTATAATGAACGCAGCTTGTGCAGCTGCATAAACAGCGACATTTATCTATGGAAAAGGAGACTGCTTGTGAAAAATGCTGTACTGTGTAAAAAAACTTACATATCATATTACAAAGCTTCCGGATAAAGCTTGCTCTGTAAAGGAAAAAGAAAGTGCAGATAAATGAGAATTCAAGGAAGAAAATCCAATGCTTCTGCATTATTTATTTCGATTCACTGCCCATAAAGCAATGGATGCTTTCTATTCGAAATCAGGGAAAACGACGGATAGTAACAGTTTAATCTATAACAAGCAGTTACAATTTCAGCATGCTGTGATAGCATTTTTACTGCCATTCTATTTTAAAACTGTAAAACGTGACGCTTTTCACTTGTGAAATCATTGATTTGTGAAAATTTCCTTTTTTTATGCAAAGTGTCGGTGTATAATAAAATATGGCAAGGAAAGTGAGGATTTTTTATGATCAAATCTTTAATTGAAAAAATCAAGGGAAAGGGAACTCGTATCGTATTTACAGAAGGCTCTGACCCGCGTATTCTGGAAGCAGCAATCCGTCTGCATAAGGAAGATATCGTTGTACCTGTTCTGCTGGGAAATCGTGCGGAAATAGCTGGGGCTGCTGCAGCAAACGGATGGGATATTGAAGGCATCGAAACACTGGATCCAATCGAATATAAAAATATGGATATGATGGTAACAAAGGTTATCGAGCTTCGTAAAGGTAAGCTGGATGAAGCGCAGGCAAGAGAAGCATGTCTGCATAGAAACTTTTTTGGTACCATGTATGTTAAGCTGGGCTGTGCAGATGGTCTGCTTGGTGGTGCTACATACTCTACTGCAGATACGGTACGTCCTGCTTTACAGTTGATTAAAACAAGACCGGGAAACTCCATCGTTTCCAGCTGCTTTATCCTGATGAAGGATGGCGAGGAAAATTTGGTTATGGGTGACTGCTCTATCAATATTGATCCGAGTGCAGATGATCTGGTGGAAATTACACTGCAGACTGCACATACTGTTCGTCAGTTCGGTATTGAACCAAGAGTCGGACTGCTGTCTTACTCTACACTGGGTTCCGCAAAGGGTGCCAGTGTTGCGAAGGTAAATGAAGCAGCAACCCGCTTAAAACGTATGCCGCTGGATTTCGCTGTAGAAGGAGAAGTACAGTTTGACTGTGCAGTTGCTCCGGAAGTCGCAAAATTGAAAGCACCGGATTCCAAGGTTGCCGGAAATATCAATACCTTTATCTTCCCGAATATCGATGCCGGAAACATCGGTTATAAAATTGCATCCCGTCTGGGGGGATATGAAGCGATTGGGCCAATTCTGCAGGGTCTGAATGCACCAATCAATGACTTATCACGCGGTTGTAATGCGGAAGAGGTATTTAAGATGGCCATTGTGACTGCTGCACAGAAATACATGGATATCTAATATATATAAAGAAAACAAACAGGTCTGTCATAAACGGTGGCAGGCTTTTTTGTCTTGTTCAGAAACGCAGTAAAGCAGGATATAGCATCGCCTCTATGAAAACCTTACGGTATATATACATAAGAGGAGAAAGGGAATATAATAAAGGAAAGAGCAGGAAGGGGAATGGATATGATAGCAATTTGGAATCGAAAGGAAATCATGGTAAGGGATAATATGGAGCGTCTGTCAAAAGCACGCTATGCATTACAGGGAGCGGGAATCAAATATTCGCTGATAACGAAAAATCTCTCCGCTGTAAATCGCAGTGCTCCACCGATTGCTCAGGGTTCCCACCACAATGATGCAATGTATTATCTTTATGTTCACAAAAAGGATGAAGATATGGCATTGCATGTAATACAGGAGGCAATACGCAGCTTCTAAGTAATATTCAGAAATGGTTTTATCGTAATAGGATACTGACTTGAACGGATGCATACACGATAAGAATATAATCCTTATAGATAACAGATGAAAAACAGACGGTACTGCAGCCGTCCTTTTTGCATACGCTAAAAGGGGTGAAAGCTTGAAAAAAGATCAAATGCGCATCGGACTTGCATTATCCGGCGGTGGTATGCGGGCGGCTGTTTACCATCTTGGTGTACTAAAATATCTCGCAGAGAAAAAGCTGCTGGGGAATGTAAAGCATATATCCACTGTCTCTGGTGCTAGTATCTGTATGGGACTGATATATGCCTGCAATGCCAATCAATGGCCCAAGGATACACAGCTTTTAAAGCAGGTGCTGCCGGAAGTAAAAAAATGTATTACGCAAAAGGATATCCAGTGGCATGCGGTATTACGACTGTTTCTACAACCCTATTACTGGGATAAAAAGGTAAATCTGCTTGCTAAGGTCATGGAGCAGCGCTGGTCAGTGAAGGGCTGTTTACAGGATATTGCCGCATCTCCTATGTGGACAATCAATACAACCGCCTATGAATCCGGAAAGGATTTTCGCTTTTCCAAAATCAGAATGGGAGAGCGGGATTCCAGCTTTGTGATGCATCCATCCTTTGCTTTATCACATGCAGTAGCGGCCAGTGCAGGCTTTCCGGTATGGATTGGGCCGTATAAACTGAAAACGGATCAATATGTGTGGACGGATGCAACCGGAACGATAACGGTTCGGCCACGAGATCGTGTGTTACACCTGTGGGATGGCGGTGTCTATGACAATATGGGGCTGGATCCGGTATTCACAACGAAACAGGATGGTGGATTGCTGCCGGATATCAATTATCTGATTGTTTCCAATGCATCTGGAAATATCGGGCATAAAACTCGTAAATATTCCTTTTCTATTGAAAACTTAAAACGTCTGCTTGATATCAATATGGATCAGGTGGAGGCATTGCGCAGTCAGGAGGTAATCGACTTCTTCCGCAAATATCATAATGGTGTTTATCTGAAAATCGGCACAACGGTAAAGGAAATCATGAAGCATAGCACCTGTTCAAAACAGGAAAAGGAGGACTGGATACGCTGCAGTATGAAGGAGGCGGAGGTACAGCGGGTTGCGGATTATAAGACAACATTGGAAAAGGTATCCTCCCTTGATTTTGACGCCATCCTGCAGCATGGCTATGAAACAGCGAAGGCTACACTGGAATGCTTTGGGAAATTCGCCTAAGTGTGTGTATTTTGACTAACACAAATGCCCCTTTGTGCATATAGTGAAGTGAGTAAGGAAAGAAAAGCTCTTGAAAGGGGAATAGCTATGTATCGAAACAGATATGACAAGAACTGCGAATATGACGACTATGATACCTGCCGTAGTTTTGACGAATCTCAGGCTGAGAGGGAGTGCAGCTGTGGTGAGCGTGCGTATGACGGCTTCCAGAACATGAATGACAATGCCTATGATTATGATTATAATCAAGGTTCAGCTTGTGATTGCGATTGTGACTGTGACTGCAATCGTCCACCGCGTCCGCCACGCCCATATCCGGGTATTGGTCCTACCGGGCCTATGGGGCCTCGAGGGCCAAGAGGGCCGCAGGGACCACGTGGATTGCAGGGATCTCAGGGACGGGAAGGTCTTCAGGGCTTACGTGGCCCACAGGGAAATACCGGACCACAGGGAGTACCGGGCGTTCAGGGCCCTACCGGATCGACAGGACCGCAGGGAATGCCGGGTGAGCGTGGAGCGACTGGAGCCAGAGGTGCAACCGGTGCCCAGGGCCCGCAGGGGCCTCAGGGAGCAACCGGCCCTGCAGGAGAATCAGCACCGGTTATACAATTTGCATCTGTCAGTATGCAGTCTTATACAGACAAGCAATTCTGCGCGCAGGAGGCCTTTGTCTTTGATATCGGCTCTATCCAAAGCGGATTTACAATATCTGATGATTATCGCAGTGTGATTGCAGGACATGCCGGTACTTATGTAGTACAGTTTGGCTGTTTGCCTGCTTCCCAGCCCTGCGAAGGAGATGCTGTTGCATTAGAGCTGAACAATACAATGATCATTGAGGAATCCAGAATACCGATGCTTTGTGAGGGAAGCTTTGTGAATGGCACCTGCATTGTTGAATTAGGTGAGGGAGACAGTCTGTGCATGGTGAGCGACACAGCACAGGGTGTGAATGTATGCAGCTTTAATAATACCGTTAATGCTTATCTAATCGTCTATCAGATCAACTGATAAAGGAATTTGGATAAGGAAAGGGGACGATGTATGGCGGGGATCAGTGTATGTATGATTGTCAAAAATGAAGAGGAGGTATTGGCACGCTGTCTTGCCTGCATTACCTCCTTTGCGGATGAAATCGTGATTGTGGATACTGGAAGTATAGATAAAACAAAGGAGATCGCGGCCAGCTTTACAGATAACGTGTATGATTTTCCATGGTGTGATGATTTTTCCAAAGCGCGCAATTATTCCTTTTCCAAGGCAACCCAGGACTTTATCATGTGGCTGGATGCGGACGATGTGATTTTACAGGAGGAGCAGGATAAGCTGGTGGAATTGAAGCAGCGCCTGCAGCCGGAGGTTTCTATCGTGATGATGAAGTATCATACGGCGTTTGATGAGAAGGGAAATCCTACCTTTTCCTATTATCGGGAACGTCTGATGAACCGGCAGATGCAGCATCAATGGATCGGTGTTATCCATGAGGTGATTCCATTAAGCGGAATTGTGCAATATGAGGATATCGCTATTACACATCAAAAGCTGCATGTGAGTGATCCGGATCGTAATCTGCGTATCTTTGAACATATGATTGCATTAGGAACACGTTTAAATGCCAGAGAACAGTTCTATTATGCCAGAGAGCTGTATTACCACAAGCGCTATGAAGAAGCATTGCAAACATTTGAAGCCTTCCTGAAGGAAGGGCAGGGCTGGGTGGAAAACAATATCGATGCATGTGAAATGATGGGGTATTGTTATCAGGCACTCCGGCAAAAGGATGAGGAGCTGCAGGCCTATATGCGCAGCTTTCAATATGATGTGCCAAGGGCGGAGCTGTGCTGTGATATTGGTAAATACTTTTTCGACATGGAGCGCTGGAAAGAGGCTGTATTCTGGTATGAGACTGCAATGCATCGGCCACGCAATGATCAAAGCGGCGCCTTTGTCCGGGTGGACTGCTATGGATATCTTCCGGCAATTCAGCTCTGCGTCTGTTACTGGCAGCTGCATGACCGCCAGGCATCCATGCATTATAATGATATTGCGGGCAGATACAAGCCCAGCAGTACTGCCGTACAACAAAATCGAAAGTTTTTCGGGAATGCACCCTAAGAAAGATGGATGTATTCCTTTTTTATATGAGAAAGAGGCAAGGCTGGTATCTATTTTGTGAAGAAGGAAACCATCGAGTTTGCTGATGAAAATTATGGTAGTAAATGCTAAACCGCTCGGTGTATAGCTGTTTTATATAATGCAATCCTGAAGGGTAAAACAATATCCTGTTTACAGATGTTTTTTATATAGGAAGCTGTTACGAATTTCAGCCATAGCGAAGACTGAATCGGCAGTCATTCATTATTTATTTGATTCTTACACCATATACAGGCAAGTGTGTTTGTGATGGGTTCCATTTTCAACTTGTTTTCAAGAGAAAGGGAGCAGGATATCTTTATAGAAAGCAGTGCATGCACAGATGGACGATAGGGAAGCACAGGGGAATTATTTTGAGTATTGAAAAAATGATGAATGAAGGCTTTACAGGATACCTGAGAATAAAAAAGTGTAACAATTCTTTCAAAAAAACAGCTATTCTATGTACAGAAATAATCTTTAATCAGCTGTTTTAACAAATTCACCTCTTACATTACTTCCAGGTTGAATTACCGAAATGGTCAAAGTAAAAATATTTGACAGGAGAGGCTGTCAGGTGTATAATTCATAGCGTGCTATATATTAGCTTGCGAAGTGTGAGGTGAAAGCATGGCGGATAATCATATCGGATATCTCATCAAACAGGTATTTCTAATGAATCAGGCAAAGCTGAATACGATGTTTGCGGAATTTGATTTAACTGCTTCCCAGACCTTTACCCTGATCTACCTGTTTAAAGCCAATGAACGGGGACAACAGGTGCATCAGAAGGACATTGAAAATGCGATGGATATATCCAATCCATCGGTCACCGGTATTCTCAACCGTCTGGAGCACAAGGGACTGATACACCGTGTTTCCAGTGCAAAGGATGCACGGGTGAAGAATATTGTTGTCAGTGAACAGGCTCTGGAGCTGGATAAAATACTTCGGGAGAAATTTAAGGAGAACGAGCAGGAGCTGGTATCCGCATTAGATGATAAAGAAATCGCATGTATGAGACACTGCCTGCTAAAAATGCTGGGACAGGAGCACTAATGCTTTTCTTTTCAGTAAATACATAGCATGCTATCGAAAAGGAGATGACAACGATGATCAAACGGATTTTACAGGAAGTAAAAGAATATAAGAAATCCTCCTTTATAGCTCCGGCCTTTATGGTGGGAGAGGTTGTACTGGAAATTTCTCTGCCGTTTCTGATGTCCTTTATCATTGATAAGGGTGTGAGTCAGGGCGATATGGCGGAAGTAACAAAATATGGACTCATTATGATTGTGGCGGCCTTTGGTTCTTTGTTCTGCGGGGCAATGTCCGGGAAATGTGCGGCCTATGCATCTGCAGGCTTTGCTAAGAATCTGCGCAAGGCGATGTTCTATAATATTCAGGATTTCTCGTTTCACAATATTGACAAGTTTTCCACAGCCGGTCTGGTAACGCGATTGATGACGGATGTGACGAATATACAAAATGCCTATCAGATGGTGCTGCGTATGTGCGTACGTGCTCCGCTGACGCTGATTTGTGCGATGGCGATGACCTTTATTATCAATGCAAGGCTGTCTATGGTATTTTTATATGCGATTGCTTTTCTGGGTGTTGTACTAATTTTTATTATGAAATTCGCACATCCGATTTTCCTGCATGTATTCAATAAATATGATGATCTGAATGCAAGTGTACAGGAAAATATAACGAATATGCGAGTGGTTAAGGCGTATGTGAAGGAGGAATATGAAATATCGAAGTTTCATAAGGCCTCTTATAATATATATCGTCTGTTTAAAAAGGCAGAGAATATATTGATTTTCAACTCTCCGGCGATGCAGCTGTGTATGTATGCCTGCATTATAGCGATATCCTGGCTTGGCGCAAGGATGATTGTCACTGGCTCCATGACGACCGGTGAGCTGATGAGTATGATCACGTATACTACGAATATTCTGATGTCCCTGATGATGCTGTCTATGATTTTTGTCATGCTGTCTATGAGCTTTGCGTCAGTACAGCGTATTGATGAGGTACTGGATGAAAAGAGTACTATTGTTTCACCTACACAGGCTGTTACCGAGGTGAAGGATGGCTCGATTGATTTCCATCATGTCAGCTTTGCATACAGTGCGGATCAGGAGGCGGATTCTCTGGAGGATATTGATTTGCATATCCAATCTGGTGAAACCATTGGTATCCTGGGAGGAACCGGCAGCGGGAAGTCTTCCTTCGTACAACTGATTCCTCGTCTGTATGATGTGACAAAAGGCAGTCTCTGTGTCGGCGGAGTGAATGTGCAGGACTACGATTTGGATGTGCTGCGAAACCAGGTTTCCATGGTATTGCAGAATAATGTGCTGTTCAGCGGGACGATTAAAGATAATCTGCGTTGGGGAAATCCGAATGCGAGTGACGAAGAAATGCTGCAGGCATGCAGGCTGGCACAGGCGGATGAGTTTATTCAGCGGTTTCCGGATGGTTATGATACACATATTGAGCAGGGTGGAAGCAATGTATCCGGAGGACAGAAGCAGCGTCTTTGTATTGCCAGAGCCTTGTTGAAGAATCCGAAAATTCTGATTTTGGACGATTCTACCAGTGCAGTGGATACACGAACCGATTATTTGATACGAAAGGCGTTTCGAGAGGAGCTGGCGGATATTACAAAGCTGATTATATCCCAGCGTATTTCCTCCATCGAGGATGCGGATAGAATTTTCGTGCTGGATGATGGAAAAATCAATGGTATCGGAACACATGAGGAGCTATTGAAAACAAATGCAATTTATCAGGAGGTGTATCGTACACAGGTGAAAGGAGGCGGTGAGGATGCAGGTCAGGAAGAATAAAATCAAAGCAGACCGTGATTCCTTACAGGTGCTGAAGCGTCTGTGCGGTTATGTGATTCGCAATTATAAGGTTTCCTGCTTCTTTGTGTTGATTTTCATTATCGTAAGCTCCCTGGCAACCGTCGCAAGCTCCCTGTTTTTAAAGAGTCTGATTGATGATTATATCGCACCGATTCTGACGTCCAGCGGACCGGCTGATTTTCATCCGCTGTTTCAGGCATTATGTGGCATGGCAGCCATTTACGCATGCGGTATTGCATCCACGTATTTATATGCCAGGATTTTAATCAATGTGGCACAGGGGACGATGAAACGGATACGGGATGATTTGTTTGCACATATGGAGAAGCTGCCAATTCGTTATTTTGACACGCACCATCATGGAGATATCATGTCGGTGTATACGAATGATACAGATACGCTGCGGCAGGTGATTTCACAAAGCATTCCACAGCTTTTATCTTCTGCGATTACTGTGGTGAGTGTCTTTCTTTCTATGTGTGTGCTGAGCCTTTACCTGACAGCTATTGTCGTGGTCATGGTGATTGTTATGAAAACGGCGATGTCTAAAATTGCCGGTCAGAGTGCTGTTTATTTCAAGCGTCAGCAGACTGACCTCGGTATTGTGAATGGCTATATCGAGGAGATGATGAGCGGTCAAAAGGTCATTAAGGTGTTTACGCATGAGCAGGAAACAAAGGATGGCTTTGACCGGGTGAATGAGCAGCTGTTTGACAGTGCCTATCAGGCAAATAAGTTTGCGAATATCCTGATGCCGGTTATGGGGAACCTGGGAAATATATCGTATGTATTGACAGCATTGCTGGGTGGCCTTGTGGCAATCAATGGTATCGGCGGTCTGACATTAGGCGGTCTGGCATCCTTTCTGCAGTTGAACAGGTCGTTTACGATGCCGATTACGCAAATTTCCCAGCAGCTGAATTCTGTTATAATGGCATCCGCAGGTGCTTCCCGCATCTTTGCGTTGATGGATGAAGGGCTGGAATTGGATGATGGTCTGGTGACATTGGCAAATGTAAAGGATGTTGACGGTGAATTGGTAGAGAGTGATGTACCGACAGGAAGGTGGGCATGGCGGCATCCGCGTAAGGATGGGGCTGTGCAGTATGTACCGCTTGTTGGAGATATCATATTTGATGATGTTGATTTTGGCTATAATGAAAATAAGCAGATTCTGTATAATATCAAGCTGTATGCCGAGCGTGGTCAAAAGGTGGCATTTGTCGGTGCCACGGGAGCTGGAAAGACGACGATTACCAACCTGATTAACCGTTTTTATGATATTCAAAAGGGTACGATCACGTACGATGGAATTGATATCAAGCTGATTAAAAAGGATGATTTGAGAAGGTCTTTGGGAATTGTTTTACAGGATACGCATCTGTTTACCGGAACGATTCGCGATAATATCCGATATGGCAAGGCGGATGCTACAGATGAGGAGGTCATTGCGGCGGCAAAGCTTGCGAATGCACATGGGTTTATACGGCATCTGGAGCATGGCTATGACACGCTGATCAGCGGGGATGGGGCTTCTCTTTCCCAGGGACAGCGGCAGTTATTGTCGATTGCCAGAGCAGCACTTGCAAATTCTCCTGTTCTGATACTGGATGAGGCGACAAGCTCTATCGATTCCCGTACAGAGAAGATTGTACAGGATGGCATGGATAAGCTGATGGAGGGAAGAACGGTGTTTGTTATTGCACATCGGCTTTCTACAATCAGAAATTCGGATGTGATTATGGTAATGGATCAGGGAAAGATCATTGAACGTGGAAACCATGAGAAGCTGATGAAGGAGCGGGGAACGTATTACCAGCTGTATACCGGAGGATTGGAGCTGGATTGAGTTAATTGTTAGAATATGAAAAAGGACTGTCCGTATGGATATGCTGATTTGATCAATCATATCATAGGGCAGTCTTTTCTTTTGCGTATGAAGGCATAAATTTCTTTATAAGGATATACTCTGCAATTTTCTTAACTCCATAAGAGTATGGCCACACAGCATCATCATTGTTTGATATTAAGAAGGATACACCCTTGTCTTTACCATGTATGTATCCTCCATTCTTATTTTAATGTATATGTCCATCATGTCGTTATTCATAAACAGATAATTTATATTTGATTAGTATGCAAACTATAATATTCGTTACTTATATTTTCATATTCA
>OAVH01000155.1_pt1 | contig 54980 bp, 47 predicted proteins | sample 1495281 | NCBI WGS metagenome assembly OAVH01 (sample SAMEA2580082, study PRJEB22360) | human gut metagenome | biome: human gut; feature: human-associated habitat; material: faeces | place: Denmark | collected 2008/2010
ATATCGGCGGTGCTGTTTCGCGATATTCAACAGTGCTCAAGCGAGCAAATACTCATACTTCCGTCGGTCATTTTCGGAAGTGCGGTGAAAAAACCGAGATCGACAGACCAGACCCCTGTTTTAGCTTTCCGCGACCTGCGGTTTTGTTGCCGAAATTCGGTTTATGCTCGGAGGTTTCCGATTTTTTCCCCGCACTTCCGAAAAGCACGCTTAAACCGCGCGTCCCGAAGCGGAAAACCGCCGGATATTTGTTTCTCCCCAAATGAGATCCTTGTTTTGCCTGGCCGAATCTTACATCCAAACAAAAAAAGAGGACCGACGCATCAGCCCTCTTCAGGTGTCGCCCGAAGGCTTCCAGCGCAATTGATTTAATTCTAATCGATATCACTTGTTTGACCACGATCACGTCAACCAGTAGAAGCCGCCCATGCTCGATCATTCCATTGCCGGGATGGTGCTTGGCCAGTACGTCACACATTGCATACATGAAAAAAGGGCAACACTCTCAGTTTGAAAGCGTCACCCTTAAAGTTCCCAAAGAGCTTTTGTACTGCGGGAAGATACTCTACACCATCTTCCCTTGATTGGCAGGTCGAAACAGACACCATTGTGATTTCAAGCAGAAAGCGTTATATTAAGAATGCATTTGCACGTGGTGTTCGCACTATACGCTCAGATGCCATAGTTTACAAAGATGGCCTTCTTCATAGACGCTAGGTGGGATTACTCACTAGTAGCCGATATGTCGAAGGCCTTCTTGTACTTAAGGAAATCATACATTCTAATAAGCCGTTTCAACTCGCTATTACCGTGGATTATCTTACGATCATCCGTGATGAGCGCCCTCAGATACTCGAGCAACTCATTTAAATCGAGCTCATCCTCCTCAAGTAAAACTAACTTTTTAAATGCTTCCTCAAAGCCTTCGTTAGCTATAACAGACTTAACCGAGTATCTAATTCCCGAAAGATGATAGCTACCTTTTGCCTTTCGTAGGCTGTTGTTTAGAAAAGCATCTAAATCCTTCTTCTCATCTATTTCCTTTAGCATCCTTGGATTAAGAACTTCCCCTGAATACGCGCTTAAATACTTATACATGGGCAAACCACCCGAGTTAGAAGCAAGCAGCGCAGGAAGATATTCCTCGACGGCAAGTTTGGGAGCGACATGTTCATCATCAAACACGACATCGCGATATAAAAGCTCGGCTTTGACCATATGGCCGTGGCCCAAAGATGCATTTGCGACACCGATGCCCAGCACAAGATGCTGTCCCTCCGGAAGTCTCTCGAGGTCGCTAAAACTCGCTTCGACTACCAGAGAATCATTTGGCTCGCCCTTATCTGCCAGGGCGTAGATACTCCTGCGCAACTCACGAATGATCCTGGGCGAGAAGGAGCATTTGGAATGTCCAATTGCTTCATACACTGCGCCAAAATCATTCGTCCTAATCGCGGTCATGCTTATCTCGCCAATACCCGGAAATGTAATCGAATGTGTCGAGGTTGCGTTTTCACCCCTAGTTAGGAAAATAAAACGCTCTTTGAGCAATACAAGATTATTTGAACCGAGGCAGCGCGAAATCGACATGAGGATAGCTTGGATATCGGGGTCGTTAAGGGAATAGCCGATAAAAATAATTGGGTATTCCATAAAAATAGTTAGCAACTTGGCTGCCAAGTAATCCTGGGTTTCGGCGAGTTTTGCGTAATCTGCCTCCTCAAGAACCATAGATTCAGGATTATCCATAGACCCGTGGATCTTATAGATTTCACCCATTTCAAAAGTTCTGTGAAAGACAAGATCGTCCTGGCCTACAAAAACTTTAAACTCGGGAAACAGCGACTCCAGTAGACAGTCATAGTTGGTTGTAATGACTCCAGAAATACGCCGCCTGCCGACCTCTCTCAAGATATCAAGTTCATGCGTCATATGGTCAGGTTTGAACGAGGATAACCTCTCGGCCGCCATAATCTTTAAAACAGATTTGCGCTGACGAATGTCCTCTGCATGATCGTCTCTAAAAGAAGCGAAGCGAGGGTCCTCAAGAACAGCTATGCGCATATCCTTATCAAGCATCGTCGCGGCAGAGGGCAAAGCACCATAATCAGGATTATCTGGACAGCGAGCAAGGTAGGAATCGAGTCGAAAAGGATCATCAGAAAGACGGGAGCAGAGGTGCCTTAACAAGCCGTCCCAATCGTCGGTCCCCATATATCTACGGGAAAACCCCGAGCCAACGAATAAATAGGGGCTACGGCCCACCCCATTTATCAGACGGACAACGCTGTCTACAATGTCATCTCTTCCGACTTCCATCTAACGCCTCCAAACAAGTCTACTTCCATAAGTATAGAACATATGTTTGATTTTTGCTAGAATTGCGAGACTTCATCGAAGACAAAAGCTGCTCGACAATTGAAAATTCGAACCGCACAGGTGACCCAATATTCAGCAGTGCTCCGACGAGCAAATATTCATTTCGCGTCTCAGACAATCTAGCACAGCGGCATCAGTTAGAACGCCATGACTCTCTAGGAGTTCGATAAGTTGAGCGAAAGTCTAAAAATCTATCGCCAAGGTAACTCCTAAAATCAAAGAGCCGTTGCCGGCAACAACCGAACAACGACCCTCCTTTGTCATCGCCTCACTTAGAGTCAACGATGACTGTATCACTACCGACATAGTAACCTGTTTTCGTCGCTATTGCGGAGCATGCAGAACTACATTCAATGTCCGGGCAAATCGATTGGCCTGATTCGGCACGTCAGTCATTATTCTCCCCATCAACAAAATCAGCAAAGGTCAGCTGTTCACATCTTTTCATCGGACGGTAATCTCTAACTTTAGTTATATGGCATGCGGCGGTTCGGACTTTTTGCGTCCTCAAATTAATGACCTCTTTAATGGTCATATCGACACGCATTAGGTCGCCACTATTTAAGCGATACTCACCATCTCGCACGCGTTCGAGAAAATCACGGTCGTCTATTTGAACCTTATTGTATGTTCGTTGCTCGTCCTCGTAGCCCGACTCAAATGTATATCCGGAAACATCTCCACCGTAGGAACCAAATAACGGTCGAACCCAGATATTGTGGGACGAATACTCAACCGTCTCTTCTTGCGTTGCCTTTAAAGCTTCTTCTTTATATCTATCAAAATAAGTCGCCTCGCTTGAAGAAAAAGAAATAGCATCCTCTGAAGCCTTACTACCGGCAATCTTAATCTCAATCTCCCTCGAAGGCCTCTTGAAAGATTTCATCGGACCAGTGATGACCTAAGAAAATTTCTCAGCGATTTCTGGGGACTGGACTAGCGCGTGGATCTCAACAGGAACAACGACTGCGTCCGAACCCTCTCCATATACGAAAGTTCCATTGTCAGTTGGCTTATATTTAGAGATATGTCCTTTAACTTTTTTAATTATGTGCGCTATAGCAAATAGAACCTCCACAAGACCGCCGGCATTATTAATTGCAGATATAGCGTCACTGTTTAACGCGTCAACCAATCCGGGCACACAATGGATCACGAATTCCGTAATAAAAGAGCCTTCTTTAAATGGGCGCACTTTTATAGACGTATTTTCTAAGGTGCCCGACTCTTTTGCGACCTCTTTTATCAGTCCGTCAAATTGGCTTAGGAACTTAGAAAGGTCCTTGGCGTCCAGGCCTTCTTCGGGATCTACATCGACAAAGCGATATACGAGCGTTTGATTTTTTGTAGAAGTGTCCATGTTGTCCTCATACCCTTATAAGATCATGGGTCCTATTTCCTGCGACCGAAGCGTTTTATTCGAAAGCGATCGAGCGCAAAATTAAACGAAATAATAAAAACCAACGTAAACGTATAGATAACAAATTGATATATTTCAGATACCGAATCAGGCAAATAGACCGCACAGAACGCTTCCGCGACAAGCACGGTAAGAAGCGTACACAACCCGATAAATACCATTCTTCCCACGTCAATGCGAAAGACATTCCGATACTTCCAAAGCAGAAAAACTGCGACACAATAGATAGCAAGAAGTGAGATTAAGCCTGGTATTAGATTCCAACAAAATAGAGAAAGAGCAACGGGAAACGTCCAAATGGCATTCCCCGACGCAACTGAATCCATAAACGTATAGCCTTTATCCCTCATTCCGTTTCTCTCCACGACAAGCTGGAGATAACTTCTCAATATCCATCCTGAAAATGATGCAAAATAGATAATGAACAATCGGTCGACAGACCACAAGGAATTATCCCCAAAGGCAAGCGTAAGGATGCGCGAGGCGACCGGAAGGGCCGCAGAGGTTAAAACCGTGATCAGGACATCGGAGGTTTCAAACCCACCGTCCCTGCCCTCTCGGGACTTGTTAACCATCAATCTCCCAACACAAATAGAAATCAGCATAAGCTCAAGCACCATACCACTTCACTGCGTATGGAAAATAGCAGGTCTAGGCATTGTTAAACACTTAAAGGGTAAAACCTACGGATGAAAGTTAGACAAGAAGAAACCCTTCGATTCTATTTACAGAACGAATAAGACCGAAACGAAACCCCGCCCACAGAAAGAAGGCAGTCACCATGAAACGAGCCGACGAAGAACCTACACCGAAAGCAATTGAAAACGCTCTTACCCAAGACCCGCTTCACCGCAAGAGAGAAATCGAGGACTTTCTAAAGATGCTCATTGCGGTTGAGCCTCCGTATACCTTTGTCATTGATGCACCTTGGGGCTCTGGCAAGACATTCTTTGTAAAGCAAGTTGCGAGAGTCCTGCAAATGGCAAATCCGGCTCTCGATATCAACCTAGAGACACTTAACGCGACGCTAGGAGAAACCGCGACAGAACTCCCCGCGACGCCATGTCTGCCCATTTATTTCAACGCATGGGAAGACGACCATTTCGAGAATCCGATCTTGCCCATATTGGCCTCCATCGCTAATGCCGCAGACGAACAGAGCGTCAAGGGGGGAAAGGATTTCGGCAAGGGGGTCATTGGCGCCATAGAAGCGGCCGCTTCCCTTATCGGATATGGCGGTGACATCAATGGTGTCATTGAAAAATTCAGCGGAACCGATTTTCTCGAACAATACAAAAATGAGAAAGAACTTCGAGGCAAAATTGACGAACTCATTAAGACCAATCTTCCCGAGGTAGCCGACCGAGCCATCATCTTTATCGACGAACTCGACCGCTGCCGGCCCGAATTCGCAATAAAGGTACTCGAACAAACAAAAACGCTGTTTCAGCAAGACAACATCGTTGTAGTTTATTCGACCGACATTACGCAGCTTGCACATTCCCTCCAGGGCGTATATGGCCCAAGATTCGACGGCAGAAAATACCTCGAGCGCTTCTACGACAAACGTCTTGAGCTAAATCCGATAAAACCGGCTGATTACCTTCTGTATAAAGGAATCAATACAATGGATGGATATACCTTCATGGATATAACCATCGATTTGCTCGGCTACAAACAAGCCTCACTAAGAGCCTGCAACAGGCTTATCGACTCTATAACAAATCTATCTAGATACATTGCTAACCACTGGGAGCACTTTGGGAATGGAAGGGTTCAGCATTTCCCAGACCAGGGTCTGCTTCCTGTAGTAAACATTCTCGCTTACTATGACCCGCTCGCCTGGCACGAAATGAAGACCAGTACTGGCTACGAAGCTGTCTACGAACTTGCGAAACACAGCGATCACTTCATCCAATATCTTGATGAAGTGATTGAATCGGTATGGGGAGCCAATAAAGATGAGCTTCCCTATAAGCAGGATATTGAAAATAGACGCAAGCGTTTTGTAGAAGATCTATCCGCGTTGATATACGGCAACAATGACAGGGACCCGCGGGTCAAAGAACTGGGCAATAGTGAACTTACCAGAATGTCTTTCAATCAGCAGCTATATCAGCGTCTGGCACCGCCATTGTAGAGCACCGAAGATCCATCAAGTGGCCTTGTGCGCAGCTCCATGACGACTGCATCCAGGCCCAAAGTGATGGCGCTCGATCACTTCGTCCGGAAAGATACAACCATCGCGGATAGAGGCGCATAATACGACCTGCATCAACATGAGCGAAGCCAACATGCAACAGCGCTGCCAAGCCAGACGTTAGCAAATAGGCATTGGGGCCCATGTCGGCCACGGCGCCTAGGCTAATGCCACGGTGCTGCTTCACAATATTCAACAGTGGCTAATTAAACAAACACCGCATCCCACCAAAACGCTAGTGCCCAAGCCGTTCTAGCCAAAGAACAGCTTGGGCACACTCCATGAGACCACAGCAAGAGCCGCAACCGGACCTCGCGTCAGTAGCGGACACGCCCCATCCCGCCGGCAATCACCCCTCTCCGTCCATGACCGACCATCTCACAGGTTCAATGCCCGGAAGAGACGTTAGGCAAGAGGGGCAGGCAACCTGATAGTTCCCGTAATTTGTTCTGCGCTGCATCGAAGCGGAGACGTATACCGCTTTGCGGGCGCGAGTGACGCCGACGTACAGCAGGCCTATTTCCTCAATAAGCCCATCTGGCATTTTCTTCGCATCAGCAATCTGGCAACCTCGCGCAGAACGTAAGCATATACCAGCATTTTCGCAACGAGAGCAAATCCCTCCAGGCCAATCGAAACGCGTAACGCCCGGAATGAAAACGGTGTCCCACTCGAGCCCCTTAGCGGAGTGAACGGTCATCATGGAGATGCCCACATCAAGGTAATCGGAGAAACGTCGCAGGGAGCCCTCGGAAAAGATACTAACGATATAGTCGAAGCGCTCCGAAGGTCCCATCGCGACGCAGTCATTTTTAAGATGTTTCCGCAGCGCTCCAAGAAGCATGGCATAGGACCGCCAATACTCGAATCTCCTGGAGCCAGTCAGCAGCTCATCAGAGATGGAGTCGATTATTTTGTCCGCAGCAGACCGGCTGACGCCCTTTTCTCCAGACACTGCATCGGTAATCCTGGATAAAGCAAACGCATTGAATTCGATGAACCCCCGACTTGTATCCGAGAAGAGTCCGTTGAAGTAAGAGATACCTTCTTTAGCAAGCTCTTCCATAATGAGGTCGGCAAGGGCACCACGCTTACGAACAAGAATCACAATCCTCCCGCCACTGCTTTGAGCGAGCGCCGTCACCTTGGAAACGATGGCAGTCGCTTCGTCTTGTTGAGTAGAGCCAACAAATATGGGAAGTCGGGGCGTACCGCTGGCAATGGTGCCCTTCATGTTGGAGCGAATCGCAGCACCGAGCTCTCCGACGATAGATCTCCCAGAAAACCTATGGTTATGCTCGAGTTCCAACGGCGTTAGACGCAGGTCGGTAGTGGCCTTTGCCTTTAAGCCTTCCATTGCACCAATAAAACCATAGACACGCTGAATGGGGTCGCCGAACATGCAGATCCCCGACTCTTCAGGAAGCAGACCCCTTAGGAAGACATAGCACAACGCATTCGTGTCCTGTACCTCGTCGACAAGCACAACAGGATATGCTGCCGACAGATAAGACCTTAACTTGGGAAAATGAGCGAGCAATTCAATTGCAAGGGAAATCATTGCGGAGTATGGCAATAGACCGTTCGATGCAAACCTTTCCTTGATGATCCTATTAAAGGAAAACATCACATGCCTCAAGTCCATTTCCTGACCGTTTCTCATGAAGCGGAGGAAGTCGTCAACGGCATTCTTTTCATCCCAGGTCAGCCTGCCACCTCGCGAAACCAGCTCGCTAACGGCGCTGTTGTCATCAACCATAGAGAGCTCGTCAACGTTCACTAGGAGCGAAAGCGATTTCCAGTATCTGCGTAGCAGAGCCCAAGCAAAGCCGTGGAAGTTGGTCGCCATGACGCTGTCTTCAAAACGCTTGGCGACGGGATCAGGAAGCGCCGACATAGTGGCGCCCAAATCCGTACGCATCCTCCGCGCGGCGGCGACGCTAAAGGTCAGGGCCAAAATCCTTTTTGGCGGATGGACTTCGCCAGATGCCAGCAGCCAGCAAGCCCGCCCAGTCATCACTGTGGTTTTCCCGTAGCCTGCCGGCGCCTCCACGAACACCCTCTTCGATGGCGAGAAAATCGCGGAGCACTGCGATGAATCCCCACCACAGCGCGCCTCAATCTTGGCTCTAACACTATCCCGCAGGTCAGTCTGACTAATCAGCATTCGAGCCCCACGGCCTTGCGAATAATACTTTTGTAACATGCGGGAACGCCATTAGCACCAAGAGCCTCCGCGAGGGCGACGCCAGACACGACGCCCTTGTTCGATGAAAGCCATGCATACATAAGCGCACGAAATTTGGGCGTGTCTGCGAATACCCCGTCAAACTCTGGCCCCTGGAAATCATATTCCGGATCCGGCATGCTAACGTCGTAGACAGTGCGGGCGTTTTTCAAAGCTCTACTATTCCCCTTGATGCAAGTTGTCCTCTGAAAAGGATCAATCGACTCAAGAAGCGCAATAAACGCACCCTGGTTATCGCTAGCGAAGAACGAGTCAACGACCTCACCTTCGAAATCCCGTTCAATTGTCGTTATATGGTCCCCAGAAGTTTCCGGCAGCCCGGCATCCCGATCGACAATGGAATAATTTGGAATCTCGAATTTGCCCAAAAGTTCGCAGATCGGCTTTACGTTCTCTTTCCCGCCAGCCCTGATGGGCACAACTCCATAATCATCCAGATCCATCCCAAGGTTGCGAGCGAACACCGGAATGGCTCCAGACTCTGTCTGCCCCTCAAAAGCCAAAACCGACCGCGCGAAAAAGGCCTCTCGTATCGACTCAAAGTTCAGCATAAGATGCTTTTCAACCTTGTCGGACAGGTCAATATCCCTACCGCATATGACCTTCGGCGAATCTTCGCCCTGCCCGAATCGCACAATGTTCTTATAGCCGCGAGCCAGAATGTTAGGCGAATGCGTCACCATGATCAGCTGAGCTTTGATTGAATCAATTCCGAAATAGTCCTTGAGAAGAGCATTGAATCCGTCATCCTTCCCTTCGCAAATCCTATGCAAGCTCTTCGAGAGACGCCTCTGCATATACGGGTGAAGGTGGGCTTCGGGTTCGTCATAAGCCAGAACGGCATGCAGCACGCGTCTGTCATCATCATCTGAGCAAAGGCTCTCTTGAAGGCGTTTAGGCGAAAGACGCATAATGCTCTCGATTATCGAGAGCGAGGCAATAGCGAGGTACTGCAAGCCTACCCCTGCCTTTTTAAAATGAACGCCCCTCTTGTCAAGCAAGGTAACCAAACTTCCAAGCGTTCCGCCATCCGATGAATCGACGCCCGGCCTCACACCATATGATGACAGGATCGGGACGTCGCCGACGATTTCGCCGAGATCTGCAACCAGACCTTCGAGCTCGCTCCCATCCAGAAAATCGGAGACCTCTTTACCCTCCTTATCTAGATAAAGAGCGATACCTTTGGAGAGAACTTTACCGACACCTCGGGTACCATCAAACGCCAGGTCTCCCCTATTAAAGGATGCAGTCGAGTACCTGAACATGTGAACGGATCGCATCAGAGAGGGTGGAATACTTTCTCCGCTCCCTTCGGCCTTAAATTCAATTCGAGAATCCGGGTCGTCAGCAAAAGCGCAGATGGTAATAGTGTTTCCGGTCGTAGGATCGATGTCGAGCCCCGTTATTCCGATCTCGTCCTCGTCCAACTTTAAAGTTACTAGAGCCCCTGCGCGCTTTTCAATGTCAGCGAAATCCTCTTCGCTAATCGTCGCTTGATTGAAAATTGTATTGAGCAAGTCAAGCACATTCGTTTTGCCGAGGTTGTTCTCGCCGACAATATAGCTCACGTCCTCGTCAAAACTAATCGACACTCCATCGAGATTCCGATAGTTCTCAATCCTCAGTTTAGAGATCCTCATGCGTCCTCCCGACCTTTATGGTTTTATGGCTTCCAACAATCTAACACGCCTCGTGTTGTACTGAACTTGAGGCACAGCCACTTCGAGAGGCTTGTAAAACATAAGAGTAGTCCTAAGAAGGTTGTTTGCATGCACCAAGCCGTCTCCTAAGGCTCCCTCCCCAACACCCCCCCCAGAAAGTTCGCTGATGTTGACTAGGGTTCCCGTAAAATAAACCCCAACAAAATATGTGCGGAGTGCTGGCCGGGAGCTGCCTTCGGACCCTATTGGCTGCTCACCGAGAGGCTCCGCTATGAAACGACCCCTTTACTACCTGCTCTGCGCGATCGCGTGCACGTCTATGGCAGGCGCGACGATGCCCATGGCAGCCATCGCGGAAGCCATCCAGCCTCAGGCAACCGCCGAGCAGCAGGCGCAAGCCGACGCCACGAGCAGCGACACGGGCAAGGCTGAAGATGGCACCAACACAAATGCGGCAGCAGACACCGTAGAGGACGGCACCGCAACATCCACCGGCGCCAGCGCAGCCAACACGGAAAGCGCTGACGGCACCGCCACCGCCAACACCGCAAACCCCACGGCCGCCACCCCCGGCACCGCCGCCACAACCACCACCCCCATCCCATCCCTCCGAGCCCAAACCACCCCCACGCCCGATGCCATCTCCGCCACGCCACAAACCACCTACGCCCACTCCGCCACGACAACCCAAAACGGCGTCACCTTCACCGTCTCGTGGGACGACGCCCCCGCGGGCACCGCGACGACCTTCCACGTAACCCAGGCCAACGGCTCGTCCCAGGCCAAGGCGCGCATGGACGTGCCCACCTATTGGGACGGCGGCAGCCAGGAAAGCGTCTGCGACCCGTCGCGCCCGGCATGGGCCAGCTACTACAGCCTGGGCACCGCGGGCCACGACTTTACCTTTGACTTCACGGCATCGGGCACGTACCGCATCTACTTCTACTTTATGGACAACGACAGAAACGACCCCCAAAACGACAAGGGGATCTACTACCTGCGCGCCATGGCGGAGGTGACCGTAAACGACGCCGCCCGCCCAAGCGTCACGCAGATCGTCGACAACGCCGTGACCCAGTGCAGACAAGAGACAAACGGCTCGGAATACGACATGGCGCTGCGGCTCCACGACTGGACGCTCAACCAGCTGGAATACGACCACAGCCTCAACTGGTGCTCGGCCGAAAGCGGACTCACGCGCCACCAGGGCACCTGCGAGAGCTACCAGCGCATCTACTCCAAGCTCCTTGACACCGCGGGCATCGCTAACGGCCGCATCACCGGCAACGGCCACACCTGGAACGCCGTAAAGATCGACGGCAAATGGTGTCAGATGGACCTAACCTGGGACGACACCAGCGACAATTGGTACGGAGACCTGGACCAGCGTCATCTGTACTTTGGCCTGACCGACGAGCTCATGGCAATCGCCCACTCCGACCACACGGCTAACTACCAGAAGGACGGCTACGCCCACCGCTCAACCGACCTGTCCAACAATTACTTTGTGCGAAACGGCAAGGCTGATGAATGGGCCGAAAAGTATGCCGACCGTATTCAGCAGCACTTGGATGCTAAGGCAGAAAGCTTTTCTATTGATGCTGATAACCAGTCGTTCCCGCCGAGCATCTCGGGAATTCAGAATGGGATTGTTGCTTATGCGATGAATCAAATAGACCGGAAGACCGCTGGAAACAAAGACTATCTATCTGCCGAGTCGAAGGTCGAGATGACGTCGAGCAGCAGCTGAACCGCGGCAGGGGCTCGACACCTGCTCGGTGGATGCCGTCCCCCAGGCGGTGAAGGTGAGGGGGATCCAGCCCGAGGGGATGTAGGAATGCGATAGGAAAGTCATAGATGCGGGCGTGCTGGCTAAAATGGGTCGGCCGGGATTGGTCAATCTCGGCCGACTATATTTGGCTAAATTATTCCATCGCTAACACAGAAAGCTCGCTGATGTTTACTGGTGTTTCCGAAAACCCCAACAAAATATGCGCGGCATGCTAGCGCGGTGCTTCTTTTGGACCCTATCGCCTGCTCCCAGAGAGGCTCCGCTACGCCCCCCATCGCCCACCATGTGCAATCGCGCGCATGTCCATGGCAAGCGCACCAATACCCATGGCGGTCATCGCAGAAGCCATGCGGCCTCAAGCAACAGCCGCGCAACAGGCACAAACCAAGACAGCAATAAGCGATACTGACAAGGCCGAAGGGACCACAAGCTCAAACACCACCGACTCAAGTGATTCCGCAGTAGATGTCAAAAGAGACAACAACGCCGCCCCCGTCAGCGCGACCAGCGCAACCGACAGCACCATCCCCCATTAGCTTCCTCATCGAGCAGCGCGCTGGGCGCCTCCTCGATGGTCTTCCTCGGAGGAGTCTTCATTTCCTTGCACAGCAGTTCCTCGTCGACCGTTACGATGTTCGCAAATTCGGCACGTATCCCATTCGTCTGTGATTCGCTGCTTAGCCGCCAGAGACCACATGACAGAGCGCGGACCGTGCTCCGTCATGTGGTTGTCAATTTCCAAATAACTTGACGTTACCAGTGATGCGGTTTCAAACCGGTTAAAAAGGGGTATCGACCCAAGCCGATACCCCTAATGCAAGCACGCTTTAATCCAATTAAGCCATTATCAATACTGCTTTATCGGATCAGCGTACATCGTGAATTGAAAGCCAATCCAGCAACCTATCGAAGCTCTCTGTAAACTAGATCCCGTTTTTCGTGAAATAGCATATTCGCGGGTACATCTTTAGAAACAACGCTATTCGCAGCGATGACCGCATTATCGCCAATGGCTACACCTTTAAGCACCACGACATTCGCGCCAAGCCAGACGTTGTCGCCAATATGCACGGGCGCTGTCGTAGTCGGCTGGTCCCGATACATGATCCCATCCTGCGACATACCGTGGTCGAAGTCATACACATGGACGTTTGGACCAAATAGGCAGCCTCTACCAATCTCAATTCGTTCATGAGCAATCAGGACGCAACCGTAATTGAAAGACGTTCGTTCACCGACGCTAATAACGCCTTTATCCGATACGCGACAATAAAACGGTCGCCTGAAAGCCTTCGTCATGGTTATCTGGCCAGGGAATCTCCCTGCAAGAAACGCCAACTTACCCCGGACATAAATCCAGGTCGCCACATGCTCAACAAAGTCCATTAAATCAAGAGAAACGCCCATAGTAACTATTTCCTTTTAATAAGCTGTTTCACAAGAGTCTTGAGAGATTTCACGAAGCCGTAGGCGCCAACAAACCGAGCAGTGCCCTCGAACCCCTTATGCTTATAAGCCTTCCAGAAACCATCAACGTTACCCTGCGGAGAGGACGACCTCTCCAGCATCGGATTACCGGGCAGCACCTCTTCAAGAGATATATCTGTTACGCCTGGCTCAAATACACCAGATGCGACAATACGCTCGGCTAGCTCACTATTAACCATAACAACAGAAAGTCCCTTATGATCATTAAAACCTTTGCGAACTCGATCGACGCCAAGAAAATCAGCAAGAGTAAAGTCGGAAACCCTGTTGACGTCGGTATAGGCGCAGTTATAACAGCTGGAATTTAAAGCGTTATTGCTATAGAACACATCTCGCCAAGTATTAGATTCAATCGTGTCATAGAGAGCAGTGCCGTCGTCCAAGAGAGCCTTCTCGACATGGACTCCCCAACCTCTGTCCTTGGGGCGATGAAAATATTTGATGACCTTCTTTCCGGACTTTTTTTCCAAAAAGGAAATGTATTCGCGGAACATACGATTACTAGGTGTGCCATGGCAGATTAAATCGCAGGTAACCAACTGTCCGGAATAGTTTTTCTTAGACAGAAAACTCCTAAGACCCGCAATTTGGCATGGGGTTCCGCTGTAGAGCACGTCAAGACCTTGTTTCAAGTCGTTATATGCTTCGACATATGAAGAGCCAACGAAGCCCTGTGAGTATTTTGAGCCTCGACAAGATTGCGCGTCGTCAACAGAGGCACAACGCCGCTGAACAACGCGGAAATCTTCATCGAAGCAAGCGCCGTAAACGACGCCGCCATTATTTAGGACGTAAGTAGCCAAGGTCCAAAACGCGGCACCCGAGGAACTTTTTGCGCGTTCGGCGTCGTCAGCCTGATAAGCCAATACCCGACGAGAGTTCATCTTTAGATCGTCGCTCGTCAAACCATTAGCCGGACATACCCTCTGGCACAAACCGCACTCAACACATTTTGATTCGTCAATCTTCGGACGGTAAAACCCATGAGAGTCTTCTACAATCTGAATCGCCGATCGAGGACACACAGACAGACACGCAGAGCACCCGGTACAGCGTTGACTATCTTTGCAGATATCCATGGAATCCCTCCCTATCGTTAAGAATCATCTTGTCTGAGCCGCAAATAGCAAACGCCGCCACACATGAAATGAAATACGGTATGTAGCACTGCGGATCGTATAAAGGGTTGCCTGAAAAGCAATAAATTAGAAAGAAAATCTGAACACCCAAACAGGCCCACAAGCAAAAGGAGTCCCCATAAGGACCTTCCTCTAAAAGAGATTCAGATCGATGCATGGCTGCAAGGATGGAGAGAAACGCAGGCACAACAAAAGCCGCAAGGCCAATCACACCCGTCTCGGCAAGCAACTGAAGGTATACGTTGTGAGCACTCATCGACGAAAAGCCAAGATTGCTGTACATTGCACCAAGGGAGGTAGTGGCAACATACTTGGAATAAGTCCCCCAACCACAACCAAGTAAGGGTTTTGCATAAAACATACTCCAAGCGCAATCGTACAAATAGCTTCTGCCATTGCCCGTTTCATCATCTGAAAGCTCAATAAACCTCTCAAGAGTCGCCTGAACAGCGGGAACAAACGTAGCAAGAACGCCGACAGCTATTACAGCGATTGCAGCAACAACCAAGGTCTTGAGCATCGTCCCGGTAAGCTTCTTTCTATTTACGAACAGATACGAGATGACGATAGCAGCAACGGATGCAACCAAAGGACCCCGCTTAGTAGTCAGAAATAGCGCAAGCAAGAGCATCAGGCTCAGCATCAAATCTTTAATCCGAACCTTTTCCCTGCTACCAGCAAGACCACAGGCCCAAGAGACGAGACCCAAACTCAAATAAATCGAATTAGTGCTGTAGTGCGCCGTGAAGCCAGAGCGATAGTCCCTAGCCATATAGCTACCTGAAAAGAAGGCAGATTTAACTGGCAGATAAAGTGCGGGGACTAGCCAGAAGACGATGGTGCAGAACGCATGAAATGCTGCAAAGGCGACAAGAACCCTAAGGCATGAAGTGACCCAGGATCGCTCGCCTGCCGCAACATACATGCACAGAAATAGAAGCGTATAAACTACGAGCAGGGTTAAATTAGCCACACCGTATATCAAACTATGAATAAAGAACAGCACAAAGAAAGGTGCCCAAGCCAGCTCAAGGCCAAATCTTTTGCAAGCAAATCTTCTGTTAGTCACAAAATGCAGGAGAAACGCCGTAGCAGATAGCAGGAGGCAGACATCGAGTGCAAGCGCAGAAGCAGCGAGCGATTGGCAGAAAAAGGCGTAAAAGAGCAGTGGAATGAACACCATGGACCCATCATTTAGGGAAAAGCGTCGCTCTAACTCAGAGCAAGACTCAACACCGGCCCTAGACGCGCTGAAATAATTCATCCTATTTAATCCTCATAAAACGACCAATAATCGAACTATAGCTAGGCCTGTCGAAGAAATAGAGCGTCGCGCATGCGGCGACTGCGCCCCAAATGACAAGACCGATGGCGACCGCAATCCATCCTGTCCAACTTCCAGCGAAGCAAGACAGTAGATAGCCAGGCATGGCCACGAGAACGGTCTGTAATACATACACGCCAAATGACCAAAACGAACTCGAAAGAGAGTCCTTCGAGATTTTACGAGGCTCGTAGAGCAAAAGGTCAATCACGCGGTATAGATTGGATACGCAGGACGCAGCAATTGTGCCGACGACCCCACAACGCATTGTGAGTGGGATACCCAAGACGATAATGATTGCAGCCTGCAAGCAGGTCTGCGCCCTAGTCTCACGGTACATGCCAGCAGCAATTACAAGTAGGCCCTGGGACGACTTGCCATGATAGAGAAAAACATTTAGGACGACGAGGAAACCGAGCAGGACATTGTGGTAATTTGCATCGTGAAACCCGCCTGCATACAAATCAACAAACGGCATAATCAATGAAAAAGCACATCCGCATGCCACAGCGGAGACTGCGTACACAAGCGCTCGATATGGCTTATAGGAAGACCGAAGACCCTCGTAGTCTCCCTCAGCAATCTGTCGACCAAAGAGCGCCTGAAGCCCTGTACCAAGGACATTCGGAATCATCTGTAGCCCCGTAGATACGAGCATATAAACAGCAAGAACGCTAACTTCACTCATGCTCCCACAGAGGAAGGTCGCCAAAATAACGGGCGCGCCCGACTGAACGGCTCCCAAGATTTGGAGAAACAACGCATCCCATCTCTGTGGTAGCTGATAGTCACCGTAATCAACCTTGCAATTGAGCTTCGGATAATGGCGGCGTGTATACAGAGCGAGAATCAGGCTGCGCGCAAAAACCGCAGAGAGAGCCAACGCATAGACAGCGACAACAGGAGCATGGAGATAGGCAAACAAGAAAATGACGGCCGTGTTAACCAGCGTGAAGACCGTCGATGCGAGTTGAATGAGCCAGTTCTTTTGATCGGCGGTAAGGAAAACTTGGTACTTGGCGAGGGAAAAGAAATCCACGACGATCTTGGCACCCAACAGGAAGGTAAGCACCATGATCTCCCAAGGCGCAAGCGAACCTACCGAGACAAATATGGGATAAACGACCGAAAGGCCAACCAGCAAGACAAGAAACAACATGCCCGACTTCTGATAAAAGACCTTCGAGGCCGAAGCCACGACGTTAATCCCATCCCAGTCGCCCTTAGCAATAGGCTTATATAGAGCGAAGGTCGCCGCACCAGAAATACCAGCTTCGACAAGTGCGAAATAACCAATAAACTGAGTTAGAGAGGTCACCAGACCGTTAACCTCGGATCCATATACGCCAATAATCGCCCTTGGGACGAGGAAGCCGGCAACGATAGCGGTCAACTGGTAGACCAAGTTCCAAAAAGTATTCTTTGCAAACATAAGCCAGAAACGACACCTACAATCCAATGCAGCGAGCGATAAAGGCACGCGCTGTATCACGGTCATGTGAGAGGGTCTGGTTTGCATGACCATAGTCAACAGCCGAAGTAACGACCTCGTCTCGATACAGACAACCCTCAATTCCATAACGTGCGAGCAGGTCTGTAATCCTGACGTTACTCTGAACGGCAGAGTCCGACGTTTTAACGACAAACGACTTATTGAAATTCATGGAGAAGCAGGCGCCGTGGAAGGAGTCCGTGCAAACAAACGACGCCTCACTAACAAGCTTCAAGAAAGCAGCCGGACCGATACCCCTCACGTTAATCATGCCGGGGAATTTCTTCGTGTTGTAATGAATGCAGACGACAGGAACGCCGAGCTCGCTGGCGATCTTCCTAGCTCGATCCACGAGTTTTTGCTCAGAGTTAAGCGTATAAAGCAGAACATAGGATTGAGGTATCGTATCCAAGCCGTCATCTGAGGCTAACGCCGACCAGTCATCGCCCGTAAGAAGCAGGGTCGGATCAGGCATAAATACAGATTCGAGCCCCATCTCGCTAAGGACCTCCATAGAGCTCGGTTCCCTAACGGAAAGACCAGTGAACTTTGCCAGCCTGTCGGCCGCGCCTTCATCGCATGCCAAAATGGATTCCGCCGTCGCATCTCCCAGACTGGCAGCATAAGACGCGACCTTTGTAACTTCAGCGATGCCTTCACCCAAGAAGACTGGGTCATGCCCATTAACCCGAGGATTGAAAACCTGATCGCTGCCAATGAGGACGCAGTCGAGGCTCTTGGCTCTATCAATAAGAGCTTGCTTATCCAGCTTTCCCGTAGGGCTTAGATTGCGCTTAGCAAATCGACTGAACGAATTAAGCCTCTGGCGCTCAAAACCCCTGCGAAGGAAATAGCGAACGGCATCCGAAGGATTGAACGAGAAGCACGTACCCAACTCTCGATCATCGAGTTCCTTATTGCTGTAATTGAGTACTTCGCAGTCGCAGCCCAACGACATCACGGTCCTGCGCAGAGCACATGCTTGTAGCGAAGCACCATAATTTACGGTATTCGAAAATGTGAGGATGCCTATGCGTTTCAATATCTTACCGCCTAACTATTCGCAAACTCGTTAAACCAAATTGATGATGTAACCTTCAGTAGCGTTATCGGTTTCGATAATCTTGCACGGGTTGCCAATGACTATCGAATGATCGGGAATATCCTGGTTAACAAAGGTATTGGAGGCAATAAAGACATCGTTTCCAATGGTCACATTACCTGCAACCGTCGAGTTAATTCCGAGATATACGCGGTCACCAATCGTAGGGACGCCCTTTCTATGGCCACGGTTTTCTTGGCCGATGGTGCATCCCTTATGGATGTTCACGTTACGGCCGAACTTCGCGCCGGCGTTTACAGTAATGCCGTAAGGGTGACCAATGTAGAAGCCTTCACCAATTTGAGTTGATGGCGAAATCTCGAGTCCACACTTCCTGGAAAGATGTTTCCTCGGAAGCGTGAAGAGGAGTTTTCGCAAACCCCCTGCCTGACACATCCTTAGATAGAAAACATAGCGGTAGCCAAAATCACCTAATAACCGGCCGAGCTTTACGCCTTGCGTACCGAAATAGTGATAAGTATCTTTAGCGAATACGTCCACTCTAACTTCTCTCTCCTCTAGCAATCTTTTCGCGAACAACGCCAAAGATTCTCTTAGTTCCTACAACCAAGCCACCGTCACTAAACTCCATGAGAATTCGACCCAAAATCTGCGAAAGCCTTCGCCCAATGAAAGGGGAACACTTACGCACAACCTTCCGCTTGATGCGATATTTGGGCTCAACCCAGCTTCCCGAAGAGCGATGGATGCTGTAGGTTTCACGCTTGATGTGATAACCGCCGAAACCGTAAACGGGGTTGAACGCTTTGGAGTCCAAGGCAAGCCAGCCACCGAAATGCTGCTCTTTATTCACGCGTTCAAAGCCGATTTTTTGAAGCTCAGCAGTGAATACCTCATTCACCGTGATCTTGTCGAGAAAATCAGGATCACAGGAGAACTCCATCGACTCATATCGTTCCACGCATGCGCGAATTACAGGGTCATGAGGCTCAACAGCAACAATCAAGCCGGTGGTGGCAGTCAACGAGGATTCTTCGATTGCAGTGAAAGGAATGCTTTCCATGAGAGGCGATATGTCTCGTATGAGCTCGCTGCCGATATCCATATAGATGCCGCCGTACTCATACAAGACCTTAAAGCGAGCGTAGTCCGACACAAATGCCCAGAGGCCCGCCGCATACGCGCCCCTTGACCAAGAGCATGATGCGAAGTCGAAGTTATCCTCATTCCACTGCTTGACCTCAAACCCAGGCGCAAACTTCTCCCACGAAGCCAAGGACCTCACAGCAGTCTCAGAGAGCGGATTGCCTCCGAACCAGCAGTAATGAATAGTCTTATCCATCGTCACGCTCCTAAATGTGCAACTTGGAAATAAGAAACGGAGTCTGACGGGTCTCCAATATCGCCCAAGAAAGCGAGTCTCACCGGCAAATATCTTCGTAAACCATGCCAAGCCGGTTCATAAACGCCGTAAGGGAAAAGGCATCTTTTATGCGAGCTCGTCCCTGAATTCCAATCATTTCCTTGTAAGAGATATCGCTCATGAGATTCTCGAGCTTAGTGGCCAACGCATCAACATCATCAACTGGAAACATAATTCCGTCTACGCCGTCGGTAATGACTTGTGGAATACCCCCGACAGGAGTCGCAATGGTAGCAAGTCCGTACGACATTGCCTCAAGCACACTCATAGGCATGCCCTCATTCTTCGAAGGAAGGCAGAACATGCTACTGTTGCGAAAGGCTTCATCTTTTTTTTCACCTTTAGCCCAGCCTATAAAGCTGCACCTGTCACCAATTCCAAGTTCATCCGCCAGTTGTTCATATGCTGGCACATCCCCGTCTCCGCCAAAGACAAAACGCGCATCGGGATGAGTCTTAAGAACGCGCTTAGCAGCGCGCAAAAGTAAATCCGGACTCTTGCGCGCATCAAGACGCCCCATGAACAAAACCGTATTGCACGAATAATCAATAGCGTTAACCTCAGGAACGTCAACGGCGTTATGCACCACCACGATACGATCCAAGGAACAGATGTGCCTTTTTAGAAGGAATTCCTTCCACTCCTCCGACAGAACGACCACCTTTGAGCAACATTCAAAGGAATGCGAGATATCGCGTCTCTCAGCCTCGCTACATTCTTCGTCAAACCAAACACCGAACTCGCTACCATGCAGATGGAGAAGAACGGGTTTGTTTCGAAAGAAGGCCGCCCTCATGAAGATCTTTTTTCGGCGATAGCTGCCACGAGACGCCATATGCACATGTACGAGATCGCACGCGTTGAGCCTACTGAGATATTTCATATAAGCCACAAGGGCAATGGAGAGCTTCTTGAACTTCCCGCCCTCAGCAGTTGTCGAAATGAATTCTATTGAACCTTCGTTACGATTCGACCACTTCATAATGTTGTTTTCAACCGTGGAGATGCCACCCATAGCATCAAGACTCGGGCCAATCATCAACACTTTAGGCATTATCAGCACCTAAAGATCTTTTAGAAGAAGGGCAAGACCAATCGCAGTACTTTTCTAAATGGGAAACAGTTGGCAAAATAAACAAATCGCCAAGCTCTCGGTCAAGTCTATCGGGTTGCTCCTCTAGTGCATAGAAGGGATCGTATCCGCCTCCGGTATAGAAAGTCATCTCGCCAAAGTAAGGTTTACCGCTAATGTTGTACCAGTCAACCCGCACGTGAGGGAAACCATCAGAGAGTTTCTCGGAAAGCTCAAGCATAAGTTCGTAGTTCTCGGGCTTTACAGTAGGCTCATGCTCAGATACCTCATGGTCGATATCGCCACGCTGCTCCCATTCAGTAGAAAAGTACTGCATTTCATGATTAGTGAAACGATCGGCGTCCGTCTGAACAAGAGCTGCCTTACCGTCAAAACAATAGAATTTGTAATCAGTCGGAGTCGCTCTTCCAGGTTCATCAAGAAATGCTTCCGCCACAATGCGAGGCGTAATACCGAGATAAGCCCACTCCCTGCCCTGCCAATACCAGTTTCTATGCAAGGCAACATTCAGACGTTTCTTGGCCTCAACAAAATCAAAATTCGACTTATCCGTGCAAACAAATGTGCTCTGCGAGTCGTGAGTACATTTAAGCACAAACTTCTCCGGCAATTTATCGAGATCGATCTCTTCAGCTGCATTGAAAACACCGAAAAGTGGCACAAGATACTCGGACCCAATACGTTGTTCGACGAAAGAGCGCACGCCATATTTATCTGCGAGCTGAGTCAAAACTGGATTATGGTAGTTAAGCTTGTACCACTGCAGCTTCTCATTAAATGTCTTAGGACACTCGAAATCAGGCTCGTAATGAAGTTTGGCTTTGAAGTAGAGACGCATATATGCCTCATCAGGAATGAAGCGCAGGTTGTTTTTAAGAGAAAGAGTAAACCTCTTTTTTAGCTTCACTATTTACCTCCAATAACGTCCGCAATTCGCTCACTCGCATGTCCGTCACCGTAAGGATTCGACGCATGACTCATAGCCTCGTACTCCGCCTCATCGGAGAGCAGACTACTGAACTCGCGGTAGATGACGTCTTCCTCGGTGCCGACCAGCTTCAGCGTGCCGGCGGCCACGCCCTCGGGGCGCTCGGTGGTGTCGCGCATGACGAGTACCGGCTTGCCCAGGCTCGGGGCCTCCTCCTGGATGCCGCCGGAGTCGGTGAGGATGAGGTGGCTCGCGGCCATGAAGTTGTGGAAGTCGAGCACCTCGAGAGGATCGATGATGTGCAGGCGATCGAAGCCATCGAGTTCCTCGTGCGCCGCCTTGCGGACGAGCGGGTTCATGTGGATGGGGTAGATCGCCTTGGTGTCGGGGTGCTCCTCCATCACGCGGCGGATGGCGCGGAACATGCGGTGCATGGGCTCGCCCAGGTTCTCGCGGCGGTGCGCCGTGATGAGGATGAGGCGGGAGCCCTCGGCCCAATCGAGCTCGGGGTGGGAGTAGCCCTCGCGCACGGTGGTGCGCAGGGCGTCGATGCCGGTGTTGCCGGTGACCCAGATCCCGGACTCGGGCTTGCCCTCCCCGAGCAGATTCTCCTTGCTGGCCTCCGTGGGGGCGAAGTAGTACTCGCTCACGATGTCGACCGCCTGGCGGTTGAACTCCTCCGGCCAGGGGCTGTAGATGTCGTGCGTGCGCAGGCCGGCCTCCACATGCCCCACGGGGATCTGCAGGTAGAAACACGCGAGCGCCGCGGCGAAGCTGGTCGTGGTGTCGCCGTGGACCAGGACCACGTCGGGCGTCTCGTCCTCGAGGACGGCCTTGAGCTTGAGCAGCACGTCGCACGTCACGTCGAACAGCGTCTGGCCCGGCTTCATGATCGCCAAGTCGTGGTCGGGCGTCACGTCGAAGACGCGCAGGACCTGGTCCAGCATCTCGCGGTGCTGGCCGGTCACAGTCACGACGGTCTCGAACTCATCCGTACGCGCCTTGAGCTCGTTGACGAGCGGGCACATCTTGATTGCCTCCGGGCGGGTGCCGAAGACGAGCATTACCTTCTTCAAAACGATTTCTCCTGAAGAGTCACATGGTCTTACAGCTTGTAGACGTTCTCTCCGTCGCCGCAGACGTTGCGCGGGTCGATGAGGACGCGCTCGCCGAAGATGCCGGGGTTGTCCGTGACCTGGGAGTGGCCGACCATCACGATCACCATCTCCAGTCCGTCCAGGAACTCATCCATAGAGTGGACCTGGCCGGGAACCTCGTCGCGCTCGACCCACGGGTCGTAGACCTTGACGGAGCCGGCGCAGAGGTGCTCGGACATGGACTCGAGCATCTGCAGCGTCGGGGACTCGCGGACGTCGTCGACGTTCTCCTTGTAGGTGAGGCCGTAGATGCCGACCTTCGAGGCGTCGGTGATGCCGCGCTCCGCCATGACCTCGTGGGCCCGGTGCATGACGTACTCGGGCATGGAGGCGTTCGTCTGCAGGGCGAGGCGGATGAAGTTGGCCGTCTCGGGGTAGTCGCCGACCAGGAACCACGGGTCGACCGGGATGCAGTGGCCGCCGACGCCCGGGCCGGGGTTGAGGATGTTCACGCGCGGGTGCTTGTTCGCGATGCGGATGACCTCGGCGACGTCCATGCCGCCGATACGGCAGATCTTGGCGAGCTCGTTGGAGAAGGCGATGTTCACCGCGCGGAAGGTATTCTCGACGACCTTGGTCATCTCGGCGGTGCGGATATCGGTGACGGAGATCTCGCCCCGGCAGAAGCTGGCGTAGACCTTAGCAACGGCCTCGCCCACCTCGGGGTCGTCGGCGCCGATGGTGCGGTTGTTGTGCAGCAGCTCATAGACCATGTTGCCTGGGATGATGCGCTCAGGGGCATGGACGAGCCTGACGTCACCGCGGCCGGCCTCTGTGAGCAGCGGGCGCACGAAGCGGTCGATGGTGTTGGGAGACACGGTGGACTCGATGACAAGCACGGCGCCCTCGGGGGCGACTTCGAGGACGGTCTTGCAGGCGGCTACGACGTAGCACGGGTCGATTTTCTTGTCGAGCTTATCATAGGGTGTGGGAACCGAGACGATGTAGGTGTCGCAGACCTGGTAGTCAGTGGAGAACTTGATGCCGGCCTTCAGGGCATCGGTGAACAGCTCGTCCAGGCCATCCTCCTTGAAGGTGGTCTTACCAGCGTTGAGAGTGGCGACAAGCTCCTCGTTGTAGTCGGTGCCCACGACCTCCACGCCGTGGGAAGCCATCATGAGGGCGGTGGGCAGGCCGATGTAGCCGAGACCGATAACGTTAACCATTGCTATTCACCTTTCTTAGCGAACTTGTATTTATACGTGAGGGCAACGAATTTTAGGTTGCCGATGATGTAGCGTTTCCACAGCCTTCCGGGCTCCTGGATGAAGCGGTAGAACCACTCCAGGCCGTGCTTCTGCATCCACGTCGGAGCTCGGTCGGTTACGCCGGCAACAACATCGAAGCTGCCGCCGACGCCCATGACGAAGGGGATTCCGATCTGGTCGATGTACTTGTGGACCCAGTACTCTTTCTTGGGAGAGGAGAAAGCGACGAACATCATGTCGGCTCCCGAGGCGGCCATATCGGATACGATCTGGGGCTCGTCCGCCTCGGTGAAGTAGCCGTTGCGATACCCTGCGATCTGGATGCCCGGGTACCTGTCCTCGAAAATCGCTTTGACCTTGGTGACCACCTCTTCCTTCGCCCCGAAGAGGTAGATGCGGTAGCCCTTCTCGGACGCCAGCCCGACAAGCCTCTGGAACAGGTCGATGCCCGTGACGCGTTCCCCGAGAGGAACCCCCAGCTTTTTCGCCGCCCAGACGATCGAGGCGCCGTCGGCGTTGATCAGGGGGCATTCGTTGACGATTGACGCGAGCTCGGGATCCGCCTCCATCAGGTTGACCTTGGAGGCGTTGATTACGACATGCTGGGTCGGTACGCCCCTCGCGATGATCTTCTCGATTTCATCCACCGTCTCGTCAAGCGAGATGGCGTTTACATACGTGTTCAGAATTGGATAACGATTGCCGGCTGACACTAGCACGCCCCGCTTCCCGTAATTACCTCGACGACAGTGAGTAGAACGATCTTGAGATCCGTGATGACGCCGCGCTTGGCTATGTACTCAAGGTCGCGCTGGACCATTCCGTCGAAACCCGTTGAATTCCGGTCGGTCACCTGCCACCAGCCGGTGATGCCGGGCTTGACGGCCAGACGCTGCAGGTCGAATTCTGTGTACTCGGCCACCTCGTTAGGCAGCGGCGGGCGCGGGCCCACGACGGACATCTGCCCCAGGAACACGTTGACGAACTGCGGAAACTCGTCGATGGAATGCTTGCGGATGAACCTGCCGATCTTGGTGACGCGGGGGTCCTCCCTCATCTTGAACATGGCGCCGGCGATCTCGTTCTGCCCCTTGAGCTCGGCGAGGCGCTCGTCGGCGTCCCTGTACATGCTGCGGAACTTCCACATGCGGAAGGTGGACAGGCTGCCGTCGCGGTGGGTCTGGCCCACGCGAATTTGACTGTAGAACGGGTTGCCCTCGCTCTCCAGGCGGATTGCCGCGGCAAGCACCAGACTCGGCACGGCAATGACGGCCAGCACGCAGCCACTGAACACGATGTCGAACGCGCGCTTGACGGCACGGTAGGCCAGGCGCGAGTTGTCCCAGTCCATGATGGATTGCACAGCCTTATATCGACCGGTGCATTCACGCTGGTCCATAGCCTGAGCAATCAGCGCTGCCCCCGCGGGCGCATTGCTCTCTGTCACTTCTTTATTAGCATCCAAAATAAAACTTACGTTCCTATCCCCAGGAACCCCCCCATCTATGAATCCAAAATCAAGTAATTTGCTAGTGCAACGTCTCCCTTACGTTTTGCTGGGAACGTCAAGCGGTAGCAGCTCCCTAAAAACGGAATCGCCATCGCCCACGTCTACCAGGCACCAGCGTTTATGACGGTCGATCTTTTTAACGCGAGCCTCTTGCCCCACCAAGGGACCCTGTTCTATGTGCAACACGCCATCTTCTATGCGCGCAACGCTGTTGCGCACCACTCCGTCGTCGTCCAGCACGCTGCGGTACCAATCCTGCGCATCGTCCGGCATGGGCATGTACGCCCGCTCCCTACTGCCGGCGATGCGACAGCCAAAGCTCAACTGGGCCAGGGCCCTATCGAGCGCGGCAGCATCGTGCGTAGCGACGAAGAAATAGACCTTGTACATAGGTTTGGTTTGGAGCGACCATGCGCCGTCCCGCTTAAACCAAAACTCCTTTTGCATCACAAAAGCGTCCTGCATCAGGTTGTGCGGGATAATGCGGCGGACCTTTTCGCAGGTCTCTCGCTCTTTACCGTTGGGGGTGTGGACCAGATACCAGCGGACACGGCCATGCTGGCTGTTGGTAGTGGCGCCACTAAAGGCACCGGGCAGCTGCTCTTGGCGCCGTGCCGTCTGTTCCATGTTCTCGCCCCCTCTTTTGGCTTTGCGACGCACGCGGATGCAGGGGCGTTAAGAACAGGCTTCTCGCTCGCAGCTAGGCGCAGTCGCAAAAGTACAGGTTTTTGTAGAGGGGTATGGAGATGTACCTACTGGCAGTACATTTTGCGTAATCTGGGCAAACGCTGATTAATTGCTCGTATAATGTCGTCTGTCGAAAGATACAAAAACCTGTACCTTTTTGTGCAACAAAAAAAGCCGCTCAACCAGCGGCTTTTCTTATTTAGGCATGAAAAAGGCGGCCGCCCTTTGTGGACGGTCGCCTTTGTTAATTGTTGTGAAGTTTGCCTTAGGCGCGAGCCTTGATCTCCTCGGTCACCTTGGCCACAAACTCGTCAACGCTCATCTGAACGGTCTCGTTCGAGCGATCGCGGACGGAAATGTTGCCGGCCTCGACCTCCTTCTCGCCCAAGATGAGCATGTAGGGCACGCGGTCGATGCTGCGGGCCTCACGGATCTTGTAGCCAATCTTCTCGTCGCGGTCGTCGCAGACCACGCGAATGCCGGCCTCCTCCAGCTTGGCGCACACCTCGTGGGCGTAGTCGCGGCTCTTCTCGGAGACGGGAAGTGCCTTGACCTGCACGGGAGACAGCCAGGTGGGGAACTTGCCCGCAAAGTGCTCAATCAGAATACCGATGAAGCGCTCGATGGAGCCAAAGCAAACGCGGTGCAGCATGATGGGGCGCTTCTTGGTGCCGTCAGCGTCCACGTACTCCAGGTCAAAGTTGAGCGGCATCTGGAAGTCGAGCTGCACGGTACCGCACTGCCAAGTGCGGCCGAGCGAGTCCTCCAGGTGGAAGTCGATCTTGGGGCCGTAGAAGGCGCCGTCGCCCTCGTTGACCTCGTAGTCCATGTGCAGCTGGTCCAGGGCGGTCTTGAGGCCCTCCTCGGCGCGAGCCCAGTCCTCGTCCGAGCCCATGGAGTCCTCGGGGCGGGTGGAAAGCTCAACGTGGTACTTAAAGCCAAACTTCTGGTACACGGAGTCGATGAGGTTGACCACGCCCACGATCTCGTCGGTCAGCTGGTCGGGACGCACAAACAGGTGGGCGTCGTCCTGGTTAAAGCAGCGCACGCGGAACAGGCCGTGCAGGGCGCCGCGCAGCTCGTGGCGGTGCACCAGGCCAATTTCGCCGGCGCGAATGGGCAGCTCGCGGTAGGAGTGCGGCTTGGAGGCGTACACCAGCACGCCGCCCGGGCAGTTCATGGGCTTAATGCAGTACTCTTCGTCGTCGATGACGGTGGAGTACATGTTGTCCTTGTAGTGGTCCCAGTGGCCCGAGGTCTTCCACAGCTGCTTGTTCATGATGAGCGGCGTGGAGATCTCCACGTAGCCGGCCTTGTGGTGAATCTCGCGCCAGTAGTCCAGCAGCGTGTTCTTAAGGATCATGCCGTTGGGCAGGAAGAACGGGAAGCCGGGGGCCTCATCGCGCATCATAAAGAGGTCCATCTCGCGGCCGATCTTGCGGTGGTCGCGCTTCTTGGCCTCCTCCAGCATGTGCATGTGCTCGTCGAGCTCTTCCTTGGTGGCAAAGGCGACGCCGTTGATGCGGGTGAGCATCTTGTTGTCCTTGTCGCCCTTCCAGTAAGCGCCCGAGACGCCGGTGAGCTTAAAGGCCTTCAGCGCCTTGGTGTAGCAGATGTGGGGGCCGACGCACATGTCGATGTAGTCACCCTGCTGATAGAAGGTGATGCGGGCGTCGTCGTCCAGGTCGCCGATGTGCTCGACCTTGTACTTCTCACCGCGCTCCTCCATAAGGGCGATGGCCTCGGCGCGGGGCTTCTCGTACACGGTGAACTTGAGGTTCTCCTTGACGATCTTCTTCATCTCGGCCTCGATCGCGGGGAAGTCGTCCTCGCTGATCTTGACGCCCTCGGGCAGGTCGACGTCGTAGTAAAAGCCGTTGTCGGTCGCGGGACCGTAGGCAAAATCGGCCTGGGGGTACAGGCGCTTGATAGCCTGCGCCATGATGTGCGCGGCAGAGTGGCGGATGACGTGCGTGACCTCGTCTTGCGGGAGCTCGGCCACCGAACCGTCATTGTAGAGTGCCTTCATGGGTATGTTTTCTCCTCTCGGATGCCTAATGCAAGTGCGTGCGATGCGCTCGGCGTTTTTGACTTGCATCATTATAGGCAGGTTGCCTTGGTATACAAGCGCCCGCCGCACCTTAATGGCACGGCGGGCGATTTTCTACGCATGCTTCATCGTGTAGGCGGGGCTGCGGGGCGCGCGTGGCTTGTGGCGCGTCCGTGGCGCGAGGCGGTTGCGCGGGATGCGCGGTGCCCGTGGCTTGCGGCCGGCCCGGCGATGGATGCGTTACTGAATGCGAGTTCGGCAGTAGGGGCAAACCTTCCAGTGCGCATCGAGCGGGCGATGGCAGCTGGGGCAGACGTTGCGAACCTGGGTATCGCACACCGGGCAGACGACGAAGTCCTTCTCGATGGGCGCGCCGCACTGCGGGCAGGTGCCGTACTGGGCAAGTTGGCGCTCGCGCAGGGCCATGTCCAGCTCCTGCTCCTCGCGGTCGGACGCATAGGAGTGCGGGCGCAGGACCAGGTAGGCGATGAGGCCTACAAACGGGATGAGGGCGATGATGCCCCATGCCACGTAGGCGCTGGCGCCGCGGCGGCGAGCGTCGATGAACACATAGACGACCGACAGCACATACAGGGCGATGATAAAGCCAACGAAGGCATAGACGACGCCCATAAGCTGCGGCGACATGAGCTCGGAGATGTACTTGGACATTACAGATACCTTTCGGAATATTAACAGTCCGGTCAAGTTTACCACGGGGTTTGTTTATATGGGACCACGGCTAGGGGCGGGGCTGGCGCGGACACAAACATCTCAATCTGTAACGGGTGGGAGCGGAATCCAGGTCTAGATGTTACAGATCGAGACAGAAGAATCTCTCCCGGGCTTAAATCTCAATCTGTAACGTCTATGACCGAAATTCCCCTCTTACTGTTACAGATTTAGACATTCGAAACCGACTGATTGGTTCATCTAAATCTGCCACTATTTACTGCGCCCGTTTTACCTACTGGTTTGTTGGGAAATATCCCAATTTATCCCAAGTGCGTCGCAAACGGAACGCGCCACCTGCTCACGGGAGGGACGAATATAATGTCGCCCCGACACGCCCGGCAGGGAGTGTCCCGTGAGCATTTCCATGAGGTCCCAGGGCATGTGCAGCTCCATCTCGCAGATGGTTCGCCACGAGTTGCGGAGGTTCGACCGTGGGATGTGCTCGATGCCCTCGGCTGCGCACCACTCCTTCCATCTATGATTGCACATCCCCCGGTTCATGGGCAGCCCGTCCCCGCGATCTGCTAGCTACTCGGAGCCTGCCGCGCGGCGCTCGTCTGCAATTTCGAGCGGGCGCCCGACGGCATCCGGCAGCACCACGACTGTGCGTATGGACTTCCGCGTCTTGAGTACGCCGTCCGCCGTGGGCTCGATGCCCGCTTGCTCCGTCTGGCGCACGAGGTCGACCGTTGCGAGCGTTGTGGATTCCGTCGCAAACGGCATGACCTCATCGGTGCGGATGCCCAGCGACTCACCCGACCGGTATGAGCCAAAGCACGCCATGATGAACGGCGCCTCGAGCGAGGTTCCGTGCAGCCGCTCCAGGATGTCCTTTGCTACATCGAGCGTGTATAGACGCTTGGAACGCTCGCGCGTCTTGCAGGTGGGCATGGTGTATTTCACAGTTGCGGCAAATGGGTCGATGGGCAGCACGACAAAGCCCAACACGGTTCCGTAAATCTTGCGCAGGGTGAGTAGGGCAGGGTCCGCCGTTGCTGCGGGGAGAGTCAGGGGACATTCCTGCAAGGTGCACGGGGCGCAGCTGGTCGACCGGCATCGAGCCTCACGCGCGGCGCCTCTGCTTGCGTGTCATATAATGTCCCTAGGTTGCCCGGAGCTATCTCCGTGTTACTCCGGCATCCTTGTTGTCACCCCGCCGCGCCAAGGTTCCAGCCGTGCGCGGTGGGGTTTCTTTATGTCTGGAGCCGTCAAAAACGCTTTGACGGCTTGGTTGGGCTCTAGCGCAGTTTGCTATAGGAGCTTCTGGTCTTCTGGCGCGGGTCTGAGGTCATGGACCTTGGTTATCCTCACGGACTTGTTCTCCCATGCTACGATCTCGTTCCGTCGTTGACGGAGCAACAGGTCCGCAATCATGTCGTCCCCGATGCCGAACGTGCGTTCACGCCTCGCGAGCTGGCCGAGGAAGTCGAAGTCCCCCATGTTCGCCGAGAGCTTCTGTCCGTTCCAGTAGAGTTCCCATTTGCGCTTGTCGCTGTACTCGAGCACGGGTTTCGCGACGTTGAGGTGCTGACCCTTCATGATGACGTCGCGCTCCTGCTCCGTCTCGCACTTGGGCGCCGTCCTGATGTCTTCGAAGTCGTCTCGTGAAGATTCGAAGCCGTCGACACCGTCTCCGCTTATCGATAGGCCGCCGATCTTCTCGTTGTCCGCGAGCGCGCCGAACATTGACGAGACGGCGGAGTCGACCTCATTGGAGCCACTGACCTTATAGACGTTCTGCGTGATATTGATGACTGAGTTGTTGCCAGCGGTTACCGAGATGCCGTCGCCAACGCGCTCGACGCTTTTCGGTGCTCCGTTCTTGCCGAGGAACCGGCGGAGCTCGAGATAGCCCTTGAAGGCGCTCAGCACCGGCTCGAGCTGATCGCTCGTTTGGCTCAGTGTCCCAAGTATGCCTGGCAGGTCTTTTACGACCGCTTGGAGAATGGCTTCCAGGCAGCCGGGGCGAGTTGCGGTTATCTCGACGTCGATGACCGCATTCGGATCAAGTTCTCTTGCCGAAGCCTGTACGGCCCTCGAGTAGCCGAGGAGCGCCGCGGTGAACGTGCCGACTGAGACCCCTTCCAGATCACCCTCGAATTTGAAGGTTATTGTTTTACGCTCCATCACATGTCTCCATATCCGAATCACCTCGGTGGATAATTCTATCCTCTCGTTGGAATGCTCATAAACGAAGAAAGGCGACTGTCCTCGGGGACAGCCGCCTTTCCTTTGGACGCCGGCCCCGTGGGGTCCCCGCGTCAATACCGCTGTCCAAATTACCGTTTGCCGTCGGCGCGGTCAAGCCGTCACCCATTTTCGCGACCCCACGAAAATGGGAACCACTGGCGTTTTGATAGGCCCTTGTGCCCGTCACGCCTTGCCGTTCAGACGCTTCGTCATACGCTCGAAGTCGTTCTCGTAGGCCTTGTCCTGGAGCTTCTGGAACTCATGGAAGCGCTCCTTGGCGATCTTGTCGGCCGTCTTCTTGTTGCGGTTGCCGAGGCCCTTGAGCACCTCGCGCGCGCTGAATGTCAGGAAGCCGTCGAGCAGGCGCTCGCAGTCCTCCATGCTCGTAAGGACGTGCCGCTCGGCCCTGTCCTCGAGCGTGTCGAGCAGCATCGTGACGAGGCGGTTCAGCTGCCTGATCTCGTCCTCGGACAGGTAGTTCTTGGCCACGGTGACGTCCGAGGAGTGGATGCGGCCCTCGGGGCCTCCCTTCCACGACGTGAGCCCCATGTTGGGCTTGGAGGGGTCGGAGCGCCCCTGGACGATCTCGGCCGCGGTGTGCCCGGTGACGGCGTAGTGCATCTTGTTCTGGACCGCGGCGTAGAAGTTCTTGGCCATGGTCGAGTCCTTGTCGTAGTCGAAGCTGCACTCCTGGAATATGTCGGTGATCTTGAGCCACACGCGCCGCTCGCTCGCGCGGATGTCGCGGATGCGGGCGAGCAGCTCGTCGAAGTAGTCCTTGCCGAAGGGCCGGCCGTTCTTGAGCATGTCGTCGTTGAGGACGAAACCCTTGGTGATGTACTCCTTGAGGGTCGCCGTGGCCCACTGGCGGAAACGGGTCGCGCGCAGCGAGTTCACGCGGTATCCGACGGCAATGATGGCATCGAGCGCGTAGAAGTCGACCATATATGTCTTGCCATCTGAGGCAGTTGTTGCAATTTTTGCAACAACTGCGTCTCGGGCAAGCTCACCCTCTTCGAAGATGTTCTTCATGTGGCGCGAGATGGTCGACTTGTCCTTGTCGAACAGCTCGGCGATTTCCTTCTGGGGCATCCAAAGCGTTTCGTTCATGTAGCGCACCTGCACCGGCACGTTTGTCCCCTCGGACTGGTACAGGACGATCTCGGCCTGGATAGGGTCTTCCATATATCTTCCTTTCCGTTGAATGCCTACGCGGACCTTACTTGATCCGCTTCCAGCCCTTCGCCTTCAGGCGCTGCAGCCTGAGCTTGGGACAGCTCGGCCTGGTCGCGTGCCGTCTCCAAGATCTTCGAGCGCCTCTTCTCGGTGCTCTGCCGGTAGCAGGTGATCAGCTCGCCCTCCGCGCCTGCCGGCGCCGTCGGCTTGCCCTCGGGATGCTCCTCGTACCATCCGAGCAGGTCGTTGGGGTCGGTGTTGAATACTTCGCAGAGCGCACCCACGAGCTCTGCATTCGGATAGCTCTCCTCGCGCTCCCAAGACTGAATAGTTCGGAATGACTTGCCGACTTTTTGTGCTAGCTCCTTTTGGTTTAGCCCCTGGGCTTCTCGGCGCTCTCTTAGACGAAGGTTCATCCTCACTCCTTTCTTTACGTTAAGTGAATAGTAAACAAAAAATGTCTTTACACAAAAAAATGTTGCTCATTTGATTAACAGGGGCATAAAACTATTCATATTGAAATTCGACAGACAGAAAAACGTCTCTAAGGAGGAACGAATGGACTTCAGTAAGGAGCTGGCGGGGATATCCGCGCCGCACGCGCCCGAGCTGACCTTTCTCAGGCTGAGGTCGCTTCCAAAGTCGGAATGAACGTCAGCACTTTCGCGAAGTACGAGAGTGGCGATTACATTCCTGGAGCCGACAAGCTCTTGGCTATCTCGCAGGTTCTTGGTTGTCCGCCCAACGACCTGATGGGCTGGAACACGGACGAGGCCGCATAGGGATGGAGGAAGAGGAATGACTGGGAGGAGCTACGAGCTGCCCGACGACATCACGACCCTGGGTGGCATGGTGATCTTTGTGTTAATAAACACGGATATTTGGGTGCACGTCCGTGTGGCTTTCGTATCCCCAAATTATCCCAAGTGCATGTGCTAACCCGTTTTTACGCGCTTGTGCCGTTGTTGCCGTACTTAAACTCGCAGGTAAGCAGTGTGTTCGATTTTGTCGTTCTTACTGGTCAGTACTGCCACAACTAGACCCCAAAACAGTCCCCAGATGTTACAGATCGAGACAGAAGAATCTCTCCCCGGCTTCAATCTCAATCTGTAACATCTTGGACCTCAAAAACCTTCTTACTGTTACAGATCGAGACAAACCTCCGGCACCGGGGTCAGCAGACAAAAACGTCGACGTTACCGAGCTTCCCCTCGTCTGCCGTTGGCGGGTGTTGCGGGGCTGTTCGCCGCATTGCCGCCGCACTGGGGGTGTGCGGACCGTAGGATAGTCTTATTGACGGCCTGTCAACTCGTCTGGGAGGCACTGTGACAGAAACGTTTGATATCGCGATTGTCGGCGCGGGCATCACCGGATGCGCCATCGCGCGGCAGCTCGCGCGATTTGACCTTTCCATTTGCGTGGTCGAGGCGGCTAACGATATTGCGCTGGGCGCGTCGAAGGCCAACGGCGGCCTGGTGCACGCCGGCTACGATCCGGCGCCGGGAACCGTAAAGGCACAGGTCAACGCCCGTGGCTGCGAGTTGTACGGTACATGGGCACAGGAACTGGGCTTTCTGTTCTGCCGCACTGGGTCGATGGTATTGGGCTTTAACGACGAGGACCGCGCGCATCTGGAGAAGCTGCGGTGCAACGGCCATGTCAACGGTGTGCCCGAGCTGTCGATCGTCGGACCCGACCGCATCCACGAACTGGAGCCGCGCGCCAGTGCCGATGCAACGTGCGCGTTGTGGTGCCCCTCCACTGGCTTTGTCGACCCGTTTGAGGTTGCCATCGCCGCGATGGAGAACGCCGTGGCCAACGGGGTGACGTTCATGCGGTCCGCGCCGGTGGAAGCGATTGAAGTCGCGGGCTCGGGCGACGACGCGCGCTTTACGCTGGTGACGCCCGCCGGCGATGTGCGCTGCCGTTACCTGATCAACGCCGCGGGCAACGGTGCCGCAGACATCTCGCATATGGCGGGCGCCGAGGAGTTCCAGATGGTCTGGCGCCAGGGCAACATCGTAGTGCTGGACAAGGAGTCGCGTGCGCTCATGCCGCTCTACCCCGTTCCCACGCCAATTTCCAAGGGCGTCATCGTGACGGGGACCGTTCATGGCAACACCGTGATTACCGCGACGGCCGCCGTGCGCGAGCCAGGCGATACACAGACCTACGTTACCGATGTCAACGCGCTGCTGAGCGGCGCGCGCAAGCTGGTGCCCGATCTGGACACGCGTCGCGTGGTACGCGCGTTTGCCGGCGGGCGTCCGGTCATTCAGGTAACGAACGACTTCTTTATTGGAGAGTCGGCCGTCGTACCGGGGCTGTTCCAGGCGGCAGGCATTCAGTCGCCGGGCGTGGCGAGCGCGCCAGCCATCGCCGAGCGCATGGAGCAGGTGTTACGCAATGCCGGCGTAGCCCTGCGCGAACGGGACGATTGGGACCCGATTCGCCATGCGCCGGACGACTTTGACCGCGCCCCGCTTGCGCGCAAGGAAGAGCTCATTGAATCCGACCCCGCGTGGGGGCAGATCGTCTGCCGCTGCGAGACGGTGCCCGAGGCCGAGATCGTGGCCGCGATCAGACGCCGCCCGGGCGCGGTTTCGGTCGAGGGCGTCAAGCGCCGCTGTCGTGCCGGCATGGGTCGGTGCCAGAGCGGCTTTTGCCAGAGCCGCGTGGTAGCGATCCTGGCGCACGAGCTGGGCTGCGACCCCAGCGAGGTGCTGTTGGAGGATGCCGGTTCTTGGCTGGTCGAGGGACCGCTGAAGGGGGTGCGCTAGGATGGCGACGTTTAATATGCGCGACGGACGCGCGGAGGCCGGAGCTACCGAGGCGGTGCAGACGCAGGCGTTCGACGTGGTTGTTATCGGCGGCGGACCTGCTGGCATGGCGGCTGCGCTCGCCGCGCATAAGGCCGGCGCCCACGTGGCCATCGTGGAGCGCGAGCAGCATCTGGGCGGTATCCTGCGCCAGTGCATCCACCCCGGTTTTGGCCTTTCGCACTTTAAACAGGAGCTCACCGGTCCCGAGTACGCGCAGCGCTTTATCGACCAGGTGCGCGAGACCAACATTGCGCTGTACTTGGGCAGCATGGTGCTTGGGATTGATTCGGACGAGGGCGCGAGCGCTTCGGGCGTGGACGAGGCCGCGGGAGATGCCGCAGTTCATACCGTCACGCTCATGAGCCGCGCCGGCATGTTGCAGCTCACCGGACGCGCGGTCGTCCTTGCCATGGGTTGCCGCGAACGCACCCGCAGTGAGATCAAGATTCCCGGCAGCCGACCCGCCGGCGTGTTTACGGCCGGCCTGGCGCAGCGATACATCAATATCGAGAACCTCAAACCTGGCTCGCGCGCCGTCATTTTGGGCTCGGGCGACATCGGACTCATCATGGCACGCCGCTGCACGCTCGAGGGGATTTCGGTTGAGGGCGTGTACGAACTCATGCCGTACGCTAACGGCCTGCGCCGCAATGTGAAAAACTGCCTGGACGACTTTGGCATTCCGCTGCATCTGTCTACCACGGTCACGCGCGTGATCGGGCACGACCGCGTGGAGGCCGTCGAAGCGAGCCAGGTCGACGAGCACCTTGCGCCCATTCCGAGAACCGGGCGCATTGTTCCGTGCGACACGCTGCTGCTTTCGGTGGGTCTGATTCCCGAGAACGAGCTTTCGGTTGCCGCGGGCGTGGAGCTGGACCCACGTACGCGCGGAGCCGTGGTGGACCAGAGCCTGCAAACGGGCGTGCCGGGCATATTTGCCTGTGGCAACGTGCTGCACGTACACGACCTAGCAGACAATGTGACGACCGAGTCCGAACGCGCCGGTGCGGCTGCGGCGGCATGGGCGTTGAGTAGCGGCACGGGCGCTGGGACGGACGCCGTGAGCGCGAGCTGCGAGCTCGCGGTCTCCCCCGCCGGCATTGCCGGCTACGCACTGCCGGGACGCATCACGGCCGCGGCGCTCACCAAGGTCAACTTCCGCGTGCGCCGGCCAGTCGATGCCGCCCGAGTGCGCCTCCTGGTTAACGGCGAAGAATTATTTGCCGGCAAAGTCCGTCCGTTTAAGCCAAGCGTCATGAAGAGTTTCCCGCTGCCGGCGAAGGTGATTCAGCAGGCGCTCGATCTGGGCGCAAGTGAAATCGTCCTGTCCGTCGATCCCGTAGAGGAGGCATAAGGCCATGAGTGACAACGCGACTGAGACACTGCGGTTCAACTGCACCACCTGCCCGTCCGAATGCCTCCTGGCCGTGGAAGTCGAGCGCGACGCCGATGGCCACGTGGCGGAGGTGCGCCGCGTGACCGGCAACAGCTGCCCACGCGGCGATAAGTTCGCGCATCAGGAGCTCACCTGCCCCATGCGAGTACTCACCACCACCGTAGCCGTCTCCGGCGGCGACGAAGTTCTGCTCCCCGTACGCACAGCCGAGGCCATCCCGCTCGAACTCCACGCCCAAGCCATGGCTCTCATCCGTGGCTTAGTCGTCAACGCCCCCATCCACATGGGCGACATAATCCTCCCCAACCTCCTAGACACCAACATCAACCTAGTCGCCAGCATGGACATCGACCAAGCCTAACCAGTCATTTTAGGACGGGGCTCTTTCAGCTACCCCACCATCACCCCCCATCCCCTCCTGGGTTGCGGTGAAATAGTTCCTGTTTTCCGCCAAAATCCCGGCATCCAGGAACTATTCCACCGCAACTTTCTTATGGATCAGATTTTAGGCTGCTGCCAGATTAATGCCATTTCAAAACTACCCCGGTTTACGGGGCTAAATCGATAACCACCAACCATACCGACCATTTTCGATTTTCGCCAAGCCATCTACCTGCGGTTTTATTTTCGCCATTTCAGCCATAGTCGGACAAACCCAATCCAGCGCCGTAATCCGACATAGTTTTGAAAACCTGCTAATACGGCACAAGGCTTTTTGACTACTTTCGCTGCTACGTCCATCCCCCCCACCTGAGTTGCGGTGAAATACGGACTGTTTACCGGCCTGGAGTCGCTCAACAGTCCGTATTTCACCGCAACTCATGAGGGTACGTATGGGATACCATGGTGGCACCCTAGCGAAAGGATGTTTCATGGCACATATCGATGACCAGCGTGTGGCGCGCGTGCTCGATGTGCTCGAGGCTCAGCACCCCGGCTCACAGCTGCTCGTAAACGACCCGCGGTCGATCTATTACCTGACCGGTTTTTATGCCGATATGTTCGAGCGTTTTTGCGGCGTGCTGCTCGCGCGCGATGCAGAGCCGGTGATCCTGGTCAACGCACTGCATCAGCTACCCGAGTACGACAATGCCCGTGTGGCCTACCACACCGATACCGATATCGTGGCCGACGCCATCGCGCGCGAAGTCGATCCGACCAAGCCACTCGGCATCGATACCGTCATGCGCTCCGGCTTTTTGATGCCCCTCATGGAGCGTCATGCCGCAAGCGAGTTCTTCCTGGGCGACTTTGCCGTCACCGCCGCGCGCACCTACAAAGACGCTACCGAGCAAGAACTCATGCGCGTGTCCTCGGCCGCCAACGACGCCGTGATGGACGACGCGATCAAACTCGTTCACGAGGGCGTGACGGAGCGTGAGGTCGCGGACCAGATGCTCGGCCTGTATCGCAAGCACGGCTGCGAAGGATTTAGCTTCCCGCCCATCGTGAGTTTTGGCGCCAATGCCGGTGATCCGCACCACGAGCCTGATGATACGGTGCTCAAGCGCGGCGACGTGGTGCTGTTAGACATCGGCGGACGCCGTCGCAACTACTGCTCGGACATGACGCGCACGTTCTTTTGGGGCGAGCAGGACGAGGAGACCGCGCGCATCTACGACATCGTCCGCCGCGCCAACGAGGCGGCCGAGGCGCTCATCGCGCCAGGCGTGCGCATGTGCGACCTGGACCGCGCCGCGCGCGACGTGATTGAGGACGCAGGATACGGCAAGTACTTCACGCATCGCCTGGGCCACTCAATCGGCCTGCAAGATCACGAGCCGGGCGACGTCTCGCTCGTTAACGAGCAGGTTATTGAGCCGGGCATGACCTTCTCCATCGAGCCCGGCATCTACCTCCCCGGCCGCACCGGCGTCCGCATCGAGGACCTGGCCCTCGTGACCGAGACCGGCGTCGAGATCCTCAACGCCTACCCCCACGACCCAGTCCGCCTAGACTAGCCAATGTGACAAAGGGACAGTCCCTTTGTCACATCCCGCTAACGCCGCGCCACGAAAACGGCCTATCTACTACGTTTAACCCGCATGGGTCCACCATGCGGGTCTTTTTTGAAAATCGGCAAGCCGTCTACCTGCGGTTTTAATTTCCTGATTTTCCGTGTGGTCGAGGGTAGTCGGTAAAACGTAGTAGATAGGCCCATTTCGTGGCGAGCGGGTCAATTCGGGGCACAGGATGGGTTAGCGCAGCAGGCCGGCTACTTCGCCGGCTAGGGTAATGGTACCGGCGGCCACGAAGGGCTCACCCGCGGCATCGAAGGCAGCGAGGGCCTCGGATACGCTGGGATATACGCCCGCAAGTTTGTCAGCATCCACCAGCGCGGCGAGTTCCTCTGCCGGCAGGGCGCGGTCGGAATCGGTCTGGGTCACGACTACGCGCGGGAAGGCCGGGATCAGCACGTCGACGATGCCCGCCACGTCCTTGTCGGCCAGCGCGGCACACAGCAGCGTGGGACGATTATCCACGCACGGATCGATCTCATCCAGGGCGCTCACAAAGTTCTCGCAGCTCTGAGGGTTATGGCAGGCGTCAATCAGCTTGAGTGGATCGGTACCCAGCACATCAAAACGACCCGGCGTGGGACAGCCCATAAGCGAGGCATCGAGCGCGTCGTGATTGAGCTCGCGACCCAGATACCCCTCGCACAGCATAATCGCGCACGCGGCATTCTGCGGCTGATAGGCCGGCTTGACCATGCTCGACGTATAGATCGCACGCGGCGTGGTGCAGCTAAACTCAACCGTGTCGCCCACGTGTTCCGGCAACTTGGTCGTAGCGTGACTTACCACGAGTGGCACAACGCCGCACTCACGGCAACGGGCATCCATCACACGCTGAACGCTCGCTTCGTGCGTTCCCTCGCCCAAAACAACCAAGCGCGCGGGCTTAATAACCGCAGCCTTCTCCCCCGCAATGGCCTCGAGCGTGTCGCCCAAAATGCGTGTATGGTCGAGTCCGATACCCGTAATGGCAACGGCGACGGGATCGGTCGCACTCGTAGCGTCCCAACGTCCACCCATGCCGACCTCGAGCACGGCCACGTCCACGCAAGCCTCGGCAAACATGGTCAGTCCAGCCACGGACAAAAGATCGAAGGGCGTAATAGCACGGAGCTCCTCGCCTGCCGCCTCACGACGCGCGTTGAGACGACGACCCGCCTCATACGCCGCGGAGACGCCATGGGCAAAGACCTCGTCAGAGACGACCTTGCCGTCAATCTCCATGCGCTCGGGATAGCGCACCAGATGAGGCGACGTAAAGAGCGCCGTCTTAACGCCCTCACCACGCAAAATGGCAGCCGAGAACCGCGTCGTCGAGGTCTTTCCATTGGTTCCGGCGATCTGGACGCAATCATAGAACTCGTCAGGACGACCAAGCTCATCGAGCATCTCGACGACGGTCTCGAGCAACGGCGTGGAATAACGCGCAATTTTGCCCGTATCGGCCGCAAGCGCAACAGCCTCATCAAAAGAAAGTTCCGGAACCTCAAACGGCACCGAATACAACCCAGAACGCTTAGCCATAACCAAAGCCCCCTCAACATAAAAAGAGGCCCGTAATCAACAACGAGCCCCTCCCATTCAAAAAATCAGCCAAACACCGCTTTGCAGCGAGATCAAGGCCACAACCCAGTGGCCCTACCAGGCAGGCAGCGGACGCCCCCGTAACCGCTATGGGAGCGGTTTGGGGCTTTGCTCGATACAAGTTCCGCACGAGCCGAAGGCCACTTAATGTGGCCTTCGTGCGAGCAGGACTGTCCGCAGTAGCGAGCAATGCCCCAAACCGCGTCCCCCAGTAACCCTTACGAGAAGTCAGCAACCTGCGAGGTCAGCGCCGCCAGGATCTCCTTGAGCTCAGCTGCACGGTCCCTCTTCTTCTGGACCACGGCGGGCGCGGCCTTGGCCACAAAGCCCTCGTTGGCCAGCGTCTTCTCGCAGCCGGCAAGCTCCTTCTGGGCCGCGGCAATCTCCTTCTCCAGGCGCGCCTTCTCGGCCGAAAGGTCAACCTTGCCCTCGAGCACCACAAAGACCTCGACACCGCTGTCGACCACGGCAATGCTCGCGGCCGGCTTCTCAACGTCGGTGCCCATGACCAGCGAGGCGGTATTCGCCAGCGGCTCAATCGTGGAGCGCAGGCTCTCGAGCTTCTCGATGTCCTCGGCACCGGCGCGCACGACCACGTCGAGCTCGGCCTTGGGGCTCAAGCGATAACGCGAACGCGTGGCGCGGGCGGCCGAAACGACAGCGCGGCAAAGCTCAAACGCGCGCTCGGCGGGCTCATCGACATACTTGGCGTAGTCGGCGGGCTCCGGCCACTTGGCGATCATAAGCGCCTCGGCGCGGTCTAGGTTGCCCTCGGCGTCCAAGTCAAGCACGCTCGCCGGCATGTTGTCCCAGATCTCCTCGGTGACAAACGGCATAAGCGGGTGCATCAGGCGAATGGAGGTGTCGAGCACAAAGATCAGGTTGCGCTGAGCCTGCAGACGGCCCTCGCCCTTCAGGCGGGCTTTGGTGACCTCGACGTACCAGTCGCAGACCTCGTTCCAGAAGAACTGCTGCACGCCGCGGGCCATATCGCCAAAGGTGTAATTCTCAATACCCTCGGTGACCATTTTCACGGCCTTGGCCAGGCGGCTGAACATCCAGGCGTCGGCCGGGGTCTCCACGACCGGCTCGCCGGGCGTGTAGCCCTCCATGTTCATGAGCAGGAAGCGGCTGGCGTTCCAGATCTTCGTCACAAACGACTTGGCCTGGTCGGTACGCGGGCTGTCGATGAGCTTCTTGGTCTTCTTATCGATGTTTGCGTCGAACTTGACGTCCTGGTTGTTGGTGCACAGCGTGAGCAAGTTGTAACGCATGGCGTCGGCACCGTACATGCCAATGAGGTCCATGGGGTCAACGCCGTTGCCCTTGGACTTGGACATGCGGCTGCCGTCCTTGGCAAGGATCGTCGGGTAGATGACGACGTCCTTAAACGGCACCTCGTCCAGGAAGTACAGCGAGCTCATGACCATGCGGGCGACCCACAGCGCGATGATGTCGCGCGCGGTTACGAGCGCCGTCGTGGGGTGATGACCCTCGAGCAGCTCCGGCTTTTGCGGCCAGCCCTGCGTGGCGAAGGTCCACAGCTGCGAGCTGAACCAGGTGTCCAGCACGTTCTCGTCCTGGTGCACGTGATGGCCGCCGCACTTGGGGCACACGTCGGTGTCCTCGGTCAGGGCGTCCTCCCAGCCGCAGTCCTCGCAGTAGAACACGGGGATGCGGTGGCCCCACCACAGCTGACGGCTGATGCACCAGTCCTTGAGGTTCTCCATCCAGGTGGTGTAGGTCTGCGTCCAGCGCGCGGGGTGGAAGGTGACCTTGCCGGAGTTGACGGCGTCGAGCGCCGGCCCCTTGAGCTTGTCGACGGCGACAAACCACTGCTCGGACAGCCAAGGCTCCAGCGCGGAGTCGCAGCGGTAGCAGTGCATGACAGAGTGGTCGTGCTCGTCCACGTGATCGAGCAGGCCATGCTCGTCGAACCACTTGATGACGGCCTCGCGGCACTCGTCACGGTTCATGCCGGTGAACTCGCCGTAGCCCTCGACGACCACCGCATGTTCGTCGAAGATGTTGATCTGCGGCAGGTCGTGGGCCTGACCCATGGCGTAGTCGTTGGGGTCGTGGGCAGGCGTGACCTTAACGAAGCCGGAGCCGAAGTTGGCGTCGACATGCCAATCCTCAAAGATGGGGATCTCGCGGTTGACGATCGGCAGCATGACGGTCTTACCCACGAAGGCGGCCTTCTCGGGGTCCTTCGGGGAAACGGCAACGCCCGTGTCGCCGAGCATGGTCTCGGGGCGCGTGGTGGCGACGACGATGTAGTCCTGGCCGTTGACCGGCTCGGTCAGCGGGTAGCGAAGGTGCCACAGATGGCCCTTCTCGTCCTTGTACTCGGCCTCGTCATCCGAAATGGCGGTGGTGCAGTTGGGGCACCAGTTGACGATGCGCTTGCCGCGGTAGATCAGGCCGTCGTGATACCAGTCGCAGAAGACCTTGCGCACGGCCTGGGCATAGTCCTCGTCCATGGTGAAGCGCTCGTTATCGAAGTCGACGGAGCAGCCCATGCGCTTGATCTGCTCGACGATGATGCCGCCGTACTCGTGGGTCCAATCCCAGCAGGCGTCGACAAACTTGTCGCGACCGATCTCCAGGCGGCTGATGCCCTCGCTCTTGAGCTTCTTGTCGACCTTGGTCTGCGTGGCGATACCGGCGTGATCGGTGCCGAGCACCCAGCGCGTGGACTTGCCGCGCATGCGGGCCATACGAATGATGGCATCCTGGATGGAGTCGTCGGTGGCGTGACCCATGTGGAGTTTGCCGGTCACGTTGGGAGGCGGAATGGTGACGGTGCAGTCGCCCACGCCCTCGCGGCGCTTGTAGTAGCCGCCGTCGAGCCACTTCTGCAGGATCGCCGGCTCGTTGGTCGACGGATCGTAGTTCTTGGGCATCTCTTCCATATATCTCTCCCTATCCCACCGGCGTGTCCGCCTGCTTGGTTTTCGCTCGGTCAGGTCCTGGCTCGCACGAAGAGCACATTTAGTGCTCTTCGGCTCGTGCGGAATCTACGAAAACCAAGCAGGCGGACACGCCTTAGGTATCGATTACTTCAGTCTGAAGGTACTAACTTGACAATCTCACAGAATAGCACAGGCATACCTGCCGAAAAGGGACAGGTTTATTTTGGTAGGTTTTATCAGGGGAAACGACATTTGCCCATATAAAAACCGACCAAGATAAACCTGTCCCTAAAAGGCAGGCCCCGCGGTGGTTGCCGCGGGGCCTGAATTCAAGCTATTTACCCGTAGATGCGTTGGGGCTGTTCTTCGCCCTTTACGGAGGCTTCGGTCACGATGACCTTGGTGACACCCTCCTCGCTGGGGAGGTCGAACATCGTCTGCTGCAGCACGTCCTCGCAGATGGAGCGCAGGCCGCGGGCGCCAGTCTTGCGGGCAAGCGCCATACGGGCGATCTCGTGCAGAGCGGCGTCCTCAAACTCAAGCTCAACGTTCTCGAGCTGGAACATCTTGCGGTACTGACGCACCACGGCGTTCTTGGGCTCGGTCAGGATCGACACCAGGTCGTCCTCGTCGAGCGCCTGCGTCTGGGTGACGACGGGCGTACGTCCCACAAACTCGGGGATCATGCCAAAGGCGTTGAGGTCCTGCGGGAGCACCTGGCGCAGCAGATCGTTCTCGTCGACCGAGGTGGGGCCGGCGATCTCGGAGTTAAAGCCCACGCCCTTGTTGCCCACGCGATCGGCGATGATCTTGTCCAGACCCACAAAGGCACCGCCGCAGATAAACAGAATGTTGGTCGTGTCGATCTGCAGCAGCTCCTGCTGGGGATGCTTGCGGCCGCCGGTGGGCGGAACGCTTGCCACCGTGCCCTCAAGAATCTTAAGCAGCGCCTGCTGAACGCCCTCGCCCGAAACATCGCGGGTGATGGAGAGGTTCTCGGCCTTGCGGGCGATCTTGTCAATCTCGTCCACGTAGATAATGCCAACCTGCGCGCGCTCAATATCGCCATCGGCGGCATTGATGAGCTTGAGCAGGATGTTCTCCACGTCCTCGCCCACGTAGCCGGCCTCGGTGAGCGCGGTAGCATCGGCAATGGCAAACGGCACCTCGAGGATGCGCGCGAGCGTCTGGGCGAGCAGCGTCTTACCGGTACCGGTGGGACCGAGCAGCAAAATGTTGGACTTGGCGAGCTCTACCTCGTCCATATCATCGTCGAGCTGCGAATCCAAGCCGTCGTCAAAGGCCGAAAGCGCAGCGCCACCCTCGATCACGCGGCGGTAATGGTTGTACACGGCAACCGACATGGCACGCTTGGCGTCCTCCTGGCCCATGACATAGGCCGAAAGCTCGTCATAGATCTCGTGCGGCGTCGGCACATGCGTGATGACCTGGCGGGCGTCGTCCTCGAGCTCAAAGCCCTCAGCCTCGGGATCCATGGCAGGCTGGGACGCAGCCTGGCCGTGATCGTTGAGGAAGCCCGGCAGCTTGCCGTTGCGGGCAGCGTCCATAAAGTCCGAAGCCAGCGACTCCTCCAGGATCTCGGAGCAGGCGGCAACGCACTCGTCGCAGATAAAGATGTTGGTCGGACCCTTTACAAGGCGACGAACCTGCCCCTGCTCTTTTCCGCAGAAGGAGCAGCGGATGGGGTTGCCGTTCTCGTCGAAGCCGTCCTGCATGTTACCGGCCATCCTAGGCGTCCTTCGCGGCAAGGTCACGCGAGGTGACAATGCGATCGATCAGACCGTAGTCGAGGGCCTCGGCAGCCGTGAGGTAGTTGTCGCGCTCGGTATCGGCCTGGACCTTCTCGATGGGCTGACCCGAGGCGTCGGACAGAATCTGGTTGAGCTCGCGACGGGTCTTCTTGATCTCCTCGGCCACAATCTCGATCTCGGTCTGCTGACCTTGGGCGCCACCGCTGGGCTGGTGAATCATGACCTTGGAGTGCGGCAGGCAGAAGCGCTTGCCCTTGGCGCCGGCCGAAAGCAGCACGGCGGCCATAGACGCGGCCATACCGACGCAGATGGTGGAGACCTGCGGCTTAATGAAGTTCATGGTGTCAAGAATCGCCAGGCCGGAGTAGACCTCGCCACCGGGCGAATTGATGTAGAGCGAGATATCCTTCTCGGCATCCTGGCTCTCAAGATGCAGCAGCTGGGCAACGACCAGGTTGGCGCTGACGGAGTTAATCTCCTCGCCCAAGAAGATGATGCGGTCGTTGAGCAGGCGCGAATAGATATCGTAGCTGCGCTCGCCGCGCGGCGTCTGCTCGATAACGTATGGCACGAGGGCGGAATCGAACTTAGCGATCATACGCATCTCCATTTCTCTCTTACGGACCAAATTGGTTCTAGATAAACGTACGGTGCCCGCATGCTATGCATTGGCTGGCACCGTACGAAGCAACCGGATAACCGGTGTATAACTTTACCCCATCACGGGCGCAGGCATGCGCTCGCGGGCAAGGTGGCGAGAATTACTCGGCGTCCTTGGCGGTCTCGTCGACCTCGGTCACCTTGGCGTTCTCGACCAGGTGGTCGACGGCCTTCGAGCGACGGATGGACTCACGGACGGCAGGCATGCGGCCATCGGCGATGAACTCGGTCTTGGAAGCCTCGACGTCCTTGACGCCGGCCTTCTCGAACTCGGCGTTGATGTCGTCCTCGGTGACCTCAATCTTGAGCTCGCGGGCAAGGGCGTCGAGAGCCAGGGACTCACGGGCAACGTCGTTGGCCTGCTTGTGCAGGTCACCGATGAACTGCTCCATGGTCAGGCCGGAAGCGGGCAGCCAGGTGTCCAGCGTCATGCCGCGGGCAGCGAGGTTGGACAGGAAGTTCTGGCCAAGCTCCTCAAAGACGGACTGCTCGTAGTCGGCGTCCATCTCGTCGAGCTGCAGGCGCTCGGCGAGAGCGGAAACGCAACGGTTCTCCTTCTCGGCCGGGAGGCGGGAAGCCTTGTCCTGCTCGATCTCGATCTTGATGGCGTCCCGCATAGCGTCGATGCTGTCGAAGCCAAAGTCGGACTTGACGAGCTCGTCGGTGAGCTCGGGGGTGTTGCGAACCTTGATGCCCTTGACGGTGACCTCGACGGTGTGGGTCTCGGCCTCCTCGCCCTCCTCGACCTCGTCGGTCCAGGTAACGGTCTTGACGTCGTCAACGTTGGCGCCAATCAGGGCCTCGTTGAACTCCTTGGGGTTGCTGTCGCTACCGGCGATGAGCATGCGGCCCTCGGCAGCGAAGTTGTCGGCGTTCTCGACGGCCTTGAGGTCGACGGTGACGTAGTCCTCGGCCTCGACGGCGCGACCCTCGACGTCCTCGAAGGTGGCACGGTAGTTGAGAAGCATCTCGACCTGGTTGTTGATCTCGGACTCGGTGACCTCCGCGGGGGGCATCTCGATCTCGACAGCGTCGAAGGAGGAGAGCTCAGCGGCGGGACGCAGGGAGAACTCGACGGTGTAGGTGTAATCCTCGTGATCCTTGGCGAGGTCGAGCTCCTTGTAGTCACCATTTTTGGTGGGGACGATGTCCAGCTCGTTGAGGACGGCGGGCTCGTTGGCGGCGATCAGGTCGTTGGTGGCCTGAGCGAGGGTAGCCTCGGCGCCAAGAGCGGAGTCGATGACCGGACGGGGAGCCTTACCGGCACGGAAGCCCGGGAAGCGGTACTTCTTGGCGGTCTCCTTGTAGGCCTTCTTGATCGCGGCGTCGACGTCGGCGGCCGGGATGGTGACCGTAGCGGTGAGCTTGGCGTCCTTGACGTCAGAAGCGGTGATGTTCAACACGTTCCTCCTCATACTGCCCAGCTTATCTGAGGTGCTGGTACCTTTTTGCAACAAGCGTCGCGAGGGCATAAGCCGACGCAGGTGCGTTGGTGCGGGCGAAAGGACTCGAACCTTCACGGGAATCCCACCAGAACCTAAATCTGGCGCGTCTACCAATTCCGCCACGCCCGCATGAGCGCACAGACTAGGAATGATAGCAGATACGAACGGCAAGCGCACGCACACCTTTTACAGGCTCACGACCTCACCACGAGTGCAAAAGGTGGGGCGAGTTGTCCAGCCCCGCCAATTACGACTTATTCGCTGACCCGCTACTCCCCCAGCAGGGCCTTCTCGGGCGTGATGGGCAGCGAGCGGACCTGATGTCCGGTGGCGTGTGCCACGGCTGAGGCCACGGCGGCGAGCGGCGTGTTGATAACGACCTCACCGATCGACTTGGCGCCAAACGGGCCCGTCGGCTCGTAGCTCGGCTCAAAGGCCACGCGAATGCTGCCGATATCCAGGCGCGTGGGCAGCTTGTAGCTCATAAAGTTGCCGGTGCGCAGACGGCCGCGGTCATCGTGCTCGACAATCTCGTAGAGCGCGTGGCCAATGCCCTGGGCAATGCCGCCCTCGGCCTGGACGCGCGCGAGCGCCTCGTTGATCACGGTGCCGCAGTCAACGGCCGCCGCATAGTCCACCACAGTCACCTTGCCGGTAGCCTTGTCGACCTCGACCTCGGCAATGCCGGCCATAAACGGCGGAGGCGAAACGGGCAGGCAGGCAGAGGCATGCGAGGTGAGCGCGTCGCCACCCGCGATGTTCTTGACGCACAGGTTGGCAAAGTCACGCAGCGTGAGGTAGCGGTTCTGCTCGCGCGCGGCACGCTCGTCGGACAGGCGCACGTACTGGCCATCAAAGACCACATCGGCGGCGTCCACGTCCCACATCTGGGCGGCCTTGGCGCAAATCTTCTCACGCAGCTCGGTCGCGGCGTTCTTGGCGGCAAGACCCGTCACGTACGTGCCCGAGCTCGCGTACGAGCCGGCGTCGAACGGCGACACATCTGTGTCCACGCCGCGCACCACAATGAGCGAGCTCTCCACACCCAGCTCCTCGGCGGCAATCTGCGCCAGGATCGTGTCGACGCCCATGCCGTTATCGGTAGCGCCAGTGCCGATGGTAATAAAGCCGTCCTCTTCCAGGCGCATGTCGATGCCGGCGATATCCACGTTGGAAATGCCCGATCCCTGCATGGTGAGCGCGCAGCCCAGGGCACGCACGCGGTCGCCCAGGTCTACGGCCAGCGGCTTGTCGCGCCAGCCGATCATGTCCATCGCGCGCAGCAGGCAGCGGTCGAGTGCGCAGGCGTTGAGCTTCTCGTTGTAGTACTGCGGCATGGTCTCGCCCTCGCGCACAATGTTCTTAAGGCGCAGGTCGGCGGGGTCCATGTGCAGCATGTCGGCGAGCTCGTTGACGGCGCTCTCCACGGCAAACTGGCCCTGGGTGGCACCGTAGCCACGATACGCGCCGCCACGGTTGGTATTGGTGTAGACGGCGTCCCAGCTAAAGCGGCTCGCCTTCACATGGTTGTAGATGGGCAGACTTTTGTGACCCGAAAGGCCGATCGTCGTGGTGGCATGCTCGCCATAGGCGCCGGCGTTGGACAGCGTGTGCAGGTCGATGGCCGTGATAGTGCCGTCGTTCATGGCGCCCAGCTTGACGGTCATCTGCATCTGGTGGCGCGAGTTGCCCGCGGTGATGGTCTCCTCGCGGGTGTAGCAGCAGTAGCTCGGACGACCGGTCTGCTGGGTGACAAACGCCACGAAGATCTCACAGCAGCCCGTCTGCTTGGAGCCAAAGCCGCCGCCGATGCGCGGCTTAATGACCTGCACCTGCGACTGCGGGATGTCGAGCGACTGCGCGACCATGCGGCGAACGTGGAAGGGCACCTGCGTCGAGGTGGTCACCGAGATGCGCCCGAACGCGTCGGTCGTCGAGAAGGCGCGGAAGGTCTCCATGGGCGCGGTCTGCGTGGCCTGGCTGGTGTAGGTGCGCTCAAAGACGATGTCGCTCTGGGCGAAAGCCTCGTCCAGATCGCCATAATCACTGGTACCGCTGCAGACCAGGTTGCGCGAAACATCGCCGCCCTGCGGGAACATAAATGTCACGTCGCCCTCGGGATGGACCACGATGTCGTTATCGAGCGCCTGGGTAAAGTCGAGCAGCGGCTCAAGCACCTCGTAGTCGACCTTGATGAGCTTGAGTGCCTTGTCGGCGGCCTCCTCGGTCTCGGCGGCGACGATCGCCACCTCCTCGTTTTGGTAGCGAACCAGGTTCTCGAGGATCAGGCGGTCGTAGGGACTCGGCTGCGGATAGCTCTGACCGGCGATGGTAAAGCGGCGCTGGGGCACGTCCTCGTAGGTATAGACGCCCACCACGCCGGGCACCTTCAGGGCGCGCGACGTATCGATGGAGCAGATCTTGGCGCGGGCATACGGGCTGCGCTTGAGCTTGACGATCAGGGCGCCGGCGGGCACCAGATCGCCCGTGTAGACGGGACGACCCTCGAGCAGCGCCTTCGAGTCCTTCTTGGGCTGCTTATGAGTAATCTGCTTGTACGCGACACCGTCGGAGCTGGTGTCGTTGACCGGCAGCTCGGGCATCTCGAAGCCCACCTGCACGCCGGACTCGTTGAGGAAGCGCACGATGGCGCGCAGCTGGCTCTCGTAGCCGCTGCAACGGCAGAGATTGCCGGCGAGCTGGCGCGAGAGCTCCTCGCGCGTGGCGACGAGGCTCGGGTCCTCCTTGGCGGCGCGGGCAAGCGCCAGCACGTTCATGATGAGGCCGGGGGCACAAAAACCGCACTGCTCGGCGCCTTCGGCAGCCATCGCACGGGCGAGCGCCTCAGACTCGGCCTTGAGGCCCTCGAGCGTGGTGATGGAGCGGCCCTCGACGCGCGCGGCGGGAACCGAGCAGCTCAGCACCGGGTCGCCATCGAGCCACACCGTGCACAGGCCGCAGTTGGTGGTTTCGCAGGCACAGCGCACCGATGCGCAACCCTGCTCGCGCAGCAGCGCAAAGAGCATGGTATCGGGGGCAATCTGAACCTTGACCTTGCGGCCATTGAGCGTAAAGGAAAGATCGATGAGTTTGGCAGCCATTAGCGCACCTCGCTAGAATCGACGCCGGGCACGCGGCGGCAGGAATACTCGTCCGTGGCAAACTTGGGGATCTGCACGGTCTCGAGCTCGCGGGCAAGCGCGGCCGAAAGCTCGATGCCGGCGGCACGACGTACAGCCTGAATCGCCAGCGGGGCCGAGATGCGGCGGCGGTAGTCAGCCGAGCCCCACAAGTTAGTGCCGTAGCTCAGGGCACGCACGGATGCGGCCAGTGCGCGCAGCTCGTCCTCGGAAGGTTGCTCGGCGGTAAGGCCACATGCCTCGCCCTGCAGCAGGGTCGCGCGCAGCGGACGGGCACCCACGGTGACGTGCCAGGAGTTGTCCCACCAAGCAGCGGTGACGTTGAGCGAGGGGAAGTCGGTCGCGGCCTTGCGCACGGCCTCATAGCTGGCACGGTAATCGTGCTTAACGACCACCACGTGCTCGATCACGTCACGCACGTAGCCCATCCGCACGAACTCGGCGAGCGGCAGGCGGCCGGCACCCGTCAGCTCAACGTACGAATCGAGCGCCAAAAATGCCGAGAGCACGTCAGAGAAACCAAAGCGACCGTAAATGCTACCGCCCACCGTGGCGGTATTGCGCAGCTGCACGCCCACGATATCGTGGACGGCGAACTCAAAGACATGGTTGACAAGCGCGTTAAGCTCGGCATGGCGCTCGAGCTGGCGCAGGGTGCACATGGCGCCGATGCGAAACCCGGTCTCGGTCTCCTCGATATGATCGAGTCCACAGGCCGAAAGGTCAATCGCCGTCGCCACGCGACGCGAACCCAAGCGCATCCAGATGCCGCCGCCCACAATCTTGTTGTTGCGGTTCTTCTGTAAGAGCTCATAGGCTTCGGCCGCGTTTCCAACACGGACGTAGGTACCGAACTTGAGCACGTTCTCCCCCATCTCTCCACTTGTCCAGTACTTTTAAGTGTACCAAACGAAGGGCCGCGACCTTCCACAGCACAAAAACCTCCCTCCCATCCATAACTTGCGGTGAAATACGGACTGTTTGTCGGGCTTAGGGCGCCCAACAGTCCGTATTTCACCGCAACTTAAGGGGCGGCCGGCAGAGGGCCGAGGGAAATGATCCGTTTTCCTCCGTCGCATGCGGATCAAAAAAGGCTCCCAGCCGGAATGGCTGGAAGCCTCATCACATGCTATGTCGAGCGAAGATTTAGCAGACGCCCTGGGCGAGCATGGCGTCGGCGACCTTCAGGAAGCCGGCGATGTTGGCGCCCATGACAAAGTTGCCCTCCTGGCCATACTCCTTGGCGGTGTCGTCCACGTTGTGGAACATGCCGCGCATGAGCTGCTCGAGCTTGCCGTCGACCTCCTCGAAGGTCCAGGACAGGTGCTCGGCATTCTGGCTCATCTCCAGGCCGGACACGAGCACGCCGCCGGCGTTGGCAGCCTTACCAGGCATAAAGGCAACGCCGTTCTCCTGGAAGTAAGTCGTGGCCTCGATGGTCGTGGGCATGTTCGCGCCCTCGCCGACCACCTTGCAGCCGTTGGCGACGAGCGCCTGGGCGTCCTCGAGCAGCAGCGTGTTCTCGCGAGCGCAGGGCAGCGCGATGTCGCAGGGCAGCTGCCAAACGCCACGGCCGTCGCCCTCGTGCCACACGGCGTTGGGCTTCTCGTCAACGTACATAGCGAGCGTAACGCCCTTGTCGTGGCCGGAGCGCTTCTTGTTGTAGACGTGCTCGAGCACAGTGTAGTCGATGCCGTCGGGATCCTCGACCCAGCCGTGAGTATCGGAGCAGGCCAGCACCTTGCCGCCGAGCTGGGAGACCTTCTGGACGGCGTAGATAGCGACGTTGCCGGAGCCATGAACGACGACGTTCTTGCCCTCGAAGGAGTCGCCGCGGCTCTTGAGGTACTCGTCCACAAAGTAGGCCAGGCCGTAGCCGGTGGCCTCGGTACGGGCGAGCGAGCCGCCAAAGGAAAGGCCCTTGCCGGTGAGGACGCCGGTCCACTCGTTAGTCAGGCGCTTGTACTGACCGAACAGGTAGGCAACCTCGCGGCCGCCAACGCCCAGGTCACCGGCGGGAACGTCGGTGTTGGGGCCGATGTGGCGATAGAGCTCGGTCATGAAGGACTGGCAGAAGTGCATGATCTCGTTGTTGGACTTGCCCTTGGGGTCAAAGTCGGAGCCGCCCTTGCCGCCGCCCATGGGAAGGGTGGTCAGGCTGTTCTTGAGGATCTGCTCCAGGCCCAGGAACTTGAGCATACCCAGGGTGACCGTCGGGTTAAAGCGCAGGCCGCCCTTGTAGGGTCCAATGGCAGAGTTGAACTCGACACGGTAACCGCGGTTGACCTGAACCTTGCCCTGGTCGTCGACCCAGGGAACACGGAACATGACGATGCGCTCAGGCTCGACGAGGCGCTCCAGCAGGGCGGCCTCCTCGTACTCGGGATGGGCGTCGAGCGCCGGCTGGATGGTGCCGAGGATCTCGGTCGCGGCCTGGATGAACTCAGGCTGCTCGGGATAGCGGGCCTTGAGCTCTTCGAGAACTTTCTGCGTGTAGCTCATGCTTCCTCCAATGATGGGAAACGAAAAATGTTGGTCGCGGCACCCTATGCGCCGCAAACTTTATCGAGTATGGATAATATCGCACTGTTGCGGGAAAGTTTCGCATAAGCCGACGAGCAGATGTTTCGTTTTGATTACGATGCAGGTAGAGGCGTTTTTGAGTGCCTGACATGCAAAACCCGTGTTTCAAACCTGTTTCGTCCACGTGTTCCAAACCACCACATTGGGGACAGGCACCCTTGTGGTGGTTTTGGTGGTTAGAGGACGAGCTGATGGTAGTCGGCGGGGGTTATGCAGCCCTCGGTGGCGGCGCGGAAGGCGGCGAGGGCATCGCCCGAGAACGGCATGGCCCAGCACAGCCCGCAGCCGGCGGTGATGGAGCCGGGCAGCGGCATGATGCGCCCGGGCACACCGGCGGCAAGGCACAGCTGCTCGCATTCCATCACATCGAAGGTGCTATCGAACGAAACGATGATCTTGCGTTCATGGTCGAGAGCATCACCGGACGGGCCTTCGCGGTGTGCATCACGATACGCCGCGGCGGCCGCTTCCTCTTCCGCAGTATGTCCACAGCCACTGCAACCGCAGGTACAGGGTTCGGACCCATCGCAAGTGCAAGGTTCTCCCATGTCGGGACAAATATCGTGAGACATGGCAACTCCAATCGTCTAGGCGAGTAACTCGGCCGCCGCAAACTCCTCGGGCGTATTGACGTTCTCGAAGCAGAGCGTCGAGCCGGCGACCGCGACAATCTGAGGCTCGTCCAAATACCCGGCGTTCACCCGGTCGATCAGGCAGCGGATTCGCTGACGGTCACCGGCGAGCAGTTCTTGGGCAACCGGCGCACACGCGTCACGACGCCAGACGGCGCACAGCGGCTCAATCCCCCGCTCCTCGCGCGGCACGCACACGTCGAGTGCCTCGGCCTCAGCACGATCGGCAAGCGCGCCGATGAGTTCCGGCGAGACAAACGGCATATCGCAGGCGACGATCGCCACGAGCGGCAATCGGGCCGCGGCCAACGAGCTCGCGATGCCGCGCATGGCACCGGCGGGACCGTCGACGTCCATCACCACGCGGGGGCGCAGGCCATCAAACATAAACTCCTCAAGATAGGCAAGCTCGCTGGGACGCGAAGTCGTCACGACCAACTCGCCGGCAACTGGCGCCAGCCGACCCAGCACGCGCTCGATGAGCGGCTCGCCGCAAAACGCCATGCGCGCCTTATCGCAGCCCATGCGCGACGACAACCCGCCCGCCTGGACGACACAAGAAAGATCGGCACGTCTTACGGTAGTCATACGACAAAACACCTCCATCGGCATGCTCGAAACCCGATGCACGAAGCTAAATACAGCCGCCGAAATAGCGGCGCTACGAAAAGCTCGTGCAAAAACAAAACAGCGCCTTTGCGGCACGCAGCAAGACCGCGAGCACAAAAGCGCTGGTAGCGTATGGCGGGAACGTATGTGAATCGAACACATCCAAGACGTTTTGCACGCCTCGCAACGGTTTTGAGGACCGCGGAGCCCACCGGAGCCCATCCGTTCCCAAGTGCGGCGGTATTTTACCAAACCGAGCAGCCAATCTAGCGCAGGGAGCGCAGGCCGCCGGCATCCTTGTCGAGCACCGTAAAGCGCACGGCATCCAGGTGCTCCAAGATGCTGATGGCGCGTCTGCGCGACACACCCAGGGCCTCGCGCAGCACGCTCGTGGTCGCAGCGCCGCCGGCTGCCTCAATGGCGACGGCGACGAGCTCACGCGCATGGGCCTCGGCGGCGGCAGACAGGGCAACGTCGCGCTCGACCTTAACGATCGAGCGGTTGAGCGAAAGCTCGCGCAGGGCACGCGTCATGGTGTCGCGACCGAGCTGCAGCTGTTCGCCCACCTCGGGAAGCGCCGGTGCATCCAGGCCAGCCTCGTCAAGCAGCGCGACGATGCGCTCGCAAGCCTCTCGCACCACGCGTGCCGCCGCGGCGGCCGAATGCGGATCGAATACCTCGGCGCCCTCGGCGGCGCACACGCCACGCGAGCAGCCCTCGGCAATCAGAGCCGAGGCAACGCCTTCATCAGCGGCAGGCCACGCAGCATGGGCAACGGCGCCAGGCGTAAAGCCCGTCTCCTTGGGGGCAGCCGCGTGCATGGCGGACAGGGTCGCCGCCAGCGTACCCATCGCGGCATCGAGCGCGGAAGCATCTGCATACAGCGAGCCATCCGAGCCAGCAAGCGCGCAAGCAGCGCCCTTCGCCACCAACTCGCGCAACGCCGCCTCAGCCTCACCGGCAACAAGATCGAGCGCCGCGGTAACATCGGCAGCCGCAACCGGCAGCGCTTGCAGCGCCAGCCACGCGGTTGTCGGC
>OAVH01000157.1_pt1 | contig 54549 bp, 44 predicted proteins | sample 1495281 | NCBI WGS metagenome assembly OAVH01 (sample SAMEA2580082, study PRJEB22360) | human gut metagenome | biome: human gut; feature: human-associated habitat; material: faeces | place: Denmark | collected 2008/2010
GTATAAAATTTTCAATGTTCTTTCAATTTAGCCTTGACTTTTTATTTGCAGGCTTAATATTTATTTTTGACTTTCTCCCAAATTCGGGAAAAACCTATATTTGTATCAGCTAAAATGTTGATACATAAAAAGGGCAGTCAGTGTAAAAAAAGCAAAATTTTATGTACTCTGGCAGCTATCTTTGTTATTTCTCCTGCTCCGGTAACATTTCTTTTTGCTTATTTTGCCCTAAATGCCCTTAATTCCCTGATTCATATTTAACTGTTTATAATCTGTATCTGTTTCTTCAAAAGGTATTCTTTCTTCTGGATCTACAGGACAAAAATCTTCTTCCTTAACTGCAATATCCTGATAATAAAACTCACCATTGTACTGTTTCAGAAGGAAACCTTTATCTGTCATATTCCTGAAAAAGTTGGATTTACCATGCCCCTGTCGGCCATTCTCTTTGCAGTATTCCTCATACATATGGAACACTTCACTTCGTTTCAGACGTTTTCCTTTGGCACGCACCAATGACTCATCAATAAAAGCACAGATACTATCTGACGTCCGTTGCACTTCTCTTACACATTCTTTGCTGTGTTCGCTCTCCGTGAACTTTCCCTGTTCGTACAGATTTTTCAATGCAATCATCGCCATATGAATTGCATAATCGGATTCTGCCTGTACCTTTTCCTTTAAGTGCAGATCTTTTTCACCACTTTTTACTACCCGGTTCATATCAAGAATCAGTAGTCTGCGATAAAAAGCATCCGACTTATCCTCAAGATTCTGCGGCATTTCATTGGTAGAAAAGAGTAACTTTGCATAAGAGTGAAAATGGATTGCATCCTGTCCCTTTTTCTCATAGATCAGTGTATCTTCACCGACTGCTTTCTTTAATACATCTGTGTTCTCCATTGCTTTGCAGGGAATATCCGCACAGGCATTTAGTAGCTTTCCGTACATTCCTGTGGCATAGAATCGTTTGTTCAAATCCTGTAGAGAAATGCTGGACATATTGGTGATTCCAACCACATACTGGATCAGTGATACTGCCACAGACTTTCCGGTTCCACCATTTCCTTTCAGTGTAAGGAATTTCTGAAACTGCGTATCCTGTGTCATGCAGTATCCAAAATACTCCCAGAATGTCTGCTGTTCTTCTTTATTTGGAAGAGACGATGCAAGATACTTTTTGATATTTTCTCCACCTTGTAACACCTGCTCACAATCCTCTGGATAATAGGGAAATGGAATCTGATTGATTGTCAGATAATCCGGATTGTGTTCCAGCATTTCACCCGTAACCGGATCATAATATCCATTTTTGAAGTTGATCCACCGCACAGGTTGTTTATTTAGTTCATATGCCTCTCGGTGAACTTTTGGCTGTGCGATCAGCAGATTATAGATTCTTTTGATCACTCCACTCTGTATCTGGTCACGATAGATCAGCTTCTGGATACGGTATTTCATTCTTACCCCATCATGGTCTTCCAGGAAAACACCATGCTCATAATAATACGGTGTGATTCCCACCACAAAAAACTGAACATTCTCCACCAGGTAATCTACAATCTCCATATCCCGGACACATTTCACATTTCCTTTTGCATCAAATAAGTGAAAACGGCTCAGTTCCGGTTCTTCTTTCAGATCTCGCTCAAACCGAAGAATATACTGTTCCAGTAATTTCTCAACTTCTTTCTGATTATCCAGTTTGCCAAGGTACTCCCTCTCTTTGAACAACTGCCAGCCCGCTTTTCCATCAAGACCAGCGTCTTTGAAAAATGTCTGTAACTTATCATTCATCCACTTCACCGTACAGGCAGTCACATAATGATAGGCACTCTGACAGCTTCCAGTAAACTGAATAGATCTCATTTCCTCTATAAAAGAATCTGCACTGAAATAATATCCATCATCTTCCTGCACCAAACAAAGTGCCTGATAACCTGACATCACAATATTCAATGCGATATCCTGATTGTCCACCAGAAAAATATAGGTCTGTGCCGTCCCTTCCGGATTGGTTTCCATATAATGCTTCAAAAACTTCTTGTTCAAACTTATCACTTCCTTTCAGACAAAGAAAAAGACGTAAGCCATATTATATGACTCACGCCTTACTTCGCTCACAATATTCTATTTTTATCAGTTACCTGCAAGATTGGTTACTGGCAATCTTTATACATAAATCAATTCTTTCAGGATAATCTCTTCTGCAATCGCTCTATGCTGATTAGCAGCTCTTACCCATACCATCTGGTCTTTTTCTTTATCCGGCAGTGATTCTTTTTCTTCCAACTGTTTCAAAATAACTTCTTCCCGCTCTCTTGCAGCCTTATCTACTTCCAGAAGATGTTCTCCGATCGTATCCTGCAAAAGCATGATCTGATACGTTGAATTTCGATGATTTTTCAGATAATCTCTGCGTAAGAATCCATACTTACCAAGATGCTCCATCTGCTCGCCGGGTTTATAAGTAAGATTTGGGAGCAGGTATCCATTTACATTTGTATAAGTCAGCTTCATATTACTATGACCTCTCTTTCGTTTGAATTATTGTCTGTAACAGAACCACACGTTCATGTTACGTCATTGCTACAAATCTTTCTTTCCATGTAATTTTGCGTCCAACCCGGGCAGATTTTCTTCAAAATCATGGATAAAGTGCTTCGTTTCTGTGTTGGGAAAATGAACGGAAACACTTGATTTTACTGACTTTTTTCAATGTAACCTTATTATAACGTCCTCCCCGTACCCCACCGCCGGGTCAGGATACTTTACGATTCCCGGCAATGGCTGTGCGCCTCTCCTGAGATACGCTTTTACCTTTTCTCCCCACAAAAAAGGGTCATTCCCCCGGACAATTCCCCATTCCATCAAAAGCGCTGCTGCCCCGGTCACAAAAGGCGTTGCAAAAGAAGTACCTGTTACCGCGGCATATTCTCCCCCGGGAACCGGCGCTGTGATTCCCACTCCCGGCGCCACAAGATCCGGCTTGAAATAAGTAATACGTTCCCCTCCCCGTCCGGAAAAATCTGCCGGAGCATTCAGCCTGGAGTCATAAGCGCCCACAGAGATCACTTTTTCAGCAGTAGACGGAATCGTCAGCGTTTCCTCTGCTTTTGGATAATAAAAGCCCGTTCCCGGATTCAGTACCTGACCGCCCGGGAGCCACAGCTGATATCCTCCGTCTTTTATCCTGCGGCCTATGAGCTCCAGTCTCCAGACACCGGACAGAATGTATTCTTCCTGCGGTATAAAGTCGAAATAAACCTCCTGAGTCACCTGAAAAGGTCCCGGTTTCCCATAATAAATCAGCAATTCTGTATTCTCTGTCCGGTATCTCTGCGTTCCTATCTGCTCCGCCAAAGGTCCTATCCTCTGACCGGAAGGTGTCACAAGGGAAATCTCCATCTCATCTGCATAGGATTTCCAAAGCTGTACATTCAGTGTTTTTTCCCTGGAACTGACACTGAACTGGATTTCTGTGCTCTGTCCGGTATCCAGCGTACCCGATGTATGGATTCTGTCATTTCCATTGTTTCCGGTTCCCACGCATATCACTGTCCGTCCTGTATTTGATACATTTGTCAGATAAATCTCCGGAAGCGAATCTCCTCTGTGGGATCCATAATTATTTCCAAAGCTTACATTCAATGCCATCGGTTTTCCCAGAATCTGAGCCTGACGGATCAGATAATCCACTCCCTCCATCAGCTCCACCGTTCTTGGGAAAAAATTTTCTCCCGGTATTCCCATTTTTACGGCAATGATATCACTGGCATAAGCAGCTCCCCGGTTTACACCTCCGGAGGCTCTGCCATTTCCCGCCGCAATTCCCAGTACGGAGGTCCCATGACCGCTGAGATCCCGTTCCCGTACAAGAAAATTCCCTTCCTGATCCGGAAGAGACAGAGCACGATTGATCTCTTCTCCGGTATATTCTACACCTCTCAGATAACCTTTCGGCGGATTTTGTCCTGGTTCCGGCTGTGCACTCTGATCCCACAGACTCAGAATCCGGCTGGTGCCATCCTCATTGCGAAAGTCCGGGTGTCTCCAGTCTACCCCCGAATCCACGATTCCCACAAGAACCCCTTTTCCCGAAAGGCCATTCGCTTCGCCTGCTCCCTGCACAGATCGGAAACAGGAGGCATCCAGCCCCTGCCGTACCTGAAAGTAAAGCCTTTTGGGAAGCTCAACAAATTCCACCTGAGGATGACCTGCAAATTCCCGGATTTTATTTTGAGGAAGTGACACTACGGCAAATCCCCCCAAAAGAGGCACTGCCCGGATTCCATCTCCTGACAGTGCCTCTATATCTCCGCTGTATTTTATGATCACATCCCATAGCTGAGAGCCTTTTTCACTTCCTGCGCTGAGATTTGCTGACTTTTCCCGCTCTTCCTCCGTTGCGTCAAGAGCAAGATTTAAAAGATTATCCAGTTTCTGATCTGCCATATCCGCCGTCCTGCAGTCCCTTTATTGTAAAATATGCAGAAATCTTATATATGATTGCATTTTCCCCTGTTATCCTGTATAGTATTTTTATACGTTAATGTGAAAAAGGAGAAGTTTTTATGTCATTTGATATCACACCTTATGTGGATATGTCCCCGGCTGAGGTTCGCTCTCTGATCCGCCAGGGTGTCATTGATTTTCCCACTGCCAGAATGCCAAATGTCCATGGCGCTCCTGTACATATGGGCGATCCGGAAAAGGTCGGTGTAAAAGATATCATGAAACCGGATTATGGAGAGGCGGTAGATATCTATCCCGGTGAAATCCCTGTTTTCTGGCCCTGCGGCGTCACCCCTCAGGCAGCTGTAGAAAATGTTATCTGGAAGCAAAAAAAGGTAAGCATGTTTGCAGACAGCCCTCCTGCCGGATCATCCGGCAAAGAGGGTATCTGCTGAACAGCTTACCGTTTTTCTTATCTGTACCAGTATTTTTATCTGAACTTGATATTCGGATATACCCGCTCCATATAGGGATCCGGGAACCAGTCGTCCATCAGCTCTGCGATCCCGCTCTCTGCCGGAAGGCCGTCATGTCTTTTGGAATAACGGTCAAGAGCCAGTCCTGAAAGAAGAATATTTATACTCATAAATACTACCATGACCATACACAAGGGCTTTCCGATCCGGACAGGGATCTTCTCGATCCATTTTGCCAGAAACGGATAGATCACCTTCATCCAGATAATCGCTGCAAATCCCCAGAAGAAGCAGTAAAGAAGGTTGATCCTGCCCCCAAGGTTAAATGGAATCTTACTGTAATCCCAGAATACAGTACCAAATACTATTTCTGTAAACACACTGCAGATATATTCATAGGCGCCTCCCAGAATCGTTCCGCAGAGAAACAAACGTCTGTCACTTTGTTCCCGGTATCTATAAAGGATCCAGGTGAGCAGAGTGCAGCCCAGCCCCCATACAATACTGAATGGCCCAAACACCACACTGCTGCGGCTCATCCATCTTCCCATAGAAAACCGGCAGAAGATTGTTTCCGTTATATCCCCCAGAAAAGCTCCAATAAAAAACAGAGAAACCAGCTTGTAAAATCCACATCCTGCTGCAAAAACCTCTTCTTTTTCCTCTTTTACCAGGTTTGGATATGCCCTGATCATACGGGCCTGCAGTCTTCTGGTCATGGTATTTTCCAGAAGTCTTGAAGTTCTGCCAAGTCCTTCCACAATCTGATCCATGCGTCCTTTTTTCTTTTTCATTCCCCAGACTGCCAGAACAGTTCCCAGAAAATCCACTGCCAGAAGTCCGAAGAATACCCACAGAATCATTTTTCCCCAGAATACAGGGAGCAGGGAGGTCAGCTTCAAAAGCAGCGGGTTCAGAAACCGGATCATAAGTACGGAACAGATTCCCCATAATACGGAAGTCTTCAGACAGACATATCCGCCCAGATTAAACTTCTCTTCTGAATGATCCCACCATTTTTTATGCAGAGCCATTTCCATAAGACGGCCGGTAACATATTCCACAAAGGTATTGAGAACCATGCCGCCCAGAAACAGGAAGAAAATCCTTCCTTTTAATTCCGGAAGAAAAACAGCTACCACCACAGCTCCCAGTCCGTAAACCGGGCATACCGGACCGCTGACAGCTCCCCGGTTTACAAAACGATGTCTTTTCACTGCTGCGACTATTACCTCTCCGCACCAGCCTGCAAACGAATAGATCATATAGAGCCAAAGCAGCTGATAAAACGAATATGACATGTCCTTGTTCTCCTTTTGAAGTCCATTTTTTAATAAAAAACATTGTATTTCATAAGGCGAATCCTGTCAAGTTATGTAAGACCCCATCGTTTTTTTGTCACTTTTGTTGTTTTTTTGTTCTTTTTTATCAAAACCATTTTACTTTTCGCACAAATTCAGTTATAATTTATTTATATTTTTTAGGATTTTTTTATATTTTAAGGAGGATTGAGTATGGTTTTACAAACCCAGGCAATCATCATCGTAGTGGCATATCTGGTAGGTATGCTGGCAGTCGGTTTTGTCGTAGGCAAGCTGAAAATCAAAGACAGCAGTGACTACATGCTGGCTGGCCGCCGTATGGGACTGTTTATGGTGGCATTTTCCCTTTCCGCCAATAATATCGGCGGAGGCTCTACAACAGGTCTTGCACAAAAAGCCTTTGGCGACTGGGGAATGAGTGCGATCTGGTACGTTCTGGCAGCATCTGTTGCCATGATCCCTCTTGCCTATTTTGCACCTAAGATCCGTCAGACTATGGCAGTTACCATCCCTGAAGTAGTAGGACGCCGTTTTGGAAAAATTTCCAGTACCTTTACCGCAATTTTAGGAATTCTTTCTCTGTTCTGTCTGACCTCTTCTCAGATCGCAGCATCCGGAAGCGTTGTAGCCAGCCTGACCGGAATTCCTACAAATGTTGCTCTGGTCATTGCGGGAGCAGTTGTCATCCTTTATACCACATTCGGAGGAATGATCGCTGACCAGATTTCGGACCTGGTACAGTTTGCCATCATCCTGGTGGGTCTTGCTATCGCAACTCCTATCGTCATTCGTGGATGCGGCGGCTGGGATGCGATCTCTGCAGCACTTCCTCCGGTACAGCTCGATTTTACAAAAATTGGCTGGGTTACGATTACCGGATATATTTTTAACTACTTCTGTACTTTCCTTGCCGGTCCTGAAATGGTATCCCGTTTCGAGACTGCCAAAGATGAAAAAACAGCCCGGCAGGCATCCTGGCTTTCTGCAATCCTGATGGCAGCTATGTCCATTTTCCCTACTCTGCTCGGTCTTGCAGCACTTGCAACCATGCCTGACCTTGCTGACGGCGGCAAAAATGCAATGATGGCAGTTACCACCGCGCACGCTCCGGCATTTATCGTAGGTATGATTTCTGCGGCTATCATCTGCGCCACCATGTCCTCCGCAGACTCCAACCTTCTGTGTATGTCAACCATGATCATGAACGACCTCTACCTGGATTACGGCGGAAAGAAACTTTCTGACAAAAAAATCATTACCTACACAAGAGCCTGCAACGTGATCGCCGCAGTGATCGCCATGCTGATCGCCATGTTCGGTGTTCCTATTGTAACCATGAATACTTTCGCTTTCGGTATCCGGTGTGCTGGTCCGTTTGCAGCCTACGGTCTTGGCCTGATCGTGCCAAAGGCTACCAAAAATTCCGGTATCCTTTCCCTGTTCGGCGGAACCATCGGTTTCTGCTTCTGGCAGGTATTAAGCGGCGGCGGCTTCAAATTCGGCATCCTTCCGGTTGTTTTCGGATGTGCCGTCAGCACAGTAGTCTTCTTCATTGTGAACTTCATTGAGTGGAAACGCGGTGTACAGCCTGCTCCTTCCGCTTACATAGAAACCAAATAAATTTCCTGTTTGTAGGGGAGAGAGTCAGAATATTATTTTTTGTCTGCAAATGACATGCAGGAGTGCCAGCCAGCCTGCGGCTGGCACCCGGCCAAAGGCCGGAAATTGCCAGAATGATTTCTATTTGGCTGGTTACCTACAAACACAATTTTATTCTTCCACCTTCATCTCACGGACGATCCTGCGGAGTTTCAGTATCATGGACGGTGCTACGGACAGCTCGTCCAGTCCCATGCGGACAAACTTCTCTGTCAGAGTCAGGTCAGCGCCCAGCTCACCGCAGATACCTGCCCATTTGCCGCACTTATGGGCATTGTCTACAACCATCTGGATCATCCGAAGGATTGCTTCGTGATGCGGGTTGTAGAAATCGTCCAGTTTCTCATTCTGGCGGTCGATCGCCAGTGTATACTGCGTCAGGTCGTTTGTTCCGATACTGAAGAAATCTACCAGTTCAGCCAGGCGGTCACTGACCATAACAGCCGCCGGAGTCTCGATCATAATTCCCTGTTCCGGGATTCTGTACTGGATCTCCTGGGCTTTCAGCTCGATCTCAACCTCTTTCACGATCTCATAGATCTTTTCTACTTCTTCAACAGAAGTGATCATCGGATACATAATAGAAAGATTTCCATACACAGCTGCACGGAAAAGCGCTCTCAGCTGAGTCTTAAAAATATCCGGCTGCTTCAGGCAGATACGGATCGCACGATATCCCAGTGCAGGATTGTCTTCATTTCCGAGATTAAAGTAGTCTACCTGCTTATCTGCTCCGATGTCAAGCGTACGGATGATGACTTTCTTTCCGGCCATTGTCTGAACCGCCTGCTTGTATGCCTGGAACTGTTCCTCCTCTGTAGGGAAGTCGTTTCTTCCAAGATAGAGGAATTCACTACGGAAAAGTCCGATGCCGCCTGCATCATTTTCCAGAACATAGCCGATATCACCGACACTTCCGATATTTGCATAAATATTGATCTTTTTACCGTCAAGTGTGACGTTTTCTTTGCCTTTCAGTTCCTGAAGAAGCGCAAGCTTTTCTTTTTCCTCCTGCACTCTTTTCTGTGTGGCTGCCTGAGTTTCCTCGTCCGGCTCAAAGGTCACCTGTCCGGTAAATCCGTCTACCACCGCGGTCGTACCGTTTTTCAGCTCATCAAGATCAAGCGGAACACCGATCAGTGCCGGAATGTTCATCATGCGGGCAAGGATTGCTGTATGAGAGTTGGCAGATCCATGAACTGTAACAAAAGCAAGGATTTTTTCTTTATCCATCTGTACAGTTTCACTTGGGCTGAGATCATCCGCTACAATAACAGACGGATCGATATTGCTCAGATCTGCGTCCTCCTGTCCGCTCAGGTTGCGTACCAGACGCTCTGAGATATCCTTGATATCTGCTGCACGGGCTTTCATGTAATCATCATCCATAGATGCAAACATCTGAGAGAAGTTATCTCCCGTTACTGCAACCGCATACTCTGCATTTACCATCTCTGTCTGGATCATATTCTGAATAGCCTCCAGATAATCCTCATCCTCCAGCATCATCTGGTGCACTTCAAAAATGGCTGCGCTTGCCTCTCCCACTTCTTTCAAAGCCTTATCATAAAGCTTCTGAAGCTGTTCCTGAGAACGCTTTACCGCCTCCTGAACACGGGCTGTCTCTCCCTGTGCGTCTTCGATCCTGGTTCTTTTTACCTGATAGTCGTTCTTTTTGAGAACAACCACCGGTCCCATAACAATACCTTTATAAACGGATTTCCCCTGGAAACTCTGCATACTTTTTTCCTCCCTGACCTGCAGCTTCTATGATTTGTGATTAGAGATTTTCGTTAAAGAACTTCTCCAGTTCTGCAATTGCAGTATCCTCGTCCTCACCTTCTGCGGTTACTTTAACGAGATCTCCCTGCTTTGCTCCAAGAGACATCAGCATCATAAGCTGGGAAAGCTTCACGCTTTTGCCTCCTTTTTCGATCATACATACAGAACTGTATTTCTTTGCCTCTTTTGCAAGAAGTCCTGCCGGTCTGGCGTGGATTCCCAGTTCATCTTTAATTGTGTACTCAAATGATTTCATAGTATCCCTCCATATTGTTTTTGTTTTATTTTACATCATATTGATATAATTTACCATACTATTTTAAAAAGTCCCCTGTGTATCCTCTTTCCGCTCCGTGTCCATCACACGTTCCAGATGCATGGCAAGATATCCGATCTCCACGTCATTCAGGCGGAGCTTCAGATTTTTTTCCATTTCTTCGCACACCTGGGCTGCCATCTCAAAGGCTTTTGGAAACCGAATGGAAATATAATCGTTCATATTTACCTTCAGTTTCTCCCCGCCAAGAGCGCGGGCCACCATATAACGGATATGGTTCATCAGGCGGTTATAGGAAAGAGACATGACGTCAATGGTGGTCCCTGTCTGTTTTTCGACCAGGGAAATGCAGTCCCTGACGGCTCTGGTCAGCTGCATGGCCTGAGAAACCTTCTGATCCTCAATGGCTGCATGGACATGCAGAGCGATATATCCGATCTCATGTTCATCGATCTCCACATGGAGACGTTCCCTGAGAAGCTGCTCCATACACTGGGCAACCTTATATTCCTGATGGAACAGGATCCTTATGTCCTCCGTAAGAGGATTGCTGATCTGTTCCCGGTTCCGGATACGCTGTACAGCAAAAGCAAGGTGATCCGCCATAGGGAACAAAATAGAACGGTCAATCTGACCGAATTCTTTTTCGGCGCGGTCAAGGATCTCTCCTGCCAGCTCCAGACATTCCGGCGGCACAGAACGAATGATCTCTTCCGCCGAGCCTCTCTCAGTCAGCTCCTTCAGAGAATACACTCTTGCATCCTCTCCCGCAGAAACACTTTCTCCTGTTTTTTTTCCAAAAGCGATTCCTTTTGCCATGACCAGGCATTTACACTTGTCCCTGTCCCGGATCCCGATAAATGCATTATGATTTAAAACCTTTACTATCCTGTACATCATCCGTATCTTTCCCCATTCAGTCCTGATTCAGAACTTCTACCTCAAAAAGCGGTTCTCCGGCTTTTACCGGACCTTCCTTCAGAAGACGGATTCTCTGGTTGTCTTCCAGCTCCGTGCAAAGGATCGGTGAAGCCAGTGACGGCGCATTTGCCTTCAGGTATTCCAGATCAAGCTTCAGCATAGGCTGTCCCTTCTTTACCTTCTGACCGTTTCCTACCAGAACCTCAAATCCCTCTCCGTTTAATTTTACCGTATCGATTCCTACATGGATCAGAAGGCTGATCCCGGAATCTGTCAGATATCCAATCGCATGTTTTGTGTCAAATACAAAAGCTACTTCTCCGTCTTCAGGAGCACACACACAGGCTTCCTCCGGTGTCACCACCGCACCGTCTCCCATCATCCGCCGGGCAAAAGCTTCGTCAGGAGCTGTCCCCAGATCTGCAGCCGTTCCTGTAATCGGGCTGGAGATCACTATGCGTCTGGTTACTTTTTTCTCTGTATCTGTGTTTTTTACTTGCTCCTGCTTTGTCTCTTCTGCTTCCTCTGCTTCTGCATAGGTATCCGGCGCTTTTTCCAGATAATCCTCCAGGTTCGATTTGATCACTGTTACATTCGGACCGTAAATAACCTGCACACCGTTTCCTTTGTGTACCACGCCGGAAGCTCCGGTTGCTTTCAGAATACTGTCATTGACCCTTGCAGCATCATGGACTGTACAGCGCAGTCTTGTTGCACAGCAGTCTACATCGCTGATGTTCTTTTTGCCGCCCAGACCTCTGGTGATCGCCTCACTGACAGGATCCTCTCCAGCAGAAATCTGTTCCTGACCGGCAGCTGCTTTTCTGGCATTCACATCTGCCTTTGTATAAAGCTTCGTCTCCGCATCATCCTCTTCACGTCCGGGAGTCTTAAAGTCAAACTTGCGGATCATGAATTTAAAAATAAAATAATACAAAAAGAAATACACGATACCTACGGGGATCACACGAATCCAGCTGGTCTTTTCATTTCCCTGAAGAATACCAAACAGGAAGAAATCAAGAAATCCGCCGGAAAAAGTAAGTCCCACTGCAATATTCAGCATATGCGCGATCATATAAGCAGATCCTGCAAGAATTACCTGTACCACAAACAGCGCCGGTGCAACAAACAGGAAAGAAAATTCCAGTGGCTCTGTGATTCCGGTTGCCATGCATGCCAGTGCCGCGGAAAGAAGAAGACCGCCTGCTGCTTTTTTCTTCTCCGGCTTCGCGCACTGATACATTGCCAACGCCGCACCCGGAAGACCAAAGATCATAAAGATAAATTCACCGGAAAAATATCTTGTGGCATCTGCACTGAAGTGTGCGATATTTGCTGAATCTGCCAGCTGCGCAAAAAAGATATTCTGTCCGCCCTGTACCATCTGGCCTGCGACTTCCATGGTTCCGCCAACAGCAGTCTGCCAGAACGGCATATAGAATACATGATGCAGACCAAATGGGATCAGCGCTCTCTTAATAAGACCAAAAACCAGAGTTCCTGCGTAACCGGAGCCTGTTACAAGACCGCCCAGAGCATAAATGCCGTTCTGGACTGCCGGCCATACAAAGTACATCAAAATGCCCACAAACATATATACGATCGTAGAAATGATCGGTACAAATCTGGTTCCTCCAAAGAAGGACAGAGCGTTTGGAAGCTGAATCCTGTAAAAACGGTTATGAAGCGCCGCAACCCCAAGACCAACAATAATACCGCCAAATACACCCATCTGAAGAGACGGGATACCGCAGACGGAAGTAATGGTTCCCTCAAGCACTGACTCTGCGATCTCTCCATTTTCAAGAATCTGTCCATTGTTGATCAGCATGGCGCTGATTGCTGTATTCATAACAAAATACGCGATCACAGCAGAAAGGGCAGAAACCTCTTTTTCCTTTTTTGCCATACCAATGGCAACACCTACTGCAAAGATCAGGGGCAGGTTGTCAAACACCGCACTTCCCACCTTGTTCATGATCATCAGCAGAGAGTGAAGGATGGTTCCGTCTCCCAGGATGCCGGTAAGCCCATAAGTTTCAATGGTTGTTGCGTTGGTAAATGAACTTCCGATACCCAGCAGAAGACCTGCTACCGGGAGAATGGCGATAGGAAGCATAAAGCTGCGTCCTATACGCTGAAGCACACTGAAAATTTTGTCTTTCATTCTTACTTTACTCCTTCTTATTTTTATTCTTTAAGAAGTGAGTATACGCAGCCGCATCCTGTTTCAACCGGTTTTTTTGTACAAAAAAAGACACCACTACACATAAACACTCCCCGTTATGTATAGTTAATGCCTCCCAAAGAGTAACACACTATAGCTTTTATTACCATAAAAACTATAGCATGTTTTTCTCTTATTTGTCAAGCCGAAATACAGGGCTTCCGCTCAAAAAATCCCCCGTTATATTCTCTCTTCCAGAAACCCGAACGGCTCCTCATCCTTGAGAAAATGCATCAGCATATAGGCGCACATGATGGCTACCCGTTCTTCCTTCAGGATGCGCCTTACCTCATCCCGGTCTGCCAGGACCACCTCAATCTCCTCGCTGTCCTCCTGGGCTGCCTTGCTGACCTCACCGGAAGCATAACCGTAAACCGTGGCACAGGATTCGTCTGTGAGACCTACGGTAGTAAAATAAGGCTTTTCAAAAGCCGGCTCCACATGAAGAGGCTTAAAGGCAAGGCCTGTCTCTTCATACATTTCCCGGACTGCGCCTTCATGAAAATCTTCTCCCGGCTCTACCAGACCTGCGGGAAATTCATATACATATCCGCCAAGAGTATAGCGATACTGGCGGATCAGAACCACCCGGTCTTTTTTCTCTCCGTACAGGCTGTAAATAATCACACCATCCGGATTGTTCTTCCCTGTTTTCAGCTTCATCTCACTGACTGTTTTTGCTCTGGATGCCACAAAATAGGATACCGGTGTGTTATGGACGCTGGTAGCATTGACATGATACAGATTGACAAAACGGTTGTCAGTAAGTTTTTCTACATTATGGATCTTACCCATCTTTCTCAGTCTCCCTTCAGTATCACACGGATCCGCTTATAAATAAAGAACACGATCACGGAAGTCAGTGTATACTTAAACAGATTAAAGGGAACAATGATCATTGCCACAAATCCAAGCAGACTGTTTACAGAAGGATTCACAGCCGTCCCCATTTCGATAAATGCCTCCACAGGCATTCCAAAAGCCTTGCCGTATGCCGGAAGAAGCACAAAGGCATTCATCAGACAGGCCGCCGCAGTTGTAAGGACCGTACCCACAGCCATTCCCTCTACAGCGTGTCTTCTGCTTTTTACATGGTGGAAACGATAGATCTGGCCGGCCGGAACCACAAAGGCACAGCCGAAAATAAAGTTTGCAACATCACCCACACCTGCAGTCATCGTTCCCTTTGTCACAAGATGTACCAGGATCTTCACCAGTTCGATCACCACACCTGCCAGAGGTCCCATGGCAAAGCTTCCGATCAGAACCGGGATCTCCGAAAAGTCAAGCTGGTAAAAAGACGGTGCCAGAAACGGGATCGGAAATTCAAAATTCATCAGCACACCTGCCACAGCCCCCAGCATGGCGATCTGTGTCAGCGTCCTTGTCCGACTCCTCTCCATTACATTTCCACCTCTTAAAACCTGTTCACTCATACTTCATCTCTCCTTTTCTTTTTTTGAAGCCCCTGAATAACGGTCTTCTTTTAAAAGAAAATTCCTCAAATTAAAAAACCCCGGGAATCATTCCCGGGGCACTGAGCACGTAAAAAGCAAGCGTGTTCTTCTCTCATCCAGACTTTACTGTCGGTTCTGGAATTCCGGATGGTTCCGGTCACCAGATCAGCCGCTCTAAGCGGGTCGCGGACTATACCGCCGGTAGGGAATTCCGCTTTCTGCATCATGCAGATCACAGTCACCCTGCCCCGAAGAATTTCCTTTTGTATGCTTTATTATACTGCTGTATGAATGTAATTGCAATACTTTTTTAGCGTTCTTCCCTGAAGTACGGAAGTCCCAGACCTGCCGGAGGCTGGTGTTCCTTCTTTTTACGGAAGCTGGTAAACACAAGAACAATGATCGTAACCACATAAGGCAGGGCCTTAAATACCTCCTGCATACTTCTTCCCAGTCCCGGGATATAAAGATACAGAATGTAGAGGGCTCCAAACAGGAACGCACCCCAGATGGCATTGAGCGGTTTCCACAGTGCAAAAATAACAAGTGCAACTGCCAGCCAGCCTCTGTCTCCGAATCCATTGTCCGTCCAGGTTCCGCCTGAGTATTCCATTACGAAGTAAAGTCCGCCCAGACCTGCAAGACCTGCGCCGATACAGGTGGAAAGATATTTGTATTTGGTTACATTGATACCGGCTGCATCAGCAGTTCCCGGATTTTCTCCGATGGCACGAAGGTTCAGTCCGTATCTGGTCTTAAACAGGAATACAGACAGAAGCACTGCCACGATAATACAAAGGTAGGTCATAAATCCATAGCTGAACAGAAGATCTCCCAGAACCGGAATCTTGGATAAGCCCGGGATTTTTGCCGTATAAGCGCTTCCGGTTACTTTCACAGAAATCTGTCCCACACCTCCGGCCAGCTTGGAAATGGATCCGCCGAAGAAGTTTCCGAATCCGGTACCGAAGATCGTCAGAGCAAGACCGGTTACATTCTGATTTACTCTGAGGGTAATGGTCAGCACACTGTAGATCAGTCCGCCCAGAGCCGCTACCGTAAAGGCACATAAAAGTGAGATCAGCACTCCCACCAGTGCATTGGGATTGGGATTGTCTTTTTCGTAAAAGAAAGCACCCATCAGGCCGGAGATTCCACCCATATACATGATTCCCGGAATTCCAAGGTTCAGGTTTCCGGATTTTTCTGTCATGATCTCGCCAAGCGCACCATAAAGAATACAGATGCCCTGGACAATTGCTTTTTGAATAAAAATGATCAGTACACTCATTGCATCTTCCTCCTATTTTTTTGCACGCTCAACTTTGTAATTGATAAAGAATTCTGCTCCGATCAGGAAAAACAGGATGATTCCCAGGATAACATCGGAAGCATTTTCATTCAGTCCATACTGGGTTGCGATCTGCACCGCACCCTGCTGCATAAACACGATACCAAAAGATACCGCCAGCATGATAAAAGTATTAAATTTGGAAAGCCATGCAACGATGATGGCTGTAAATCCGCGTCCGTCTGCCGTAGCTGTGGAAATGGTATGGCTTGCACCGCTGACAATGACAAAACCAGCAATACCACAGATGGCACCGGAGATCGCCATGGTACGGATAATAACCTTTCTCACCCGGATACCGGCATATCTGGCTGTGTTTTCACTTTCTCCGACTACGGAGATCTCATAGCCGTGCTTGCTGTATTTCAGATAAATAAACATCACTACGGTAAACACCAGCACGATCAGTACATTCCAGCCATACTTCTGGCCAAAAAGCTCCGGAAGCCATCCCGTCTGTGTAGACTGATTGATGATTCCCACAGTATTGGAACCTTTGGGATTCTCCCAGAATACAATGCAGAAGGTAACGATCTGCATGGCAACATAGTTCAGCATCAGCGTAAAAAGTGTTTCGTTTGTATTCCAGCAGGCCTTGAACACAGCCGGGATCATCCCCCATACCATACCGCCCAGAGCAGAGCATACAAACATAACAACCAGGAGAAGCACCGGAGGCATTTTATCTCCTGCATAGATCATGGCTGCCGCTGCACAGGCACCGCCTACCAGGATCTGTCCTTCTGCACCGATATTCCAGAAGCGCATCTTGAAGGCCGGTGCAAGACCAATCGCAATGCACAGAAGGATCATCGTATCACGAATGGTGATCCAGATACGGCGCTCAGATCCAAGCGCTCCGTCCCAGATCGCCTTATATACATCAAACGGGTTCATTCTTACCAGAAGAAAGATCACACCTGCACATACCAGAAGTGACAGAAGCAGAGCCGCAATGCGGATCATAAGTCTTTTCTGCCAGCTGATCTTTTCACGCCTGGACATTTTTAAGAAAGGTTCTTTTTTCATTACTGCTCCCCTCCTTTTTCATGCTTTGTCATCAGAAGTCCGATTCCCTCTTTGGTCGCAGCTCTTCCATTTACCACACCGCTGATCTTTCCGCCGCAGAGAACCGCGATCCTGTCGCAAAGGGCAAGCAGAACGTCCAGGTCTTCGATCACACAGATCACTGCAACCCCATGTTTTTTCTGCTCGTTCAAAAGCTTATATATCGTATGAGAAGAGTTGATGTCAATTCCTCTGGTCGGATAGGCTACCATAAGGATCTTCGGATTCTGGGCGATCTCACGGCCTACCAGTACTTTCTGTACATTACCTCCCGACATCTGACGGACTGGAGAGGAAATACTTGGTGTCATGATCTCCAGCTGATCCTTGATCGTTGTGGCAAGCTGTCTTGGCCCGCGTCGGTCAAGAAGTCCGCCTTTTCCATTGTGATAGCTTCTCAGCATCATATTGTCTGTCATATCCATATCGCCTACAAGACCCATACCGATACGGTCTTCCGGAACAAAGGCAAGGCTTACTCCCAGCTCCTGGATCTCTACAGAATCCATTTTTGCCAGGTCCTTCTGGTTTCCGTCCGCATCTGTAAACAGGATTGTTCCGCTTTCTGCCGCCTGAAGACCGGCAACCGCTTCCAGAAGCTCTTTCTGACCGCTTCCGGAAATTCCGGCAATTCCAAGGATCTCGCCGCTGTTGACCACCAGATCCACATCATCCAGCGTTTTGATTCCTTCCTTGTCTCTGCAGGTAAGTCCTTTGATTTCCAGACGTTTCTGAGGAGAAACCGGCTCCGGACGGTCGATATCCAGATCCACCTTTGCCCCTACCATCATCTCAGAAAGACTCTGGACATTGGCTTTTGCGGTCTCTACTGTATCAATATATCTGCCTTTCCGGAGAATGGCAACACGGTCTGAAAGCGCCAGCACTTCCTGAAGCTTATGAGTGATGATGATAATAGAACATCCATCGTCCCTCATATTTCTCAGAATATCAAAAAGCCGGTCTGCCTCCTGTGGTGTAAGAACCGCAGTAGGCTCGTCAAGGATCAGGATCCTTGCTCCTCTGTAAAGCATTTTGACAATTTCCACTGTCTGCTTCTGAGAAACAGACATTTCATAGATCTTCTGTGACAGATCGATGTCAAATCCATATTTATTTACAAGCGCCTGGATCTCCGCCGTAACCTTTTTCATGTTCAGCATGGTCTTTCCCGGAAGTCCCAGGATGATATTTTCTGCTGCGGTGAGAACGTCCACCAGCTTAAAATGCTGATGTACCATTCCGATCCCCAGGTGATGGGAATCCTTTGGCGAACGGATACTGACCTCTTTTCCGTCTACCAGGATATGACCCTCATCCGGATAGTAGATGCCGTAGATCATATTCATCAAAGTGGTCTTCCCACTTCCGTTTTCTCCCAGAATTGCCAGGATCTCTGATTTTTTCAGTGTCAGATCCACATGGTCGTTTGCCAGAACAGAACCAAAGCGCTTGGTGATCTGCTTCAGTTCAAGAGCATAATTTTCTCCCACTTCTGTCCCCTCCTTTTATGCACTGCATGGTATTTCTCATAAAAATAAAATGCTGCAGATCGCTCTGCTTTTTTGTATGGTGGAATCTCCGAAAAAAACTCCATCATACAAAAAAGCAGAGCTGCTGACAGGCAGCTCCGCCATCTGTACATCTTATTCTACGATAGATGTGATTCCGTCAATTGCCAGATCAAATGCCGGTGCAGAAGCATATTCTGACTCATGGAAATATCCGTCAGATACATACTCTGTTCCGTCTTTTTCATAAGTAGTAACTTCTTCGCCGTCAACTGTAAATGTAGAAGTGTCAAATACATGCAGAGAACCATCAATGATAGAATCCTCAACTTCTTTTACCTTCTCTTCTGTGCCTTCTGCTACAGCATTCTCGTTGAGTGGAGTCAGCTTGTCAGCGCCTTCGGAAAAGCCCTTGCACCAGTCAACGTCGATCGGGGTTCCGTCGATCATGCTCTGTACTGCGTATGTATAATATACGCCCCAGTCGATAGATGCGGAGGTAAGAGCAGTATTCGGAGCAACAGATGTCATATCAATGTTGTAGCCTACGCACGGAACGCCTGCCGCCTCACATGCAGTAGGAGCACCTGTGGTATCTGCGTGCTGGCTGATCAGTACACAGCCGTCAGAGATCAGAGCATCTGCACACTCTTTTTCAAGGTCGAAGCTTGCCCAGCTGTTTGTATATTTTACTTCCATAGTAACGGACGGGCATACGCTCTTAGCGCCAAGATAGAAAGATGTATATCCGGAAATAACCTCTGCATACGGGAAAGCTCCTACATAACCCATCTTAGCCTTGTCTTCTGTAAGCTCGCCTGCCTCGATCATCTCATTGAGCTTGAGGCCTGCAACCACACCGGATACATAACGGGACTCGTAAATATTTGTAAAATAGTTGTGCATATTCTCAAGTCCGCTTGCCTTAGCCTGAGTACCTGTTGCATGGCAGAACTGAACCTCCGGATACTCTCCTGCCGCCTCAAGAATGTAAGTTTCATGTCCGAAGCTGTTTGCAAATACGATCTGACAGCCCTGGTCAGCCAGGTCAGCTGCTGCATCGTAGCATGCCTCGTTCTCACCGATCAGAGTTTTTTCGATCACCTGAGAATCTTCCAGTCCCAGATTTTTTACCATCTCATCGATACCGGCCATGTGAGCTGCGCTGTAGCCCTCATTCTCATCGCCGATATAAATAATACCGATCTTCAGATCTTCCTTGGCAACTCCTTCGCCTTCTGCGTACACCGGAGCAGTCATAGAAACTGCCATGGCTGCCGCAAGGCCAACTGCTAATGCTTTTTTCATCCTGTTTTCCTCCATTCTCCGCAAAATTTCCTTACTGCGGGATGCACTTTTTATGAAACATAAAGAGGCACAACACCATTGCGTTCCGCCTCTCTGAAACTACCTTAATAATAGCGAAAACAATGTAAATTGTCAATGCAATCAGACAATTCTAACTATTTTTTAAGCCTAACAAATATTTTTAAGCCTATATTTTTCTTTTATTTTTTATTATACTTCTTGACTTTTCGGCGTTAAAGCGTTATACTGCAAAAGTCACATGCAGAAGAGTGTCACATCCACATCCTTTTGTATCTGACCGGGGATGATTATGAAAAAGTAATTTAAGAGGAGGATACAGACTATGAAAAAAAAGATTCTGGCGATTGTCCTTTCCGCAGCCATGGCTGCAGGAATGAGCAGCATCAGTGTTCTGGCTGCAGATGATTCTTATACGGTAGGAATCTGCCAGCTGGTTCAGCACGAAGCCCTCGACGCGGCTACTCAGGGCTTTAAGGACGCTCTTACAGAGGAATTCGGCGACAAGGTAACCTTCGACGAGCAGAATGCTCAGGGAGATTCCAATACCTGCGCCACCATTATCAACAGCTTTGTTTCCAACGATGTGGATCTGATCCTGGCAAATGCCACTGCCGCTCTTCAGGCTGCAGCTTCCGGCACAGCAGATATCCCGGTTCTCGGAACCTCTGTTACAGAATACGGCGTCGCTCTTGATCTGGATGATTTTGACGGTACAGTGGGAACCAATGTTTCTGGAACTTCTGACCTTGCACCTCTTGACCAGCAGGCTGCAATGCTTAACGAACTGTTCCCCGATGCAAAAAATGTAGGACTTCTCTACTGCTCCGCCGAAGCAAATTCCCAGTATCAGGTGGACACGGTAAAGGCTGCTCTGGAAGAGCTTGGCTATACCTGTGAGTTTTATGCTTTCTCAGACTCCAACGACCTTTCTTCTGTTGCTACCACAGCCGCTTCCGAAAGCGATGTGATCTATGTACCGACAGACAATACAGCTGCCTCCAATGCGGAGATCATCAACAATATCTGCCTTCCGGAAAAGGTTCCGGTAATCGCAGGTGAAGAAGGTATCTGCAGCGGCTGCGGTGTTGCCACACTTTCCATCAGCTACTATGATCTCGGCGTTGCTACCGGAAAAATGGCAGTCAAGGTTCTTAAGGGCGAATCCGATATTGCAGAAATGCCTGTAGAATACGCTCCGAACTTTACCAAGAAATACAATCCGGAAATCTGCGAAGAGCTTGAAATCGAGGTTCCGGATGATTACGAAGCCATCAGTGCCGAGTAATAAAAACGGCATCTGTACCTTATTAACCACAGCAATCCCCTATAAAATATATGATATACAAACCATAACCAGCGGGAAAGGGATCTCCTTTCTCGCTGGTTATGTTACACAGGAGGAATCCCAATGGAAATTATGAGTTTGATCAACGCACTGCCGGGAGCCGCTGCCCAGGGACTGATCTGGGGCATCATGGCCATCGGCGTATACCTTACCTTCCGCATTCTGGATGTAGCGGATCTGACCGTAGACGGTACCATGTGTACCGGAGGCGCCGTCTGCATCATGATGCTCATGAGCGGACACAATATCTGGGTGTCCATGCTTGCCGCTACCGGAGCAGGTATGCTGGCAGGACTCGCAACCGGAATCTTTCACACAGTTATGGGGATCCCTGCGATCCTTGCAGGTATCCTGACACAGCTCGGACTTTATTCCGTCAACCTGAAGATCATGGGAAAAGCCAACCAGGCAGTCAATGCAGGCAAATATGATCTTCTGGTATCTCTGAGAAATGTAAAAGGTGTTCCCCTGAACCAGAACACCATTCTGATCGTTGCGATATTTATCGTGGCTCTGATCGCTATCCTGTACTGGTTCTTCGGAACAGAGATCGGCTGCTCCCTCCGTGCCACCGGATGTAATCCCAATATGTCCAGAGCACAGGGCATCAACACAGATTTCAGCAAAGTACTGGGGCTTATGATCTCCAACGGTCTCGTTGCTCTTTCCAGTGCTCTTCTGGCACAGTATCAGGGATTTGCCGACGTAAATATGGGACGAGGCGCAATCGTCATCGGACTCGCCGCAGTGATCATCGGCGAAGCGATCTTCGGAAAGATCTTCCGGAACTTTGCACTCCGCCTTTTCAGTGTAGCTCTTGGCTCCATCCTCTACTATCTGGTTCTTCAGGCTGTCATCTGGATGGGAATCGACACAGATCTTCTGAAGCTGCTGTCTGCACTTGTGGTAGCAGTCTTCCTGGCTGTTCCTTACTGGAAAGCAAAATATTTTGCAAAACCGACAAAACGCGGAGGTAATACAAATGCTTGAACTGAAAAACATATATAAAACCTTCAATCCCGGCACCATCAATGAAAAGCTTGCCCTGAACGGTCTTTCCCTCACCCTGAAGGAAGGCGACTTCGTAACTGTCATCGGAGGCAACGGCGCCGGAAAATCCACAATGCTGAATGCAGTGGCAGGCACCTGGCTGGTAGATGAGGGACAGATTCTCATTGATGGAACAGATGTCACCAAGCTTTCTGAACATAAAAGAGCGGCATATCTCGGCCGCGTATTCCAGGATCCCATGACAGGAACCGCAGCAACCATGGGAATCGAAGAAAACCTTGCCCTGGCAAAACGCCGCGGCAAAAAGCGTTCTCTGCTTCAGGGCATTACCCGTAAGGAACGGGAGGAATACAAAGAGCTTCTGAAGGTTCTGGACCTTGGGCTGGAAAACCGTCTTACCTCCAAGGTCGGACTTCTCTCCGGCGGGCAGAGACAGGCGCTTACCCTTCTTATGGCAACTCTGAAAAAACCCAAGCTGCTGCTTCTGGATGAACACACCGCAGCGCTTGACCCCAAAACTGCCGCCAAAGTTCTTGAGATCACAGACATGATCGTCAACCGCGATCATCTCACCACCATGATGATCACCCATAACATGCAGGATGCCATCCATCACGGCAATCGTCTGATCATGATGATGGAAGGAAAGATCATTCTGGATATTGAAGGAGAAGAAAAAAAGAAGCTGACCGTAAGAAATCTTCTGGATCAGTTTGAAAAAGCAAGCGGACAGGAGTTTTCCAACGACTCCGCCCTGCTCGGATAAATCAAAACAACGGAAATCCTCTATAGAAAAGTAAAGGCTGCCGGAACCTGATCGTTCCGGCAGCTTTCATTCTGCATAAATCCTTCTGTATTTATTTAATTCCTTTCATGGAAAGGCTGATACGCTTTTTCTTCATATCTACTCCGATTACCCGGACGTCTACCACATCTCCTACGCTGACTGCTTCCAGCGGATGTTTAATGTATTTTTCGCTGATCTCGGAAATATGCACCAGGCCGTCCTGATGGACGCCGATATCTACAAAAGCGCCAAAGTCAATGACGTTGCGGACAGTTCCTTTCAGGATCATGCCTTCTTTCAGATCCTTCATATCAAGGACATCTGTGCGGAGTACCGGTCTCGGCATTTCCTCTCTGGGGTCACGGGCCGGTTTTTCCAGCTCTTTTACAATATCCCGAAGTGTGATTTCCCCTACTCCCAGTTCTTCTGCCAGCTTTTTGTAGTCTTTGATCTTACGGGAAATTCCGGCAAGCTTTCCAGCCGTAATGTCCTCTGTAGTAAAGCCCATAGTCTCCAGAAGCTTCTGCGCCGCCTCGTAGCTTTCCGGATGGACACTTGTAGCATCCAGAGGATTCTTTCCTCCGGTAATGCGGGCAAAACCTGCACACTGTTCAAAAGCCTTTGGTCCCAGCTTGGCAACTTTGAGAAGCTCTTTCCGGCTTTCAAACCGGCCATTTTCCTCACGATAGGCAACAATATTTTTTGCGATCACCTTGCTGATACCGGAAATGTATTCCAGAAGAGAAGCAGACGCGGTGTTCAGATCCACACCGACCTTATTTACACAGTCCTCTACTACGCCTCCAAGGGCTTCTCCAAGCTTTTTCTGGTTCATATCATGCTGGTACTGCCCAACACCGATAGATTTTGGGTCGATCTTTACCAGCTCTGCAAGCGGATCCTGGAGACGTCTGGCTATGGAAGCCGCGCTTCTCTGTCCCACATCAAAATTCGGGAACTCCTCTGTGGCAAGCTTGCTGGCAGAATATACGGAAGCGCCCGCCTCATTGGTGATCACATAGGACACATGCTCCGGAATCTCTTTCAGAAGCTCCACAATGATCTGTTCGGATTCTCTGGATGCAGTTCCGTTTCCAAGAGAGATCAGAGAAATATTGTATTTACGAATCAGCTTTTTCAGCGTATCCTTCGCAGCCCGGATCTTCGCATCCGAAGTAGGTGCCGTAGGATAGATGACAGTCGTGTCCAGAACCTTTCCCGTGGCATCCACAACCGCCAGCTTACAGCCTGTACGGAAAGCCGGATCCCATCCCAGTGCCACTTTTCCTACGATTGGAGGCTGCATGAGAAGCTGCTCCAGGTTCTTTCCGAATACATGGATTGCTCCATCCTCTGCGTTTTCTGTAAGATCGCTTCTGATCTCACGCTCGATCGCCGGGGCGATCAGACGCTTGTAGCTGTCCTCTGCAACCTCTTCCAGAATGGGAGAGGTCTGTGGGTTTTCTCTGGTGATCACCTGTTTTTTCAGCCATCTGAGGATATCCTCCTCCGGCGCGTTGATCTTTACCGTAAGAATTTTTTCTTTTTCACCGCGGTTCAGAGCAAGAACTCTGTGACCTGCCAGTTTCTTTACCGGCTCCTCAAATTCATAATACATTTCATAGACAGACGCTTCCTCCGGCTTTTTAGCGGAAGAAACCACCGTTCCCTTCTGAACTGTCAGCTTCCGGATATGAATCCTGTAGTCTGCCTCATCGGAAATGTGTTCTGCAATAATATCCTTTGCTCCGTCCAGAGCTGCCTTTACGTCAGCCACACCTTTTTCTTCGGATACAAAAGCTGCCGCTTCCTCCTCCGGAGTTTTCTCTGTCAGCTGCAGCATCAGGATGTTTGCAAGCGGCTCCAGCCCTTTTTCCTTTGCGATAATGGCCCGGGTACGGCGTTTCGGTCTGTAAGGACGGTACAAATCCTCTACCACCACCAGGGTCTGTGCTTCCTGGATCTGTTTTTTCAGTTCCGGCGTCAGCTTGCCCTGCTCTTCAATACTGCCAAGGACCTGTGCTTTTTTATCCTCCAGATTTCTCAGATAGAGAAGTCTCTCATAAAGGGAACGGAGCTGTTCATCATTTAATGATCCTGTGGCCTCCTTACGATAACGGGAAATAAAGGGAATGGTGCAGCCTTCATCGATCAGCTTCACCGCAGCCTCTACCTGCCACTTTTCTACATTAAGCTCCTTTGTGATTACCTGAATAATATCCATGTTTTCCTCCAGTGATTTCTTTTCTGTCAGTCTCTTTCTCTTTCATATGGAAGGGCGCCTATGCCTCCGCGTCATAATCATCCCCTGTACGATGCGCCTCCGGCTCCTGCATTTCTTCTGAAGTTCCGTCTTCCCCGGTTAATCCAAGGACTTCCGGAGTCCATCTGGCCATTTCCTGTGCATGCTTTCTCCGTCTCTCCTCCAGCTCTCCGGTCACATCCATATAAAAAGCGGTCATAGACGCCTGCATATACGGCATAATCCAGATAAGTGCAATATAAAAGGTCACTACAGACAAGAGGATCATCGGTACGAAGCTCAGCTGAAGCAGAAAAAACTTCCATATATGACCTTTCATCAGCTCTGCGCTTTTTTTCAGCGCCCGGGTTCCTTTCAGCTGCGGCTCATCTGCCAGAATATAAAAAGCCATGGAAAAAGGCAGCTTGATCACCACACCCAGAAGCATTCCCACAAACATACAGATCATAACCGGCAGCATCCATTCATACAACGCTTCTATGGTCGTTCCTTTTGGAGCCGTAGTATTTGACAGATAATAAAAAGGTATCATCAGCACAGTATCAATCAGAGAAATAATAAAGCCTGCTGCCAGAATACCATCCGAGCCCTTCCGGAACATGCAGAAAAGATCGCTTATTTTGTATTCCCTGCCTCTCGCCATGTTCAGAAGCATGTAATTATAACCAGTGCTGACGATCATAGACAGCAGAGATACGATCAGAAGAAAAATTTCTCCAAGGATCCATGAAAGAAAAGCAGTTCCCGGAAAAAGACTTCCTGCCACTGCCATTCCAATCGTGTTCATAAGTGGAGCTGCCATCATTCCAATAACGGCTATCCCCCATTTACCCTGCAAAAACTCTTTTGCACAGGATTTCCAATATCTTCGGTTTCCGTTCATTTTTGTCCCTCACTCTCTTTCTACTGCTATTTAGATACTTTAGCACGATTTGTTACAGGTGTCGATATCTTTTTCGGATTTTTACCGGTGAAACCAGACCGCCTGTCTGCAAAAACAGACAGGCGGTTGAAACTTCTGATATGATCTGCTGATTCTGTATTTCTTCATGGCGGACTGTAATACTTGCCACCTGTGTGGTACTTTCCTCCTCATTGAACCAGAATTCCACATAGTGATCCAGCTTGGAATCTTTATCCGGATAGATTGTCAGATAATTATCTTTATCCTCATGCAGATATCCTCTCTCTGAAGCCTTGGTGATCAGTTCATTTTTGTCTGCGCCAAGAGTGATATTTTCTGAAAGCTTCAGCGCAAGAATCTCCGGATCATAGCTTCCAAAAGAAAGCTCTGTCACAAAACAGTTCTCAATAGCAGTCGCGTTTTCTGTCAGGTTGTAAACGGAAAACGAACGGTCTGATTCTCCTTCATCACCCAGCCATTGGAGAGAAATGCAGAAACAGGGGCAGGAAGTCTGTAAAAGTCCCCCATAAATTCCACATCCGGTTCCATAAAATCACCGCCCAGGGCTGTAGGCGCTTTATAATTTCTTACAATATCCGGCACATCTGTACTGACGCTGCCTTTATCAAAGCCTTCCGGTTCTTTGAAATTCCGGATATCAACCTGAAGAAGCGTATTCTCTTCTTTATACACATACAGCTCTACTCTCTGATAGGAGTCCTGCTGCTTCCGGATTTTCCAGTAGTTTTTTACAATTTTTATCAGTCTGCAAGATTAAACGCATCATGTACCGCATTCATGGCACGGATACCGTCTTTTTCGTTAATCAGAACTGTAACGCGGATTTCTGAGGTTGAGATCATATTGATGTTTACGCCCTCATTATAAAGACTCTCAAACATCTTGGCTGCCACACCCGGGTTACTCATCATTCCTGCGCCTACAATAGACAGCTTGGCGATATTTCTCTCAGAATGGAGTTCTTTGTATCCCAGACGAGCCTGATGTTCTTCCAGAACGGCAACTGCATCGTCCAGATCCTTGCCGTCTACGGTAAAGGAAATATCTTTTGTTCCTGCACGTCCGATGGACTGCAGGATTACGTCCACGTTGATGTTTCTCTTTGCAAGAACATCAAAAAGCTTAAATGCCATTCCCGGGACATCCTTAAGTCCGATCACCGCAATTCTTACTGCTTCTGTATCCAGCGCCACACCGCTGATCAGCATTCTTTCCACTGTTACTTCCTCCTTTACAACAGTTCCTTCACTTGTATTCAGACTGGAGCGCACAACCAGAGGCACTCCGTATTTTTTTGCCATTTCCACAGAACGGTTATGGAGCACACCGGCTCCAAGGGTTGCCAGATCCAGCATCTCATCATAGGTGATCTCCTTCAGCTTACGTGCTGTCGGTACTTTACGCGGATCCGCAGTGTAAACACCATCTACGTCTGTGTAGATCTCACAGGCATCCGCATGAAGGGCTGCCGCAAGAGCAACTGCCGTAGTATCGGAGCCTCCTCTTCCAAGAGTGGTATAGTCGTCATATTTGTTGATTCCCTGGAAGCCTGTGACCACAACAATCTTACGGCTGTCCAGTTCCCTTTTGATACGCTCTGTATCGATCCTTTTCAGACGGGCATTTCCATGAACACTTGTGGTATGCATGGCAACCTGAAATGCATTCAGAGATACAGCCGGAACTCCCAGACTGTCCATAGCCATGCTCATAAGAGACACAGACATCTGCTCCCCGATGGTAAACAGCATATCCATCTCCCTCTTCGGCGGCTTCTCATTGACATTTGCAGCCATGGAGATCAATTCATCTGTGTACTTTCCCATTGCAGAAAGAACTACCACCACATCATTGCCTTTTTTATAGTCTTCAATACATCTGCGGGCAACATTGAAGATACGCTCCTTATTGGCCACAGAGGTTCCTCCGAATTTCTTTACAATTAACATAATTCTCCTCCGAAAAGATATTTCATCATATCCCAGCCGTGACTGACTGTCCTTCCGCTGTCTGCAGCTTCTTTTTCATTATAATGCCAGTCATGCTGTTCCGGTGCGGTACTGTCATACAGAAGATAGGGAACCGGCTCCGCCACATGGGTACGCACCTTCACAGGTGTGGGATGATCCGGAAGGATCAGCATACGGTAATCCTCTCCGGCCGCATCCAGCCCTTCCTTTACCAGACGTATCAGTCTCTGGTCAAGATATTCTACGGACTGGACCTTTCTCTCCACGCTTCCCTGATGTCCCATTTCGTCCGGTGCCTCTACATGGATATACGCAAAATCATATCCCTTTTTTGTGAGGGCGTCCACTGCTGCCTGTGCTTTTCCTTCATAGTTGGTGTGAAGGCCGCCGTCGGCTCCCTCCACAGCAGCACGATCCATTTCAGCACCTACGGCAATGCCCTTCAGAAGGTCTACTGCAGAAATCATGATGCCCTTTTTATGATGGATCGCCTCAAAAGAAGTAAGGATCGGTTTGGTTCCTGCGCCCCAGAACCAGAAGCTGTTGGCAGGATTCAGTCCCTGCTCCTTTCTCTTTTTGTTCAGCGGATGATCCTTCAGGATCTCATAGCTTCTTTTCTGCATATAAAGAAGCATTTCATCCTCCGGAAGATAAGGTCCGATCTTCTGTGTCAGCACATCATGCGGCGGGGTCAGCTCCAGCACCTGTCCGTTTTCCCATACCAGGCAGTGACGATAGCTGGTTCCCGTATAAAAATGATACACTTCATTCTGCAGTTCCCTGCATACATCCTTAAGAAGAATATCTGCGTCCTCTGTGCTGATCTCACCGGAGCTGTGGTCCAGGATCCTCTGCTCTTCATAGGGAGCGTCCTCCTCTGTGAGCGTTACGATGTTGCAGCGATACACCACATCACTGTCTTTCATATCCACTCCAATGCTCAGAGCCTCCAGGGGAGATCTTCCTGTATAATATTTCCGGGGATCATATCCCATGACAGAAAGATTCGCGGTATCGCTTCCCGGTGCCATTCCCTCCGGGATGGTGGCTACTGTTCCGATCTCGGATAATTTTGCCAGCTCATCCATGCAGGGCGTTTCCGCGCAGGAAAGAGGAGTTCCTCCATTCAGGCTTTCTATTGGCCAGTCGGCCATTCCGTCTCCTAAAACCACAACATACTTCATAATTTCCTCCTCACCGTCCGGTTCTGTTTTCAGTCTTTTACCCGGATCATGGTTACCACTTTACCATTGAGTTTTGCAGCTTTTTCTTTATATTCTCCCTGTTTTACCGCCGGGGTAATAAACGCAAACTCACCAGGGAATTTTTTCAGATTTACAACCTCAACTGCTCCAAACACTTCTTCTACCTGCTCTACAGTAGCGCCCTTGACTCTTACAAAGAATCTGCCCACCACATCGTCCATTTCCATTGGATGAAGCGGATTGCTTGTCCAGTTGGTCATGATATTCCTGTGAAGGTGCTTGGCCTCATCTACTACGTCAGCTACCACTGCACTTGCAGTCGGAAGCTTACCTGCGCCGCTGCCGTAGAACATTGCATCGCCCAGAACATTGCCGTGTACAAACACTCCGTTAAAGACGTCATTCACACTGAACAGAGGGCTTTTTCTGCTGAGAAGGAACGGCGCCACCATAGCATAGAAGGAATCCTGTCCCACCTTGCGGCTGGTCGCAAGAAGCTTAATGGTCATTCCAAGCTCTGCTGCATATTCCATATCCTCCGGTGTGATCTTTGTGATGCCTTCTGTATAAATTTCCTCGTAATTCAGGAATTTTCCATATGCCAGGGAAGAAAGGATGGCGATCTTACGGCATGCGTCATAGCCTTCCACATCCGCAGTCGGGTCTGCTTCCGCATAGCCTTTCTGCTGTGCTTCCTTCAGCACATCGTCAAATGCAGAGCCTTCTGTGCTCATTTTGTAGAGCATATAGTTTGTAGTACCGTTGAGGATTCCTGTAATCTCATCGATCTCGTCTGCAGTCAGAGAAGAATTTAATGCACGGATAATGGGAATACCACCTCCGCAGCTTGCTTCAAACAGGAAATTAATATCCTTTTCTCTTGCAATCTCCATCAGCTCCGGGCCATGCTTGGCAACAAGAGCTTTGTTGGAAGTGCAGACACTTTTTCCGGATTCCAGTGCTCTCTTTACAAAGGTATAAGCCGGCTCGATACCGCCCATAACCTCTACCACGATATCTACCTCCGGATCGTTTGCGATGATCTCATAATCATGGACCAGGATCTCCTGTACCGGATCTCCCGGAAAATCTCTGAGATCCAGGACATATTTGATGTTGATCTCTGCACCTGCACGTTTATTGATGCTTTTATGGTTTGTGTTGATTACTTCTACCACACCGCTTCCAACAGTGCCATATCCTAATACTGCTATATTTACCATATTTTCCTCCCCTGTATGTTTCTTATCTTTTTCTTATGCTTTCGGTTATTCCCGACCCAGAATCTTCAGATAATGGATTCCGTCGATCTTTTCTATAAATTCCACCATGGCTTCCGCATCGCCCTGCCCTGGAAGAATATCCACACTAAGAGTCAGAGTTGCCACTCCATTAATAGGAATGCTCTGATGAATTGTCAGGATATTCCCATGAAAACGTGCAATGGTATGAAGCACTGCTGACAAAAGTCCCGGCTCGTCATCCATCTGTATGATAAAAGTAATAGTCTTTCCCCTTGCCTGATCATGAAAGGGAAAAATATCATCTTTATATTTATAAAAAGAACTGCGGCTGATACCTGTCTGCTCTGAAGCCTCCTGTACGGTCTGTACCTTTCCGGAATCCAGAAGCCTTTTGGCTTCCACCACCTTCAAAAGTACTTCCGGAACTGCCCGTTCCTTTACTACAAAATATTTATTTTTTTCTGATGTTTTTTCCATATTCCTCTCCCCCTATATGATAAAAGAAAATCCCTCGCAGGGGGTGTCCGTTTCATAAGGACACATGTTTTCCTACGAGGGATATGTTATCACACCTGACTATAGTCTGCAAGTATTTTTTATTCCTGCAGATTCAGGAAAATGGAATCCGCAGATCAGCTCTGTTCCGTTTTTTTAGAAAGAGCGATCCATTTCAGGTATGCATTGATAAACAGATCAATTCCTCCGTCCATCACTGCATCCACATTTCCAGTTTCTTCATTTGTACGGTGATCCTTCACCATGGTATACGGCTGCATGACATAAGAACGGATCTGATTGCCCCAGCCGATGTCCGTCACCTCGCCGCGGATACCTGAAAGTTTCTCCTCTGCCTCCTGCTGCTTCAAAAGATAGAGTTTTGCCTTCAGCATCTGCATAGCCTTATCTTTATTCATATGCTGAGAACGCTCATTCTGGCATTGCACCACGATTCCTGTGGGAAAATGCGTAATACGGATTGCAGAAGAGGTCTTATTGATGTGCTGTCCGCCGGCACCGCTGCTTCGATAGGTGTCGATACGGATATCATCATCATTAATCTCTACGTCCAGATCTTTTTTGATATCCGGCATAACATCGCAGGATACAAAAGATGTCTGGCGCTTGCCTGCAGCATTGAACGGTGAAATACGCACAAGACGATGGACTCCTTTCTCTGACTTCAGATAACCGTAGGCATTCTCTCCGTTTACCTGGAAAGTAACGGATTTTACTCCGGCCTCATCTCCGTCAAGATAATCAAGTACCTCCATTGTAAAGCCCTTACGGTCTACCCAGCGGCTGTACATACGATACAGCATTCCGCACCAGTCACAGGCTTCTGTTCCGCCAGCTCCGGCATTCAGCTTGATAATAGCGTTCTCGCTGTCGTATTCTCCTGACAGAAGAGTTTTTACACGGATATTATCAAATGATGTACGGAATTCATCCAGCATCTCCTGAATCTCAGGAATAAGATCCGGATCATTCTCCTCATAGCCCATCTCGATCATGGTTTCCATATCATCCATCTGTGTGATCAGATTATGATAGGTTTCCATATCGTCCTTCATGCTCTTTAATTCTTTCATTTTTTTCTGGGAAACCTCTGCATCATCCCAGAAATCAGGCGCCTCCATTTCGCGCTCTAATTCTTCAACCCGCTTTTCTTTGTTAGCAAGGTCAAAGTGAATCCCTCACTTCCACTAATGGTTCTGTGTATGTTGCAAGAATACTCTTGAACTGATCTAATTCAACCACAGCTTCACCTTCTTTCTATATATTATTGAAACCTGCAGTCTATGCATGTTTCAAGTATTCCTAGAATATCATAATTATGCAGAAACTTCAAGGGAAGCCTTGCATAAACTATGCACAGACTTCCCTTTTTCTTTCATTATTGCAGCAGAATCCTTTCCAGATTTTCCGAAATCAGGAGAAAAAACTCTCCGCCACTCTCATATCAGCCACATATCCTACACTTCCTGTCATATAGATGTCCCCGTTATCGCTGATATCAATCTGGATCATTCCTCCCGGCTGGTTCACATTCACACGGCTCTCTACCAGCCCCAGACGATAGGCTGCAGCTGCAGCTGCACAGCTTCCCGTTCCTGAGGCTTTGGTATAACCGGAACCTCTTTCCCAGATTTCAATATCCAGATTTCCTGTATCGATCTTCCGGCAGATCTGGAGGTTCATTCTATCCGGAAATTCATCTGCGCTTTCCACATAAGGTCCCAGAGCTCTGGCAGTCTTTTCATCTACCTTATCCATAAAAATGATACAATGAGGATTTCCTACTGTCAGACATGTTGCCTTATAGTCTTTCTCATGAAAAGTAAAGTTTTCATTGATAACCTCACGGGTTTCTCCTGTAACCGGAATCTCTCTTGATGCAAAAGATGCCTTTCCCATATTCACACGAAACTCTGTGGCACGGTTATTCAGGCATTCCACCTCAATGGGACCGGAAAGTGTCTCTATGCTGAATTTCTTTTCCTTTACATACTGCTGATCCATCAGATATTTTGCAAAAATCCGTACACCATTACCACTGATGGCAGCCTCACTTCCATCGGCGTTAAAAATATGCACACCAATTTTTCCATTAATCTCCACTGGACCATAAAGAACACCGTCTGCCCCCAGCCCAAAGCCTCTTTGGCACATTTGTGCAATTTTTTTCCCCTGAAGCTGTACACGATTCCTGTTTGGATCTATCACAAGATAATCATTTCCAAGTCCCTGATATTTTATCATTGTAATGCAGTCTGCCATATCAAAAAACCTCTCTTTCACCCGTGGTTTACGATTTTCTTTCTTATCATTATATCTGATATTTTTTCTATGTATATAGGATAAAATGCCAAATACATTGCAAAAAATGCTATTTATTATTATTTAAAATACTTATTTATAAAATTATAAAAAAACCTAAAATACTCTTGACAGAATTGTTTTAAATCACTATAATGAACATTGTTCATATTAAGAAACGGAGAACGCGTATGAATACAGTAGTTACCTCAAGAGAAGCAATTCTGGATGCCAGCAGAAAACTGATCCAAAATAAAGGATGGGCTGCGGTAAATATCCGAAGTGTAGCCGGAGAATGCGGTGTATCTGTAGGTTCTATCTACAACTACTTCAGCTCCAAAGCAGAATTGATCGCAGCTGCTGTGGAAAGTGTCTGGTGTGATATTTTTCATTTCCCGGACCAGGAATATTGTTTCGACAGTTTTTCTGACTGTATTCAATGGATTTTTGACAGTCTGAAAAAAGGAGAAGAAAAATATCCCGGTTTTTTCACTTTACATTCTGTTGGTTTTGTAAATGAAGACAAATCAGGAGGAAAACAGCTGATGGCACAGTCCTGGGAACATATCCGAAAAGGTTTGTGTATGGCATTGAAAAATGACAGAAACATCCGGCCGGATGCCTTTGACGATACCTTTTCACCGGAAATGCTTTCAGAGATCGTCTTTTCCCTGATTCTTTCAGAAATGCTTCAAAAAAGAAATTCCGGGTCTTCCATTCAGGAAATGATCCGAAGACTGATTTACTAAAAAACGTGCGGAAGAGCAGACAACGCTCCTCCCGCACATGTTTTTTAAGCAAAAATGAACAATGTTCATAAAAAAAGGAGAATGATTATGCAGGCAATTGGAGAAACTTTATTTGACGTGATTTACCTGGTACTGGTAGTAGCTGTCGGTATCAAAATGATTCGTGAAAGTAAGGATAATAAGCAGTTCCGTCTTTTCGGCATTATGGCTGTCACTTTAGGATGCGGAGACGCGTTCCATCTGGTTCCCCGTGCGTATGCACTGTGCACCACAGGACTGGAGAACTTTGCTCCGGCACTTGGTATTGGTAAATTTATCACTTCCATCACTATGACTGTTTTTTATATTCTTTTGTATTATGTATGGAGAAACCGCTATCATGTGGAGGGCAAAAAAGAGATTACTGCAACGGTATATCTGATGGCAGGCATCCGTATTGCTCTCTGCCTGTTTCCTCAGAACCAGTGGACAAGCGCCAATGCTCCCTTATCCTGGGGAATTTACAGAAATATCCCATTCGCTGTTCTTGGACTGATCGTTATCGTCCTGTTTTATAAAAGCGCAAAAGAACACAATGACAAAGCTTTCCGTTGGATGTGGCTTACCATTGTACTGAGCTTCGGATTCTATATCCCCGTAGTATTGTGGGCAGATACTGTTCCGGCTATCGGTATGCTTATGATCCCGAAAACATGCGCTTATGTATGGACGGTATTAATCGGATATCAGGCAATGAAAAAAGAAAATATCTAAAAAATGGCAGTGTCCCTTCCAGGAAAGATTATCTCTCACTCCTGGGTAGGCGCACTGCCAAATTGTTTTTTATAGGCTCGCACAAAAGTTGTATAATCGTGAAAACCACTTTGTTCTGATGCCTTCATCACTGGAATCCCCTGCGCAATCAGAGAACGGGCAAAAAGAAGACGTTTGCTGGTAATATAGCTGTGTATGGTAAAACCTGTCTCCTCCTTAAATTTTCGCATCATATGATATCTGCTGAGAAAAAATTCTCCTGCAAGCGTATCAATAGAAAGATCTTTTTCCAGATTTCGATTGATATAGCGAACCAGTTTTTCCACCTGAGAATCAGACGAATACGATTTTTTATCCGTGATGTACTCTTTTTGGAGAAAAACCCGGTTAACATGCACCATAAACTGAGTAAAAAGTGCCTTTTTTAACAGTTCATCACCAAACTGCTGTCCGGCAAGAGTTGTTTCCAGCTCATAGAGTATATCCTTCAGCCGTTCCTGAAAATGGGAACTGAGGCGGATCAGACTGAAGCTTCGGTCAGCAGCCTTCTGAAAACAGGCAGTCAGTTCTCTGTTCTGAATATCTTCACGGATCCACAGAATAAATCTTTCATAGGGAACTGAAAAATCAATCTCCGGCATATGTATGGCACCACGGCTTACCAGAAGGATATCCCAGGGTTTCAGGTGATAGGCTTTCCCCTCTATATGATAGGTAGCGCTGCCTGACAGAAAAATAATTATCTTGTGAAAATCATGATAGTGATAAACATATTCTTTTTTTATCTGATCCTTAAGATGAAACAGACGAAAATCCTCTTCCAGATAACCAGCTTTTTCTGTTTCCATCACAACCTTACCTCCCTTTGGGAATATATTGCAGTCTGAAGAAATATTTGTATGCAACTAAATGTTATTTATACTATATAAAAATAGAAAAAATAATTCAAGAGATTCTATTATATCTTTCCTTTGCAAAAACCAGAAAACAATGTCATAATGGAATTATCTTATTTTACTGGAGGATTTTTATATGGAATTTCAAAACCTGATGGAAAAAAGAAGATCTGTCCGCAAATACAGCGCTGACAGAAAAGTTTCAAAAGAAGATATTATGGAAATGATCCGGGCTGCACAGGAAGCACCCTCCTGGAAGAACTCCCAGACGGGACGTTATTACTGTCTGATGTCTGAAGAGATTACTGCAAAATTCCTTGCAGAATGTCTACCAGAAGGAAATGCAGCAAAATGTCAGAATGCCGCAGTCCTTGTAACCACCTTTGTACGTGACCGCTCCGGTTTCAAACAGGACGGCACACCGGACAATGAACTTGGCAATGGATGGGGCTGCTATGATCTTGGACTTCAGGCAGAAAATCTGGTGCTGAAGGCATCAGAGCTGGGATACGGTACCCTGATCATCGGTATCCGCGATGCAGACAGCATAAGGAGTTTTCTTTCCATTCCGGAAAATGAGATCATTGCTGCTGTAATCGCAGTGGGTGTTCCTGCCGAAGAACCCAGACGCCCTAAACGCAAAGAAACCGAAGAAATCGTAAAATTCTTCTGATTCATTCCCGATATATTTTCTTATTTTCAAAAACAGTTTCACAAAGTCTGCCGCTGTATTTCCGACTGCAGCTGTGAAACTGTTTTTATTTTCCTGTTACTGCTTTTTCTTTATACTTCGCAGCACCGCCATACTCAGCACTGCAAAAAATACTGCAAACAGTACCATGATACCCCAGTCCTGTAAAAGATGTTCCCTGGTAAATTCGAAATATCCTTCCGCTTCATATGCCAGTTCTGTCATTTCTCCATTTATTTCCACCATGCGCTTTAACCCATTCAGATTAGAAGTAGTACCATATCCCTCCATGGACCAGCGGCAGGTAACAAACCAGGAAATATATTTTGTGGCTCCGGCAAGTTCAAACAACAGACCGGAAAACAAAATCTGAGGAAGAAGAAGGATCGGAGCAACAGTCATTGCACGGTCTGGATTTTTAAATAAAGAGGATACAAAAATCCCCATTCCCATTGCAGAAAGAGACGTAACAAACGTTGTGATCCATAATTCCATCCATGGTTCCAAAAAAAGTTTTTCTTCCGGCCATCCCACCAGTCCTCCAAATACTCCCAGAAGCATCACTGACTGCACTGCACATAATAGGCCTAAAACCAAAAATTTAGACAGAGTGTATGAGGACAGATGAAGACCTGTCATATATTCTCTCTTTAGAATATGCCTTTCCTTACATACCTCCTGTATCGCATTGAGGATACCGATCCAGAATGCAGCACATGACAAAGCAAAAAGAAGAGATTTTGTGGCATTATAACTCTCAAACTGATCTCCGTCTGCTACCAGTGAAATCAGAAATGCCAGTAACGGGGCCTGGATAAGCACAAGTCCCAGACGTTTCCTGTCATTCAAAAGAATGTTCATATACCTTTTACACAGAATAGCCGTCTGCCGTATTCTTCCATGTCTGCTCTTCTCTTTTTTTCTTCCTGATCTTCCGGGCGCTTCCCGGACCTCTGATACAGTATTGATGTCCTGATATCTCTTTTTCCATTTTTCCGGCTCATTACTGATCAGATCATAGGTATCCACCAGGGAGTCCACACCAAAAAAGGCTTCTGCCTGCTTTTCATTTCCACAATAGCAAAGATTTCCGCCTTTTCCCATAAACACGATCTTATCGCACATCTGAAGATTGAGAGTACTGTGTGTAACAAGAACGATCGTTTTGCCGCTGCTCGCCATTTGTCTAAGTGTGTTCATCAAACTTCTTTCCGTACCTGGATCCAGACCGGAGGCAGGTTCATCCAGAAACAAAAGCTCCGGATCCGAAAGCAGTTCGATGGCAATGCTGACACGTTTTCTCTGTCCGCCGCTTAGTCTTCCGATCATGGTTTTCTCATGCCCATTCAGCCCCACTGTTTTCAGTACATCCTGTATCCTTCTGGCCTGTTCTTCGCCAGGCGTATCATCAGGCAGTCGGAGTTTTGCTGCATATTCCAGCATAGACTGAAGGGTCAGATTATCATAAACAATATCTTTCTGAGGAACATAACCTATGATATTTTTAAATGCATCGTAGGATTTGTACAGATCTCCTCCATTTACAAGAACCTGCCCGGAAGAGGGATCTGCATATCCGCTGATTGCCTCCATCAGAGTCGTTTTTCCTGCACCGGATCCGCCGATAATAGCTACAAGTTCACAGGGACGGATGGAAAGGCTTACGTCATTACAGATCGTCTTCTGTTTTCCTTTCCGTCCTACCCTTCTTACAATATGTCTGGCCTCAATTCCGATTCCCTGTACAAAAGTGTAATAATAAATTCTTCCTGCTGTAAATATCAGCTTAGAGTTCGTGATCCGGATCACATCTTTTTCATGAAGACGTACCTTTCCTGCTATCTTTCTACCATTCACATACACACCATTTGTGCTGTTTGTGTCATAAAGATAATACTGTCCGTTTTCCATTCGGATCCGTGCATGAGCCATGGAAACACTGACATGCCTGAGGCAGATATCACAGGACTTCTGACGGCCAACGGTTACATCCGTTCCTTCCTGTATAAAAGTACAATTCCACCTCACGCTTTCCTGACTTTCACTGAGCAGGAACATGACTCCCTGCCTGATACTCTCTCCCTCTGCATCAATCCTTACAATGTCACCTGGCTCCATTGTACATTGCCTTACCATCAGATCATTCCATATGATCCCGTTTTTACTGTTTGGATCGTCTGTAATAAAAAGGCTTCCGTCCTTATATTCCATAAACCCGTGACTTCTGGAGACCACTTTTGACTGCAGGATAAAGTCACAGTTCTGTGCCCGTCCAAATGTTATTTTTCTGTTTTCCCATCCATCAAGACTGATTTCCTTGGGCGGATTTTCTCCATCGAAAATAATAAGAACTTTTCCGCCTGTCTTTGATTTTTCTGAATGACGATAATAGACTGTCTCTGCTCTGTAACTGCTCATTTCTCCCCCTGTTACGGTTCCTGTGCAGCATTTACTGCATTTGGATTATACCATTTTCCAATCAGCTGCCTCTCTCCGGTAACTCTGTCCATAGACCAGAATTCCGTATTTTCCTGTCCATTCTCCGGACAAAACCTCATAAAGCAAATCTGATCCTTCAATTCATAAAATCCGCCTCCCATATACAGGTGAAAGTTTCCAATATCATATTCTTTCTGTTCCCCTGTCTCTAAGTCTCTCCTGTAAAGGATCGTGTGATCCCCAGCTTCCTGTTTAAAATAAAGCCCCTCACCGCTGACAACACTTTTTGCATACTGGTCTGTAAGCAGAGTTTCTGTTTCTCCTGTCAGCGCATCATAGGAACAGGTTGTATAAGTGCCGTTTTCATTCTGGAGCATATAGTACAGCTTATAGTCTCTGACTGCCAGACGGGTTCCTTTCAGATCCTCTATTCTCTTCAGATTCTGAAACCCCGGCTCTGAAGTGTACCATCTGCCGTCTTCTATTCCGGTAGAAAACCATACATTTTCATTTCCATTCCTGAAAATATATGGAGGCGCCTCCTCTTCTTTTCCTGTTTCCAGATCGATCTTTCTGCTGCCTTTGTTTCCCTGACTGTCTACAGACATATAATAAAGCCAGCCATCGTGAATGCATAAAAAAGTAGAAGCATATGCATGCTCTGTGAGAAATTCTCTTTTTTCTCCGTCAAGATTCATAGCTATGACAGGACAGGGAACGTTTTCCACACCATTGTTCATTCTCCAGTATATCTTATCCCCATACACAGCCATCGTATCCACATAACTGCCTGAAATACTCTTAAAACCTTCTGCATCTACATCATATACGGTATAAATTTTATTTCCATTTTCCCACATACGTCCAGAATACGGCATCTGCACTTTCAGACTGACTGTTTCTGTTTTTTCTTCCCGGATATCGTCTTCCTCTTCTTCCAAAGATTGCTCCTCTGTTTTTTCTGCCTGGGAAACTGGCTCCTCTTTTCTCAAAAAATCAGTAATCTGTCCCCGCCCCAGAAAAATCACTGTCAAAAACAGAAAGATTGTTATAAGAGCTGCTGTAATCCCCAGCATCCAAGGAACAGCGCTGTTTTTCCGGGGCTCACTGTCTTTACGTATCTGTTTTCCTTTATGGTTAAGCAATACTGTTGTTTCCTCTCCCTCAGGAGGAAGCAGCAGTGTGGCACTGTTTCCCTCTTCGAGATCTTCTTCTATATAAAGCAGCTTACGCAGATCTCTTTCAAAATCTGATGCTTTCTGATAACGATCTTCTCCACGGTAAGCACAGGCTTTTCTCAATATATTTCCCAGCGGCCTACCTCCATGGCAGGGATCCGGAAATAACTCTCCTTCCCTTCTCCTTCTGTCAGCTTCCATCACGGCGCTATATCCAATATCTGCGCCGTCAGACGGCAAAAAGGGAAGTCGGCCTTTATTGGCAAGCTGGTACAGGACCAACCCCAAAGAATAAATATCTACTGTCTTCCCATATTTTTCTCCCCTGTAAATCTCCGGAGCCATATAAGATTCCGTTCCGGCTTTGGTATATCCTGCCATTGTATTTTCCATATATCTGGCAATTCCAAAATCTCCCAGTTTGTATCCGCCCAGATCTGACCAGAAGATATTTGCCGGCTTAATATCCCGATGTATGACGTCCCGCCTCTCACAGACATCAAGGGCCTGGCAAAGATCACATCCCAGCTGAATAACATCTCTCAGAGTTAATACTTTTTCTTTTTGGATTTTTGAAAGGCTTTTCAAAAGTTCCATCCGAATATAGATGACCCATCCGCCCGATACCTTTTGGATCCTGGAATCTTCAATGGATACAATATGAGCAGCCCCTTTCAAAAATTCCATGATATCGATTTCTTTTATAATGCTGGTCTTTATTTCCTTAAGATAAGATTCCACTGAAATCCCACTGTTTTCCAGCTCTCTCTGCTTCTGTTCATCCGGCACTACACGGATGATCTTTACAGCAGCCTGTGAAATATGCCCATATTCCGTCTTTTGTACTCTGTATACACTGCCAAAAGTACCTTTGCCCAAAATACCGATAATCTTCCATTCCGGCCAGGGCAGTTCAATCCTTTCTTCCATTGTAAATTCTATTCCTTCCCTGTAAATTTCTGTATGGCAAATTCCCACCCTGTCCGAACAACCTCACAGTCTCAGGACAGCGTGGGAATATTTTTCTTTTTCATTCACACCATATATCTAATTTATACTAATATTATACATAATTGCAAAAATTTTTACAATATGTGGCATACTTTGTGGGCATACTTTTCACCTCTATATTGCCCACGAATATATTTTTTTGTTCTGATATCAGGACAAGCCTGTGAAAAAGTGATATTCTATATAAAAGGAGTAAAAGGAAGGAGAAGACATACATGTCAATATTCTCAGATGTTATAAATGAATATATAGAAGAAAAAGAAATTAAGATTTTTGCCCTGGCAAAATACTGCAGTACAGACCGTTCCACCATGTACAAAATCCTCAATGGCAAACGAAAACCACCATCCCGTGAAATGTTTCAGAAGATTGTGCAGTTTCTGCATCTTACTCCTCTGGAAAATCAGCGTCTGGAAGAAGCATGGAAGATCAGCCGAATTGGTCCTGATGTTTATTACAAGAGGAAAAGCGTTGAAAATTTTATCACCCATTTTCCCAGTCAGTCTCAGGTCTCTCTGCCTGGTCTGCCTTTTATCCCTGTAAATACTGATAAACAGATCAGCCAGTCTGATATTTCTCCACTGAACTCACAGCAGCAGATAAATTTTTGTATGCATCGTATGCTGCTGTCGGAAGCCGGAAAAGAAACTGGCCGGATCGGACTTTTTCTGCAGCCTGACCATACTTTTTTATTCAGTCTGCTTTCCAGCCTGCAGCCTGTAGGGGATCTGAATATACAGCATATTATCTGTTTTACCAGCAAGGACAGCTTTACAAAAGAACACGAACTTTATAATCTGTTATGTTTTCGTGAAATCCTTCCACTGTACCTTGCCGGATTAAATTATATGCCACGCTTTTTTTATGATAATATCCAGTCCCATTACTTTAATTTTAATATGTACCCCTGCCTTGTCCTTACATCGACTTCAGCACTTATGTGTTCTTCGGATTATCAGACAGGCATCCTATACCGAAAACAGAACGTGGTAGATTTCTTGTGGAAACAGTATCTTACCTATTACGAAAGATCTGCTTCACTATTCAAGGCAGCTTCACTTTCACCAGAAAATTCCTGTGATTTCTTTGATATGCTGCTTGATACAGAAGATACTGATAATACTATAATCATCCAGCCGGAAGCATGCCTTACTCCGTTTTTTACAGAATCCCTGCTGAAGTCCATTGTAAATCCGAATCTTCCAAACCAGGAGTTTCTCCTGAAACAAACCTGCAGGAATTCTTTCAATAATCTGAAAAAAATACAAAACAGGCAGTTTACGCTTTATTTTACTCTTGATGGTGTCCTCCGTTTTGCACGCACTGGCCTTATCGATGAAATACCGGAAGCTTTTTATACACCTCTGTCCATCGAGCAGCGGCTTATGATCCTGCAGAAAGTCCTGGCCTGCTGTCAGTCCGGAGCATATAGGCTTCTTCAGAAACCATTCAGGCATCTGCCTGCCAATCTGCGCCTTTGTATACGAAATGAGCAATGCTCTATTATCTTTAAAAACAATAATCATCAGACGATCCTTTTTCTTATTCAGGAACCCAGCTTTCTGGATATCTTCCGCGATTACCTGGAAAATATGAATCCGGAAAGTTTTTACTCTCCGAAAGAGGCCGTCAGTCTGATCCAGAAAGTCATTACCTGCATAAAAAAAGGAGAACTTTAAATGTTCTCCTTTTTTATACCATTTATTTACAGTAAATATATGGGAAGATCTTCCGTCACATGTACCGGTGTGTTTGTATTTTCTGGCTGCTTTGCTTTATCAGAAATAAATGCTGCCTGAATCTCTTCCGAATTAGATGGCGTGAGCACGGAAGTTTTCACACTTGCAGCTGATTTTGCTGTAGTTTTTCTGGCGGTAGTCTTCTTTGCTGCTGTGGTCTTTGTTGCTGAAGATCTTGATGTTGTTTTCTTCGCAGCTGTCTTTGCGGGAGCCTTGACATTATCAGCTTTCACTGCCTCCGGAGCCTTCACCTCTGTTGTTGTTTCTTTTACCTCTGCTGCCTTTTTTGTTCCTGCATTTGCTGCACGTTTGATGCTTGCTTTACCTACTGACACGTTTCATTACCTCCTCTGCCAATTCTGCATATTCTTTTGCACTTCTGCTGGATTTTTTATATTCTACTACAGGAGCACTGTTATCCTGTGCCCATTCCACAGAACTGTCTACACGGACAAAAGAATCAAACACGTATATCTCCTCCAGTTCATGCAAAGTTTCCATAGTTTGTTTAAAATAATTCTTGCGTGTATCTACCTTGGTCACCGCTATTCCGGCAACCTGAAGATCCGGAGCAATCTGTTTTACCTCATTAAGAAAATCAAACATATTTGCAAGCCCAAACATACCCCAGGGACTTGCTTCTACCGGTATCACTACCTGATCCGATGCACACAATATGTTCATAACCCATCCTCCAAGAGTAGGAGGCGCATCTATAAGGATATAATCATAAATACCGGAATCCTTGATCTTCTGAAGGCATTTTTTCAGAATAAATTCTCTCTGCCACTTTGTAAAAAGTTCATATTCAATAGAACTCATCAGTGTGGAAGAAGGAATCAGATCCAGATTCTCATAAGGTGTATGTACAATAAAATCAGTCAGATCCTGCTGATTTCTGATGGCATGATAAAGATTCTTTTCACCTGCTGCCTTATCCAATACCCAGTCCTCAGAAAAAAAAGAAAGGGACAGATTCAGCTGCATATCTCCATCGATCATCAAAACCTTTTTTCCTGCACGGGCCATAGCTGCACCGATATTGGAACAGGTGGTAGATTTACCACTGCCGCCTTTATTATTGGTAAAGCAGATAGATATTGTCTTATTCATAGAACTCCTCCGGAGAAATAAATACTATCTTCAGTATACTTTGTTTTCTGACAGTTTTCAAGGCAATTCGAATTCTTTCCTCATTTTCCAGAACGTACTTTTACCTTTATTACAGTCTCAGCTTATATCACATCCTCGCAGAGCTTTTTGTTTATTAGGAAAGTCAGTACAAAATGCACTGCTTTTCCAATAAACAAAAATAGGATAGGACTTTATGTCCTATCCTATTTCCTAATGTAGCGTGCGTTAGAGGATTCGAACCCCCGACCTTTTGGTCCGTAGCCAAACGCTCTATCCAGCTGAGCTAAACGCACATCTTTGTGATTTCCTTTACAACAAAGAGTATTCTACATTATAATGTACATTTTGTCAACAGCTTTTTTAAATTTTTTTTATTTTTTTCTAAGACTGATTTTCTTCCGCCTAATTCCTTCTCAAAGCTTCAATCGGACTCAGCTTTGCAGCCTTTCTTGCCGGATAGATTCCAAAGAATACACCCACTGCACAGGAAAACAACGTAGCAAACAGAATCACGCTCAGACTGATGCCGGGACTGATCGTCATCTGCATACTGATGCTGATCACACTGCAGATTCCATAAGCTCCGATAATACCGAGAATAATGCCAATAACGCCGCCGATCACCGTAAGGATCGCTGCCTCCGCCAGAAACTGCAGCATGATCGATGAAGTTTTTGCTCCAAGTGACTTACGGATACCGATTTCTCTGGTACGTTCCGTTACCGATACCAGCATGATATTCATAACACCGATTCCGCCTACCAGAAGAGAAATCCCTGCCACAAAGGAAATAAATGCAGTGACCATTCCCAGCATCTGATTCATAGATTTCATCACATCCTGGAAATTCTGAACCTGAAAATATTCATCTCCGGCACACTGGTGTCGTTTTTCCAGAACATGAATGATCTCATTTGCCGTCTTCTGGGAATCCCGGCTGGTATCTGACTGTATCGTTACAGAATAAAAGTAATCCACATCCCCTACCAGTTCATTCATGGCAGAATAGGGAATATTCACATTAACCGGCATCCCCTCATAGGTATAGCTGACAAAAGTACCATTTTCTTTCTGCGTTGTCACTCCCGCAATACGGAAGCTTTTTGTCACATCATAGCAGGTAATATCAATGCTCATCCCCACTACGTCATCCGTTCCAAAAAGTCTTTTCGCATCCGCATCAGATATCACGCATACCGGTTTGGCCTCCTCTATCTCCTGTTCTCCGAAATAGGTGCCGTACTTCATATCTGCATTGTTGATCATTTTTGCGTCCGGTCCTTCAGCAGTAACCTTCAGGTCAAAGGTTCCCTTTCCAGTTACCGTCTCACCATTGTAAGAGTCTGCGACACTGACGCCGTCCACATACTTCAAATCCCGGATTTCCTGAATATCCTCCGGCGTGATCCAGACCTCTTCTGACATCCCCTCACTGCTGACGTAAACATAAATCTGTCCTCCGCCAATGTCACTGATCTCAGAATTCATCTGATTCTTGGTTCCCTCACCAATCGAAACAATGGCAATGACTGAGGCAATTCCAATGATAATACCAAGCATGGTCAGAAAAGATCTTCCCTTATTTGCCCGGATATTCTGGACCGCCATTTTTATATATTCATAAAGTCCATTCATCAGGCACCCTCTCCTGTCGTCTCCTCACTGGAAGCGGAAGTCACAGGCTCTGCTGCCATTCCTTCCTGAAGTCCTCCCAGATCACGGATCACTGTATCGCCTTCTTTCAGACCTGAAACCACTTCCATATATTCGTCAGAAGATATTCCTGTCTCAATATTTCTGCGAGTGATCACTCCATTTTCCAGTACATAGCAAAAAGATCCTTCTTTACCGATATTTACCACTTCTGCCGGAAGTATAAGCACATCATTTGCCGAATCTGCCTGGATCGTCACTTTTGCATCCACTCCAAGAAATACATTCTCATCCGGATGATCAATGCGAACCCTTGCCGAAATCAGAGAAGCGCCTTTTTCATTCTGTGTCGCAATATGACTGACAGAGGTTACCGTTCCCTCATAAGTTTTGCCTGCAAGGGTAATCGCAGCTTTTTGGTCTTCTGCCACTTTATCATAATCGTATTTGGAAATATTCACATCTACGTCTACCCGGTCTGTATTCTGCAGGGTAAAAAGCTCCATTCCCTGTGTTACGGTAGCTCCCTCCACCACAGCTTTTTTGGTGATCACACCATTGAAATCCGCCTTGATTCCTTTTTTTGCAGATTCTACCAGCTCCTGGGCAGTCATCTGATCCAGCTCTGAAAGATTGGTTGTGATCTCCATCTGCTCTTTCTCTTCCTTTGTTACAGCATTCGGATCTGCCTCTGCTATAGCTTCCTGGGAAGCCAGTTCCGACTGAAGCTCTGCCAGATCACTGCTTGCCTGTTCCAGAGCTGCCTCAATCCCTGATGTATCCGGAGCCGCTGAGGAAGTACTGTCTGACGCCGGTGAATCCCCGAAATCCTCCTCAGTTCCGTCTGTGACCAGATCAGAAGCGCCTGTAAAATCAGAAAGAAGAGGCGCCGCCGGTGTCTGAGTCTTATAATCCTCATAAGCAGCCTGCGCATTCTGCCACAGAACCTGCGCTTCGCTTCTGTCTGCTTCCGCCTGAGAAAGATATTCTGTATTTTCCGTACTTTGATCTGCGGACCACTCTGTAAAAGCCATCTGATATGTATTTTCTGCCATATTATAATCGATGAGCGCCTGGTCTGCCGCTGCACTCAGTTCATTCAGCTTGCTCTGATAGGCCGGAAGGGTATCATTCTCATAAATCCTTACCGCCTCTTCATACTGCCTCTGTATAGCCGCCTGCTGCTCTTCCTGCGCTCTTCTGGCTTCCTCAGCCTTTCTCTGCGCTTCTGCCGCAGCCTGTCTGGAAGCATCTGCCGCGGCCTGGGAAAGCTGCGCCTTCAGGCTTGCCACATAATTTTTCTGGTTCTCCACCTGCTGCTTCAGAGAGGCTGCATTTCCCTGTGCCTCTTTTTGCTTCCGGACAGCCTTATCCGATTTATTCAATGTGTTTTCCATATTCAGTTTACCGGATTTCACATTCAGCTCTGCTTTTTTCTGTTCCCGTTCCAGATCCTTCAGATTAAATTCCACCAGCTTTGTTCCAGCCCTGACTGTCTGGCCTTCGTCAAAGGATACCAGCTCTACCCGGGCATTGGCCGGAGAAAAATATGTTTTTTCTTCTTCACTGACAACTGTGCCGTTTGCTTCCACCGTCTGCTGCACATCCCCGTTCACTGCCTGCACCACTTCTACCTGCGGAATCACATCCGCCTGCTTTCCGGCATTTCCAAACACTGCGATCCCGCCGCCGATCACAACTGCAGCTGCTCCGATCCCGATGATCAGCTTCTTTTTTGGCTTTTTCATAATACTTCCTCCTGCTCAAAACTCTCGTTGATGGTATCTGATTCGATCTTTCCATCCATGATCCTGACAACCCTTCTGGCCTGTGCCGCAATTCCGTTGTCATGGGTGATCAGGATCACTGTTTTTCCTGACCGGTGCATGTTTTTCAGTATTTCCAGAATCTCTCTGCTGGATGCAGAATCCAGATTTCCCGTAGGCTCGTCAGCCAGGATCACCGGCGGCTCCGCCGCAATGGCTCTTGCAATGGCCACCCTCTGCTGCTGACCGCCGGACATCTCATTTGGCCTATGATGCATACGCTTTTCCAGACCTACCAGCTTCAGGGATTCTACCGCCAGTCTGTGCCTTGTTTTCCGGTCAATGCCCCGATAGATCAGAGGAAGCTCCACATTTTCAACTGCATTCAGATTTGCGATCAGGTTAAATCCCTGAAAAATAAATCCGATCTCACGGTTTCGCACCACAGACAGCTGGTTGTCCTTCATGGTTGATACATCTGTCCCGTTAAGAAAATATCTTCCCGATGTAGGCACATCCAGGCAGCCCAGCATATTCATAAACGTGGATTTTCCGGATCCGGACTGTCCGATAATAGCTGCAAATTCTCCTTTTTTTATTTCAAGGTTTACATGGTCCAGAGCACGGACCTCATTTTCTCCCGGGTTATAGATCTTACACAGATCCTCCACCCTGATCAGTGTATCATTCATGCGTTCTCCTTCTGCTGTCTGTTTCATTTTATCCTATACCATATCTATCAAATACATGTCACTTAATAAAACGACGGAAAGTACAAAATTTCTTCAAATTTTATGCATCAAGTAAAAATGCCTTATATGCTTTTTTCGCTTCATAAACATCTGCCTTGCTTGTTACTTCCCACGGAGCATGCATACTGAGGACAGATACACCGCTGTCGATCACATTCATACCATAAAGAGCACAGATATAAGCGATGGTTCCGCCGCCGCCTACGTCTACTTTACCAAGCTCAGCTGTCTGGAACGCGATCTCATGGTCGTCAAAAATCCTGCGTACTTTTGCCACATATTCTGCATTGGCATCATTGGAGCCGGACTTTCCTCTTGATCCTGTAAATTTGTTCAGAACAATACCTCTTCCGAGATATGCCGCATTCTTTTTCTCAAAGGCTTCCGCATAAGCCGGATCATAGCCTGCACTTACGTCAGAAGAAAGCATAAAGGAATTTTTGAGTGTTCTGCGCAGGGTCATTTCTGAATAGCAGCCCATTCCCTCCAGAAGCTCTGCCACACTGTTTTCAAAGAATCTTGACTGCATTCCGGTAGCTCCTACGCTTCCGATCTCTTCTTTATCGGTAAGCAGACAGCAGGAGGTACGTTTCGGATTCTCCATTTCCAGCATAGCCAGGAAAGAGGTATATGCGCATACACGGTCATCCTGTCCGTAGCCTGCTATCATACTTCTGTCAAGACCACAGTCTCTTGCCTTTCCTGCCGGTACGATCTCAAGCTCTGCGGAGAGGAAATCTTCTTCCTCTACATCATATTTTTCTTTCAGAAGCTTCAGGATATTTTCTTTTACTGCTTCTTTTTTCTTGTCATCCGGAAGATCGCTTAACGGTCTGCTTCCGATCAGGATATCCAGATTCTCTCCCTCAATAACCTCAGCGGCTTTTTTCTGAAGCTGTTTGCCTGCAAGATGGATCAGAAGGTCTGTGATGTATACAACCGGATCTTCGTCGTCCTCTCCCACATTTACCTCCACAACGGTACCGTCTTTTTTCACGATCACACCATGGATGGCAAGAGGAAGCGCTACCCACTGGTATTTCTTCACTCCACCGTAATAGTGGGTATCCAGATATGCCAGGTCAGTGTCCTCATAAAGAGGATTCTGTTTGATGTCGATACGCGGGGAATCGATGTGTGCGCCCAGGATGTTCAGACCTTTTTCCAGAGGATCCTGTCCTACATGGAAAAATGCAAGGATCTTCTTCATCCCTTCTGCATAAATCTTATCTCCTGCCTTGATCTGTTCTCCGGAAGCAAGCTTTTCTTCCAGAGATACATAGCCTGCCGCCTCTGCCTGTCTGATCAGTTCAGAGACACATTCTCTTTCTGTTTTTCCTGCATCCAAAAAGCTGCGGTAGCTTTTTGCCACCTGCTCAAGCTCCTTTACTTCTTTTTCATTATAGCTAAGCCAAGCGTTTCTACGTTCCATATTATTTTCTGCCTTTCTTCGATATTTTTTGAATTCCCATACATTATAATCCGATTGTGTCGAAAATACTACATTTCAGAAGAATTCTTAATATAATTTTAAGATTCCCAAACAGGCAGGCTGTTTTCGTCTTCCATATCCTTGCTATTTTTCCCGGAAATGACTAAAATAAAGGGCAATGACTTGTTTTTTAAGGAGGAATGATTTCCATGCAGCAATCTGCGGATCTTCAGGAACTGCTGCACTCCATCCACAGAAAAAGCTACCCGGCGTATAAATCTCTGAGGGGTGCCTATCGGTTCCACAATTATGTTTTATCCATTGACCATGTTCAGGGGGATCCTTTTGCTTCCCCTTCCCATATCAGTATCCGGATCCCCCGCAAGACAGCCGGATTCCCGGAAGCTTACTGTAAAGATTCTCTGACCAGAACAACTCTCAGCGACTTTCTCACCCGACAGTTTGAACAGCAGGTCAGCCATTTTACCTTCCGTGCAAAAGGCTCCGGAAAAAGCGGTCTGATCTCCGTCAGCCACTGCGGCCAGGAGGTTCTGGAACGCTCTGCCTGTGAGATCACCGACAAAGATATCATTGCCCGTTTCTTTATCGGCTTTCCCGCTAACGGTCGGACCATCAATGCTCCCGAACTGGAAAAAATCCTGTTTGACTTTCTTCCAATCTGTGTACAGAAGGCATTTCTTTATAAAAATCTGAATGCCAAAAAACTGGAGGAAGCCATTTTTCTCGCAGAGGATCAGGCATATATCCGGAAGCAGCTGAAAAAAGAAAGTCTGGCTGCATTTGTGGCAGACGGCTCCGTTCTTCCCAGAGAGAGCGGAATCTCCTCCCGTCCCATGAAAGATTCCATCCCCTTCCGGTCTCCGGAGACTCTTCGGATCACCATGGAGCTTCCGCATAAGGGAACGATAACCGGAATGGGCATCCCGGAGGGGATTACCCTGATCGTAGGTGGCGGATATCACGGGAAATCCACCCTCCTCAATGCGTTGGAGCTTGGCGTTTATAACCATATTCCGGGGGACGGAAGAGATTATGTGATCACAAATGAAACCGCTCTGAAGCTGCGTTCCGAAGACGGCCGTTTTATCAAAGACGTGGATATTTCGCTTTTTATCAACGATCTTCCAAATAAAAAAGACACCTCCTGTTTTTCTACAGAAGATGCCAGCGGAAGTACCTCACAGGCTGCCGGGATCATTGAGGGAATGGAAGCGGGAAGTCAGGTGTTCCTTCTGGATGAAGACACCTCTGCCACCAACTTTATGGTGCGGGATCCTTTTATGCAGCAGGTAGTCTCACGGGAAAAGGAACCCATTACCCCGTTTCTGGAGCGCGCCCGGGAGCTATACCAGAAAGCAGGGATCTCTACCATCCTGGTTGCCGGAAGTTCCGGTGCATTTTTCCATATTGCAGACACCGTGATCCAGATGGACAGCTATCATCCACTGGACATTACCCAAACAGCAAAAACCCTCTGCAGCCAGTATCCGCTTCCTCAAAATCCCGCGCCGGAATTTCATTTTCCGCAAAGCTTCCGGATCATGACAAAAGCGGCTTCCACCACTCCCGGATCCGGCCGCAGAGATTCCGACCGGCCGGGCAGACTCAAAACAAAGGTACACGGAAAAGACGGTTTTTCCATAGGACGACAGGAAGTGGATCTGCGCTATATTGAACAGATTGTGGACACAGAACAGACCGCTTCTTTAAGTATGCTGCTGAAATATGCCGCAGAACATCTCATTGACGGGAAACGGACACTTCCGGAAATTGCAGAATATCTGATCCGGGAATTGGATCAGAAGGGACCGGTATTTTTCAGCGGCGGTTCTTATATCCCCTGTGGGTATGCCATGCCAAGAGCCCAAGAAATCTATTCCTGCTTGAACCGTTATCGAAGACCATAAAATAAAAACTGCCCCGGAAACGCAAAAGTTCTTCCGGAGCATATAAACTGCTAAAGGCAAACAAGAAAACTGCCGCTTCCCCGACGATCTTGCCGGGTGGGCGGCTGTCATTGTTTTCTTTTATTTTTCAGGGAAAGGAAAGAGTTCGGCAGCTCTTCCGGCATTGAAGTGCTGCCAGTTCTTAAAGGGGATTACCTTTAAGACACTTATAGAATACAATATAATTGTGATAAGAGTTTGTATAATTTCTAATATAATTATAAAATCTATAAACAAACCATAATTTTCCTGTAAATATACCTGCAATATCCGCTCTGTACCCGGCAATTTACATATTGACATCATAGGTTGATAATGATACCATAGCCACATCAAATGAAAAACTTTTAACCTGATTTCTATCCATATAAATAAGGAGAATATTCCATGCAGAAGAAAGCAATCATTGCCATGAGCGGCGGTGTTGACTCCAGTGTGGCAGCCTACCTGATGATCCAGGCAGGATATGACTGTGCCGGAGCTACCATGAAGCTTTATGATAAACCTCAGTGCAGCCAGCCGGGGGACCGTTCCTGCTGTACCCCCTCTGATACAGAGGATGCGCGAAATGTAGCAGCAAGACTGGGAATCCTCTATTATGTATTTCCCATGCACGACGAATTTCGTCACTGTGTCATTGATAAATTTGCAGCCACCTATTTAAATGGAGGTACTCCCAATCCCTGCATTGACTGCAATCGCTTCCTGAAATTTGATACCCTGATCAAAAAAGCACAGGAACTGGGCGCAGACTATATTGTCAGCGGCCACTATGCGCAGATTCAGCAGGATCCGGACACCGGACGTTATCTTCTGAAAAAAGGGCTGGATCACACCAAGGATCAGAGCTATGTCCTTTACTCCATGACCCAGGAGCAGCTTGCCCATACACTTTTCCCTCTGGGAACCTATACCAAGGCAGAGATCCGTCAGATTGCCCAGGAGCAGGGCTTCATCAACGCGGACAAGCCGGACAGCCAGGATATCTGTTTTGTCCCAGACGGCGATTATGCTTCCTTTATCGAGGAATATACCGGACAGACCTCTGTTCCCGGAGATTTTGTCGACAAGGAGGGCAAAGTCCTTGGAACACATAAAGGGCACATCCATTACACAATTGGACAAAGAAGAGGTCTTGGTATTTCTGCACCGGAATCTCTTTATGTCTGTGCCAAATCCCTGAAAAACAATCAGGTGATCCTTGGAGGAAAGGATGACCTGATGTCCTCCTCCTGTCTGGTTGGAGACATTAACCTGATCCCCTGGGACCGTCTGGACGGGCCTGTCCAGTGCAAGGTAAAAACCCGTTACCGTCAGCCGGAACAGCCGGCCACCATCGAACAGATCGGCGAAGACCGGATCCGCGTTACCTTCCAGGAACCTCAGAGAGCCGTTACTCCCGGTCAGGCTGCAGTCTTTTATGACGGGGATACGGTACTTGGCGGAGGAACCATACTGGCGGAGGATGCCTGACAAAAAACTCTCAGAGTTCGGAAATTATTTCCAAAATCTGAGAGTTTTATATTTCTTTTTATTTATGCTTCGCTTGCCTGTATTTTGTTCATCTGCGCCAGAACCTTGCGGAACTGGAAAAAGAATAAAATTCCGGTGAAAGTAATTGCCAGTATGTCTGCAACAGGCTCCGCCATATAAACCGCCCCTGCTTTATCTGCGGTAAAAATCGCAGGCATGATATAGATCAGCGGAATCAGCAGCACAAATTTTCGCATAACAGCCACAAGTATAGAGGCTTTTGCATTTCCAAGCGCTCCAAATGTAATCTGACATGCTATCTGGATGCCGAACAGCCCTACCACTGCCATATAAATTTTAAGCGCCTTCCGGGTAAACACTGCAAGCGCCGTATCTGAAGTAAACATTCCTACAAAAATCTGCGGAAACAGCATAACAACAGCGCCGAACAGAATGGAATAAAACAGGCTGCACTTCAAAAGCAGCCAGAACGCATCTTTCACACGGTCTCTGTTTCCGGCTCCATAGTTATAACTGATGATAGGCTGTGCCCCCTGGCCGAGTCCCTGAAGAGGAAGCATGGCAAACTGCATGACACTGGTGAGAATGGTCATAGCTCCCACAGCGATATCCCCTCCATACTTCAGAAGTGAGGAATTGAAGCACACAGAGATCACGCTTTCACTGGACTGCATAATAAACACAGAAGACCCCAGTGCCAGACAGGGAAGGATGATCTCTTTTTTGACTGTCATATATCTTTTTTTCAGCTTCAGGATCGTCTTTTTTCCAAACAGGAAACAAAGCACCCAGATACAGGAAAGCGCCTGGGAAAGAATCGTTGCAAGTGCAGCCCCTCTCACGCCCATATGGAAACCAAAAATAAATACCGGATCCAGAATAATATTTGTCACTGCTCCAAGGAGTACAGAAAGCATTCCCGTTTTTGCAAATCCCTGAGCGGTGATAAACAGGTTCATTCCCAATGTGATCTGTACAAAAATGGTTCCAAACGCATAAATGTTCATGTATGCCACTGCATAGTCAATGGTATTTTCGCTTGCGCCAAAAGCCAGGAGAAAATCCCGGTTCCAGATCAGAAGAATGATCGTAAGGACAGCGGAGATGATGATCTGTGTGGTAAAGCAGTTCCCCAGGATTTTTTCAGCAGTATCATTATCCTTTTTCCCCATATAAATGGTGGCTCTGGGCGCACCTCCATTGCCTACCAGCGCCGCAAAGGCAGATATAATCATGATGATCGGCATACACACTCCCACGCCGGTCAGAGCCAGAGCTCCGTCCCCGGGAATGTGCCCTATATAAATACGGTCTACAATATTATAAAGCATATTGATCAGCTGAGCCGCTACTGTGGGAAGCGCCAGCTTCATCAAGAGCTTTCCGATGGGCTCTGTTCCCAGAAAACTTTTGTTGTTCATTTGAAACATCCTTTCTACTACAATATATTTATGGTTAATATCCCTTACAGCCAGTAAGGAATTATCCAT
>OAVH01000177.1_pt1 | contig 51323 bp, 47 predicted proteins | sample 1495281 | NCBI WGS metagenome assembly OAVH01 (sample SAMEA2580082, study PRJEB22360) | human gut metagenome | biome: human gut; feature: human-associated habitat; material: faeces | place: Denmark | collected 2008/2010
GACGATTTTTTAAGCTTAATCATTTATCTTCAGAACTGCTTATCGTGAATATTGTTGCCCTGACAGCGACAGCCAGTTTATTTGTTTTTCTGTATATAAATCGCTATTCACCTTTAGAATTTCTCAAAGATATGTCAATTTTTCGTGAAAATATGATTGAAGATATGGATTCTTATGCTGAGCAGATACAAGAGCAAATACGCAATTTGGATATAAAAAAGGATGGTAAGAAAATAGAGAAAATCTTTGAAGCAGCTATGCCAAATCATTCAATTTTATCATTATCTGATTCTGCTAATAATGCTCACGTATATGTTTCATATAATGGTGTATATGATGACTTTATGTACGGTATTTATAATTCCCTTATCGTGAGACGTCCATTTGATTTTTATTATGTAATGGAATGCAATAGCAAGTATGCAATGTTTTCCATCAGCTACTTTCCTTTTATATATTACATGCAGCTTTATATAATCGCTATCCTTTTATTTTCCTTCTCCTATTACCTAATACTGGTTCAATTATTTATCAAGCGGAAAATTGAGGCAATACTTTTGATTCAGGAGGATGCGTCAATACTTTCACAGGGTGATTGGAATCATACCTTCCGTTATAAGGGAATTGATGAAATCGGTGAATTGAGTGACGAGCTTCGCTGCATGCAGAGCACGTATTATGAAAATATGCAAAATGAGAAAAAAGCACGGCAGGCAAATCAGGAGCTGGTTACATCCCTTTCTCATGATTTACGTACCCCTTTAACTTCTCTGTTAGGTTATCTTGAGCTCATTCGCTATCGTGAAGGCACAGCTGAGCAGAAACGGGAATATCTGGATCGGTCCTTACAGAAGGTGGAACAAATTCGCAGCCTGTCTGATAAGCTGTTTGAATACTTTCTTGTATACGAAAAGGAGGATTCACTAGAACTGGAAGAGCAGCCGATTGAACGCTGGTTAGATTATGTACGTGAAAATGTTGAATTTATGCAGCAGGATGGTTTGTCTATCCATTTGCAGCTTGAAGCTTTAGCAAACAGCAAGGCTGCATATAATATGGAAATGCTTCAAAGAGCAATGGATAATTTATTCTCTAATCTCCATAAATATGCAGATCGCAGCAGTACGATTGAAATACAGGGATATCACGACAATGCTACATACCATCTTTGCATAAAAAATCGTATACGTAAAAATGAGGAAAAGGTTGAAAGCAATCGAATTGGCTTGAAAAGCACGGAGAAAATCATGCAGCTGCATCATGGAAGCTTACGGATTGAGGAAAAGGATGCATACTTTTGTATAGAAGTGCAACTTCCGTTATCCTCGACAGAATGAAGCCGTTTTTTCTGGGAAGAATGAAAATACAATACCGTTCTTAATGAATGTTTAAGAAACCTTAAGATAATGCGGATGGTAAACGAAAAACAGGAATGGTAAAATAAGTAAGAACAAGGAGTGTGAATACATGTTTCATAACTGGAATAAAACGGAATGGATACATAGACTAATTCTGCTGATCTTGCCTTTGCTCTTTGTAGCTTTGATGCTGAGTCAAAATGATATTTATGGCTCTTTAACAGACTGGCTATCACAGCATATCACATTTCCTGATTACTTTCGAATGATATTTCAAGAGACAGGCCAGCTTTTCCCTGATTTTTCATTAAATCTTGGAGGCGGTCAGAACTTTGCTCAATATACATATTACGGATTGTTAAGACCAGATGTTCTGATTTCATTTTTCCTTCCAGGGATTGCGATGAGAGATATAATTGTTACAGCAAGTATATGTTATATGCTTCTATCCATTCAATTATTTTATCAATGGATGAAAACAAAAGTAAAGACACCTTGGATACTTTTATTTGTGAGCTGCTTATTTGCTCTTTCAGGGCCTTTGCTGTTTCATAGTCATAGACATATCATGTTTATCAGTTATTTTCCTGGATTGCTTCTGTGTCTGATTGGTACTGATCATTATCTGGAAAGGAAAAAAACTTTCCTGCTTGTGACTGGCGTCTTTTTCATGATTATTACCTCTTACTTTTTTAGTGTGGCTGGCTTAGTGGTAACAGGAATTTATAGCATTTATGCATGGATGAAGCGATATCCGCAGGGAACCTGGAAGGCATTCTTCATTTATATCCTGAAATATATAGGATGGCTTCTAGCCGGTGTACTCGTCTCCTGCTTTTATCTGATACCGACAGCCTACGCAATGCTTTTACAAACGCGTCCTGCATTGGAGCATCCTTCCCTGGCTGCATTATTTATCCCGAAAACCGGTTTTTCAGCGATGTTATATGATGATTATAATATTGGCTTAACCGCTATCAGCATAGCGGCAGTTGTATATGGCTTTGTGAAAAAAAATAAAGCAGGACGTTTATTATCCTTGTTTTTGCTGCTTATTATCTGCATTCCTCTATGCCAGTATGTACTAAGCGGAATGCAATACGTGAGAGCAAAATCTTTAATACCGTTTCTGCCATTGGCAGTTATGTTAATTGGTATCATGTTGGAGGATTGGCAGCATAGTGAGAAAAAATTTCCATGGTGGATTCTTATAATTTGTCTCCTTCAGGCATTTGGCTTGAAATCAAACAGATTGAAGGAATTGTTTGCTGCGGATATCCTGCTAATGCTGCTGCTGTTTCTGATATTAAGAAAAACGCAGTGGAAAAAATATTTCATTGTGTATCTCATTGTACCGGCTTTTGTTTGTATGCAATTAAATGTAAAGGAAGACTTTGTAACCAATACGGCTATGAAAAAGGTTACCAGTGCAACCAAAACAAAGCTGATCAGTAAGACGCTGGACACCTACCCAGGACTTTACAGACTGGATGATGCTTCAACATCGTACAGTGTTAACCGTGTAGAGGATATACGGCAGTTTAAAACAACACAATATTCCTCAAACAGCAACATCGATTATAACGAATTTTATTATACGATTATGAAGCAGCCAATGCTGAATCGAAATCATGTAATCATGTCAAGTGTTGAAAATCCTTATTTTTCTGGATTTATGGGTGTGCGCTTTTTGTATGATCAGGGAAAAGGGAAGCCTAATCGCTATGGATACCATACAGTATTAAAGAAGAAGACGAAATTCATAGAGGAAAACGAAAATGTCATGCCGTTAGCATATGTATCTTATGATAAGATAAGTCGTCGTCAATTTGATTCTTATTCATATCCATATTCTATAGAAGCATTATACATGAATACCGTAGTTGAGGATGATTTACCAGATGTATCCTTTTACCAATCGGTTCACAAAGTTAAGCCGTCATTTACACTTTCCGATATTTCAGATAACGTGAAAATAGAAAAAGTAAAAAAGGGAATGCGTATAAAGAGTGAGGGAAAAGGTCGTATGAAGCTTTCCCTTAAGGAGCCACTGTTAGCTAATCAACTGCTGATTATACGTTGCAATATAGCAGATATCGAGCAAGGGAATAGTAGGGATACCACTGTAGCAATCAATCGTATCCATAACAAAAAAACAGCAACCTCTGCAGTGTATGCAAGCAGCAAAGCTGATTTTGAATATGTGATTGGAGATACAAATGGATTGCATGATTTGACCTTCGAATTTACAAAAGGCTCCTATACCCTGGAGAATTTTGAATTTTATATCAGTGATGCATCCTTAATGAAAGCACGAAAAGCTGCTGTTACTGAAATGAAAGTTAAGAATACGGATGGTTCTTTGCTATCAGGGAATGTGAATGCCAGAGATGATGGGGTATTTGTGACCTCAATCCCTTATCAAAAGGGATTACAAATATATATTGATGGCCAAAAAGCTGCTGCTAAAAAGGTTAATACTGCCTTTCTAGGTGCCGATATCAAACAGGGAAACCACTTGATTGAAATACGGTATACAATGCCGGGGAAAGCTTTAGGAATATTTGTCAGTGGAGGAGCATTGGCGGTGCTTGTTATCATATGGGGCTGGAACAGAAAGAAAAGCTGGAAATTAGGAAAAAAATAGCGTATTCTTATAAATAGCAGTAACTTTGAATAATCAAAAGAGAGGTATTATATGGACGAGAAGAAAAAGAATTTGATTGAGCTTATCAATTATATAGTAGTCGGAGGCTTGACAACACTGGTAAATTTTATTGTATATTTCTTCTGTACACATGTACAACTGCATTATCTGATTGCCAATGTAATCGCCTGGGTATTTGCAGTATTATTTGCATATGTAGCAAATAGAAAATACGTATTTAAAAGTGAAGGCAATGATCAGAAAGCGGAGTTCATGCAGTTTGTATCACTTCGTGCAGTGACATTGGTGGTAGAGAGCCTGCTGCTGTTTCTATGTATTCAGCTCATGTCCATGAATGAGAACATCGCGAAGATTATTGTAAGTATTGTGACAGTTGTAGGAAATTATGTATTTTGCAAATTTATGATTTTTAAGCCAAAAGCACAGGAATAACGAAACGAGGGATATAGTATGAAGCTATCGCTGGTAGTGCCTTGTTATAACGAGGCAGATAATGTAAAGCTATTTTATGAAAAGGTTGAGGATACATTTTCTGAGCAAAGCTTTGCTTATGAATATATCTTCATCAATGATGGAAGCCGTGATCAGACCTATGCGAATCTGAAAAAGCTCGCTGAGGATCATCCAACTGCCAATATAAATGTCATTAACTTTTCAAGAAATTTTGGGAAAGAAAGTGCTATGTATGCAGGGATGAAGGAATCTGTTGGTGATTATACAGTCATTATAGATGCAGACCTTCAGCAGGATCCTGCCTATGTTCTTCGTATGATGCAGATTTTGGATGAGGATGATAATCTGGACAGCGTGGCTGCTTTTCAGGAAAAGCGTCGCGAAGGAAAGGTTCTCAGAGCCTTTAAATCCACCTTTTACCATTTAATCAATAAAATTTCACAGGTGGAATTTGTTGACGGGGCAAGTGACTTTCGTTTGCTTAGCCGTCCCATGGTAAACGCCATTCTTGATTTGCCGGAGAATAACCGCTTCTCCAAGGGAATCTTTTCATGGGTTGGTTTTCATACATACTATATGGCTTATGATGTACAGGATCGCGTGAATGGTCAATCCAGCTGGTCTTTTTGGAAGCTGTTTAAATATGCAATCGAGGGCTTTGTATCATTTACAACTATGCCATTACGGATTGCAACGGTATTTGGAATAGTTTTTTCATTCCTTGCATTTCTATATCTTATTGTAGTATTGATTCAAAAGCTTATCATGGGAATTACAATTCCGGGATATGCAACAACGATATGCCTGATTTTATTGATAGGTGGTATTCAGCTATTCTGCCTGGGAATTATGGGAGAGTATCTGGCTAGAACCTATATGGAAACAAAACGCCGTCCTATTTTTGTACAGCGTAATAAAATTGATTATAAAGAACGTAAGAAACAGCAGAATAACTGATCTGCTGTTTTTTTGAGCGTATAATGATAGTGTTGTATGTCCTCATATATATCATGAAAAATGAAAACTATTCTTTTAGTAGAATTGAATGTGTTTGTAGGCTATTTGTTTCCTCACCATGTATGTAAAGAATAATATTCATTTACAGGGTGAATAACTAGCAGCACAGAAAAGCAAAACCATAATAAAAAATAAAGCAGGATTTTACAGCCTATAAATATTTAAGCAGTATGATTCAAAGAAAACAATTAAATATTTAATCTTTTTTTAGCTTGTATGGAAAAAGTTTTCTGACTTCTTCAGACATTGCATGATCTGATGTACTTCTGCTTCACATTTTTCTGAATCATGATTATTGCATATAAAATGGTTTTCAAAAACATGGATCATTTCATGGATAACCGTCTTCTGCAGCTGCTCACAGGAGCAGCGGTTATTCAAGATAATATAATAATAAAATCCGTCATAATAACAGAAGCCTCTGATTTTTGATCCGAGGTTTTTTTCAATTCGCAAAATAATATTATGCTCCGTACAGAAGTCTTCAAAATTAAAGCAGCTCCCCACGTATATCCCTCCTTTATATCTTAATCCAATCCACGCTCCTTACGAATGCCGTTGATAATCGTTAAAACCATTTCCAGGTCACTGGGATCAAGATCTCTTGTTTTATCAAACAGCAAAGCCAGTGTCTGGTTATCATAAATCTCTTTATACAAATCCAGCAGCTCCTGATTCTTTTCAAAGTACAGCAAATTCTGAACGTGATTACCATACAAGCTGTTTCCTGTATCACTCTCCCATTCCAACAATTCAGCTGGTGTTGTATCAAGCGCATAAGCGATCTGTTCCAGCCTGTCAACTGGAATTTTTTCTGTTTCACCCACAGCATACCGTTGCAGCGCAGATTTCGGTATCCCAGTACGTCGGGACAATTCTCCATAGGACATATTTTTTTCGCTCAGCCTGGACAGGATTTTATCAGAGCATCTGGACATTGTATCACCTCTTTCTTTTATTATAACGCATTGTCCCGATTTTGCAACAAAGCATGAAAGATTATGTCCTAAAAATGGATTGACAGAATGCCGCCACGCGAGTAATATGAAAATATATCCCAGAAATGGGACAGCAAGGAGGAAACTATGGGAAAAGCTGAAACGGAATTAAAAGAACGGTATGTACTAAACAAATTTACAGAATATCCTTATCATCAATGGATGCTGGAAGAAATTCAAAAGGAGCTTACAGAGATCAATAGGGAGCTTTCTGGAAATCAGTATACAGATGTAACGCCCTGGAAGAAAGAGCTGATCTATCGTGAAACAGAGCTGATCAAAGAATTGAACATACATATACAGCAGATGAATCAGGTCGAGCAATGGCTGAAACAGCTGGGAGAGAATCAGCAGAATATCATGAGAATCTACGCGATCGAGCATGGCTGTAAAAATGGCTGTTACTGTGCAAGAGCGACTAACAATACGGAATCCAATGTGTATAAGACGGCAAAGCGCGTGATAAGAAAAATTGCCATGAGCTTGTGATTGTCCGTTCGCGGACAGGGCGATATCGGTATGATATAGGCGTGGTAAGGAACACCGGTGATTTCATCCACAGAGGTTCTGCAGCATGCGGCAGAGCCTTCATAGAAGGGAGGGATAGCGATTGCTGCTAAGTGATATCAAACAGCATCTGCAATCGATTACGGAATGTCCAGATTGGAGCATTGGCTGTATCCACAGTGATAAGCCCAAAAGCATTGCAGTTCTTGGCAAGCAGGGAGTGCTGCAGGCTGTTCAAAGCTATGAACAAAGCTACGCCAGCAAAACGATTGAGCTTGTCATTCGATGGAATGATGAAGCAGAGGCAGAGCAGACTGCACAGCAGCTATATGATTTCTTTCTTGCACAGCCGGATACAATTGGCATCTGGAACATCGTGCAGTGTGCGCTTCCATATGACACCCCTGTCAATATGCAGCCGCTGCCTGACAATGGTATAGAATACCGTATTGAAGTAATGATTACATACAGAAAAGGAGAATAACAACTATGGCAAACGTAACAACAGGAGTATATCCGGTATATCAGATGGAGTTTAAAATCGGTACAAAGGGACTGGCATCCGCAGAGGCTGATATGGTTCCGGTAAAGGATTTGGAATCCTTCTCCATCGCAATGGAGGGAGGAACAGAGAACTGGACATCCATGGATAGCAGCGGATGGGCGCATTCCCTTATGACGGCAAAGAAAATGACGGTATCCGTTAAGGGAAAACGCTCTATCGGTGATGCAGGCAATGACTATGTGGCAGCCTCTCTTTACAAGGATGCCGCTGAATGCAAAACAAAGGCGTCCATTGCATTCCCTGACGGAGCTGCTTTGAGCTTTGACTGCGTACTGGATGTGAAAACCTTTGGCGGTGACAGCACAAATGTGACACCTCTGGAATTTGACATGATTGCAGATGGAAAACCGCTGTATACACCGGCACCGGTACAGGAGTAATCCATGGCCAGAAAATATGATCTGGTAGAACGCCTGAAAGCGAAAAATGAACGTCCGTTTCTTGTTCTGGATGAACAGCATGTGTACAGCATCAATACCAGCAAGACCAACGCACTTGCAATTATGGCATTGATGGATCAAAGAAAATCAGAGGAAGCGGCAGATCTTTCTATGATTGACGATGTCATCCGTATGAGTCTGGGGGAGGATGCATTGCAATATCTGAACGCACAGGAAATCAGCATTGCGGCTCTTCAGGAAATCATGAAGACAATTATGGCTGCCATGGCAGATATGTCGCTTGAGGAAAGTGAACAACAGGCTATAAAAAAGTAAATGACAGAGTCTGGTATGACCTGTTTGAGGATTGGGAGCTGATTGAAGCCTCTTTCGCAATGCAATATCCGGGAAAGGACCTGTATGATGATACGATGGACTGGAAAGAATTCATCACACTGCTTGCAGGACTGCGGAAAGAAACACCATTAGGGCAGATGATTGCCATACGCAGTGAAGAGGATCCGCAGATTTTGAAGCAGTTCAGTGTTGAACAGAAACAGTTACGCACACAATGGCGGACATATTGCATGGAACAGTATCCAAAGAACGGTTGCGAGGGAGACCGATTAGAAAAGCTTTCAGAATTACAGGCCGTACTGGAAGCTGCATTTCATTAACAGCACTCCTTCTACGAGTGCTGTTTTTAGAAAGGAGGTTAATAATGGGAAAAAAAGAAAAAAATGCTGCAGAGGTACAGGTAGATATTGATATCAGTTCCGTGATGAAAACATTGGAGGAAGGGCTGGCCAAGCTGACCTCTTCCATACAGATCAAGACAGCAGACATGCTGAATACAGTATTCACAAATATGAAAAGCTCTATTTCAAAGAACATAACCAGTGTGCAGCAAAGCATATCCGGGTCTTTAAAGGATATGAGTGGCGGTATACAAAATTCGTTTGGGAAGGTCGGCGATACACTGCAGACGGTACAGTCAAAGGTAACCACCCAGATATCAGAAAGCATTTCCTCTTTAAAGGAAACAGCAGAGGGTGTCGTAAACAAAACCAGAGAGGCTATACAGTCTATTGGAAACAGCAGGAAGGGATTGGCTTCAGGCGAATCAACGAATTCAGGCATGGAAGATGCTGGCGGTGAAGGAGGCACAGGCGGTATCAAGGAGCTGTTGCAGGTACCCGATCTTGTTTCCTCTATCAAGGATCAGTTTTCCTCTCTATCTTCCCTTGTGCTGGAACTGGCACCGCAGCTTGGGCCGGTTTTGCAGCCGTTTGTAGATACCATAACCGCAGGTCTTCAGGGGGCCACCGATTTTCTTGAAAATATAAAGGGCTGGTATGATACGTTCACCCAAATTCAGGAGCTGGTACCGGGACTGATGGAAAACATGAATCAGTTGTTTACGATCATATTGAATAATCCGTTTGGTTCATTCCTGATTGCGGCTGCCGCCGTCGTGGCAGTGTTTGCTCTGCTGTATCAGACAAATGAGGAATTTCGAAACAGCATCAATCAGCTGACAGGTGATTTCATTGACTCCCTGTCTCCCGGAATTGAACTGATTAAGGCAGCCTTTGATAATTTATGGAACAATGCACTGCTGCCATTAAAGGATGCATTTCTTGAATTTTGCGATATGGTGATAAAGCCGCTATCCGATGTTCTCTGTGATGTATTCGCAATTGCTGTCAAGACAGTGTACGATATTCTGACATCTCTGTGGAATAATGTGCTGGTACCGCTTGCCACCTTCCTGCTGGATACATTCACCAAGGTGATTCAAAGCGCTATAGAGGTCTGGAATTCCTGGAAGCCGTATATACAGATGATCATGGATATATTTATGAATTTGTGGAACAGTGTTTTAAAGCCACTGGTCAGCTATCTGGCTGATGTGTTTGCCAGCAAATTGAACAGTATTTTTACCAGCGTAAAATCCATTATCGGAAACATCCGTGGAATCTTCTCAGGTCTCATTGATTTTGTGACCGGTGTTTTCACAGGAAACTGGAGAAAGGCATGGCAGGGCGTTTGTGATATTTTCAAAAATGTATTCGGTGGGTTAATGAACATATTGAAAACACCGTTAAATGCCGCAATCGATTTAATCAATAAGGGAATTGATGGTATCAATTCGATAGGCTTTGATATACCGGATATTCTTGGCGGCGGTCATGTCGGACTGAGTGTACCGCATATTCCACGTCTTGCGACAGGTGGTATACTGCGACAGCCGACACTTGCCCTGGTTGGTGAAGGCGGAGCGGAGGCGGTAATGCCGTTGGAACGCAATACCGGATGGATCACACAGCTTGCGCAGCGTTTGAATACGGAGACAAATGGCAATGGACAAAATGATGCATTGCTAAAGGAAATTCTGTATGCAATTCGTTCGCTGAACCTGAATATTGACGGTAAAAAAGCGGTCGGTCTGTTCGCCGCTTCCAAAAAAGAACTGGCTATGCTGAAATGAGGTGATGGATATGAATATTGAATATATTGTAAAGCTGGATGGACGGATTCTTCCACATGTAACTGCATGTACTTCAGGAATAAATGATCTTGTCAGTGATAAATCCGGTAGAATTACCGCATCCGGTAAGATGGTGCGGTATATGATTGACCGAATCCCGTCTTTAAAGCTGGAATTTGCAGTCATGCCGCAGGAGGAGATGCAGCCGCTGCTGGAATCCCTTGCAAAGCCGTCATTTGAGGTGGAGTGGTTTGTACCAGAGCTCGGTGTTTACAAGAAGCAGCAGTTCTATTGCGGGGAGCATGTACCGAAAATAAAAAGTACCAGTCCGCTTCTTTATGATGCGATGAGTATTGAGCTGATCCCGTATGAGGGCAGCAAAGGATGGTGAGGATATGATTAAGGTTAGCGAGGCATTTGCACATGCCGCTGGTGCTGATGTAATACATCCGGCATCGTATATCGTCCTTGGTGATGAACGTATCGTTCCTGTCTCTTATCAGCTGCAGGATGCTGTTTATGATGAGGATTCCCAGAATTTTCTGGGAACCTTCATCTCCCGTTATGGGGAAATGGTGTTAATTTTAGAACGCGAATTGCCATTACAGGATGAACAATTCCAATTATATACCGGTTTTCAGCTTGCGGATGGCAGCATGGAATATGTAACACAGGGAACATTTTATATTTACGAGGTACAGGAGGAGCAGCACGACATTCAGAAAACAATACGGTTTGCGGATGCGAGAATCCTTTTTAACAAACCATTGCAGGAGGTAACATATCCGCTGAGTGTGAAGCAAATGCTGGATACGGTATGTGAACAGGTACAGGTGCCATGTATGGATATCACCGGTTTACCGAATGCAGACTTTATTATTAACGAGGAGGTGTACTGGGGAGAAAATGCGACCTGTGCGGATGCGGTTAAGGTAATTGCACAGGCTGTCGCAGGGTTTGCGCTGATAACAACGGATGGCGCGCTTTGTATCAGATGGTTCTTTGATACTGTATCCCAATGGAATGCGGATACCTATTTTACACTGGAAAGTCACGATGTGTTTGGGCCTGTCAATTCGGTTGTATTGGGCAGACAGCCCCAGAATGACAATATTTATCTTCGGGATGAGGAAAGTGTGAAAGCAAATGGCTTGTGTGAATTTCAAATCAATGATAATCCGATTCTTGATCTGGATCGTAAAACAACAATTCAGCCAATTTTCGAGCGTCTTAAAGGCTTCAGCTACACGCCGCTGCATATGGAAGGGAAAGGAAACCCTGCCCTGGAAAGAGGAGACCGTCTGCAGGTAACACTATTGCAGGATACGCATATGGATTCTTATGTATTCCAACACGAATTGAGCTTTGACGGTGCTCTGATTTCCACGGTGGAAACACCGGCGCTTACCAAAACACAAATTGAATACAGCGCAGCGGATTCCATCGAAAAGCGAATTCTGCAAACAGAGCTGAAGGTTGATAAGGTCAAAGGAGAAATCACATCACAGATACAGGATACGGTTACGAAGGTGGAAAGAATCGAGGCTAGCAGGCGATATGAAGTAAAGGTGCAGTCCGGCAATGGCACGGTCTTTCGCAATGGAGATATTGATACCGTGCTTTCTGTTCAGATTTTATCTTGGGATGAGGATATCACATCTGTAGTATCGGATGAGGCAGTAAGCTGGACTCGGATATCCGCAGATACCACAGGAGATAAAACCTGGTCCCGTACAGGGAAAAGCGTACAGATTACAGCGGCAGATTTTACAGATTCTGCAATCTTTACGTGTGAATGGAACGGATACCGCACACTGCTTTCTCTCGTGAATGTTTATGACGGGCAAAAGGGAGCACCGGGTAAGGCAGGAGAAGATGGAAAGACAACTTATTTTCATGTAAAATATGCACCCGTTGAAAATCCGAGCGATGACCAGATAAGTGAAACGCCGAATAGTTATATAGGTACATATGTGGATTATTCCCCGGAAGACAGCACCATGGCGGCTGCATATACCTGGGCGAGAATTCAGGGAAAAGATGGAATCCACGGAATTAACGGAGCTGACGGGAAAACCTCCTATCTGCATATTCGGTATTCGGATGACGGTGGGCAGACCTTTACATCTTTGGATGGGAAAACACCGGGTATTTATATCGGGCAATATACTGATTTTACACAGACGGACAGTCCGGATGTCACTGCCTATACCTGGGCAAAGGTCAAGGGTGACAATGATATCATAGCATCCAACACTGCACCTGAGCGTAAGGATTGTATGTGGTTAGATACTACAATCGCTCCGGGAATGCTGAAGAAATACAATACGGAGACAGAGATATGGGAGGTTGTAAATGATTTTACTGCAGATATTGATGCTGTTGAACAGACTGTTACGAATTTCTATAATACAGCAATTCAACAAACCAGAAGTGAAATCATTTCGACCGTTATGGATGGCTATATCTCAAAAGATGATCAGGGGAATATTGAACAAAGCATTAAGGAATCTGTTATGGAACAGACGAAGGATGCAATCAATATAAATTTTAAAACAACCAGTGAACTGATAAGCAGCTTAAAGGGTGTTGTAGATACGAATAAGGAGGAAATAAACAAATTTATTCGATTTATTGAAGGTCGTATTGAACTGGGTGAAAATAGCTCTGCGTTTTCCCTGGAAATTACAAATGAAAAAATATCTTTTCAGGACAACGGCTCAGAAATTGCGTATATATCTAATTCACAGCTTGTTATTACAGACGCGAATATCAGAAACAGCTTGTCCATAGGAAAATTTCATTTCATTCCCCGAAGCAATGGTAACATGTCAATCAAATATATATCATAGGAGGTATAAACTATGTCATCATTAGTTTTAACACTAACAGAAAGTAATAGCAGTGTCGCTAATAATACTTCCGATGTCACAGTCGCCGTTACTGTAAAATTCACAGACGGCTGGTGGGCGGCGGCAGATGCAGGAAGCAGTATGACTGTAACCTGTAATGGCACCAGCAAGACTTTAAAATTCGGTGCCTATAATATAGGCGCAAATGGTTCAAAAAATTTAGGCTCTGTAAAATTTACAGGAATTAAACATAATTCTGACGGAAGTAAGACTGTCAATGCCAGTGCATCATGGACAGTACCGTATTCCGGAGGATACAAAGTCAGCGGTTCTGCTTCTCTCACTTTGAAAAAGATAGCCAGAGCTTCTTCCATTAGCTCAATCAGTGGCAGTACCTTAGGTTCACCAGTCACAGTAAACATTACTCGATTGGATAGTACCTTTACGCATACTGTAACCTATAAATTTGGATCTTCAACACAATCTTTTACCGGAAAAGCCACATCCTGTACCTTTACGCCGGCTTTAAGTGATGCATCACAGATTCCTAATGCAACCTCTGGAACAGCCAGTATCACTATTCAGACTTATTCCGGCAGTACTGCTGTTGGTTCTGCCGTTTCAAAATCATTTACACTAAATCTGCCGGCATCCGTTGTTCCCTCCATCAGCGGTCCGACTATAAGCAGAGTAGATAATGGTGTTCCCTCATCATGGGGAATCTATGTCAAGGGCTATTCCAAAGCAAGTGTGAGTATTGGTGGTACTGGTGTTTATGGAAGCAGTATTTCCACCTATACCATTAGTGGCGGTGGCAGTAATGAAAATAAAAACGCCTTAACAACCGGAACTTTGAATACACCGGGAACGATTACCTTTACAGGTACTGTTAGAGACAGCAGAGGAAGGGCGGCAAGTGCTTCAGCTTCCATTACGGTTCTTGATTATAGTGCACCTACGGTCTCATTAACTGTGGAACGATGCAATTCAGATGGATCTGCTAATACAGAGGGTACTTATGTAAAAGCAGCAGCTGTTTATTCTTATACTTCTCTCGGGGGGAAAAACAGCATTGTTGAAAAAAATATAACCATAGGATCATACACAAATACAGCATTCAGCAGTGGGAATGCTATTGTTATCGGCGGTGCTCTTTCAATTGATCAGTCATATATTGCCACGGTGACAATAAAAGACAGCCTTGGAAAAACAGCATCTGCTCAGACCACCGTGCCTACAGGTGCTGTTACAATGGATTTCAAATCCGGCGGTAAGGGTGTGGCTTTTGGGAAGGTTTCAGAAACGGATAATCGATTAGACAGTGCATGGCCTGTTTATGCGCAGGGGCAGCGTCTTGCCAATATAGCGGAAACCTGTATCAATCGGGGAACCATACCAGGAAATGCTGACTTAAATGGCTATAAAGCTACTGGCTTCTATCATCAGCCAAGCAATGCAAATGCTGCTACAGGCAGCCACTATCCAATCGCAGAGGCCGGTCTTCTTCTTGTATATAATGCCGGATATGTTTATCAGACCTATTATCATTATTATGGAAATGGTGTGTGGACAAGAACACTTTATAATGGTACCTGGAGTGGCTGGGTGAAAACAGCAAAAACGTCCGATACGATGACGCCTGCAACCCATAATCATTCTTATGCGACATGGCTTGGCGCACAATATGCATCTGGTGGTGACTGGATGGGCTGGTATAGTGCTTATGGTGGGTCACGGCGCGGATATATACAGCATTCTGGGTCAGATTTTCGTTTTATAAATGAAATAAGTGGTGCCAAAATATATTTCAATCAAAGTGTCTGGTCTCCTGGCTTTCGTATTGATGGAACGAGCGGTTCCCGCTCCCTTGCATGTTATTGGGCTGATGGTGCTTTACATGATATAGTTTCCATAGGGAGTGATAATCTCGCTAATTATCATGGTCCTGCAGATTTCTCGCGTGAAACTGTCACAAATATTCGCGGAAAGTATGTTAAGCTTTATAACCACTCCGGAGGATACTGCAGAGTAAATGGTGCGGCGATAACCTCAGATAAAAATCTGAAAACAGACGTACGTAAATTCAATGAAGCGCATGAGATATTTTTTAAGAAGCTACAGCCACAGATTTTTAAATATGAAAACGGAACCGCCAGGCGTGACCATTTTGGCTTTATCGCACAGGATGTGGAGCAGGCATTATATGCTGCTGGCCTTTCCACTCATGATTTTGCAGGTGTCATCATCGATAAGCATATCACTCGAACGGAGGATGACACGGATGTAAACAGTCTTGTGGATAAAGGAATCACTGAAATGCATTTACTGCGTATGGAGGAATTCATCGCCTTGAATACCCATATGCTGCAGAAAGCATATGCAAAAATTGAAGCCTTAGAAGGTGAACTGACAGCGTTAAAAGCTGCATCAAATGGGAATGCAGCAAAATAGATCCTTCTCTTTGCCCATAACCGATTCTTGAAAGGAGAATGCGAATGAAAGAATTATGTACGAATATAGCAGCAGATTTCCAAATGATCTTTATTTGTTATACAGTCCTTTTGCTTGCCATAGCAGCTAACATTGTATTGAGTCTTTATTATAATATAAGCATATCCAAAGAAATTTTTGAAACAAAACGCTTAATAAAGGGAGTAAAAAAAGCAATTGTCTTAATGCTTGGTACCCTGCTCATGGTTGCGTCTGTCGATGCTGCCACCATATGGCTCACACAATCCGCTGTAAATATCAATGAGCAAACACATGAATTCATTACTGTCGCAATGATCGCAGCTACAATAGGTGTAGCCGCATGGCGTTATATAAAAGATGCTTATCAAACATTTATTCATATTTTAAATAGCGGCATCGTTAGTGCTAAGCATAAAAAAGAATAATGACAGTCTGTTCAGCCTTATATTCTACAAAATAAAAGATAAAGCAGAATACATATAGGAAGCAACGAATAATGCCAAGCTTCTCATGGTGTAAGGAAAGCTGTTGACAACCGTCTTACTCTGTTTATAAGAGACATAAAAACAAGGTGTTATCAGCATGGATAGACTATAGACCTGTTTATTAAGCATTGGGTTTATCGCATATTATGAAGCTAGAAAATCGTAAAAATCAAGGAGAATAAAATGACATTTAAAAAGAGAACCAGCCTGTCCACATTATCAGATAGTAAATGGATGGAATGGGCGATACATAGAACCGGAGTACCCATGCCCAACTGTGTAACCTATGCTACAGCCAGAATCAGTGAAATCCTGAATCGAAGGGAATATCTGGATGACCCCCGCATCAATGGGGCACAGGAGTTGTGGACACATTACTCACAGGGCTTTCACCAATCCAGATATGCACAGCCTGGAGCACTCATGATATGGAGCTATGGCAGATATGGTCATGTAGCTGTTTGTGAAGAGCTGATTGATACGGACACAATAACGTGGAGTCAGTCAAATTATGGAGGAGCAATGTTTGAATACGTAAAGGGGAATCCAAACGGATACAAAGGAATGCAGTTTCTGGGGTATCTCATCCATGATGAGCTGTTAAAAAATCAGCAAACCGCATCAGCTTCACCCGCACCTGCAATCAAGCCAGGGAAAAAAGTAAGAATAAAGGATACCGCTACAACGTATGCAAGCGGGGAGCGTATTCCGTCATGGGTAAAGAGCAAATCCTTCACCGTTTCACAGGTCAGTAAAAACAAAGCCTTATTAAAAGAAATCTTATCTTGGGTTAGACTAACGGATTTACAAATTCAGAAGACACAAAGCACAGGACTGCAGATTGGAAACAGGGTTCGTATCAAAAGGTCTGCCACTGTCTATGCGAGCGGACAGCATATTCCCAGCTGGGTCAAGGAGCAGACCTACACGATCCAACAAATCAAAGCTGACCGTGTACTCCTGAAGGAAATTCAAAGCTGGGTACTTTTACAGGATATTGAGTAGCATTTACGCAGCTTGATATTGGATTGTATACATTTTTACAATTTAAAAAATCATCAAAAGCAGGCGTTTAAAATCAGGAAAAATGGAGAGAATGTCAGAGAAATGGTCTGATATTCTTTTCTTTTAAAATTTTCATAAATCGTGGAAGCGGTATCCTTTCTCCCGTATTGTCACAAAAGGGAAGAAAGACCATAAAATAGCGGGAGAAGGGAGGCTTTGCGCACGTCGCGTGCAGGATTTGTATTTGTAATTATGTGTAAAATAATGTAAAATAAAAGGCGAGCTGGAAGGAGTAGTTAAAGTTATGGCTAACGAATTTAAGAATAAAAATGAGTTCAAAGAGGAGTTTCAAAGAAGAATTATTGAGCGCTACGGCCGTTCATTTGAACAGGCCCACATCACTGAAAAATATATGATCCTGGGAGAAATGGTTCGTGATTATGCAAGCATTCACTGGAATGCCAGTAAGAATGTGGTCGCTGAAAAGCAGGAAAAGCAGATGTACTATTTTTCCATGGAATTTCTTATGGGGAGATTGCTTACAAATAATCTGATGAATCTGGGTATCTACGATATCGCAAAAGATGGTCTGGCAGAGCTTGGTCTTGATATCAATGAGTTGGAGGATTTGGAAAGCGATGCAGGCTTAGGTAACGGCGGTCTAGGACGTCTTGCGGCATGCTTCCTGGATTCTCTTGCCAGTCTGAATCTGGCGGGGCATGGAAACTGTATCCGTTATGAATATGGTCTGTTCAAACAGAAAATCGTAAACAACGAACAGGTGGAGGTACCTGACCAGTGGCTGTCCTTAGGCAATGTCTGGGAAGTGCGGAAACCGAAACATGCTGTCAACGTCAACTTTGGCGGACACGTAGACATGTGGATGGGAGAAGACGGGAAAGCAATCGTGAATCATGTACCTTCCCTAATTGTACGAGCTGTGCCTTATGATATGCCAATCGTCGGACAGAACACCAATTTGACCAATACACTGCGACTGTGGAGTGCAGAGGTTGCGGATGATGCCTGTGATGCAAGCAGTCTGAATGAATATGTAAATGAGGTACGTGAAATCTGCCGCAATGTTTATCCGGATGATTCCACTGAGCATGGTAAGATTTTGCGTCTGAAGCAGCAGTATTTCTTCGTTGCTGCAGGGCTGAATAATATTATTGAATCCCATATGTCCACCTATCACACACTGGACAACTTTGCAGAAAAGGTTGCGATTCAGTTGAATGATACCCATCCGGTATTGTGTATTCCGGAGCTTATGCGTATTCTGATGGATGATTACAAGTATGACTGGGATCAGGCATGGAATATCACGAAAAACACAATGGCATATACAAACCATACAGTATTGAGCGAAGCTCTGGAAAAATGGCCGATACAGTATGTAAAAGATCTGCTGCCACGTGTGTTCATGATTATTGAAGAAATCGACCGGCGCTTTAAATATGAAGTAAGCCACGATATGGGTAGATCCGATTTGATGAACGAGTGCTGTGTTTTGAAGGACGGACAGGTGCATATGGCAAATCTTGCTATCATCGGTTCTCACAGCGTGAACGGTGTAGCTGCACTGCACACAAAGATTTTAAAAGAGGATGTTATGAAAAATTTCAACGACATCTATCCAAATAAGTTCAATAACAAGACAAACGGTATTACACACAGAAGATGGCTGTTATATTCCAATCCTCAGCTGAGCAGGCTGCTGGAAAAGACTATTGGCCCGGATTTCAAAACAAATCCGGAACGTCTGCAGGATCTGATGAAGTATGTGGATGATAAAGATCTGCAAAAGGAATTTATGGATGTAAAGATGGAGCGTAAAAAAATCCTAGCGGCTTATATCAAGGAAACACTGCATATTGATGTGGATGTCAATTCCATCTTTGATGTACAGGCAAAGCGTCTGCATGCATACAAGCGTCAGCTCTTAAATGTCATGAACATCATTGACCTGTATTTTCGCATGAAGCAGGACCCATCCTTCCGCATTTATCCAAGAACCTTTATCTTTGCGGCGAAGGCAGCGCCAAGCTATACGTTCGCTAAAGAGGTTATCAAGCTGATTCACTGTGTGGCAGATAAGATCAACAATGATTCTGATGTATCTCCATATATGAAGGTTGTCTTTATTCCAAATTACGGTGTAAGCATTGCGGAAATCCTGATGAATGCAGCCGATGTATCAGAACAAATTTCCACAGCAGGAAAAGAAGCAAGCGGTACCGGAAATATGAAATTCATGATGAACGGGGCAATCACCCTGGGAACCATGGATGGTGCCAATGTGGAAATCGTTGAGAAGGTCGGATATGACCATGCGGAGATTTTTGGTCTCCGTGCGGATGATGTTGCGCTTGTCAAGCATGAAAATACGTATGACGTATGGCGAAAATACAACGATAACCCGAACATTCAGAAGGTGGTAAACAGCTTCGTGGATTCTACGTTCTCCAACGATCCAAAGGATTTTAAACAGATTTACAATGAACTGATGTTCAAGAATGATGAATATCTGCTGCTGGCTGATTTTGAAGCATATTCCCATGCACAGAAAAATATCGAGGAACGCTATCGCAATAAGGAAGCGTGGGCAAAAACCTGCCTGATCAATATTGCGCAGTCAGGATATTTCTCAAGTGATCGTACAATTAAGCAGTATGCAGAGGAAATCTGGAATATTGAACCTGTTCAAATGTAATAAACTGTAAGGACTGATAAAAACAGTCCTTTTTCTATTGGTGAAAAGGAAAACCACCAGTTCCACTTAATTTAGTCAACAAGTGGTTCTGATTGCAATAAAATAAAAGACCTGTTTAAGAAAACAGGTGCGGCTTCATGATTTCTGATATATTATATCTTTTATCAGGGCTTCTATGAAAATCCTGTACCCCCTGTGACTATGCCATACGTCTTGTGAGCCGTTAAGCACAGTATGCAAATATGAGATAGGAAAAATTCACATATGCAGAATAACAGTGAATATCACACATATACATAAGCAGCGAAACCATCCCGCATTATAAATATAACGATGAAGCATCGACTAGATCCGGCAGTTTACCATAAAGTGAGTAAATCATGATTTATTTTGTGTTCAGTGAAAAGCTAGTTCCTAAAACGGTGATAATCAGTACATGATCATCCTACAGAATCTGATAGTATACGCAGGTATGCATGAAAATACAAACATGGGTTGAAATATTTCTGTTTCACTTATACAATGAGAAAAGGAAATGAGGGATAATATGAAGGAACAGCTACAGCAGTATCTTCAGGAGCATCTGGAGGAATACAAATATCTGGTAAATGATTTATATGAACATCCGGAAATAGGAAACCAGGAGTTTCGTTCAATGGCAGTCCTGTGTAAGCACCTGCGCAGAGAAGGCTTTGAGGTTACGGAGGAGTATGTGGTACCGACAGGCTTTCTGGCAGTGTGGAGCAGTGGAAAACCTGGCCCTGTCATAGCGTATATGTGCGAATATGATGCACTGCCGGAGGTAGGACATGGCTGTGGACATAATCTGATCGCAGGAATGTCTATCGGAGCGGGCTGTGCTTTGAAAAGCATTCTGTCAGAAATTGGCGGAGAGGTGCGGATCATAGGAACACCGGCAGAAGAAAATTTCGGTGGAAAGGTATCGATGGCAGCCGCACATGTATTTGATGATGTGGATGCGGCATTGATGCTGCACCCGGATACGAAGAACTCACTGGGTGGAAGAACGTTGGCAATATATCCGCTCCGCTTTGAATTTTTTGGTCAGAATGCCCACGCCTGCACACCGCAAAATGGAAAAAGTGCACTGGATGCAGCGGTTATGAGTTACATGTCTATCAATTTACTGCGTCAGTTTGCAGAACCCAACACATTCATTCATGGTGTTATTGCACATGGCGGGGAAGCAGCCAATGTCATACCGGCATATGCAAGTCTGGAGTACTATTTCCGTGGAGAAACAATGGAGTATGTAAAAGAGCTGTGTGAAAAAGCAAAGCAATGCGTGGAGGGAGCCTGTACCATGTGCGGGTGTACCAGCCGTATTACCACCTATGAATGCCCTTATGATGATTGTGTCATCAACTATACACTCGCTGATATGCTGAAGGATGAATTTCATGAGCTTGGCTATGATTGGGAAGGGGTTGATGAAACGCCGCAGGGAAGCAGTGATGTTGGAAGTGTAAGCTATTGCTGCCCGACGCTGCAGGGGTATATCAAAATAGCAGACAGCAGTGTAAACGGACATTCCCGTGAGCTTGCTGCCGCGACGATTTCACCACAGGGAACACAGGCATTACTGGATGGTGCTCTCGCACTTGCTGATATCGGCAGACGCCTGATTACAGAGCCGGAAACCTTACAAAAGGCATGGCAGGAAATGGATAAACTTAGGAAATGATAAAAACCGGCAGAGAGCTCTGCCGGTAATTTTATAGCCAGGATCAGGATATGCTATGAGTATATGCAGGCAGCAGTGAAAAAGAAGTATATACTGCATCTGAAAAATGTAACGTAAGCTATGAAAAAAAATATACCTGACTGACCATTGCTACACATAAGAAACCAGTTTTGCATACTGTTTTCTATCCATGCCTTATAATATTGCCATTTACATAGCTATGGAGCTGACGTAGTGCTTTTCGTTCCTTATGATATCGATAAGGATGAGGCCGCCTTTACGCTCCATAGACAAATCACGCGGTTTTCTGCATGTCATCCTTACTATACTATATTGATGCACGGTAATGATTACTTGCATGATTCATTACCTGTTTTCCCCTTTCTGGTGATAAACCTGGAAAACTCTGGTATAATAATAAATGGTGATAAGTATGCGACAGGAGAAATACTACGAGGCGTATCTGGATGATTACGATAAGGTGATCGTGTTTATGTCCAGGAATAGCTATGAGGGAGTCAGTAATAAATTCTATTTGAAGGATGATCAGGGACATTTGTTTGATCTTCACATTCAGTCTATAGAAACTACACAGAATAACTACAATAAATATACATTAGCCTTATATGAACCAATTGAAATCGGTGTTGAATACCAGGTTATGCACCAGCATGCCCGTGGTGTTGTGCTGGAATACAGCGGGATTGTCAAGACGGAGCGTTTTGATGAGCAGTTTTTTTATGACGGCAATGATCTGGGATACACATATGACAGGGATCAGACCGCTTTTGCCTTATGGGCACCGACAGCGAGCAGAGTCAAGCTGGAAATCTGTAAAAATAACCGTCTGTACACCTATGAAATGAAGCGTACGGAAAAAGGCGTATTCCGGTATACGATACTGGAAAACCTGGAAAATGCCACCTATGTATATCTGGTACGCGTTAATGGAGTCTGGCGGGAAAGTCTGGATCCGTATGGAACGGCGTCTATAGAAAATTCACGCAGAAGCGCAGTTGTTGATCTGGATAAAATCAGGGTACGGGATGTTCCGCTGCCTAAAATGAACAGTGCCTGCGATGCGATTATTTATGAAATGAGCGTACGTGATTTTACCATGCAGAAAGGCATCGGCATCACCATGCCTGGAAAATTCCGCGGGTTTGCGGAAGAAAATGAAACAACCAAACAGATGTGCACAGGATTTTCCTATCTGAAAACCTTGGGAGTAACACATGTGCAACTCATGCCAGTCACAGATTTCGGTTCAGTTGACGAAAATTATCCGCTGATGCATTACAATTGGGGCTATGATCCGGTGCAATACCGGGTATTGGAGGGCAGCTTCTGTACAGAGCCAGCTAACCCATACGGGCGGATGTTCGGCATGACAAAGCTGGTGGAGGACTGCCATAAGCAGGGAATGCGTGTAAATCTGGATGTTGTCTTTAATCATGTATATGACAAAGAAAACCATGCATTTGAGAATACTGTGCCAAACTATTACTTTCAGATGAATGAGAATGGAGATTTTTCAAATGGAACCTATTGCGGAAATGATGTGGATTCCAGCAGGAAAATGTGCCACAAATATATTGTTGATGCCTGTACCTTTCTGGTGCGTACCTACCATATTGACGGCTTCCGCTTTGATCTGATGGGAATACTGGATGTTGCTACGATCAATGCGGTATATGAAGCGTGTACAGCTTTGAATCCGGATTTCATGGTATATGGCGAGGGCTGGGATATGCCGAGCTTTTTGGATTCCAACAAACGTGCCAGCATATCCAACAACGCACAGATGCCGTATATCGGACATTTTTCCGACCGCTTTCGAGATGTTGTCAAGGGACGTACGAATACCAATGAGGTCAATGTCAAGGGATACTGTACAGGCGCTGTTTATCTGATTGATATCATGAAGAACTGTCTGAGTGGAAGCTGTACGAATATCGGTATGGAGCCGATGTTTATGCATCCAAGAAATGCAGTCAATTATGTGGAGTGTCATGATAATATGACCTCCTGGGACAAGCTCAAGGAATGCTGTAAGGAAGACAGCAAGGAGGTACGGATTCAGCGTGCCAAAATGCTGATGGCAGCGGTACTGCTTGCACAGGGAATCCCGTTTATTCACTCTGGACAGGAATTTGCACGCAGTAAACACGGTCTTCCCAATACCTATGAAGAAAGCGATGAAATCAATAAGCTGGATTATATGCGCAGAAACCAGTATCAGGAAATCGTAAATATTACTAAGGACTTGATTCGTATCCGGAAAGAGCATGCCGTTTTGCGGTATTGTATGAAGGAGGATGTGGAGCAGCATGTTTCCTTTGCGGATATCGCACAGAAGGTACTGCTGTATAAAATCCGGGATGAGCACGATGATATGGTGATTATTTTCAATCCGACAGGAGAGCATTTCTCATATGAATTTGAGGAAGCATATCCCCTGATTTATTATAATGGGGCATCAGAGGATATTCTGATAAAAAAGGTCAATATAGAACCCTACAGTACGATTATCTTCAGCCGTAATGATTTTCTGAAGCCTGAGGGAACAGTATTCTAAGACAAACTCTGATATTCTCGTTTGACAATCAAAATAAACTTGGTATAATGAAACAGGATATTTTTACACAGCGGTGTGAAAATATAAGGAAACCCCTCATTCGCGAGGGAACACGAATACGGAAAAGGGGCGAGTCTATGAAAATCGCAGTAGTAACCGACAGCGGCAGTGGTCTGACGAAACAGCAGGCCGACGAATTAGGAATTTTTTATCTTCCTTTACAGATTATCATACAGGATAAGATGTTTCTGGATGGAGAGAATATAACAGTAGAGGAAATTTATGAATATTTAAGAAACGGTGAAATGCCGACAACCTCCATGCCTCCCATGGGGCTGGTGGAGGAATTGTTTACACAGCTAAAAGAGGAAGGCTATGAGGCCGTAATCGCAGTACCACTTAGCGGAGGATTATCCTCAACCTCAAGCATCATGCAGGCAGTAGCAAAGGAGCATGATGTGAAGCTGCATATTATTGAATCCTATACAACCTGCAATATCCAGCGGTATCTGGCAGAAAGTGCCATAAAGCTGGTACATCAGGGGCTTGATTTGGATACGGTCTGTGAGCGGTTAAACGCCAGTGCGGCAGACAGCGGAACCTTGATTATACCGGATGATTTACAGCATCTGAAACGCGGAGGCCGTCTGACACCATTAGCGGCAGCTCTGGGTGGCTTGTTGAAAATCAAACCGATTCTTCGACTGGATCGTGAAAGTGAAGGGAAAGTGGACGTATTTGATAAAGTGCGGACAATGAGCAAAGCACAGTCCAAGGCGATTTCCACCTTCCAGGAGCATGGATTAACTACGGAATATACACTTACCGTCCTTCATAGCGGAGCACCCCAGGAGGGTGAAAAGCTGAAAGCCATGATGGAAGAGGCCTTCCCGGGTCTTGATCTGTACTATGGTCTGATCGGAGCCGTTATCAGCGCACATACGGGTGTAGGGTGTCTGGGAATACAGTATATCCGCAAGGTAGAAATGTAAAAGGTGCCGCCGTGCACCTTTTGTCTATCATGGATGAATGTAACACAACATAGGTAGAACTGTTTTTTTCGACGGTAAAATAAGGTATAATAAGAGTAACAGGAGGCTGAATCATATGAAAATAGCATTTGTGACAGATAGTGGGACTGGCAAATCGGTAGGGGAGCTTGCGAAGGATGGAATCTACAGCGTACCTCTGCAGGTAAGCTGTGACAACAAGAATTATCAGGATTTGGAGGAATTGGGCATTGATGAAATCTATGCTTTGATGAGAGAGGGAAAGATGCTTTCCACATCTCTGCCTTCACTTGGGAAAATAGAGGAGCTGTTTCAAAATCTGAAGCAGCAGGGATATGAAATGATTTTTGCTGTGCCGATCTGCAGCGGCCTGAGCGGTACCATCAATGCGATGGAGATGATCGCAAGGCAGCTGGGTATAGTCTTTGATTATGTAGACTGCCATGTAACTGCTGTTGTACAGGAGTATATGATTAAACTGGCAAAGCAGCTGCATGAAGCAGGGAAGAGTATAGAACAAATCAAGGAGGTGCTGACACGGATCATTCACACCACCAATACGATTCTTCTGCCAAATGACCTGCAGCATCTGAAACGCGGGGGACGGCTGACACCGCTTGCGGCAACTCTGGGAGGCTTACTGAAAATCAAACCGATTTTGAAAATCAATGAGGAGACCAGTGGTAAAATCGACGTGCTGGACAAGGTACGTACGATGCACAAGGCAATGGACCGCGTTATCGAAATCATGAAAAATGAGCATGTGGATGATTCCTATCTGATCACGGTGGCTCATGCGGATGATGAAAGTGAAGCCGAAGTTTATATGGATAAGCTGAAGCAGGCATTTCCTAATGCAACGCATCAGATTATTAAGCTTGTCAGTGTTGTAGGTGTTCATACCGGACGCGGATGCCAGGCTGTACAGTATTTTAAACAGATCAAGGAATAACGAAACGGTATTTTCAACAAGGATAAGGTATGCAGTCTGTGATGCTGATTCCAGACAGACAAATAGCGGCATGAAAAATGTTGAAACCATTTAACTCTTAACGAAATGCAATCGTAAAAAGCAGATTGCCATGCTTCTTACCCATAAACGGATACAAATATCCATAACGAAAAGAAGAAGGAAATCTCCATAATTTTAGTAAATAGGAGCTTCCTTCTTCTTTATATTTTTATATGATGCAATCGTACATGCTGCAATTTCTATTCCTGTATAAGCATTTTAAAATCTGCCTGCTTTTTCATTTAACATAATAGGGCTTGATACAGAATAATGAAGCATTCTGCTTCTTTATCTTCCGTGATGATGCCCCTTTTGCATTTGCTGTCCATGGCAGCCTTCCGGAACAGCGGAAGGATCATAGCGTTCCAATAAAGCATAGAGCTGCTTCATGCTCAGCTTTTGCAGGTCTTCCACATTCTTCGTATCATCAAACGTCAGAATTTCGTCAATCACACGATATTTTCCTCCTGACATGTGGTGCTGCTGTGCTTCATGATGTGTTTCCTCATCCAGGTGCGCGCAATGAAACTGATTTTGCGGCAGGGACTGCTCCAGATACCGGTTGATATCCTGTTCCAAGGCGAATGCCGTATCGCTGTTTTTAGAATAGACACTGACCTCCAGAAACCCTTTTTTCATATATGCAGAAAACTGTTCATTTTCCAGCAGCATCCCCAGCGCATCATTGAGCTGCTCACCCTTTAAATGCAGCTGCTGAAGCAGTTGATCTGCATCCTTGTTGTAGGCTGTCACTTCGATTACCCTCTGCTGTTCATCGAGCTTCCATTCCATGCTGGGATTGATATCCAGTGTTACATAGCTGTACGCTGCCAAAGCAGGAGAAGGCTTTACTGAAGGATTGGATTTCACCATATTCCAGGGCTGAAGAATCATAACCAGAAGGCAGGTAACACAGACTGTCAGAGCCGTCACGATACCGGTTCTTTTTCTTCTGTTTCTTTGCTTTATGACATTTTGAAGTGTTTTTTGTTTGATTTCTTCACTGGCATGAATGCCGTCAAATTCATCGAAAATCATCAAGCTCACCTCCCAGTATTTCCCGCAGTGCTTCTTTGCCCCTTTTCAGCCAAGTATGTATTGTATTCTCTTTTTTTCCTTTGATTTCAGATATTTCCCGTACCTTATAGCCTTCATAATAAAACAGATACAGGACATCCCGGTAATGTGGAGGGAGCTGGTTTAACGCATCCAGCAAATAAGCAGAAGTAGTAAGGGTACTGCCACAGGCTTCCACATCAGTCTGTAAATCTACATGTTTATGGAACCATCCGCGAAATCTCTCCCTGCATGCATTCATCGTTACCTTTAACAGCCATGCCTTCTCATGCTCGCGGTCACGAAACGGAGCACTTTGTGCATATTTCAGAAAGACTGTCTGAAATACATCCTCTGCATCTGCTCGCTGCTTCATATGCAGAACACAAATTTTCTGCACCATATCCGCATACAGCTCTATGGCATTTTGTATTTCCTCTTCACTTTTCATACCGTTATCATCCCTCTATGCCTCCATTATACAGGAAATCCTGTATATTTGTGTAGTCCTACCTTCCGTGATGCCCGTTTCCGTGGTGCATACCCTGTCCGCCTTCACCGCCATGGTGATAGCCCTGTCTGCTGTTATTGCAATCTTCACCAAATGAATGATTCCCATTGCAATTTTCATTGTGCTGATGTGTGCCATCACAATTCTCATGGTAAGGGCAGCCAGGGACTGCTGGGCTCGTTGTATCTGTGCGCTGTACCGGTGTTGATGTAGGTAGCTCTGTGGCTGCCTGATTGGAAACAGCTGTATTTGTATTCACAGCTGTACCTGACTGTGCTGCAGTCTTAGCATAGGAAGCTGAAGCCGCTGCCTTTTGCTTCTGTGTAGCCTCTGCCTGCCGCTTTTCAGCAGCAGCTTTCGCCGCCTGCTGTTCCTGCAATGTGCGTATGCACTCATGTGCTGTATGATGCATGCCGGAGTGATTACCTCCGCAAACATAAGCTGTATCCTGTGCATGAATCTGTGTTCCGACACCTGCGGCAATTCCTGCCATCAACAGTGCGGTTACTATGGTTTTCTTTTTCATATATTCATTTCCTCCTGGTTGTTTACACCTATAACATGCAGCATACCTAAAAAAACTTTCAAAAGATTTTATTTTTTTCAAATTTTTTAGATCTGCTGTCAATTCAGGCTTATGGGCTTCTCAAACAATACCAGTAAAAAGAATACCGGATATAGCAGTAAGCGCACATATGCTTGTTTCATTGCAGCCTGCTTCCCTGCTGCTTTTGTATAGGAATTGGACTTTAAATATACAAAACGGCAGTAGAAACCGTGTCTAAAAAACGCTTAAAGCCACGCACTGCTTTACACCTTCTGCTGTTATTTATCGTGGATACTTTGTAAAAAAACTTTATGTTTTTCATGCATAGGAATGCCTGATAGTGAAATTCCTACAAAAAAGATGCGAAATCTTAGGCTTTTTCGGGAATACTAATGTATAATAATATGGTACGTTTGGAGGTAATGATTATGAATCATGACTATATAGACATTAAAGGCGCAAGAGAAAACAACCTGAAAAACATCGACATCCGTATTCCAAGAGATAAATTTGTCATCATGACCGGGGTTTCCGGTTCCGGCAAAACCTCTCTGGCATTTGATACGGTCTATGCAGAGGGACAGCGGCGGTATGTGGAATCGCTGAGTGCTTATGCACGCCAGTTTCTTGGCAACAGCGAAAAGCCGGATGTGGATTCCATTGAGGGACTTTCCCCGTCGATTTCCATCGATCAGAAAACAACCAGCAACAATCCCCGTTCCACTGTTGGAACAGTAACAGAGATATATGATTACTTACGACTTTTGTACGCGAGAATCGGTGTTCCTTACTGTCCGACGCACAACGAGCCCATCACATCCCAGACAATTAAGCAGATGGTGGACCGCATCATGGAAATTGAGGATAAAACCCGTTTAACCATCCTGTCTCCGGCCGTTCACGGGAAAAAGGGAACACACAAGGATTTGTTTGAACACCTTCGCAAGGAGGGCTATATCCGAGTCCGTGTAGATGGTGAGATGAAGCTTCTGGAAGATGTAGAGGCACTGGAAAAAAATAAAAAGCATAATATAGATGTTGTCGTGGATCGCATTGTCAAAGGAAATGACCGTTCTCGTCTGCATGATTCCCTGGAAACAGCCCTGAAGCTGAGTGATGGTCTGGCAGTTGTTACATATAATGAGGAGGAGATTCTGTTCTCCAGCAATTATTCCTGTAAATACTGCGGCTTTAATATACCGAAGCTGGAGCCGCGGCTGTTCTCCTTTAATGCCCCGTTTGGCGCATGTGATCATTGTAAGGGACTGGGAATTACACAAAAGGTGGATGTGGATTATCTGATTCCGGATCGCAGTAAGTCAATTCGTCAGGGCGGTATCATTTACTATAAGAATATTGTAGGAACAGAAAATCTGGAATGGCAGCGGTTTAAGGCGTTGCTTGACTATTATAAAATTGATATCGACAAACCAATTAAGGAATTGAAAAAGAGTGAGCTGGATATTTTACTGTACGGCTCCAAGGATTTAATTTCTTACCGTCTGGCAAGCCGCAGCGGCAATGTCATGAAGAAAACGGAATTTATCGAGGGTGTTTGTACCCTGATTGAGCGCCGGTATATGGAAACAAGCTCCACGATGTCCAGAGAATGGTATGCAACCTTCCTGGCAGAAGCTCCATGTCCGGTCTGTGGTGGACGCCGTTTGAATGAGCAGGCATTGAGTGTGCGTGTTGGTGGCATCAATATCTATGAATGGACAACCATGTCTGTCAAGCAGGCAATCGAATTTATGAAAACGCTGGAGCTGACACAGCAGCAGAAGGATATCGCCAAGCTAATTTTGAAGGAAATCAGTGATCGTTTGGGCTTCCTGAACAATGTCGGTCTGGGCTATCTGACGCTGGATCGTCTGGCAGGCTCCTTATCCGGTGGAGAAGCACAGCGAATTCGTCTGGCTACCCAGATTGGCTCCCGTTTAAGCGGTGTGCTCTATGTACTGGATGAGCCGAGTATCGGTCTGCATCAGCGCGATAATGACCGCCTGATCGACACATTAAAAAATATGCGTGATCTGGGAAATTCTTTGATTGTCGTAGAGCATGATGAGGATACGATGCGCGCCAGCGATTACGTCATTGATATCGGGCCGGGGGCAGGCATCCATGGCGGACATGTTGTGGCGGCCGGTACACCAGAGGAGGTCATGGCGAATGAAAATTCTCTGACTGGCCAGTATCTGAGCGGTAAACGAAAAATTGAAATCCCTGCAAAGCGGCGCAAGGGGAATGGAAAGAAGCTGGAAATTGTTGGAGCCAGTGAAAATAATCTGAAAAACGTCAATGTGAAAATACCTCTGGGAACCCTGACAGTGGTGACCGGCGTCAGCGGAAGCGGAAAATCCTCTCTTGTTAATGAGGTGCTGAGCAAGGGGGTTATGCATGCGCTGGGAAGAACAAGAATCCGTCCAGGAAAGCATAAAAGAATCAAGGGAATCGAGCATATTGATAAGCTGATTGATATTTCCCAGGATCCGATCGGAAGGACGCCGCGAAGCAATCCGGCGACCTATACCGGCGTGTTTGACGATATCCGTGACCTGTATACACAGACACCGGAGGCAAAAATGCGCGGCTATGAAAAGGGACGCTTCTCTTTCAATGTGAAGGGCGGTCGCTGTGAAGCCTGTCAGGGAGATGGTATCCTGCGGATTTCCATGCATTTTTTACCGGATGTTTATGTGCCATGTGAGGAATGCGGTGGAAAGCGATACAATGAGGAAACCTTGCAGGTCACCTATAAAGGAAAGAATATTTATGATGTTCTGGAAATGAGTGTAGAGGAAGCGATTGACTTTTTCTCCAATATGCATAAAATTAAACATAAGCTGCAGACGCTGAAGGATGTCGGACTGGGCTACATTAAGCTGGGACAGAGTGCAACCTCCTTATCCGGCGGTGAGGCACAGCGTGTCAAGCTGGCAAGCGAGCTGCAGAGAAAAGCTACCGGAAAAACGCTGTTTATCCTGGATGAGCCGACAACCGGTCTGCATACCCATGATGTGAAAAAGCTGCTGGAGGTATTGCAGCGAATCGTGGAAAACGGAGATACCGTTATCGTGATTGAGCATAATCTGGATGTTATCAAAAGTGCGGATTATATCATTGATATCGGGCCGGAAGGCGGAGATGAGGGCGGAACGATCATTGCGAGCGGAACACCGGAACAAATCGTCAAGGTGGAAAACAGCTATACCGGTCAGTATCTGAAAAAGGTACTGGAGAAAGGATAAAGCATATGGAAGAACAGAATACCGTTAAGGTCAGAACGCTCGTCGAGAATTTTGACTTTATACAGATAACCGGTAATGATGCTTCTTTGGAGCGTCCTATCGTCATAGCGGATACCAACCGCCCCGGTCTGGAGCTGGCCGGCTATTTTGAAAATTCCCAGCAAAAGCGTCTGGTAATCCTCGGTGATAAGGAAATCGCCTATATCTCGACCATGAGTGTCCAGAAGCAGCGCAAATCCTTTGATTTTATCACAAATGACCAAACGCCGGCAATCATCATTACCAAGGGACATAAATGCCCGGATGTATTAAAGCGTTATGGAAAACGGAAAAACTTCCCCATCTTTTTATCAAGCTCACCTACCTATCGTCTGATTGTCGATATCGTCGCATTTCTGGATGAGCAGCTGGCCACCAGTATGTGCATTCACGGCGGCTTGCTTTCTATATATGGAAAAGGCGTGCTGATTCGCGGTGAGAGCGGTATGGGAAAGAGTGAGATCGCACTGGAGCTGATCAAACGCGGCCATCTTCTTGTCGCGGATGACCGTGTGGACTGTTATCGTATTCATAATAAAATCGTCGGTAAGGCACCGGAGCTGTTAAGGGAGATGCTGGAAATACGGGGAATCGGCGTGATTAACGTATCCCGTATGTTTGGTGTAAGCTCTGTATTGCCGAAAGCAGAAATCAACTTTCAGGTCAACCTGGAGCCGTGGAAAGCGGATCAGGACTATGACCGTGTTGGTATTGAAGAAAAGAAGCATGAAAATATTCTGGGCATCGATATACCGAAAATCGTTGTACCGGTACGTGAAGGCCGTTCCATGGCAGTCATTATTGAATCTGCGGTGACAAATTATATGTTATCCGTTATGGGGATGGACAGTGCCAAGGAATTTGAGCAGCGTGTCCTGGACTATATTGAAAAGAACAAGAATGAACAATAGGAGGCCTTTATGAACTTTTTTCCCGATTTTAAAACTGTTTTAACGATTGGCTCCCTGCAGGTCACATGGTATGCCGTGCTGATTCTGTCGGGTGCCTTTCTGGCATATTTTCTGTCCCTTCGTCAATTCAAAAAATGGGGCTATAAGGAAGAGGTATTTGAAAATTTCTTTCTAATGATGCTGCCGATTGCCATCATCGGTGCTCGTCTGTATTATGTTGCCTTTGAATGGAATACTTTGTATGCGGCAGACCCGATCCGTATCTTCTATATATGGGAGGGCGGTCTGGCAATTCATGGCGGTGTGATTGCAGGAACGATTTTCGGATGGTTTTATTTCCATCATTATCAGTATAACGGTTTACGGCTTTTGGATGTGATATTTCCAAATATGATGCTTGCCCAAGCAATCGGCCGCTGGGGGAATTTTATGAATCAGGAAGCCTATGGCGGTGTAGTAAATGCCAGCTTCTATGATCATTTTCCATCCTTTATCCGTGATCATATGTATATCGATGGTGCGTTCCGTCAGCCTACCTTTTTATATGAAAGTGTCGGTAACCTGATCGGCTTCTTTCTGATTACGGTTGTCTATAAGAAATACGGCAGAAAAAAGCGCGGAGATTTGGCTTTTGCCTATCTGGCTTGGTATGGTATGATCCGTTTCTTTATCGAAGGAATGCGTACGGATTCGCTCATGCTGGGCGGTTTACGTATTGCACAGCTGGTATCCCTGCTGGGTGTTTTGATCGGTATCCTTGGCATTCTCGGCGTGTGGGACAGGCTGTTTAAAAATATCTATCCGTTTAAAAAGCATAAACCGGCGGTTATTTTTGATTTGGACGGTACACTGGTGGATACAAAGGAGCTGATTTACAAATCCTTTGAGCATACCTTTGCACAATATAAGCCAGGCTATGTATTAAGCGAGGAGGAAAAGCAGTCCTTTCTCGGGCCAACGCTGAAGCAGTCCTTCTCCCGCTATTTCGATGCATCCCAGGTGGATGAGGTCATCGCCTGTTACCGTGAATACAACCACACCCATCATGATGAATTTGTTAAGCCGATCCCCCATGTTGCGGAAACATTGGAGTATTTAAAGGCTGAGGGGTATCCGCTTGCTGTCATGTCCAATAAGCTGCAGGATATCGTCCGCATGGGTCTGAAGCAGTATCAGCTGGAACAGTATTTTGAGGTAATTCTCGGCGGTGAGGATGTACAGCGTCCAAAGCCGGATCCGATTGGTATTCTGACAGCCTGTGAGCAGCTGCATGTTCCCCATGATGATGTGATTTATGTAGGGGATGCGCCTACGGATATTGAGGCATGTAAGAATATGGGAGCCTTTTCGGTAGCTTTTGTTTATGAAGACAGTAGAGCACAAGAGATGCGTTTACAGAAGCCTTGTGCTATCATTAAGGACATGAACGAACTGATTACGATCATAAAGGAGGATCACGAATGGAGCGACGTTACGATTTAATTATCATCGGTGCCGGACCTGCCGGCATGAGTGCAGCAATCTATGGAAGCAGAGCCGGGCTGAAAACGGCAATGCTGGAAATGGGTGCGCCTGGCGGTAAGCTGATCAAGACTGCAGAAATCAGTAATTGGCCGGGAATCATTGAAACAAATGGTGCCAAGCTTGCAAGTGATATGTTTGAGCACTCCACATCCTTTGGGGCGGAATATCTGTATGGCAATGTTATCCGTGTAGAGGATGGAGAATATAAAAAAATCATCTGTGAGGATGGTACGGAATATGAAGCAAGGGCGATTATTGTGGCTACTGGTACACAGGAACGTATGATGAATATCCCGGGCGAACTGGAAAATGTCGGACGCGGAGTATCTTATTGTGCGGTATGTGACGGCGCTTTCTTCCGCGACCAGGAGGTTGTGGTTATCGGCGGAGGTAACTCTGCACTGGAGGAAGCAAATTATCTGACACAGTTTGCCAGCAAGGTGAATATCATAATACGACGGGATGTATTCCGTGCCGACAGCATCGTACAAAATGCCATCAAGGACAATCCAAAAATCACAGTAGTGACAAAGCATGTCCCTGTACGCGTCGTGGATGACGGTATGCGGGTAACCGGTCTAGTCGTACGCAATGTGGATACGGATGTGGAAACAGAAATCAAAACACACGGTATTTTTCCGTACATCGGTCTGGATCCGGCTACCTCTTTTCTGGAAGGGCTTGGTATTCTGGATGAGCGCGGTTATATGGTTGTTGATGAGAACTGTGAAACAAAGGCAAAGGGCATCTATGGTGCCGGTGATGTGATTGCGAAGAAGCTGCGTCAGGTTGTTACGGCAACCAATGACGGAGCGATAGCGGCACAGCATGCATTCCATGAGATAAAGGGGATCTGATGAAGAATGGCAAAATACGTTTGCGATATTTGTAACTGGGAATATGATGAGGAAGTCGGGATACCGGATAAAGGTATTGCTCCGGGAACTAAATGGGAAGAACTGGCAGAGGATTTCAAGTGTCCTCTATGCGGGGCACCAAAGGATATGTTTACACAGTTATAAAGGAATGCGTATAAAAAAGCAGGATTCTGAAAGGCGATTTGTCCTTATAGAATCCTGCTTTTCTTTTATGATACATTCAAATAAAAGTTTATAAAGTAAGCCGATGTAAGCAGTGAATAGTTCTGACTCTTTTATAAAATTTGTACGCTGTCCTTTTCAATCAGCTGCGGCTTTAAACAGATATCCTGCTTTGGATGCTCTGGTTCATTGATTTGTGCCAGCAGTTCATCACAGGCAGTTTTTGCCAGCAGTGCAACATCCTGATCCACACTGGTGATTTCTGTTCCTAATGTAAACCTGTTTAAGGTATTATCATAGCTTATGATGGATATGTCCTGTGGGATGCGTATAGAATGCTCCTGGAAATAGCGCATGACACCAAGCGTCATCATATCATTACAAATAAAAGCTGCAGTGACATCCATTTTCATCAGCTTTTCGGCACAGGCATAGCCTCCCTGAAACCGATAGTTTCCATCGAGAATATAATCCTCACGAACCTCAAGCTGAAACTGCTGCATAGCTTTGCGATAGCCTGCAACACGGCTCGCTCCAGTTTTGCTCGTTGAGGAAATTCCGATGCATGCAATTTTTTTGTGGCCGCTTTCAACAAGCTTTTGTATGGCCATATAAGCACCTGTTTCGTTATCAAAATAAACCTTACTGCAATGCAGGTCGGGATACTGACGGTCAATCATCACATAGGGAATGGAAAGGGAGGAAAGCTTTTGTCGTATTCTATCATCCTGAAAGGACTCATTACTTACGGTAATTCCCAGCCCATCGACTCCTCTGGATACGAGAAGATCAATCAGCATACTGTCATCCTCCACATGATCGTTAGAATTTACGATCATCAGTGCATATCCCAGCTCCCGTAAATACTCCTCCATCCGCTTGCATAATGCAGAGAAGAACAGGTTTTCAATATCCGGGATGATGAGGCCCAGGATATTGGATTTTCTGGTGACCAGACTTCTCGCGGTCTGATTGACCTTATAATTATACTGCTTCGCAATAGTGCAGATGGTTTCCCGTGTTGCCTGTGATACACGGCAGGGACGATTATTCAGTACCAGGGATACGGTGCTGGCACTGACTCCCGCTTTCTTTGCGATGTCCTTAATGGTCACTTTCATAAGTTCCTCCTGCTTTGTAATTTTTAAAAAGGTAATTACCCTTCCTGATAATTACCTTTATTTTATCATAATCCTGCAGGGATTGCTGATGATTTTACAGGAACATCATCATAGATAAGACAAACATGGTAATGACTCCGGCAATCATTGGGACGGAAGTACGCTTTACAATATCAAGCGGATTGGCTTTGATGGTACCTGCAACAATAACGACCACAGCAGCAACCGGAGATACTGCGCGCATCAGGTTTCCACATAGTCCCATAGGGATAGAAACAGCAATCGCTGAGATACCGGCAGCCTCAGCCAGTGGTACCATTAACGGAACCATAGCATAGAACAATGCAGTTCCACTTCCGCTCAGTAATACGATCAAGATGGTCAGACCCATTAAAATCAGCGGCAGTACAAAGCCCATTCCAGATCCCTGAACACCCAGCATAGCTGTCTGCAATGCATTGATTAAGCCGATGGAGTTTAGACCGAGAACAAAGACACTTGCAGCAACCAAAAGCGCAACGATTGGCATGGAATTTCCCATTCCCTTAAAGAAATCCTCAGTTTGCTTCAATACCTTGCCGGTATCTCTTGTACGGATTATTTCACATACGATGGCGATCAGGAAAGAAAGCAGAGAAGCGACCTCAACGCTGATATCCACATTACTTCCAGTAACACTGCGGATGATATAAACCACAATCAGCAGCAGAATCGGGAAGATTGGAAGAAGCGTATATACGAAACGATACAAGCCGCCCTCCGGTATTGCCTTTCCTTGTTCGATCTCTACCGTATCTGCAATCGCAGTGGTATTTTTCTTATCCATGAATTTCTGCCAGAAGAAATGTACAACAGCCATGACTATCAAAGTAGGTACGGAAATCATTGCGTGATATTGAATGACATAATCTGTTACACTCATACCTGCAAATGCCGGATATTTTGCCAGCTCTGTTGCTACAGCTACATTGTCACCGCCAAGAGGAGTCGGCATAACAGTGGCAGTTGTTGCAATGACTGCAGCAGCAGTCAGGGGAGACATACCGGCCTGACGCAGTACCGGATACAGTGTTGCTAACAGGATAATTGCCAGATTGGATGCACTTGGAATAACCAGTGACAATACATTACCGATAAGAAATACAAGCGGTACCAGAATGTAAACTGATTTGATTTTCTTAATCGGCTTTGTCAGGGTGTGAACAGTAACCTCGTTAGCTCCGATACTGGTCATATACGCAGAATAGCCTCCCAGAATCAGAATGATAAAGCCGGCTGCAGGCAAGGTGCTCTTGAACTGATCAATTACAGCCTTTAACGGATCCAGAACGGTAAGCCCGGTTGATTCAAATTCCTTAATAGCAATTGGATTTCCCATGGCGATTGCGATATACATTAAGACAAGGCCCATGGCAAACAGTGTGATTTTTATATCCATTTTTTTAATCAGCATAATGACAACGATAATAACTGCAATCAGTGCCGATCCATACATGATGATATCATTCATATGAGTTCTCTCCTTTTTTTCTCATTCTATCTGCATTTCGCAATGGCTTCTTTAAACCAGGTACGGAATGCATTCCCGTCGATATCCAGACATACAGTGGCATTCGGCGCTTTCCCTAAATAGCCTTTTAAATCCACCAGTGTACAGCCGGCTGTCATGGTACCGTACAACTCGACATCCAGATACGTCTCTACCGCTTCAAACAGCTCCGGCTTCAGCAGGTAAGCAATCGCTGTTGCATCGTACATCTTCAATCCGGTATGAAAGCTCCCTCCGCGGTATTTCTTGAACAGGCAGTAGGCCATTCCCCCGGTTTTGTTCATCGTGCGGATTTCTTCGCTGTCCTGAGGCAGAACGAGTGCCTTTAAACCAACATCCAGTCCGACCATTGTCAGCTTAACTCCACTGTGAAATACCATGTGTGCAGCTTCCGGGTCCAAGGCGATATTAAATTCCGCCATAACACCCTTATTTCCACGACTGGCACTGCCACCCATCAATACAATTTCCTGGATATTTTCTTTTACCTCAGGATATGTTTTTAAGAGCAGGGCGATGTTGGTCAGCGGTGCAATCGGAACCAGCGTAACCGGTTCTGTACTGCTCATGATGGCACTGCGCATGGCGTCTACCGCATTTTCCTTGAGTGGCTGCTGTATAGGCTCTTCAAAATCAAAGCCCTCCATACCGCTTTTTCCATGTACGCTTGCGGCATCCTCATATTCGCGAATAAGGGGACGATCTGCACCCATTGCGACAGGAACATCCTCGCGTTCAAAGTATTTCAATAGCCGCAATGCATTGTAGGTAACCTTGTCCAGGCCTACATTTCCTGCGACGGTTGTTATCAGCCGGACATCCAGCTCCTCTGAAAATAATGCGATGGCAATGGCCAGTGCGTCATCGATACCCGGATCGGTATCAATGATAATCGGACGTTTGTTCATTTCATTTTTCCTCCTTGAAGTACTGCTCTACTTCCTCTTTATATGGAATGGATGCCTGTGCACCAATGCGTGTTACGGTGAGTGCAGCAACTCGGGTCGCAAATTCCATTGCTTCCTTCATATCCATATCCCTTGACAGGCAGCTGCATAAGGCTCCGATGAAGGAATCTCCAGCTCCTGTAGTGTCCACTGTTTCGACCCTCTGTGCCGGTACAAACAGATACCGTCCGAAGGCATTACTCATACTGCCGTGTGTGCCTAGCGTGATGATGGCCGCAACACCTTTTGCTTCAAAGCTGTGCATCGCTTCCATGCAGGAATCCTCATCGCTTGGATAAATTCCTGTCAGTAACTCACATTCACTCTGATTCACGACAATCAGATCCAGATTCTCATATACATCGCTGTCCAGCACTCTGGCAGGTGCAGGATTCAATATCGTATACATTCCCTTTTCCTTCGCGTGCCTTACTGCTGATCTGACAAGGGAGTAATCATTTTCCAGCTGTGTCAGAAAAATATCATTACGCTGTGCCAGCTGATTTAACATGCTTACAAATGCTGCTTCCGACAGCGTATGGTTGGCACCGTTTCCGAGAATAATCCGGTTATCACCATGACTTCGGATTACCATAGCTACGCCGCTTGCCACCTGCTCGTCGCAAAAGACACCTTCTGTGTGAACTTTGTAGCTGTTTAATGCAGTTAAAAGCTGTTCACCAAATACATCCCTGCCGATATTGGCAATCATATGTGTTTCAGCACCCAGCTTAGCTGCCGCAACTGCCTGATTGCCGCCTTTCCCACCAGGATTCATAAAGAAATCAGATCCGTTGATGGTTTCACCGTTTTTTGGAAGATCGACACATTGAATGGTCAGATCCATGTTTAAACTACCTAATACAATTACTTTTTTCATTCTTTCACCTCACAGGGATTGTAAAATTTCACCATGCCCGGCCCCATTCCATCACATGGACGTTCCAGAAAGCCATGCTTTTTATAGAAGGGAACGCAGTTCGGTGTAGACATGAGACCGATGTAGGCACCCTCACAGGCTGTAGCTGCCAGATATTCGTGAAGCTTCTCCATCAGCAGATTGCCAATCCGGTTTTTCTGATATGCCGGATCAACAACCACATCCTTTATAAAAAATGCAATGCGTCCGTCTCCGACAATGCGGGCAATACCGATCGGCCGTTCCTCATCAAATACAACAATAGAATACAGGGAATTAGCGAGTGCGATTTCCACATCCTTCTTTTTGTATTCCTTGAAGTCTACTTTCCTACGAAGCTCAATATAGATGTCAGCGGTTAGCGCGTGATCCATACAGCGCAAGCTCATGTCCTTCACCTCTTTGATAAAACGTTTTACCACGTTTACGAGGGTATGATATCACAGAGTGAAAGCGGTGTCAATAGTTTAGATAAAACGTTTTACCTTAATGATGTGGTAAAATTAAACCGCTTACACCATGAAAACGAGAAAGCGCTTGCGATTCTTGCATAGTACCGGGAGCTTATCGCATAGAGGCGGGAAAGCATAGACCGCGGTAGTGCTGTATTTTTGAAGAACAGGAAATTTGCATACATTAAAGAATGAAGAAGGAGAACGGATGAATACAAATCCACAATCACATATTCAATATTTTAGAAGTAAACATAACCGTTATCAATCTCGGCTTGAAAGATTGATGTTAAGGAGAAGGTATACTAGGATGACTGTTAAATGAGTCATTTATAATATACCAAGATGATATTATGTAAAATTCAGAAGGAGCTGTGATTGATCCTTCGCTGAATAAATAAAGCTGGATACAGCAGCATGCTTGAACGTATATGATGAGTTTCCTGCTAACGAAAAGCAGTATGGAATGGCCGCTGAGTATTTCCACATACATGCAGAGGATAGATATATTCTATTGTAGTGATATGTCATAGCCGCCTGCAGTGGTAAACAGAATATAAGGCATCGATTCACATCCCTAAGAAAAGAGAAAATGTTGAAACAGCCTGCTATAGAAATGATCATTACTATACTGTATTTTTTCCCTGCTTTTGAGTGTATTGCACAGAAACCTGATTCGGCTGAGAATCATAACAGATAAGAGGCACTTTTTTAATTTTTGTTTAAAAACTGGCGTACACCTGTATGCTGTGGTAAACTTATGATATGAGGTGGTAGCAATGAACGAACAAAACGTAGTATTGATTACGGGAATGTCAGGTGCCGGGAAAACAACAGCCATGGGTATTCTGGAGGATATGGGATATCACTGTATCGACAATTTTCCTGTGCAGCTGCTGGAATCTCTGGGAAAAATCATAAACGCCAAGCCGGATCCGCGTTACAGCAATATTGCTCTGGCAACGACAGCGATTGATTATCCGAAATTTCTGCAGTATTTTGAAAATATCGATGTGAATGTACGCGTGGTTTTCCTGGATGCATCCAATGAAAAACTGCTGCTGCGCTATAAATTTACAAGACGCCATCATCCGATGATGATGTTTTCCAAGGCGAATACGCTGGAGGAAGCCATCGAGGTGGAGCGTGATATGTTTAATGCTTTGAATGAGCGCGCTGTGTTGCATATTGATACGACGATGATGGATCAGCACGGTCTGAAAAGTGTATTGATGGAAAAGCTGTCCCTGAACAGCAAACAGGTATTTTCCATATCCTTTGTATCCTTTGGCTTTAAGCACGGGGTGCCGATGGATGTTGATCTTGTTTTTGATGTCAGATTTCTTCCCAATCCATATTATATAGAGGAGCTGCGTGAACAAACAGGCGATGATGCACCGGTCTATGATTATGTCATGAGCTTTGAACAGACAACGGAATTTATCCGCCATCTCAAAAGCTTTCTGGATTATGTATTCATCCAGTATAAAAATGAAAAGAAAAATCATCTTACAGTAGGTATCGGCTGTACCGGCGGACATCATAGAAGCGTGTCTGTCACCAACTGGCTGTATTCCCACTATAAAGACCAGTATCATTGTTATAAATCACACAGAGATAAGAAAGTAGGCTGACCGAATGAAAAATGTAGTCGTAATCGGTGGAGGGACTGGTTTATCTGTTATGCTACGTGGTATGAAGCAGATTGAAAATATCAATTTGACCGCCATTGTAACGGTAGCGGATGACGGGGGAAGTACCGGACGGATCCGACGTCAGTTTCATATTCCAGCTATGGGCGATGTGCGTAATGTCATGTGTGCCATGGCGGAGGAGGAGAGTATCTTTACATCACTTATGAACTATCGTTTTGATGGAGAATGCGGGGATGTGGGCGGACACAATCTGGGGAATCTGATTCTTACTGCGATGACCAAGACAACCGGAAGCTTTATGGAGGCAATCCGCACATTTTCCAAATTCCTGAATGTTAAGGGACAGATCATACCAAGCTCCCTGCAGGTTATTACCCTGTATGCCGTAATGGAGGATGGAACGATCGTCCGCGGAGAAAGCAACATACCAAACTTCAACAACCGGATTGAAAAGGTATTTTATCAGCGTAAGGTGGAGCCAACAAGAGAAGCATTACAGGCTATTCATGAGGCAGATGTCATCGTCTATGGGATCGGTAGTCTGTATACAAGCATCATGCCGAATCTGATCGTAGACGGTGTTGTAGAGCAGCTGCGCAGCAATACAGTGAAAAAAATCTATTTCTGCAATGCGATGACCCAGCCGGGAGAAACGGATGACTTTACACTGGAGGATCATGTTGCGGCGATTCAGAAGCATTCCTTCCCGGAAGCAGTGGATATCGTTATTACCCACAATAACCGTGCATCGGATCATATCCTAAAGAAATATAAAGAAATGGGAAGCGAGCCGGTACGGGTGGCGCAAAAGGAGCACTCCTATCAAATCCTGTATCGGGATGTATTAAACTTCGATGACGACCTGATTCGTCATGATTCAAATAAAATCCGGGATGTTCTCGGTGAGATTATAAACAGTAAGGATGAAGAGGAATGTCTTTTACAACAGAAGTAAAATCACAGATTGCAGCAAATGAACTGCATCCCTGCTGCATGAAGGCGGAGCTGACAGCAGTCCTGCAGATGTGCTCTACGATGAATTTCACATCAGAGGGAATGCATCTGACAATTAAAACGGAAAATGCCAATACCGCAAAGCGTGTCTTTCGTTTTCTGAAGGAGCTGTATCATGTGGAAACCCAGCTTTCTGTCATTAAGAAAATGAAGCTGAAGAAAAACAATATCTATGTGATCCGCGTAAAGAATAAAGCGATGGAAATCCTGCGTGATCTGGAAATCATGACGGAAAAGGGATTGCAGAATCATCCCTCCAGTAAAATGGTACGCAAGGAATGCTGTGCAAGAGCTTATCTTGCCGGTGCATTTCTGGCGGGAGGCTCTGTGAATTCTCCCAGTAAATCCAATTATCACCTGGAAATCAGTACACAGAATGCTGATCTGGCAAAATTTATATGGAAGCTGATGCAGCGCTTTGATTTACCTGCAAAGCAGATCAAGCGTAGGAATCAGGAGGTCGTGTATCTGAAAGCGAGTGATAAAATCAGTGATTTTTTGCGCTGTGTAGGAGCAAGCGATGCTGTATTCACCTTTGAAGACAGCCGCATTCAGCGTGATTTTATGAATTCCCTGACACGTCTGGATAACTGTGAACTGGCAAATGAAATGAAAAGCATAACAGCAGGAAAGAAGCAGCTGGAGGATATACAGTGGATTGAAACCTACCGTACACTGGACAGCCTACCGGAGAAGCTGCAGCATGTGGCCCTTGCTAGAAAGGAGCTTCCCGAGGCAAGCTTGAATGAGCTGTGTGAATATTGCGCTGATGAATTTCAGGAGACGATATCAAAATCCGGTATGAAGCATCGTCTCGCAAAGCTGCGGGAGCTGGCAGATCAATATCGAAAGGAATAAAATTGAATAAAAAGTGCAGACTATAAAGGGTGATCTTATGAAATTAAGACTGTTTATCATGTTTGCACTTTTTCCTTTTCTGCATGCGACAAGCTATACGGCAAAGCTTGTTAGCTGCAATCAGGATCAAATCATACTGAAAAGTCAGGACAGTGACGTAAAGGTTGCACTGTTCAATACAAAAATAACAAAAGAGGAAGGGTGGAAGGAAGCCTGCGAGCTGCTGGAGGATGCTAAAACCATTCGCTTTGAAATCGATCCGTCAAGTAAAATCGAAGAACCCGTACCGGTCTATCTGTTTGCGGATGATAAGCTGGTACAGGAGGAGCTGATGAAGCAGGGGTATGCATACCCAATGATCCGCAATCCGGAATATACATATGAAAAGCGACTGGAAGCGGCCTATGATGCGACCCAGACGATGGCAAAGCCGGCAGAGATAAACACAAAAAGCCGTCCGGCACTGGTTGGCCCGCTGTATCTTGCAGGCGCACTGCTGCTGTGGTGTGTGATGGCGTTGTATATCCTATACCGGCGCAGAAAAAAACAGAAGCCGGTACAAAGGAAACAGACAGAAACACCAGACTAATCAAGTTTTTACGCTTTTACATTCACAGATGTGCGGTTTTATATTATAATGAGAGAAGAAAGCGAGGAAATCGTACATGGATGTTATCATTTATTTACTCTTTATCTGCCTGGTTATTTTTTTGGTGATAACACTGCTGCCGGTGATACTGCCGATTGTAGCTTTCATCGTCATAGCTTTTTCCATTCTTATCTGGTATGCCAAACGCAAGGTGCGTAAGCATATGGAGGAATATGAAAATGACTGGAATCAGCAGCAGGAGGATTATACAACAGGAAACAGCTCGGATCTGGGTTCTGATGATATTATAGATGTGGAATTTACAGAACGGGAAGAAGACGAGTAAGCTATGCTGAGAAATGCAGGAAAACAGGACAAGGCAGAGATATATGAATTATGGAAGCAATCCTATCCGAATCAGAATCGAAATTATCTGAATTTTTATTTTAAAAATTTATTTGACAAGGGACGCTGTACTGCGCTGGAACAGGATCAGCGCATCATTTCCAGTCTGCAGATCAATGAGCATATCCTGCGCTTGCGGGAGAAGCAACTGAAAATCAGCTATTTACTCGGAGTATCCACACTGCCGGATTACCGCAGAAGGGGACATATGCGCAGGCTGATGGAATCCGCGATTGATGAAGCAGGGCATAATCATCTGGTAACACTGATTCGCGGCTTTTATCCGAAGCTCTATGAGCAGTTTGGTTTTGAAACCATCTATGAACGAAAGCTGTATACAGTTCCCAGAGAATGTCTGCATAAGGTTTCTTTAAAAAATATATCCTACTCCGCAGAGCCGCAGGAGCTCTTACAGGCCTACCAGAGCTTTACCAAGCATTTTGACGGGAACTATGTTCGCGACCGTGAATATTATGTGCTATTGCAAAATGAGCTTGTGATTACGCAGAAACAGATGGTCGTTTACAGGAACAGGCAAGGGGAAGTATGCGGCTATGTTATCTTTCAAAAAAAGAAGCAGGAGATTCATGTGGAAGAAGCGGTATATCTGGAATCTGTGGTTTTAATGCGTCTGTTGAAGGCCGCAATCGGCAAGGAGCAGGAGATACTTGTAGAGGTTTCACAGAGTGAAAAGCTGGAAAAGATATTTCCACTGCTAATACCAAAGAAACAGCCGTTTATCATGGCAAGGATCAATAATCTGGAGCTGTTTAACAAGCTTTATAATTTGGAAGTGAAGTCAGCAGCTGAGGCGTTTGCTTCGGCAAGTCGTCCGTTGTGGATTCATGAATATTATTGAAGGATGTGCCTGGTGCATATCTTTTTATTATTTTGTAAGGCTTTAACATATTAGTCATGAGATAAGCTGAAACAGTGTATTTGTTAATACGTTTCTTACTGCGTAAAGCATCATGATTACCCCGTTATTGTAAAAGCTCCTGGTATGGGCAGCTATATTAGGATAAAGGAAGATATCCAATAAAAAGTAGATATCCAACAGTATTATATGAGTTCGATAAAAAGGCAGAGTACTTGTTTTATATATGAAAAAAGACACAAGTCCACGTATAGGTGAACCTGTGCCTGATTATTATGAATAAAATACATGAAAGCAAATAGGAGTTTCAACAGCTTTCCGTATCCGGATTACTTCTTGTCTGCAAGAGAAGGATTTGCTTTTTTATAAAATAAAGCACGTACCTGAAACAGGGAAATACAAATCGCAAGGATTCCCAGTGCGATACACATGGCTTTCATCAGGTCATCGTAGCCTCCCTCAGAAAACGGCAGAAGAATAATCAGAATGCCGAACAGCAGGTAGGCTGCAATCTTCATATAGATTTTCTTCGTTTCCTCACTTGCGGCAGTCAGCAGTCTTGGCGGTCGTTCCTTCGGTTTAAAATTTGGAATCTGCGTCTGCTTCTTCAGGAATAAACGAAACTTCACTTCCATCAGTACATAGGCTGCCACTCCAATAACGATAGAGAGCAGAGCCCCCAAATCAAGGGAATATGCCAGAATTCCGCCAATCAGACCTACGATGAAGCGAGAACTGTAGGTTTTGTATTTTGGAATATCATTCAGGATGTAGCCTACATGATTGAAAACATTATAATACACATAGCGGTTGTGATCATCCTTATAGATATGCATGCCGGCGAGCTCTTCGCCATTCATGCCCTTTTTCTTCTTATTTACAGCTTTATTAGCCATGTTATCACCTCTTGTGTACATTATATATGGAAACGCTTTTTTCGTCTAGCAAAACAAGAATATAAATTAGCAATAATTTTGCACAAATTAACAACATTTTACGGCTCTCGTTGTTTTTTTATAAACGCTGAGCTATAATGAAATCGTAATGAAAAGGATTTCAAATCCAGAAAAGGAGTGAATGAACATGATCTTTGGAAAAGACACAAAAGAATGGGAAAGTTTAAAAGGAATTTACACGGCAACAGAAATCAACCAGCAGCCGGACACCTGGAAAAAAACCATTAAACAGGTGGAGGAACACAAAGAAGAAATCAAGGCATTTATTGAAAATGTCACAAAACACGATGATTACGATATTATCCTGACAGGCGCAGGTACCAGTGAATTTGTTGGAAATGCTATTTTCACATATGTAAGCAAGAGAACAAATTACAAAACAAAATCATATGCTACTACAGATATCGTATCAGCTCCGGAAAACTATCTGTCTCAGACAAAGCCAACACTGCTGATCTCTTACGGACGCAGCGGTAACTCACCGGAATCTGTAGGTGCTGTCGATGTGGCAGACGAGGTATGCGGTAAGAACCTGTACCACCTGTTCATTACCTGTAATCATGAGGGTGCTCTTTCAAAAGCTGCAGAAAAAAGAGAAAATGCTTATGCTATCAATCTGACTCCTGAAACACACGATCAAAGCTTTGCTATGACTTCCAGCTTCTCCAACATGATGCTGGCTACGCTGCTGTGCTTCAGTCTGGACAATCTGGATGAAGTAAAGGCTGAGCTTGCGGATATCATTCAGGGTGCTGAAAAGATGCTCGCTAATAATTGGGAATTCTTTAAAAATGCAGTCGCAGATTACGACTTCAACCGTATTGTTTATCTTGGTGCTAACTGTCTTAAGGGAATCGCGCAGGAGTCTCAGCTGAAAATTCTGGAGCTGACTGCCGGAAGAGTTGCTACAATGTATGACTCACCAATGGGATTCCGTCATGGGCCAAAATCTATTATCAATGATGATACGCTGACCATTATTTATCTGAGTGATGATCCGTATACCCGCCAGTATGAGGTTGATCTGATTAAGGAAATGAGTCCGCAGCGTAAGGGAAACAAGCTGATGGCTGTTATGAATAAGAGAGACGATGAGGTTGCTGGACTGGTAGATTACGCATTCTCATTTGATCTGGAGAATGAACATGAAAATGCATTCCTTGGATTTGATTACATCGTTGCCGCTCAGGTACTTGCATTATTCAAATCTTTATCATATGATATAACTCCGGATAACCCATGTCCTACGGGAGAGGTTAACCGTGTTGTAAAAGGTGTAACTCTGCACCCTTACACAAAGAGATAGAAACGGAGGATAATAATATGATCGGACTAATTGTAACCGGACACGGTAATTTTGCTACCGGATTAACCAGCTCACTGAAGCTGATTGCCGGAGAACCTAAAAACTATGTGGCTGTAGATTTCCTGGAAAGCTATTCTGTGGATGATCTGGAACGTGAATTGACAAAAGCACTGGATGAGCTGAAGGACTGCGAAGGCGTTCTTGTTCTTTCTGACCTTGGTGGAGGCTCTCCATTCAAAACAGCAGTTATGGTTGGATATCCAAGAGGCAACGTGGAAGTTGTTGCCGGAACAAACCTGCCAATGCTGATTGAGGTCAACATGGGACGTCAGTTTGTTGAAGAGCTGGGTATGCTTACCGAAATGGCAATGAACACTGGAAAAGATCAGGTTGTTCGTTATGAATTTAAGCCTGTTCAGCAGGAAGAACCAACGGACGGAATCTAAAAGGCTGCTAATTCATGATTGATTGGCATACCATACTCTGGTGCTGTATCACGCTTGGCTTTCTTCTCGTATGCTTTCTTATCATCTATTATATCGTGAGTGCACGAATGATGAAAAAGAAGAGAGAAGAATTAAAGGAACAGCTTGTTCATATGAAGCCTGGCAAGGATATTCTGTTCGCAGGAGGTATCAGAGGAAAGATTATCCGCGCTAAGGATGAGTATCTGGATGTTGAAGTGGCAAAGGGAATTGAAATTACAATTTCCAGACTTGCTGTCAACCAGGTGCTGGAGAAAAAAGCAAAAAAATAATAGAAACAGATACGCAGATTGAAGCTTCCTATTTGATCATGTGTATTAAAAAAATAAGAGATTTCAAAATCTATTGACTATGTATCAATGGATTCGGAAGTCTCTTTTTTTGTCTCATTCGAAAGTAAGGAAGAGGCTGATGGAAATGTATATTTTTTTATCTATAGAGAAAAGGCTTTAGCAGATGCTCTCATAAAATCCGGTATCGCATACCAGCGTATTTCACTTATCAGGACTGGTGCTTTGATAATGGCTTTGTTTACGTATATTTAATTATAAATGGTTTTTGCATAATCTGTCGGTGTGATACCAAACTGCTGCTTGAACTTCCTTGAAAAGTAATGAATGGAGGTAAATCCCATCATACTCGCAATTTCACTTATTGTATAAACACTTTCCTTAATGAGCAGCTTGCTTTTATTCAGCTTCAGATCGCTGATATACTGCTTCGGTGCAACTCCGAGGTTATTTTTGAATAGTGTTTGCAGACTGGAGCGTGAAATGGAGAATTTCAGACAGATTTCCTCAATGGTAATCTGTTCATAAATACTGTCGTTAATAAAAATGACAATTTCATTTAACAGCTCATTTTCAAAGCGCTGCTGCATCGGTGTGGAGGCAACCGGTGAGCTGGAGAGAAAATCATATTGCAGGATTTTAATAAGGAGCTCTTTTAAATAACAGAGCATGAGTTCACTGTCATACAGCATATCGTTGCTGGATACCTTGATAAAGTTATTTAATGCATTATGGATATCGCGGTGTGCATTATAGACACGGTTTGTTACCAGATAGGAATCCGGAATCTCCATATCAAACATAATGGTGAGATATGAACAGGATTTCGCATGACCAGTTTTCTGTGTATGGTACTGACCAGGGGCATACAGAATCAGATCCAGCTCATCAAGCTGATAGGTTTCTCCATCGACGGTGGTTTCCAATTCACCGTTATCAATAAAGGTTAATTCCCAGTAATTGTGTTTTTCCCCTGGAAAGGTATAGCTTGCATTGCGAACCTGGTAGTAATACGCAAGAATTTCCTTTACTTCAAAGGTCGGGATAATTGGCTCATATACTATAGGATTGTGGTCATAGGTGGACATCTGCAATTTCTTTGCCTTGAAATCCATTTCCACCTCCAGCTTTGCACTCGAGGAAATGCAAAGAAAATTGAATTTCACACCCTTTCGGATTTTGATATGGCGATGTACTACAAAGCGTTCATAATTTCTGGCGGTATCATCCTTGGTAACAACCAGCATAACGATCCCGCTTTGCACGCGTACATAGATGTCACTGTTGTAGTACATGAAATTATCAAAGCTCTTATCCTTCAATTTCACAATCGTCCGTGTCAGCTTCGGTGTCTGACGCTTTGTCAGCTCATTAACGATTTCTCCATATTTATTGAAAATAAAGCTTGTTGTTTTATTAAACATGACCGTCATCCTCTCATTACTATTAGTATAGCAAATTCGGATTTGATAGAAAAGTAAAAAGGAATAAAAACGAATTGTATGAAATCACTGAAAACAGCCCGTTTTTATGTAAGTGTTTTCATAAAATGGAAATGGTAATAAAAAAAGACGAAAATCAATTTTTTATCACATAATTAACAAAATTTAACGTGATATGTAAAATTTTGATGCAGGTATGTATATTTCTGATAGTTTGCATTATTTACCTGTGAAATCTCTTAAAAATTACTAAAAAGTGCAAAATCACTGATAAAAAGTGTAAAGAAATCTGCTATTTTTTGACATAGAATCTAAGTGAACTGAAAGGGTTTACTTATCGAACCCACCTCATCAAGGTTCGGTAATTTAGTTCATGTCTAATGGTAGAAGGGAGAGAGCAAAATGCCAGATATCGTATTAACAAGAATTGACAACCGTTTAATTCACGGACAAGTTGCAACACAGTGGTGTGGAGTTGTAGGAGCAAACCTGCTGTTAGTAGCTAATGATGCAGTGTCCACAGATGACTTCCGTCAGGGACTGATGAACATGGCAGCACCGGCTTACGCACAGACACGTTTCTTCTCAATTCAGAAGACAATTGACATTATTGGAAAAGCTAGTCCAGCACAGCACATTGCAATTATCTGTGAAACTCCACAGGATGTACTAAGATTAGTAGAAGGTGGAGTACCTATTAAGAAGGTCAACATCGGAAACATGCACATGGCAGATGGAAAACGTCAGGTTGCTACATCTGTTGCTGTAAATGATGACGACGTTGCAACTTTCAAAAAGCTGCAGGACTTGGGCGTAGAGCTGGAAATTAAACGTGTTCCAGATACACCTGCAGAAAATATTGATAAATTATTCAAATAACAATTTATCAAAAAATTTAGATTTTCGTATCTTAAATCATTGATTTGAAAGGAGAAACAACATGGATGTAAATATCATTCAAGCTTTACTGGTATTCGTAGTGGCGTTCATTATGGGTATTGACCAGTTCAGTTTCTTAGAGTCCCTGTATCAGCCAATTGTGCTGGGACCAATTATTGGTGCTATCTTAGGCAACTTTGAATTAGGTATCGTTGTCGGTGGTGCATATCAGTTAGTACAGATTGGTAGTATGCCAATCGGTGGAGCACAGCCGCCTAACGCAATCATGGGTACTATCATGACTGCTGTATTCGCTGTTTCCATGAATCTTGAACCAACTGCTGAGGGTGTAGGTCTGGCTGTAGGTCTGGCTATTCCATTCGCAGTATTCGGACAGTATGCAGTTACTTTAACATTTACAATTATGT
>OAVH01000183.1_pt1 | contig 50807 bp, 52 predicted proteins | sample 1495281 | NCBI WGS metagenome assembly OAVH01 (sample SAMEA2580082, study PRJEB22360) | human gut metagenome | biome: human gut; feature: human-associated habitat; material: faeces | place: Denmark | collected 2008/2010
AAAGAACTGTAAACACGACAGAGAATAATCTCTAAACAAAATTGATTAGTAATTGCCGAATTCGAGTAAAATATATGAGCCAAGAAATGCCTGTTTTGTGGGCTTTCTTGGCTTTTTCTATGTAGATGTGACAATCAAATGGATTTTTAGTCAATATCTGTATCACAAAAAACAATATCTGAATGTTTTTTGTGATACATTTTTTTTATAATTTTTTGTGTTTCGTAGAATTGTATTCTGATGGATTAAAGCCGAATTGTCTGTGAAAAGCACTGGCGAAGCGACTGGCATTGCTGAAGCCGACCATATCGGCAATCTGTGTTATTGAATAGAGGCCGCTTTGCACCAGAGAAAGGCTTTTGTTGACGCGGTATTCTTCCAGATAGGCAGTAATGGTTTTGCCAGTCATTTTTTTGAAAAGACGGCAGCAGACTTCACGGGACAAATGTACGTGATCAGAAAGCTGCTGTAGTGAGACAACAGAGTCAAAATGTGTATTGATATAGTTTAACATCTGTTCAAGGCGCTTGAGATCACGTTGATTTGCGGGTCTGAATCTGAAAAAACAATCCTGATATTCATACAGGAGCTGACCAAAAATATCACAGAGAAGTCCCTTGATTTTTAATTCGTAGCAAAAGGATTTCTGATCAAAAAGAACTTCTACCTGATTAAGCTTTTCAAGAAGGAATTTAGTTTTTACATCAGAAGAAGAAAGAACAATACAGGGAACTGCTGAATTTTGGAGAAAAGGGCGGAAGCAGTTTTTCTCGATATCGCTTCCAAAGTCGCCGTACATAAAATCCGGACGTACGAGGATAGACGTAAAATAGACCTGGGTATTTCCAGGAGAGTGGCAGCTGTGAGGGGTGTTGCTGTTGATAACAATGATTTCATCCGGTGACAGCTCATAGCTTTTTTCATAAATCTGGTAGGTAGCATTTCCGCTTCGGGCGATGACGATTTCAAGGTCATTGTGCCAGTGAATGGGTATATTTCTTCCTTCAAAATCAAGAAGATTATCGTGATTTACAGTTATGGGAAAGCTCTCGGTTCCATGTGCACAAAGCTCCCTGTTTGTGCTGTCGACCATTATTTTTTTTACAGACATATGCAATTCTCCAGACATTTACTGATATGTTCTTTATTATATCAGAAAAAAATTACAGTGCAAGAAGGAGGAAAATATGGCACGTTCAAAAGAGGCAGATCTTACAACAGGAAATCCATTTCGGGTATTGTTTAAATTTGCTGTTCCGGTAATATTTGGGAATCTTTTTCAGCTTTTTTATACATTGGCAGATTCTGTGGTTGTCGGAAAAACACTCGGGGCAAATTCGCTTGCAGCGGTGGGATCTACAAGTATAATCGTCTATTTTGTATTTTGTTTTATTAATGGTTTTACAGGAGGATTCGGCATTTGTCTGGGGCAGCGTTTTGGTGCAAAAGATGAAGAGGGGATGCGGAAAAGTATTGCGGCTTCCGCTGTTTTGAGTGTTATTTTTGCAGTTGTACTTACGGCAATCTGCTGTCTGCTTTCACATAATATTTTGAGGTGGATGAAAATTCCGGCCGATATATCCCGGGAAGCATATGAGTATATGTTTGTGATCCTTCTTGGTACAGGTGCCACAGTATTCTATAATATGATTTCAAATATACTGAGAGCTCTGGGGGACAGCAAAACGCCGTTATACTTCCTGGTATTTTCTTCTATCCTGAATATTTTTCTTGATATTTTATTTATTATTCCCATGAAAATGGGTGTTTCCGGGCCTGCATGGGCTACGATTATCTCGCAGCTTGTATCGGCGATTCTGTCTCTTTGGGTGGGATTACGGAATTTCCGCATTTTACATCTTCGCAGAGAGGATTTCGGTAACCTGAGGGAAACAATAATAATTCACTTAAAAACGGGATTTCCAATGGGATTTCAGATGTCTGTGATGTGTATAGGACAGCTTGCGATGCAGGCAGTAGTAAATTCGCTTGGTACGGCTGCTGTTGCCGGATACACGGCAGCAACAAAAGCAGATCAGATATCTGTTCTTGTAAATAATGCAATGATGACAGCTATTTCAAATTATGTAGCTCAGAATTTTGGAGCAGCCAGGATGGAGCGTATCAGAAGAGGGGTACGTGCGTGCCTGATCCAGACAGAGATTTTTAATCTGATTATGTGTGGGGGTATTCTGGTGCTGAGACATCCTGTTGTCAGGATGTTCCTTACAGATCCTACAGCAGAAATTTATTATCACTCAGACATGTATCTGACAGTAGTAGCGCCGTGTTACTTTTTACTTGGGATGTTGGCGGTTTACAGAACCTCTGTACAGAGTATGCAGAATGGACGGGCGCCATTTGCTGCCTGCATAATAGAGCTTGTGATGCGAATTTCTGCGACGACAGGTCTGTCCGGTATTCTGGGATACACGGCAGTGTGTATTGCAAGCCCGCTTGCCTGGGCAGGAGCGTGTATGCTTCTGATACCATGCTATTACAGAATGATGAAAAAAAGGCATTGTACCGTGGCACCGGTATAACACTGCAGGACGACTTGTTGACTTCCGGAGATATATCTTGACATTTTGGACGCAGTACCTTAATACATAGGTAACCAATATATATAGATTGCCTATATAGTAGAGAGGTGAATGATATGGCTGTTGAAAAATCTTTAATCTCCGGAAGTATGACGATGCTTATTCTGAAGCTGCTGTCTGAGAAGGACATGTATGGTTATGAGATGATAGATACTTTACGCCGGAAATCTCAGAATGTGTTTGAGCTGAAGGCAGGTACTCTGTATCCACTGCTGCATAGTCTTGAAGAAAAAGGAGCGCTGACGGTATACGAACAGGAGGCCGGAGGGAAAACCAGAAAGTATTACAGTCTGACGAAGCAGGGAAGAGGCTTTCTGGAGAAGAAAATGAAAGAATGGAGAGAGTATTCGGAAACGGTAACAAATGTTCTTGCATTGGAGGTGTGACATATGGAGGAATATCTGAAAACATTGCTGGAGCAGATACGGTGCAAAAAGGCATGGCCTTATATACGCCGGGAATTGCAGGAGCATATAGAAGACCAGATTGCAGAAAACATGCATGCTGGAATGGATTATGTGGAATGGTATTCCTTGTGAGCTTTCTGATCAATGTATCAGAGAATCTGGGAATACTTCCGGCAACGTCCTCCTTTCTCCCGTTTCTGTCTGCCGGAGGAAGCTATACAGTAGCTGTCTATGGACTGATGGGAATCGTATTAAGCATATACCGGTACAAAAATATTTATCCATGTCATGCAGAGAGGGTAAAAAAAACCAGAATGACAGGACAAAACATCTGACAATGAAAAATGTCCTCCGGAAATCATGAGCCGGAGGACATTTTTTCAGTTACCGATTATTTTTTTACAGAAGCGCTCGGAATATGGCATAAAGATCTGAGCTACCGGACCTACGATAAAGGCGCAGATAATGGTTCCCAGCCCAAAGGTTCCTCCAAGCAGAAAACCTGCGATTACAAAAAAGCAGTCTGTCAGGATACGGACAATACCAAAAGACTTGCGTGTTTTGTCGCTGATGACAATGGCCACCAGATCATTGGGACCTGTTCCTGCTTCTGACTTGATTACGATAGTCATGCCAAGAGCAAGGATGATGCAGCCTGCTACCAGGACAATGATGCGCATTGCCATTGGCAGGGAACTGTTGATGTAGTCTCCCAGCAGGACGGTAAAAAGATCGATAATAGGTCCGCCCAGAAACATACAGATGATCGTTCCGATCCGAATATAGCTTCGGTCAACGAAAAGCAGGATCAGGATGATGAGAAAGCAGATCATCATGTGCGTACGTCCGTGAGTCCAGTTAAGGGCAGCAGGCCATGGAACACTGCGGAAGATACCCTGCACAAGGACGTTAAAGGGGTCGGTTCCCAGATTTGCCTGAATAAAAAAAGTCACACCCAGGTGAGCAACAGACAGACCGAAAACCAGTAAGATAATTTGTTTGATTTTTTGTTTTGGCGTCATGATATGTAGTTCCTTTTTCTTTATTTTATCAATATTTTATCATATCAGACAGGCTTATAAAAGCAGAATATCAGGAAAATGAGTTCTAGAAAATACAAATTTACAGGTATAAAATAAAAAAAAGAACATAAAGGAAATTATTACAATAAGAGATGTGATTTTGACAGTTTCTGCAGAACGAATAAGTGAAGGGTGTATAATGAAAGAAAAATATTATGTCAGGAGGAAGAGAAAATGAACTGCAAGAAATTGAGAGCAGTATTTATGGCATTGGGAATAATAGTAACGTGCTTTTCCGGATGCGGACTGACAGAGGGTAATGGAGGGGTATCTGCTCCAGCACCAACCAAGGCGGCAGCTCCGAGGATTACAGAAACACCAAAAGCCATAGCAGCACCGAAACCTACGAAAGCAGCACAGACAGGTTCAGGGTCACAGTCTGGAAATACAGGAAACACATCTTCGGAATCAGAAAAAGAAATTACATATATAGACGAGTATGAGGAAACTTCTGAGGATTATTAACCGGGAAAGTCAGGGGAATACAACAAATGGAATCATTGGCAGATCCATGGAATTATATTGCTGCACTGATTAATTATATGTCTCTTCTGGTCCATATGGACATTTTTGGCAGATCAAGAAGCTGGTATGAAAAGAAACTTCGGATTGCCGGAAGCGTTTTTTTACCTGATTCTAATACTGATTCCCGATCTGGCAATGTGGGAAAATGTTGTTATGATGTCTTTATGGGCCGGATTTGTTATGCTCTGTACCCATAGATTTACAGTTCTTTGGGCGCTGCTTCATGGATTTTTGTGGAATAGCATAGGAGCTTTCAGTGAATTTTTAACTGCATCCTTGATGAACCTGTATATGGATGAAAAAATGATCTTCTCTCCTTTCTGTTATCATATGGGACAGGTAGTGTCTAATCTATTGTTGCTTTTTATTATACTGGAAATAAGAAGAATCATTGGGAGAGGGCAGAGAAATCCTGACAGAGAAACAGGGATTGCCATAGCTGTTCTTTGTACCTTCATTCTTATGATATCTTATAGTGTTTATCATATTGCAATGGGTTCCCTGCGTCGGTCAGACAGGTATATCTGTATTCTGATAAATGCCCTTTTGTTATTTATTGCTTTTGGGATTGTAAGATCTTGCAGCAAATTAAGCGAACATTCAGAGTTGGAGCGAAAGAAAGAGCTTTATAAAAAGCAGGCGGAGATCTATCAGAAGCAGGCAAAAGAATATGAAAGCACTATGGCGGAGTTTCAAAAAATACGAAGGCTCTGAAACACACCTGTGGTATACAAGAGACAGGCAGGGACAGAATAAACTTCTTGTCGGAAGTACAGAGATTTTTGCAGAGGATACCTGCTGTAAGTACTGCGAAAAAAAATCTTTTTGGAAAAACCGCTATAGATTATGTCAAGCTGTATGAAGGGATGGGGATAAGTGCAAATATCTTTGAAGAATTTCATGTGGCACATGATTATGGAGAGGTTCCACTGCCGTAGAAAATATAAATGTAATAATTTTGTAATAAAATTTGACAAAACAGGTAAATTCATGGTAACATACGCAATTGAATGCAGCCGTGAGTTATCTGTTTTGTTTTTTTTGTCTGGTTTGTTCCGGATTTTTAAGAAACGATCAGAAAGCAGCGGCAGAACCTGAAGTGAACAGGAATGAAAAAGGAGAGTTCAATGTTTAAAAAAATTACAGCAGTAGTGTTAGGTGTATGTGTAACTTCTATGAGTTTAACTGGTGTTTCTGCAGCGGATTTCAGTGATGGAACAACAGAAAATGCAGTGGAAGAGAGTACATTTACAGATGGCAGCGAAGGAATAGAGACAGAAAGTATTACCGCTATGGTAAATGATATGGCGGCTCATGCGCAGGAGAAAGGGCAGGAGTATCAGGAGATGAAGGTGCAGAAAAATATTGCAGCGGAAAGAAGAGCTTCCGCGGAGCGCGCGGAAAAGATCGCAGCCATGGTGGAAGAATCGAATCGCAAAGTGGAGAAGAAACGTGTGGCAGAGAGAAAAGCGATTGTGGACTTTGCTCTGCAGTTTGAAGGAAATCCGTACGTTTATGGTGGCACCAGTCTTACCAAAGGCGCTGACTGTTCCGGATTTGTGATGTCTGTATTTAAGGAATTTGGATATGAACTTCCCAGAGTGGCGGCTGCACAGTTTAATGCTTCCAGAAAAAAAGAGATCAGTGAAATTGAAGTAGGAGATCTGGTTTTCTATGGAGGCGGCATCAGCCATGTAGCTCTTTATATTGGAGACGGCAAGATCATCCATGCCAGCACTTCTGCATCCGGGATCAAAATCTCCGATTATGATTATGAAACACCGGTTGGTGTCGGAACTTATCTGAAATAATCGAGGGTTTGGCAGATTGCACAAAGAATGTCGAAGACTGTAGATTATACACACTGAGGTGTAAAAGTTATCCACAAATAGAAAACGTGGAAAACCTTATAAAATCAAGTTATGCACAAAGTTATCCACATTATCCACAGGAAAGGGATGTGGAATACCTGATTTACATAATCAGATAAAAAACAGATGTTTTGGTTAATAATCATGAATTTGCTTTTTTCGACAAAAAAGTAAAAAAATCTATTGACTTTTTCAATGTGAAAATACAGGTAAATATTTTGTAAAAAAGAGAGATTTTACAATTTGAGAAACAAATTATCTGACAATGGTGGGAAAAGTTTTGTGATACAAACAAATCAATATCTTGTGGTTGGTGAAGAACCAATCAACATCAGGTAGTTTTATAAGGAATACAGTAAAAAAATCCACCGAAAGGAAGAGGATTCTCCTTTCCGGTGGATTTGTGTATAACTGTGGATATCTCTGAAACTTTAAGAGTTATTCTGCTTCATTCGCTTGATTACTTTGAGTCTTGTGAATTCTTCTCTTTCTTTTTCCTCCAGAGCATTCTGAATATCTTTTGTGAGAGCCTCGTATCTGGGAATTGTGATATTCTTCAGTGCATTGGCACGTTTCTGCGTCTTTTTAATATTGGCGGCAAGGCGGATGGCAGCATTTTCGATCATAGAGAGCCGGATAGAAAGCTCTTTTACCTTTTCAAATTCTGCCTTTGCCTGATCGAGGGACATCTTCGTGCTGTAGTAAGCATAAGAAGGCGTATTGGTGCAGTGGGGCTCATATTCTACCAGCGGGATCTCTGTGCCCATAACGCTGCGGGTCTTGATACGGATGGAGTTTTCCACAGGTACGGTGTAGGAAATCTGCTGCACAAAAGCAATACCGATCTCCATATTGGCCTTCTGGAGCGCTCTGTAGGCGGTACGGAAGGTTTCATCGATCTGCGTCTGGATATCCTTTGCCTGATCGATGAGATCCATCATTTCCTTGATAAGGATGTTTCTCTTTTTATCCATCAGCTCAAAACCCTGGCGGGAAAGCGCCAGAGAGTTTTTGGCAAGTATAAGGTTTCCCTTGGTGGGAAAAGTATTCGGATCCAAGAAATCACCTCCGTTGGTCTTCTGTTCTCCGCTTTTTAGCGGACAGTTTCTTTATAGTATTTATTCAGGATCTTTGTGTCGATTCGGTCAAGCTCTTCCTTCGGAAGCAGTCCCAGAAGCTCCCAGCCTTTATCAAGAGTCTCTGTAATGCTTCTGTTTTCCGTTTCTGTCTGTCCTACAAATTCAGCTTCAAATGCCTTACCGAACACCAGATACTGTTTATCCAGAGGCGAAAGCTCGTCTTCACCGATAACAGAAGCAAGAGCTCTGGCATCGCCGACCTTTGCATAGCAGGAGAACAGCTGATTTGCCACATCCTGATGGTCTTCTCTGGTAAAGCCTTCTCCAATACCGTCCTTCATCAGACGGGAAAGGGAAGGGAGCACGTTGATCGGCGGATAGACTGCCTGTCCGTGGAGCTGGCGGTCCAGAACAATCTGTCCTTCTGTGATATATCCGGTAAGGTCAGGGATAGGATGTGTAATATCGTCGTTAGGCATGGTCAGAATCGGAATCTGTGTAACCGATCCGGTTCCGCCCTGGACGATTCCTGCACGCTCATAAAGAGTGGCAAGCTCACTGTAAAGATATCCCGGATAACCTTTTCGGGAAGGAATTTCACCTTTGGAGGAGGAGACCTCTCGCATCGCCTCGCAGAAGGAGGTGATATCCGTCAGGATAACCAGAATGTGCATTCCTTTTTCAAAAGCAAGATACTCAGCGGCAGTAAGGGCGATCTTCGGAGTAAGAAGACGCTCGACTACCGGGTCGTTTGCCAGGTTCAGGAACATAACAACATGGTCAGAAGCGCCGCTTTCTTCAAAGGTGCGGCGGAAAAACTCAGCTACGTCATATTTTACACCCATTGCAGCAAATACAATGGCAAAATTTTCGTCGGAATCGCTGCCCAGAGAAGCCTGCTGTACGATCTGTGCAGCCAGCTTGTCGTGGGGAAGACCGTTTCCGGAAAAAATAGGAAGCTTCTGTCCGCGGATCAGAGTGGTCAGTCCGTCGATGGCAGAGATACCTGTGTTGATATAGTTTCGAGGATATTCCCGGGAAACCGGATTCAGAGGAAGACCGTTGATATTCAGCTTCATCTCCGGAACAATTTCTCCCAGTCCGTCGATGGGCTCTCCGATTCCGTTAAAGGTACGTCCAAGGATATCAGGGGAAAGCCCGATTTCCATAGGATGTCCGGTAAGCCGTGTATGTGTGTTTGTCAGGGACATATTATCGGTTCCTTCAAAAACCTGGATCACGGCTTTGTCCTCATAAATTTCTACAATACGGCCGATCTTCTGTGTGCCGTCATCCATATGAAATTCAACGATTTCTTCGTAGGCGGCGTTTTTAATCCCTTCCAGGACTACCAGAGGGCCGTTTATCTCGCTTAATCCCAAATATTCGATTGCCATAAAAACTTTCCTCCTGTCAGCCGTTTTTCTTTAATACATTATTGTAAAACTCATCGATATCTTTTTTGTACTGGTCAAATTTTTCCAGCTGGTTGTTAGGAACATCATATTTGATGGAAATGATCCGCTCAAAAATATTGTCCTCTTTCAGTACGGAAACAGGCATTCCTCTGTTTACAAGAGATCTGGATTTTTCGTACAGGTAAAGGATGATCTCCATCATCTGGAACTGTTTTTCCATAGGAACACAGGTGTCTTCGTCATGGAAGGCATTCTGCTGAAGGAAACCAAGACGGATCACTCTGGCAATTTCCAGAGTCAGCTTCTGGTCATCCGGAAGAACGTCGCTTCCGATCAGCTTAACGATCTCCATCAGGGAGCTTTCCTGGTTGAGGATCGCCATGATCTGATTTCGGTCTGTAACAAATTTCGGAGATACATTGGCGCGGTACCAGGGAGAAAGATCCTCCAGGTATTCGCTGTAGCTGGTCAGCCAGTGGATAGCCGGGAAATGACGGGCATAAGCCAGAGACTTATCCAGTCCCCAGAAGCAGCGGACAAAACGTTTGGTATTCTGAGTAACCGGCTCGGAAAAGTCACCGCCCTGAGGGGATACGGCTCCGATAATGGAGACAGAGCCTTCGGTTCCATTTAAGTTCTGCATCATTCCGGCTCTCTCATAAAAGGCGGAAAGCTTGGATGCCAGATAAGCCGGGAAACCTTCCTCGGCAGGCATTTCCTCCAGTCGTCCGGAAAGCTCACGGAGCGCTTCTGCCCAACGGGAGGTGGAGTCTGCCATGATCGCTACGTCATAGCCCATATCACGGTAATATTCAGCCAGTGTGACACCGGTATAAATAGAAGCTTCTCGTGCGGCAACGGGCATGTTGGAGGTATTGGCGATCAGTGTGGTACGATCCATCATCAGGTTTCCCGATTTCGGGTCGATCAGCTTACTGAAATCCTCCAGAACCTGAGTCATCTCGTTTCCACGTTCTCCGCAGCCGATATAAATAATGATATCTGCGTCAGACCATTTGGCAATCTGATGCTGGGTCATGGTTTTTCCTGTACCAAAACCACCGGGAACCGCAGCGGTGCCGCCTTTGGCAATAGGGAACAGAGTATCCAGGATACGCTGGCCGGTTACCAGAGGAACGCTGGCCGGAAAGCGCAGCTGGGTGGGACGCGGGATACGGATGGGCCATTTCTGGGCCAGAGCCAGATCTTTTGTACTTCCATCCGGAAGCTGGATGGTTACGATGGGCTCCAGAATGTTATAGTCTCCATCGGGGGCCGCCTTGATTACAGTACCATCTGTAATAGAAGGCGGAACCATGGATTTATGAAGAATGGAGGCTGTTTCCTGTGTCTCGGCGATAATAGTGCCGGGACCCACAACATCCCCCTCCCTGACTGTAATATGTGTGTGCCATTTTTTTTCTGTGTCCAGAGAATCTACACTGACACCTCTGGAAATATATTTTCCGGAGGTCTTTGCAATTTCCTCCAGAGGACGCTGGATACCGTCAAAAATATTGTGGATGATACCAGGCCCCAGAAGTACGGAGATGGCGTCGCCGGTTCCGGTAACGGTCTCGCCCGGACGGAGTCCTGTGGTCTCCTCAAATACCTGAACGGTGGTCATACCTTTTTTCAGACCGATGACTTCACCTACCAGATTTTCTTTTCCTACATAGACCATCTCGGAGATCTTGAACCCCGGATCACCTTTCAGATAGATGACAGGGCCGTTGATTCCATAGATAATACCTGTTTTATTCATGCTTCAGACCTCCGTCAAATTTGAATTCTTTACGCATGGATTCCAGTCCTTCCAGGAAGGAATTGTCAATCATGATATTTTTTTCCGGGATAGCAGCACGGATACCGCCGATAAAATCATCTCCGGAAACACTAAGTTCTGCGCCTGTTTTTGCAGTAAGGATATCCAGCTTGTCACTGTCACTGGAGGAAAGAGAAATGTGTATCTCATCTGTTCCGGCAAATTCCTGAACCTCCCGGATCTGCCTGCAGAGATAATCCGGATATTCCGGTGACCGCATAAATGCGTCCACTTTTTTTCTGACTGCGGAGAAAAGATTTTCTTTCAGTTCTTCCTGTTTTTTGGACCAGTGGCGTTTCAGTGTGATCTGCTCTGCCGCAAGAGCTTTGTTGATCTCTCTGCGGACATGATCGGCTTCTGCCTTGATCTCTGCCTCAGCGCCCTGTCTGCGGGCATCTTTGTGTTCGTTCAGCATCTGGGAAAGTGATTCTCGATGCTCCTGGATTTCTTTTGCCGCATCTTCTTTTGCCTCCTCGATGGAAACATCATAAAAATGCTGCAGTTTTTCATCTATTGTCATGTTTACACCTGCCTATAATTTCAGTCCGATTGCTTCGTTGACATATGAAGTGATAAAATCCGGTTTTCGTCCAGTACCATGTCTGTCAGGGATTTCGATGATCAGGGGAGTTTTGTGGTGAAGCCGGACGTCATCAATGATCTTGGGGAATTCCCTTCCGAATTTTTCTGTAAGGAGAATGATCCCGATCTCTTTGTCTGCAATGGTGCGTTCCAGAGCTTCGCGGAGCTCCTGACGCTCATGGACGACTACGCCCTCGACACCTGCCAGGCGCATGCCTGTGTAGGTGTCGATGTTGTCGCTGATTAAATACATTTTCATAGATTATGCCTCTTAAAGTTTACCAAGGATCATAAAAGAGATGATCAGTCCGTAAAGAGCGATACCTTCGGCCATAGCAACGAAGATAATAGATTTACCAAAAAGGGAACCGTCTTCGCTCAGTGCGCCAAGAGCAGCACTTGCAGAGCTGGCAACGGCAATACCGGAACCAAGACCGGAAATACTTGTAACAAGAGCGGCTGCAATGTAGCCAAGACCGGTAGCCAGTCCGCTTTCAGCGCCGGAAGCAGCCTGTACGCTTGCAGTTCCTGCAAACATTACAACAGAAGCCACAAGGATAACGCCGAAGAACAGGAAACAGTTTACAGCTAAAGTACGTTTATAACGCTTTTTGCTTTTTTCTCCAAGGAAATAGCAGCCAAAAGGTACGATAATGCTGAGAATCAGTGCGATTGCTGTTACGATTTGAATGATCATGTTCATGATAATATCCTCCTGATGATAAAATAAATTTTACGGGAAAAATCCCGGTTACTTACATATTTACTGGCATTCTCTTTTTTTTGAAAGGAAGAAATTCCCGTCCGTTTCCGGCATAGAAGCGGCTGAAGATCTCATAATATTCCAGACGAAGAACCTGGATACCAACGATCAGACCCTCCATGGCACAGACAAAAAGATTTCCAAGGACAATAATGATCCAGTTGGGAGATCCTCCTTCTGTGGCTCCGGCAAGCATCAGCACCACCTCCATCATAGCCGCGTGGCTGACGGCAAAAGCGCCGATACGAAGGAAAGAAAGGGTGTTGGAGAGGTAGCTTAACAGTACCTCAAAGAGCTCAAAGAAGCTCTGTACAAAAAACATGCCTTTCTGCTCCGGAAAGATCTGCTTTTTCTTTTCTACCAGATTGGTGAGGGGCTCCTTCAGGAACATCAGAAGAAGCGGAACACCGAACATCACTGACATAACTGCAGCAGCAGGAAGCTTTTTCCCGGAAACCAGAAGTACTGCAGAAAGGGCGATAGAGCCATAAAATACAAGTCCGGCAACAGCATTGCTGTCAAACCATGTTTTTTCTGTATCATGGTTACGGACAGAATTGATGATATTAAATACCATACAGGTCAGAATAAGGAACATTCCGAATCCAATGGCGATAACGAACACGGCATTCAGACGGCCCACAAGGGGAACATCCATCATGGCTGTCATTGGCTTCAGCCAGAATGCGTGCAGCACTTCCTCGAATCCAAAGATACTGCCGTACATAAATCCGAAGAAGGTAGAGAAGATGCCGGCACAGCTGATAATGCCTGCCAGATCCATGTGCTTTGTTTTGTACAGGATCAGTCCGCCAAAGAAGAGCAGAAGACCCTGGCCTACATCCCCGAACATTGCTCCGAAGATAAAGGAATAGGTAAGAGCCACAAACCAGGTGGGATCCATTTCATTATAGGCGGGAAGACCGTACATTTTGATATACATCTCAAAAGGTCTGAAAAGCTTCGGATTATGAAGCTTGGTAGGCGGTGTCTTTTTGGCAGGAGACTGTTCGTCCTCCATCAGACAGAAAATTTTATCGTCGTCTTTGATATCCTCCTGGAATGCCAGGGCATCCTTTTCTGTCATCCAGCCGCACAGAATATAGAAGGTATTGTTTTGTCCCTTTGTGCAGGCGGCAAGTCTCCGGATATCAAAGCTGGAAGAGCAGGCTTCCAGAGCTGCTTTTGCAGAAACGATAGCGGTACGGTTATCAATAAGGAATCTCTCGGAATCCTTTTTGTTCTGTTCCAGTGCCGCGTGGATATCCTTATGAAGCTTATCCAAGATGGAGAACGCTTCTTTTGCAGTACCCTGATAGCAGTCCGGAACATAGATCTGCTCAAAGTGCATGGAGGAGTAAACTGCATGGACTTTATGGGCCTGATGCTTGGGGACAAAATATACACCATAGTAATACTGCTCATCTTCGCTGCATTTCAGGAAAATAGTATCCAGTGTATCATAGATATACTTTTCAAATTTTTTGAAATACTGCTTCTCAATACGGCCAAAGCGATAATGGATATACTGGAACTTCAGAATTTCAGATACGTCATAATCCAGATTTCGGAATGGACGGATGATCTTAAGGGAATCGATCATCTCTGCGTGCTGGGTATGAAGCTTTTCACGGGTTTCTGACAGTTCCCGGGATTCCTTCTGGAGTCTGCGTACTACAGAAACTGCGGTTTCCGTATCCATTTTCTGAGGAGTGACGCTTTCCGGATCTTCCAGCTGCTCATAGAAGCTGCTGATGGAAGTGAGAGCCTCACGATAGGGATTGATCTCCAGAAACGGAGACAGATTTGCGTCCTCTGTCAGTTCAGCCAGTGCACTTTCCAGATGTATTTCATATCTGGAAAGATAGGTTTCCGTCATTCTGTCAATGTCCGCCTTTGGCCCTGTGATGCTCAAAAATTTCATTTTTTCAATCACGATGTTACCTCCGGGTTGATGATAATGTTAATTATTACGGATATACTGGAGTGCCTCCTGAGGATCCACGCCATAACGTACACATTCCAGTGCAATGGTCAGACGATAGACCTCATGTTCCTTATGATACAGATAGGAATAAAGGACTGCCACAGAATAAGGATCTCTGCGGGCTTCCTTTTCCAGGGTATCCCGAAGCATTATATTATAAAATTCTTCCAGGTTATGGGCTTCCAGATGTTCGTATTTCTTGCCATAATATGTCCTGCGGAATAATGCGCGGGTCTGTTCATGAGTAGTTGATTCCACAAGAGCGTTGATCTCTTCTTTTTTTAGTTTGTAATTCATAGGAATCAGCAGAGCATAAATATCTGCCGGTGTCATATGAAAGAATTTTTTTGATCGGAAAATAAACTGAAGATTCAGCATATCAAATTTTTCACCATAGGCAGTAGTGATTTCTTTGAGGTCATTTCCGGAAAAAAGTTTTTTGCGTACATTCCAGATCTGTGAAAAATAATACAGATCAAGTGCCATGCCGTAGTCGAAAAGCAATGCGCTTTCATGATTGCGTATCTGTGAAAGGGGCTGATAAAACTCGTGTCCTTTCAGAGCTGCAATAAATTCTTCCATGGTGGTGCAGGCAGTAAGCTGCTCCAGATCCAGCTTGGAATGTTTGCGGAAAAATTCACAGTAAGGTGTGATATCCACGGGATCGGTATCCCTGTGATCAAAAAGATCTGTCATGATTTCTTTCAGCACACGGATCTCGTACCGTTTGGAGTAAAGATCCAGAAATTTGCGCTGTTCTTTGTTGGCAAACTGATAGATCCGTGAAAAGTTGTGGAAGATAGATGTCTTCAAAAGCTTTTCGATCTGTCCTCTGTGCAGAGAGTTTTCATCCAGATCTTTCCAGACCTCTGCATATTCAGGGGTGCGCTTCAGATAAGCGATCACCTGAGGAACATCCGAAAGCTGAAGGATCTCAAGCAGCTGTTCCTCTGTGGTCAGTTTACTCTGCATAGCACGGATCTTGGCGGAGATTCCGCTGTAGGAAAGGAGATTTCCCATTCTGTACGATGCCTCCTTTCAGTGCTCCAGCAGTTTCTGAAATAATTTCTCTGAAAGCTGTTGGTGGTTTTTACTGTAGAAATCATCCAGATCAGAAAGGATCTTTTCAGTTTCCTGACGGAGAGTATTGATCTCTGTATCCTTTTTCTTTTCCAGACTGTATCTCAGCTCCTGTATCCTGTCATTGGTCTCCTTTTCCAGAGCTGCGTCAAAAGCCTTGCATTCCTGTTCCATTTCTGCAGAAAGTGCGTTTTTGGTCTCGTCCGCTTCCTCCATAATGCGTTTGGCAGTAAGCTCTATCTCAGACAGCTTGTTTAGTATCTGTTCCATATTCAACCTCCTTTTCGTTTCAGGATTTGTGCCTTTGTGGAACTTTATCCTATGATACACCTTTTGTTCAGGAATTTCCACACAAATTTACAGCAGTCTTATGGTTATTATTTTCTTTTCTATTGTTTATATGTTATAAAACAGCATAATTATTGAAGAATCTGTAAGGGAAAAATTTCTTGATGAATAGAAAAAAAACATGTATGATAGGATTACGTTTAAATTTACAGGAGGAAAGATCGGTTATGAGATTGCGGAATATACCCGGAGCAAAGGATGCGATCCTGGAAAGTGATTATGTGGTACAGGAACCGAAGGAACATAAGGGAAAATGGACGGAGTGTTTTTCCGGAAAGCAGCCTCTTCATATAGAAGTAGGAATGGGAAAGGGGCGTTTCCTTATGGATATGGCAAGGCTTCATCCGGATGTGAATTATGTGGGAATTGAAATGTACGACAGTGTGCTGCTCCGGGCACTTCAGAAAAAAGAAGAACTGGAAGAAGCAGGAGAGGGATTTGACAATCTTCTGTTTATGAGAGTGGATGCCAGAGAACTGCCGGAGATTTTTGAAAAGGGGGAGGTTCAGAAGATTTATCTGAATTTTTCTGATCCCTGGCCCAAGGCACGCCATGCGAAAAGACGACTTACTTCCCGGGAATTTCTTTCCCGCTATGAAAAGATTCTGGTTCCGGAAGGACTGGTAGAATTTAAAACAGATAACAGGGAGCTGTTTGAGTTTTCTCTGGAAGAGGTGCAGGAAAGTAATTGGGAGCTGCTGGCACACACCTTTGACCTTCATCATCAGAAAGAGATGATGGAAGGAAATGTGATGACTGAATATGAGGAGAAATTTTCTTCCATGGGAAATCCTATCTGCAAGCTGGTGATCCGCCAGAAGCAACCGGGAACCGTTTAATTGAGAGATACATATAATATAGAAGAAACACTTCAGAGGGCAGGGATTTTCCTGACCTCTGTTTTGCAGGATGGAGATGTTTTCAGAACAGGAGAAAGGTATAATGGCAGCATTAAAGAAGCGCAGCAGGATTCAGACGATCATGACACAATTCAGCTATGAGCACCGCAGGCTGGATGATCATTTGACAAAGATTCGTAAAAATGCAGATGAACTGGCAAAAATGCTGGATTCACTGGACAGAAAAAATACAGATAAAAAGAGAAAATGATTTTTTGATGAAAAAATTTGAAAAAAATATAAAATAGTGCTTGACTTTTTATCTGTAGTTTCGTATAATAATTCTTGCGTTAAGGAAATACACAGAATGCACACAATTAAATAAGCGTCTTTAGCTCAGTTGGTAGAGCACCTGACTCTTAATCAGGGTGTCCAGGGTTCGAACCCCTGAAGACGCACTTAAAGCACTGTTTTTGCGGACAACGTGATTGCCGCGGGGACGGTGTTTTTTCGTTATATAGAAATCATTAAAAATAGTCTGATATTCAAAATAAATTTTATTTTTTTCTTACAAAAGGTCAAAATTCTGTATCTATTTTTTACCAATCTTTTCAAAACCCATGATAGAACAAAATATTTCCTTCCGGCATAATGGAAAAGGATTAAAACAGCGCAGCAGGAAGCTGCAGAGGAGGGAATGTAATGTCGGAAATTGCATTGAGGAATGTAAGCAGGCAATTTGCTCCAGAACATTACGGAGTAAAAGACTTTAATCTGGATATTCACGATAAGGAATTTGTTATATTTGTAGGACCTTCCGGATGTGGGAAATCAACTACACTCAGATTGATCGCAGGTCTCGAAGATATTACAGATGGTGAACTCTGGATCGATGGACAGCTTTGTAATTATCTGGAACCAAAAGAGCGGGGAATGGCCATGGTATTCCAGAATTATGCCCTTTATCCCAATATGACTGTCTATGGAAACCTGGCGTATGCTCTGAAGATAAGAAAGGTTCCCAAAAAGGAAATTCAGGAGAGAGTTCATCAGGTGGCCAAAATTCTGGAGATCGAGTCTCTTTTGGATCGTCGGCCGTCAGCTCTTTCTGGAGGACAGAAGCAGAGAGTCGCCATAGGAAGTGCGATCATTCGTAAGCCGAAAGCTTTTCTGATGGATGAACCATTATCGAATCTGGACGCAAAACTGAGAGCACAGATGCGGGTGGAGCTTCTGAAACTTCATGAACAGATTGGAACGACGATGATCTATGTAACTCATGACCAGACAGAAGCAATGACTCTGGGGACAAAGATCGTGGTTATGAAAGCCGGATATATACAACAGGTTGGTGCTCCGGCAAAAATATATAATAATCCGATCAATCTGTTTGTTGCAGGCTTTCTTGGTTCGCCGTCCATGAATTTTTTCAAGTGCAGGATCAAGGTGGAGGCAGACAACCGTGTGGCTCTTGTAATGGAAGAATCCGGTCAGGGCAAAAAGTTTTATTTAAGTGATCCGTTGACAAAACGTATGGGAATAACGGCAAATGGCCGTCAGGTGATTCTGGGAATCCGTCCAGAGGATATTTATGATGAAAACGGTGCGAGAGAGCTGGGAATTATGGACCAGACAGAAAACATGGAAGAAATAGTCGTAAATCGGGAAATGACCGGTGCAGAAACCATACTTTACTTTGATGAGCAGAATAAGACTCATGCAGTACGTCTGAAGCCGGAAAATAATACACAGACAGGTGAGAAAATAAAACTTTACTTCGACATGGAAAAAATACATATTTTTGATCCGGAAACAGAAAAAAATCTTTTATACAGGGAGGAGGTGCAATAATGGGAAAAAAATCAGCAGCAAAGATCAATCCATATTTTTATCTCGTTCCAAGCATGGTGATTTTCGCAGTATTTTTGTTTTATCCATTTTTTAAGACGATTTATCTTAGTCTGTATAAAACAAATAAAATGGGTGAGGCAAAGCTTTTTGTGGGGCTGGAAAATTATACAAATCTTCTCAGTTCCCCGTCTTTCCATAACAGCCTGAAGGTCACTCTGATATTTGTTTCAGTTGTAGTGATCGGAAGCATGCTTCTGGGGCTTGTCGCAGCAGTCCTTTGTAATAAGGCTTTTCCGGGAATCCGGTTCTTCAGTACGGCGTATGCGCTTCCTATGGCCATTGCCTCCAGTTCTGCGGCAATGATCTTTCAGATCATGCTCCATCCTGCGGTGGGAATTGTAAATAAGCTGTTGAATCTTGATATCAACTGGCTGAATGATCCCAAAACTGCACTTTGGTGTGTTGCAATCCTTACAGCGTGGCTGAACAGCGGAATAAACTTTCTGTATTTTTCCGCAGGCCTGGGAAATATTGATGAAACAATCTATGAGAGAGCGTCGGTAGATGGTGCTAGTGGTGTACAGCAGTTTTTCAGCCTTACACTGCCCGGACTTTCTCCTATTATGTTCTATACGTTGGTGGTCAATATCATCCAGGCATTCCAGTCCTTTGGACAGATCAAGATACTGACAGAGGGAGGACCAAATGAAAGCACCAATGTAATTGTCTATTCTATTTACAGAGATGCGTTTTTTAACTATCGGTTCGGAAGTGCAGCAGCTCAGTCAGTCATCCTGTTTCTGATCGTTATGGTCATCACACTGATTATGTTTCGTATGGAAAAGAAAGGGGTAAAATACTGATGAGTCAGGCAGAAAATATGGCTTTGCCCATGGAGGGACAGATTTCCAGAAGTGAGCTTCTGGAGATAAAGAACACAATGAATACCAGAGCTCTTGCAAAAAGAAGAGGGCGTACAGCCCTTCGGCTGACAGCGAATGTTCTGTTTGCTTTTGTCGTACTGCTTCCATTGCTTTATGCAGTAAGCATTGCATTTATGCCATCCAGTGAACTTTTTACAACAGAATTGAATATTCTTCCTAAGCATCCTACATGGAGCAATTTTGTCAATGCGTTTAAAAATGTACCGCTTCTGAAATTTATTCTGAATTCCTTTATTATGGCGGGATGTATTACTGTCGGACAGATTATTTCCTGTTCTTTAGCGGCTTTTTCCTTTTCTTTCCTGGAATATAAAGGAAAAGGAATCCTTTTTATGATTGTTATGGCAACCATGATGGTTCCCGGGGAGGCTACGATCATTTCCAATTACCTGACTGTAGGAAAAATGGGGATCCTTGATACTTACCCGGTACTGATCCTTCCGTATTTAACATCTGCAATGGGAATCTTTCTGTTCCGGCAGTTTTATATGACATTTCCGGTTTCTCTTTATGAATCGGCAAAGCTGGATGGATGTGGAAACCTGCGCTTTATCGTAAAAATCTTGATTCCACTGACAAAATCTGCTATTGGAGCTATGGCGGTCTACACCTTTATCAATGCATGGAATATGTACATGTGGCCGCTTCTTGTAACAGGATCCAATGAAAGACGTACGGTTCAGATTGGTATCAGCATGCTGGAAAGTGTGGATTCTCAGTCGATCACACTGATGATCGCAGGAGTGGTAATGATCATCATTCCGTCAATTTCTATTTTCATTATCGGCCAGAAACAGCTGATCCGGGGCATGTTCTCCGGAGCTGTGAAAGGATAAATAAAAATCATACGAAGAAGAGGAGAAAAAATTATGAAGAAAAAAGTAATCGCGTCAATGCTGGCATTATCCATGATCGCAGGAACTTCATCAGCTGTATTTGCAGCAGAAAATACGACAGCAGAGATGGCGGATGCCTCAGAGGTAGATGGAACAACAATCTCCTTCTGGCATTCCATGGGAGGAGTAAACGGAGAGGCTCTGGATACTCTTGTAAAACAGTTTAATGAAGAAAATGAATATGGAATTACAGTAGATGCGCAGTATCAGGGAGAGTACGACGATTCTCTCAATAAGCTGAAAAGCGCTCAGATTGGAAATATGGGAGCCGATCTTGTTCAGGTTTATGAGATTGGTACAAGATTCATGATCGATTCCGGATGGATCGTTCCTATGCAGGATATGATAGATGGGGACGGTTATGATGTATCCCAGATCGAGCCGAATCTTGCTGCATATTACACTATTGACAATGAATTATATTCTATGCCGTTTAACTCTTCCACACCGATTCTTTATTATAATAAGGATATGTTTGAAAAAGCAGGAATTTCAGAGGTTCCGGACAGCCTGGAAGGAATCGGAGAGATTGGTCAGCAGCTTTTGGATAATGGCGGAGCAGGAGAGGCTATGTCCATGGGAATCTATGGATGGTTTTTCGAACAGCTGATCAGCAAACAGGGACTGGAGTATGCCAATAACGGAAATGGACGTGAGGAAGCTGCAACAGCAGTTGCCTTTGACGAAAACGGGGCTGCAAAAAATATTCTTACAGTATGGAAAGAGCTGAATGACAAAGGTTTTGCCCCAGTTGTAGGAAAAGGCGGAGACGCAGGTCTTGCAGACTTTTCAGCAGGAAAATCTGCTATTACTCTTGGCTCTACTGCATCTTTAAAACAGATTCTGCAGGATGTTAACGGTAAATTCGAGGTTGGTACTGCTTATTTCCCGAAAGTATCATCTTCTGATGAAGGCGGTGTATCTATTGGAGGTGCTTCTCTTTGGGCTCTTGATAACCAGGATCCGAAAAAGCTTCGTGCAACATGGGAATTTATCAAGTTCCTGATCTCTCCTGAATCACAGGCTTACTGGAATGCACAGACTGGATATTTTCCGGTAACAGTTGCGGCTCAGGAAGAAGAGACCTTTAAACAGAATGTAGAGGAATATCCGCAGTTCCAGACTGCAATTAATCAGCTTCATGATTCTGCACCGGAATATGCAGGAGCACTTTTAAGTGTATTTCCGGAAGCCAGAGCAATCGTAGAATCAGAAATTGAAAGTCTTCTTAATGGAAATGAGGATGTGGATGCAGCAGTGAAAAACATGACAGAATCTATTAATGGAGCAATTGAAGAATACAACCTTGTAAATGAATAAAAACAATGCTGCAGTATAGCTTTATTCCAAAATCCGGGTGTGGTAAAATACACCCGGATAGATTTTTATGGAGGACAGAAAAGTGAAAACTACGGAAATTTTTGCCCACAGAGGCGCAAGCGGCTATGAGTCAGAAAATACCCTGGAGGCTTTTGCACTGGCAGTGGAACAGGGAGCGGATGGGATTGAATTGGATGTCCAGCTCAGCAAAGACGGTCAGATGGTGATCATCCATGACGAAAATATTGACAGAGTCTGTAATGGTACAGGCTGGGTAAAAGATTACACGCTGGAGGAACTGAAAAGATTTCAGGTCAGTACTCCTGAGGGAAAAAAAGGCAGGATTCCCACACTGAGGGAGGTTCTGGAACTGGTAAAACCAAGCGGTATTAAGGTAAATATCGAACTAAAGACGGGTATTTTCTGGTATCCGGAGCTGGAACGTATGGTAATAGAAGAGGTAAAGCATCAGGGAATGGAAGGCAGGATCATATATTCCTCCTTTAACCATTATAGTATGCAGAAGATCAGAGAATTAAAGCCAGATGCGGAAACTGCCTATCTGTACAGCGACGTGATCCTTAATGTGGCAGATTATGCAAAAAAGACCGGGATCAAGGGGCTTCATCCGGCAATCTATCATATGGTAATGGCAGATTTTCTCAGGGAATATAAGGAAAGTGGATTGAAAATCCGTGTGTGGACAGTAAATGAAACAGAGCATATGGAAAAACTGATCCATGCGGGAGTGGATGCAATTATTACCAACTACCCGGATCGGGCGCTGGAAATCCGAAACAGAATTCAGGGGAAATAAAAAGATCATATAAAAGAAGGAGGGCCGGGCTGTTACGCCCGGCGAGTATGAAAAAGAAAAATCTATGTAAAAAAGCATTCGCTTTATTTGCTTTATACTATACGGGGGATTTGTGATGAAAATGTGAGGATAAATTGAAAAAAACGTGATAGATTTCTAAAGAAGCTGTAAAACAGAGATACACAAGGCAAAAAAACTGAGATATCGTCGTACTGCATAAAAAATTTTTTCAGAGACAGCAAGATTTTTTCTATATTTATAATTGTAAATAGAGTGTTCCTTCTATATAATAAGAAAAGTAAAAAAATCAAGATGTTCAGAATGACCCTCAGGAGGAAAAGCATGAAGAGAGAAACCGTTGTTGTACTTGATTTCGGTGGACAGTATAATCAGCTGATCGCACGCCGTGTAAGAGAATGCAATGTTTACTGTGAAATCTATTCCTATAAGACAGATATCGAAAAGATAAAAGAAATCCAGCCAAAAGGAATTATTTTTACCGGCGGACCTAACAGTGTATATCTGGAAGATTCCCCAAAATATGCAGAAGAAATCTATCAGCTGGGAATTCCGATCCTTGGTATCTGCTACGGATCTCAGCTTATGATGCATCAGCTTGGCGGAAAGGTGGAAAAAGCGCCTGTACGTGAGTACGGAAAGATTGAAGTCAATGTAAATACAGAGTCAGCACTTTTCCAGGAGGTTTCTCCGAAAACAATCTGCTGGATGAGCCATAATGATTATATTTCAGAGAAGGCACCGGGATTTGAAATTTCTGCCTGGACAAATGACTGTCCTGTGGCAGCAGTGGAAAATACAGAAAAGAAGCTTTATGCAGTGCAGTTCCACCCTGAGGTACTTCATACTCAGGAAGGCACAAAGATGCTTTCCAATTTTGTATACAAGGTTTGTGGATGTACCGGCGACTGGAAAATGGATTCTTTTGTGGAGGATTCCATCAAGGCAATCCGTGAAAAAGTGGGAGATGGAAAAGTCCTCTGCGCCCTTTCCGGCGGCGTGGATTCTTCTGTGGCAGCAGTTCTTCTGTCAAAGGCAGTAGGAAACCAGCTTACCTGCGTATTTGTAGACCATGGTCTTCTCCGTAAAGACGAAGGAGATGAAGTTGAGGCTGTTTTTGGTCCGGAAGGATCTTATGATCTGAACTTTATCCGTGTCAATGCGCAGGAGCGTTTCTACGAGAAACTGAAAGGTGTAGAGGAGCCGGAGCAGAAACGTAAGATCATTGGCGAGGAATTTATCCGTGTATTTGAAGAGGAAGCAAAAAAAATCGGCGCGGTAGATTTTCTGGTGCAGGGAACCATCTACCCGGATGTGGTGGAAAGCGGTGTAGGCGGCGAGTCTACTGTGATCAAATCGCATCACAATGTGGGAGGACTGCCTGATCATGTAGATTTTAAAGAAATTATTGAACCGCTTCGAAATCTGTTTAAGGACGAAGTCCGTAAAGCAGGTCTGGAGCTTGGAATCCCGGAATATCTGGTATTTCGTCAGCCATTCCCGGGACCGGGACTTGGCATCCGTATTATCGGTGAAGTAACAGCTGAGAAAGTAAAAATGGTTCAGGAGGCAGATGCCATCTGGCGAGAGGAGATTGCCGCTGCCGGCTGGGACAAGAAGGTAAATCAGTACTTCGCAGCCTTGACCAATATGAGATCTGTCGGTGTTATGGGTGATGAGAGAACCTATGACTATGCTGTTGCTTTAAGAGCGGTAACAACCACAGACTTTATGACTGCGGAGAGCGCAGATCTTCCCTGGGAGATCATTGGAAAAGCCACCAGCAGGATCGTAAATGAAGTAAAGCATGTGAACAGAGTACTTTATGATTGTACCGGGAAACCGCCGGCAACCATAGAGTTTGAGTAGCGGACTAATGTTAAGGGGCAATTGTCATTATCGTTTAGTGCGAAAAAATGATTATCCTTTGAGCAATTAAAGTAAAATAGTAATAAAATGAATAGACCTTGAGGTTTAGAAGAAATTCTAACCTTGAGGTCTTTTTTTTACATTTTTTGAATGAACTCAGAAATCGTAAAAAGCCTTGATTTAAGGCACTTTGAGAGCTGTATATTACACATAAAATGTAAATTTTATGAGGAAGTGCCCAATTTGATTGGTTATGAAAAGCCTATCATTTATCTGGGTGGTGAGTACATCGGTTATAGGGTAAAGGATAATGAAAAACTTGCCCCTGATGATAATGAGCTTTGCCCTATGACATAGAGTATTTGCTATTATCCATTTTTGGGAAACCTATAAATCAAGACAAAACCTCTGAAAACCCAGTAAAATCAATACTTTTAAGCAATTCCCCATTTTCCCAGAAATAATATTTTTGGGAAGAAAAATCCCCAGAAATACGTTTTTGGGAGATTTAATCTATTTTTGGGAACATTTTTGGGAAGATAAAATGCTTTTGAGAAGTGTTACCCCATTTTGGGAATTGCCAAATATCAGGAGGTGCTGCTATGCGTAAGAAAGGTTACAAGGGAAGGTGCGAAAAGAAGGATTTAAGTAAAAGTCAGGAAGTATGCAGAACATACGATGCAATACAATCCAACTATGCAGATATTCTTCAGAATGACAACAACATACAGGAAATTAGATGCAATGTGTTGTTAGACGGTTTATCAGAAGGAGCTTATACCTCAGACTTTGTTTGTGTTAAAGCAGATGGAGATTTGATGGTCAGGGAGTGTGTTTTTAGAAAGTTTCTCACAAAGCCTATGACAGTAAAGCTTCTGGATGCTTCAAGAGATTACTGGTTAAATCATGGTGTATCAGATTGGGGGATGGTCATTGATGAAGAAGAATAGCCTGTTAAAACATGAGAATGAGATTATCAGAGTATTAGAGATTCAGAAGAATACCGTTTTTATTATTGACTGCATCAAACAAAGTATGCCTAAATGGATACCAACTGCTGCCCTCAGTAATTATACAGAATGTGAAGAATCAGAATTGTTATCTACTACAGAAATTATTTTACCAGATGAAGATATGCTAGATGCAGAGAGCAGACGTTTTATGTATGAGCATTACACGTTGATTTCGGGTATTTTACCTTTTGTATCGAATATAAAGAAAAGGTGTGAGGTGATTTGCCACATATCAAATGATAAGAATATCAGCAAACAGACTATAAGGAATTATCTTTGCTTATATCTTACATATCAGAGGACTGTTGCACTTGCTCCACAATCTGTTATTAAACCAAAGCAGAAAAAAGAGAAGATAAAAAGAGAGCTGACACAGGATGAAAAGAATATGCGTTGGGCTTTGAATAAATTCTTCTACAATAAGAATCAGAACAGTTTAAATACTACATATATATTGATGCTGAAAGAAAAATATTGTGATTCACTGGGGAATCTGTTGCCTGAATATCCTTCATTTTACCAGTTCCGATACTTCTACAGAAGAACAAAAAAGATGCAGACCTATTATATTTCAAGAGATGGGCTGAAGGATTACCAGAAAAACAATAGACCATTGTTAGGGGATGGCATACAGGAATATGCTTCATCTGTAGGAATGGGAATGTTAGATGCAACTGTATGTGATATTTACCTTGTCAATGAAGCTGGTAATTTGGTAGGTAGACCGATATTGACCGCTTGCATAGATGCCTATAGTTCTCTGTGTTGTGGTTATTCCCTATCATGGGAAGGAGGTGTGTATTCCCTCAGAGGATTAATGTTAAATATCATTTCAGACAAACAAAAATGGTGTAGTCAATACGGTATCAACATTGAAAAATCACAGTGGGATGCAGACAAACTTCCAGCAATCTTTGTAACTGATATGGGTTCTGAATATAAATCAGAGAACTTTGAACAGATAACAGAACTAGGGGTAACTGTGGTAAATCTTCCATCATACAGACCTGAGCTGAAAGGAGCTGTGGAGAAATTCTTTGATTTAGTACAGAACACCTATAAGCCACACCTGAAGGGGAAAGGTGTGATAGAGCCAGATTATCAAGAGAGAGGTTCGCATGATTACAGGAAGGATGCTTGCCTTACTATGGCAGATTTTGAAAAGGTTATTCTTCGATGTATCATTTATTATAACTCACAGAGGATTATAGAAAATTTCCCATATACTGAAGGTATGATACAGAATCAGATTCAGCCTTTTGCAAGTAATATCTGGGAATGGGGAAAGACACAGACAGGGGCTAATTTGATTACAGTTGATAAAGAACAGATTGTATTGACCCTTCTTCCAAGGACTACAGGTAAGTTCTCCAGATTTGGACTCAAAGTAAACAAAATGCGTTATAAGCATGAGAATTTCACAGAAAAATATCTTGTTGGTGGAGAGGTAACAGTTGCCTATAATCCAGATGATGTATCAGCGGTATGGTTGATTGATAATGGTTCTTATATTCGATTTGACTTGATAGAAAGCCGATATAAGGGCAAAGAATTATCAGATGTAGAAATAATGCAGAAAGGTCAGAAAGAGCTTGTAAAGGCTGCTACAGCGGATAATATACAGGCACAGATTAATCTTGCACAGTCTATAGAAATCATTGCTGCATCTGTAAATAATCCTGATAAGGTCAATATAAAATCTATCAGGAATACCAGACAGAGAGAACAGACAAAGAACCATATTGATTATATTAGGGGGATTGAAGCATGATTGACTTTACAACGAAACTTCCAGAAATGAAATCAGGGAATGAGCTTATATCTGCATTATCTATCATTCCTGAATATGATGAAACCATATGCCAGCAGAACCAAGCAGTTAGATTGATGGCATTATCAGACCTGTATCAGATTTACATTCCTTCTCAGATGAGTCTTGAAATCTATAGTAAATTGTATCTTGCTTTGCTTCGTTCCATGCAGAAAAAGGGAACACAGATGGCAATAAAACAGAGATATGAGAACTATAAAGCGATACAGCAACAGTCCTATAGCGGTATTCTGGGAGGTTCTGATTCATTCACGATTATTGGTACTTCTGGTATCGGGAAATCATCTGCAATCAGTAGAGCTATATCCTTGATTACTGAAAACAGAATCTTAGAAACAGACAAGCCATATACAAAGATTATTCCATGCCTGATTGTACAGTGTCCGTTTGATTCTTCCGTAAAGGGAATGTTGTTTGAAATTCTCAGAAAAGTAGATGAAACACTGGGAAGCAGCTATTATCAGTATGCTCTTAAAGCAAGAGCAACAACAGATATGTTGATTGGTTCAGTCGCACAGGTGGCTTTAAATCATATTGGAATGTTGGTTGTAGATGAGATTCAGAATGTTGTGAACAGTAAAAATGGAAAGAGCCTGATAGGTGCATTAACTCAGCTCATTAACAATTCAGGTATTTCTATCTGTATGGTGGGTACTCCTGAAAGTACAGTATTTTTTGAAAGTGCTATGCAACTTGCAAGGCGGTCAGTAGGCTTGCAATATACAACCATGAATTATGATGAATATTTCCAGAGCTTCTGCAAAGTGATTTTTAAATATCAATTTTTAAAAAATCATACAGAGATAACCGCTGCTATTACAGAATGGTTATATGAACATTCTGCTGGTGTGGTTTCTGTTGTAATATCCCTGATTCACGATGCACAGGAAATAGCAATCCTTACAGGGAAAGAGGTTCTAAGTCTGGATACGCTGAATGAAGCATATCAGCAAAGATTAACATTACTTCATGGGTACATACAACCTTCAGTGATTCAGAATAAACCGACAACCAGAAAGAAAAAGACTGCTGCCAGTGTCAAAAAGAATCAAACACAGAGCAAACCCAAACAGAAAGGCTATTCTATCACTGAGATTGCAGAAAAAGCCAAGGTTGAGAATTTGGATGTAGTAAAACTGTTGAAAGAAGTATATACCGTTGTTGAGGTGGCAATATGATAACATACCTTCCTGAAATATATCCAGATGAGCTTGTGTATAGTTGGTTAGCAAGGTATTACATACAGACAGGATATGTCAGATATGCTTTTGTAGCAGAAGAATTATTTCAGAGTAAAACTGTCAGACCAGATATAGAATTTGTGAATCAATATACCGCTCCAATGTTACAGGCTATTACTGAAAAAATGCCGATGTCAGAGATAATAGAAAATCATACCATGTTTCCGTATTATGGGAGATTTTTACCAAAGGAACGTAAAAATCAGGCATATACAGCAATGATACAGACCAAAGGAAATTATCATAATCTGTTGCCGATGCCGAAAAGAAAAGGTAATACAGACAGATATTTGAGGTATTGTCCTGTATGTGCAGAGAATGACCGTAAGCAATATGGAGAAGCATACTGGCACAGGATACACCAATTACAAGGGGTTAAAATCTGTTCACAGCATAGATGTTATTTGGTGGATAGTCAGGTGCAAATAAGCGGTAAAGCAAGCCCGACTCTGATAGCAGCAGAAACAATTATTCCTGAAAAATGTGAAAATTTTTTATTATGTCAGAATGATATAGAATATCAACTTGCTGATTATGTAACAGAGCTTTTTCAATCAAAACTTGATTTGGATAGTGATATTACAGTAGGAAAATTCCTTCATTCCAGAATGGAAAACACCCCTTACAGGTCAGTTAGAGGGGAACAAAGAAATATATCACTGCTCCATGCAGATTTTCAGGAATATTATAAAAAACTGTCTGATAACAATTTCTCTGAATTGTGGAAAATTCAGAAGGTGCTGACAGATGATAGAATAAATCCGTATGAGGTATGTATGATTGCCATGTTCTTAAATGTATTGGTAGCGGATTTGGTAAGGATGAAATTACCTGAACAGACTCAGGAACAGCGGTTTGATGAGCAAATATATCTGTTGCATGAGCAAGGCTTAAAATACCCTGAGATTGCAAGGCGGTTAGGGGCTTCTTATGATACGGTAAAGGCAATCGGAGGACAACGGTATAAGAAATATCATAAAGAATCAAGCAAAGTGTTGAAATGTGGTATAAAGGCTTATGATTGGCAGCAGATAGATAAAGATACATTTCCACTTGTCAGAGATGCTATTAGACAGCTACAGGGAAATGGAAAGAACAGACCAAAGAAAGTGACCGTATTTGCAATAGAAAAGCTGCTGCATTTACCAAGTAAAAGGATTGCAACATATCTTCCGAAGTGTAGGGCAGAAATAGAGAAATATCAAGAAACACAGGAAGAATATTGGGCTAGAGAAGTTGCGTGGGCGGTCAATCATATTATAACAGAAGGAAATAGATTGAACTGGAAGCAGATTAGGAATTTAACCAATATGCGGAAACAGGACTTGATAAAATGTGTTCCATATCTGTTGAACTATGCAGATACGGATACTGTACAAAAAATTAAAATATTAATTTGAAAAAATGGCTATGGAATCTGCTCCATAGCCTGAATTTATTTGTGATTCTTTTTTCGTAATGCATCAACCATCATAGAAACAATCTGAATATCATTTTCATCTAAGCCTGATATGTCCAGTCGTTTCACTTTATCAATATCAAGAAGAAAATCTGTACTGACATGAAAGACTGCTGCCAGTTTTTTTAATACATCTGGAGAAGGTGTCCTCTCTTGTCTTTCATAGAATGAAATGACAGATTTTGTTACACCAATCAAATCAGCCAATTGTTTTTGAGTCAATCCAGCTTGTAGTCTGAGTTCTTTTAATTTATTTCCAAAATCCACTTATTTACCACTCCTATCAAAAAATAGTTTACTTATATTCTGTACAAAAATGGTGTTCTGTATTAGAATAAAAGTAGCAAAATAGTGTACTTATACTTTGATAAACGGAGGGCAATATTATGTTGAGTCCACAAGAGGTTATGGAGAAATACCCAGAAGAAGTTAATGAGTTTTTCAAGGTTTTATTTGCATTATCAGATGAGCAGACAGCAGCAATGGACAAAGTAATTCCTATGACACAGGAGCTTTTTGAATCGTGTTTTGAGAAACTTATGTCTGTTGATGCAATACGTTCATGTATGAAACTTATGGAGGAATATCCAGAGTTCACAGACACAATGACACAGAATATTATGAATGAATTGGATTTAACAGAAGAAGATTTTCAACCTCTGTCTGAGGAAGAATCAAGAGCTGGATTACAGGCACTAAAAGAACGGATTGCCAGAGAAACAGTGGTAGCAGTCTGAGAAAGGAAATTTATGAAAAGAAAAATACTAATAGGTGTTATCGTAATTATAGCTATCGGAGCAGTTGTCGCATTTCCTAAAATTAATGGACAAATGAAATTTAATAAAGCAATAGAATTGATAGGAACAGGAACATTATCTGGATGCACAGAAGGAGTAAAGTATTTTTCCGAAATAAAGGAATTAAAAGAGAAACAGATTATTGACTTTTCAATTAAATTTGTGAATGAATCATGTGATAATCATGATATGGACTCTGCTGATAGTTATATAAGGGCAGTAAGAAATTCTGATATATTATCTGATGAAATATTGGAAGAATTAAACAATAGAATAGGATATGCTGAAGCAGAGGAATTGGAAAAAAATAATCAATATATGGATGCCTACTATGCTTATACAAAATTAGGAAATTATGAGGATAGTGAAAACAAGGCATCTAATATATTTGATAATCAGAAAGATATTTTTTATGAAGAAGCAGTAGAAAATTTCAATTCTGGGATAAGAGAAGATGTTATGCTATCTAAAGTTCAGTTTGAAAAATTGGATGGGTATGAAGATTCGGATGAATATTTGAAAATGTATGATTTTTTAAATGAAATTATTGGTACATATTCATATAAATCGACAGTCGGAAGTACAACATTTGCAGACGAAAAATATTCGATTGATTATGGAAACGTTGAATACACTGGGAAAGCGGCTGAAATTTTGAGTTCAAAAGCAACTGTAATTAGTATCGACAATGAGTTGTATTTGCTCAGTAATTTCTATGACAATAAAAATTCAGGAGAAGTATTTTCAATAGAAAATGGAAAAGTTCATTTTAGATATGCAGATATAGATGAAAGCAATAATTATCATTTAAGTATTTCGTTAAAAACAGATAAGATATTGAAAAGAGAGTCTGTAATTTCTGAAGAAATTAAAAATCCTTTAGTAGGTATGACTGCTGATGAAGTGAAGCAATCTACATGGGGAGAGCCTGAGAAGATTAATAAATCAACGTATTCATGGGGAACAAGTGAACAATGGTGTTATTCGGGATATAGGTATGTATATTTAGATAACGGAATTGTTACATCTATTCAAGAGTAAAGGGGAATACTGTTGTGGTATTCCCCTGAGAACTGTGTGTGTCGGTAATAACATTTTTGTTAATAATATGAACCAATAATGTTATTAAGCGAAGCATCGTAAGATGAAAAGGAACTTGAATTTAGATATACAGAAACTTGGTAATCGCTTTCAAATTCATACCCATCTTCAATACTTACTTTCATAGAACCACCATTTTCATCAATCTCGATATTAGCTGGAATATTGATTGTATAACGGTTTTTTCATCAGGAGAAAGTGAGGTATAAGTGATAGTTGTTGATTGTTGTGAATCTGCATGAGCAACAATCAATGTTGCACTAATAAGCATTGACACAAGAAAAAGAGCTGCATATAAGCGAATATGTTTTTTAGTATTTCTTCAGAACCATAATCAGATTCATCATGTCTAATATCCTGTGCATCTCCATCATAGTTTCTTTCATTCATATGATTGAATTGATTGGATATGAGTATACCAATGATAGCACTAGCTACGACCATAACGATACACAGTAGGAGTACTGTTATTCTCTTTTTCGTCTTTTCCACCTTCTTTCTCTTGAATGTTGTTTTATAGGCACACAATTTAATAGTATATCATAAATCAGGACTCATGATAATTAATCACTTCTGGTGGACAATTATCCTAAAATAAATTTTTAAATTCCACCGCCCCATTGGGCGATGGAATTTACTCTTGCACTGGAATTTACTTTTTCAAGTCAGCGGTGGATAATTATTTTCAGCATATTTTGGGAGTGGGTAGCGTATATGGACAAGAATCCTTGTAAAAATGTAAATAGGGGCGGTAGGGCATTGAAGTGAAGGGAGGGAAGTTGTGTAAATAACGGTGATATACCAACGGTGAAATAAAAAATTGGTTCGGAATAGTTGTAACAGGTGTAGAGGGATAGCGGAAAATAGAACATTTTTTTATTGTAAATGTGCCCCATACCCTCCCATGAAAAAGAATAATATTTCTTTTCAACTGCTGCCATACTGGAGACATACCGCTATATAATAAACACCCCCACCCATACATAAATACCACACCTCATAACTAGCTACGCAAACAAAAGAAGAAAATTCTATGTTATAGATTATCTGAAATGAAGCAGAAAAAGAGAGCCAGCAGCACAACGACCACTATAAAACGCATATAGTAGCAGAATGAACGCACAAAAAAAGAGGGTTTTTTAACCCTCTTTCCTGTTGCCCTTATAACTGAAGTATTAGGGCAACTGCTTTTTCTGCCTTGCTTGCTGCTGATACAATAAACTTATTATCATTCTTCAAAACCTGTAACCAGTTCTGTATATATGCGGTTGAGTTTCTAAAAGTCTTTGTTGTTTCGATTCCTAAAGTATTTAAAATTGTAGCACTTCCAAGCTCTGCAACAAGTTCTTCTTTGCTGTATGTTTCACTTCCAAATGCTGCAACAGTTCCAGTCTCCAACCTGTTAAGTCTGCTCTTATGTCCTGTGCTGTGTGTCAGTTCGTGAAACGTAGTAGCATAATACTCATTAATATGTTGATACTGTTCTTTTAATGGTACTACTACACAATCTCTTGAAGGGCTGTAATATGCTTTGTTGCTTGCAAGCTCTTTAAATGTTATATGCTCTCTTGTGACATAATCAATTATAACTTTGTCAGCTTCTTCTATTGGTGTTACTTCTGTAAAAGGATTCTCAAGAGGTTTTACACCTTTCACCTGTGAAATATGAAAAACATTTATATATTTTAATAATGGAATTGATTTCTTTTCTTTCTGTCCTTTTTCGTTTTCCTCTTCAATTTCTAAAACTTTCCAGAAAACTATGATTTCTGACTTCTCACCCTTGCGGATATGACCGCCTAACTCTTGCCATTGTTTAAAGGTGGCATATTCTCCAGTATATTTTAAAAGCATCTGATTCATTATTGAATATGGTTTCTTTGATACTCTGTTAAATGCTCCAGCTCTAATACCGTTCCAAGGTCTTTCCCAAGGTATCATACCTTTTTCCAGTTCAGAAATAATCCTATCTGTTACCATTTGATATACATTAGCTTTTTCTTTTATCATATATAACACCTTCCTTTTCTGTTTCTTAATTAGATTATAATATATTAGTACCAATATATCAATGTACATTAGTGCTAATATATTTTAGCTTCAATTGTATATAATCACATATACATTGGTACTAATGTACAAAATAGACAAAAACATGAGTAATATATTAGTACTAATACATATTGCAAATATATTGGTACTAATGTATAATGTGATTACAAACAAAGAACAAAGCAAGCAAGTCAAGCGAAGGTCGAAGGGAGTACCGCAAGGGAAAGCAAGAGGACAACGCAAGAGTGAAAAAGGATAAGAGAGACTGAGATGCACTAAGAAGAACGCTAGATGTTTAAAGCCATTCACCGCTTGACTTCCTGTAAAAAAGAAAGGGGAAAACATTATGTGTAAAACAATGAATGAATTAGAAAAGGTTGTAGCTGAATATAGAAGCATGAAAGCAATAAAAGAAGAGCTTGAAGAACAGGTAAAAGACCTTGAACGTGAGATACTTTCTTATCTGGATGTTAATGAAAAATTATCAGAAACAGGTAAAAATTTTACAGTAAAGGTTTCAAATTGTGAAAGGCGAACACTTGACAGAAAAGCACTTGAAGCTGATTTGGGAAGCCTTGCAGATTACGACAGAATCAGTCAGTACAGAAGATTATATGTGAAATAAAGTGGTCACAGCCACTATAAACAGGGCTTTAGGCTGTGAGCGTTCCACCTCTCAGGGGGTGGAGGTAGCCAAAAGATAATAGGCAATAAATAAAAGGAAGGTACACAATTATGATGAAAATGATTTTTACAATGAAGAAGGTTAGAAACTTGGATGATATGAACGCAGTTTTTGAACGAATGGCAAGTATTCCAGAAGTGAGAGATTATATCAAGAGTCATAAGCTTATTAACAAGCAGATTTTCAAAAATGACTGTTACGAAATTCAGATGAGGAAGAAAATAACTGTTGTTTATGTAGATTCTAGTATCATGTGTGTATAAGGGGGGAAAAAGAAGATGGATGCAAGAAAAGAAGTATTTAAGTATCTGGAGCAGCTTAAAGAAAAGACAATCAAAGCTCATATTGATACTTATATTGAAGAGCCTGTTTTTATGTTACTGAATAGAGCAAGAGTAAAGGCTACAGTATTAATCGAAGCTGGAAGGTTATATATAACAGATGTAGACAAGTACAAGACTGTCGTTGTAAGTATTTCTGTTGATGCAATTCAGGACATAAGCAAGAAAGAATATTCTAATACAATAAAAGAAGTATTTTTTATCGTTGCGAATGATATAAGATATAAAATCTTGATTGAGGAATAATTGACAGAAGGGGAGCCTATCAGAAATGATAGGTTTTCTTTTTGGAAAGATTGACATATATTGGTACTAATGTTATAATAGAAGCAAGAAAACTATCTCAAAGGGAGGTAATGAACATGGCACTAACAGAAGCTCAGAGAAAAGCAAATGATAAATATATCGCACAAAATTATAAACAGGTAAAACTATCAATGCCAAAAAATGAAGCTGAAAAGTTGGAAAAATATTGTAGTGACAGAGGATTAACAAAAGCTGGATTTATCAGAGAAGCAATAAAAGAAAAAATGGAAAGAGATTCAAACTAATAAGGTTATACACCAAAAGAAAGCACCAATATAGATTCTTGTAGGGAAAATCTGAAGGTGCTTTTATTATGTTTAAGTATCAAAAAGTATACATTTTAAGACTATGTGAAAGTATCACTAGAATAGTCTCAAAAAGTAGTCATATATAAATTTGAGAAGTCTCAAAATAAATGTTGACATTTTGAGAATGCAGATGTACTATTGTTACATAAATTAAGGGTGTTTGGAGGGATAAATGAACGGAGGAAAAGGCATGGGTAATTATTATGGGTATCATAGGACTAGTACAACAGACCAACATCTTGATAGAGGATTAAAAGAGATAGAGGATTATTGTAAGAGCAACGGTATCAAATTGGAAAAAATCTATACAGACCAGCAGACAGGAAAGAACTTCAATAGACCACGCTATCAGGTAATGAAAGAGGATGTATTGCGAATTGGTGATATTCTTATAGTAACAGAGCTTGACCGTCTTGGAAGAAATAAAGCTGATACTATGAAAGAAATTCAGTATTATAAAGACAATGGTATTCGTTTGATGGTTCTGGAGCTGCCTACTACTTTGATGGATTTTTCAAAGATGGATAATAAAATGGCTGTCATGATGCTTGAATGTATCAATAATATGATGTTGGAATTATATGCTTCAATGGCACAGGCTGAGATTGAAAAGAAAGAGAAGCGTCAGAGAGAAGGAATCGAAGCAAAGAAAGCAAGGGGTGAATGGAATGATTATGGCAGACCTAAAGCAATGAATTTTGAGGAGTTCTGTGTGGAATATCAAAGGGTATTATCTGGAGAAACAAAACCATTTGAATTGATTGCAGAGTTAGGACTGACAAAGCCAACGTATTACAGATATAAAAAGCAGTATGAGAGAATGGAAGAGGGGGAATAGTCATGGATTGGAATTTGTTCTGGTCAGCATTTGGGGCAATTGGAACAACTGTAGGTTCATTGATTACAGGTGTTGCAGTTGTTGTAGCGGTGAAACAGTATAAGCAACCATTGGAGAAAAAGATTGTGGTAAGCTATGGAACAACGCTTCCCATTATGACAGATAACTCAATGGGAAGTTATCATATGTTCATAGATGCAAAGAATCTAGGTGTCAGGGATACAACGATAACAGGATTTTACTTTTACACTAAAAAGAGAAAATACTTTCTCAATAATATGCAATCTCCATTTATTCAACCAATAGCATTACCTTGTGTATTGCATCAGGAAGATTGTATTACATTTCAAATGGATATGGAAAAGGTAGAACAGGAGCTAATCAGTCTACAACAACGAAGAGTATTAAAGCAGAGACAGAAATTATATGCTTGTGTTCAGGATGCAGTAGGTCAGATTTACATATGCCATAAAACAATCAGATTCTATCATGGAAAATTCAAATAGATTAAATAACCTTAAAGAGTGGTAATAGGATTAGAAATAGTCCTGTTGCCACTCTTTTTTTATTGGAATCAGGGCAACGGGAACAATTATATATAGCCTACAATTAAGGATAAATATAAATCAACGGTGCTTGATAACGGTACACGTACTAAAAATAAGGTTGTTTGATTGGATAAAAGCATAATTAGCCAGAGAATAAAAAATATAATGATGAAATGTAGTTGTATGGATTGACTTTGCAGACTTTATTTTAAGGTGATTTGGCGATGATAATATAAAGAAAAATAAGCGTCACCGTTGTCTGTTCCGTTGCCATATGTTGTTGAAGTTATGTTGTCATGTAGATGGTTATAAGAGAAACAACCTTAAAATAAGTATCTGAAAAATGATTGATAATAGTTTATATCTGGAAAATTTCATAAAAACAAACAAAATAAAAAACGGAGTCAGAAATCAGGCTAGGCACGGATAACATTATAATATTTCAGTATGTGAGCAGTTCCTAAAATTAAAAAAAATCCGTATAATAATTATAGATAATTAAAATCTATTGAAACCATTTCTAAATTTTTACTGTTGTAACACTTGTGAGGTTGCAACGATTTTACAGGTATTTTTTATATCATAACAACACAGAATGGAAACGGAAAATCAGAAAAGGAGCAAAATAAAATGATGAAGAAAGAGACATTAGAGATTATCAATAATTCTCAATTTAAAGAAGTTTATTTCTTGATGATGAATATGGAACAGACAGGAAGTAATTATCTTAAAGCATTATCAACAATAGCCACAATTAATACAATTCTATACACGAATAGAACCGAAAAGCAAAAGAACAATGAAATTCTTGAACTTGATATTGTTAATGAGATTTTTGGTGACGTTGTGAAACGGATTCAGACAAGTGTACATTTGAATATTGTCAATTATGAAACGGATGAATTGAATGGTATTGTGGTTATTTCTACATCTATTGCAAAGGAACTATTAAAAAAAGGATATCAGATAATTGATATTAAACCTAATAAATTTGATAGAAAAAGAACAGTTTTTGTTTTTGCAAAAGATGAAGGGATTAAGGAAGAATTATTGTTGATGATTACTCAAATGAAATTAGAATGTGATAAGGATAAACAATCTTTAGAAAGTAATGATTTATTATTAGAGGATGCTTTTTCAGATTGATTTTTTAAGTATGGTGTGTGTATTGCACGCAAATCACTCTTCAGAGTGATAACTTTATCAATATTTATCTATTTTAATATTTATATGACTTGCTGATAGGGCAAAAAAGAAGTCTATCAACTACCAAGGGTAGTAGTTAATGGATAAAAAAACAGTTTATCAGCTACCACGGTTAGAGATAGAAACATAACATAAATGAACATAAAACAAAATGAGGTACATAATAATGGAACAAGTTTTTTTAGAAAAAGCGGTTATAGAAAAAGAAGGATTGACAGATGAGGGATTTCTTGCTTATGTTGCTTTGCGAAATAGATGTGATTTTGGAGTGGACTTAATTTTGTATGACTATCTGGAATATCAAATGACAGGCAAAATTGAAAGCAGTAGCATAAGTAAAAAAATCCGAAAGGGAATTGATAATTTACAGGAACTTAAATTAGTTACTATTGTGAATCAGGGAAAAGGAAAGAAAATTGAACTTGATTTAGGAAATCTATTTTTTCAATCGGTTCAATCATCTGAAAAATTTTCCCCATTTATTCTAATAAATCAAAGAGAGATTAGAAGCATAATGAATAGCGGAACTAAATTCAGGGAGAGACTATTGAGATATTTTGTTGTTCTAATTGGAACAATCAATAATGGTGTTATTTCTCTTCCAAATAATTTTTATCAAAAAAATGTAGGGAATATGTCTGTTACATATCTTGCCAAGATGGCTGGAATCTCAAAGAGTGCTGCCCTTGATTATAACAAAATTCTTGAGGATTTAGGTCTGGTATACATATGTCGTTCAAAAGAAGCAATAGTAGGGAACTCTGGTCAAATAGAAAAGAGCTTTACTAATTGCTATGGCAGATTCGAAAATAGAGAAACTATAAAAGAATTTCAAGCTCAAAGGGAATCTGAACAGGGGAACAGGGGAATGAAAAATCTATCCCATGATGTTAATTACAGAAGAAGTATGAAACAAATATATAATCAGATTCGTTCTTTTTCTTCCAATCAATATGATACCTCTGTTATTCAGGAGGTTTATAATTATTTTCAAACTGAGAATGAAAATATCAATTTGAAAATCAAAAAAATTAAGCAACAATTTAAAGATGGAATTATTACAGAAGCAGTAATGGCTACTAAGATTGCAGAAGTAACTTCGGAAGGAAAGAAAATTGTTGATATTTCTTGTCTTGAAGAATTTTTAGAGAACTCATTACTATAACTTAAATGAGTTCTAAAAAGGATACTTAAAAAAAGCATATCAGGTGTATAGTTTCTAAAAATAATAATACTTGCAGATGTCCAGATTGTTATGAAGAATATAGAAAAAATCGTAAATTAGAGACTCAAAGAGCAAGAAGGAACAAAATGAAGTCGGGTCAAAAAATTTTATAAAAGTCTTACAATTAAGGTTATATGCCAAAATTGAGAATTTTTAAAAGCCCTTAAAACAAGGGCTTTTAAATTTTTTGAAATGTTCATTAGGGGGAAAGCCCTGTATACATATTTTTGAGCCTATGTTATAGGTTCCTTTTTACATATAATAATTTCTTTCATGATTTGATATGTGGAGTTAAAGCTATTATCAGCCGTTTTCTCTACACTAGAAAGTCTTTAAGTTTTTGTAATTGTTTCTGTAATCATAAAGTCCGTATTGTTTAGTTCAATACGGACTTTTTTTTATTGGCTCATGTCTAAGTACCTATGTACAGAAGGAGGTTAAAATTATGAATGAGTTAAAAGAGAGATGTAGAAAGTTTATTGATGAACTGAATTTACCAGTAACATCATTTTGTATGAATGTAGGATTAAGTCCTTCTTTCTATTATAAGTGGCAAAGAGGAGAAAGAAATATGTCAAATGAGAAAGAAAAACACATTTCAGAATATTTAATGAAATATGGATTTTAAGTGTAAAAATAAGAATAAATGGAGGTATGTAAAATGAGTAGTAATAAAGGTATGTTATTTGTTGAAGATGTAGTAAATGAAACAATTGATATGGAGAAAAGTCGGTTAGATAATTTTGATGAATTAAAGCCTATGGATGTTGTATCTGTAAAGACTGAGGATGCAATAGTATTCGGTAAAATCTTTGAAACAGGAGTGGTCAATAGATTAGGTCAAGAAGGTGTCAAATATATTGTTCTGTCTATTCTGGATGATGTAAAACTGCAACTTTTTGAGAATGATATTGTTGAAATTGTTCAGAAGGATGCAGATGTTTTGGAAAAACTATTGAGTTTAAATCAGAAGTATAAGATTAAGCAAAAGAGGTTTTCAGGAGATTTTGACGTTTTAGGATGGATTGTATTCTATGCAAGCATTTGGGAGAAATTATTAGACGATGAGAGAGATTGCATTACAAATGGACTGACCGCTATTCTTTCAAAAGAAGAAATGTTTAATGTGATGGTTCTTATCAGCAATCTAAAAATTATTTCTAAAAATCAGAGTGAAACAATTTCTTTTATGGAAAAAGCAAGAGTAAAACAGGATAAAATCTTAGAGCAAATCAAGGAATTATTAAAATAAGACAATTTGGTGAGACATAGAGATATGTCTTTTTTTTGTGCTTGTTTTTAGTAGAAAGGAAGTGAATATAAATGAGCGAGGAATTTAAAGTGGATTTAAAAGTAGAACTAGATGAATCATCTTTGCAATCTACCGAACAACGTATCAAGGATATAGGAAAGAATACGAAAGTAAAGGTGAATGTAGAGATAAACGACAATGATTTCGCTGGTAAGGCTAATAGTGGAATTAAACAGATTGAACAGTCTGCCAAACGTGCAGATTCTTCAACAAAATCATTTGGTGATACTCTTAAAAGGTCATTAAATATTGGTTCCGCTGCTGCCATAACTGCCAAAGGAATCAGAATGATTGAATCTGCTGCTAAAGATGCAGTAACAGCGGTAAAAGATATTGATGGTGCTATTACTGATTTAAGAATTGCAACTGGAGATAGTTATAAGAATGTGCAGAATCTTATAAAGGGATATAACCAATTAGGTCAGGCAATGGGAGCAACTACAACGGAAGTAACTGATTCTGCGGATGCATGGTTAAGACAGGGTAACTCTGTTAAGGAAACTAATACTTTGATTAGGGATTCGATGATTCTCAGTAAAGTGGGTCAGATTGATTCTGCCGATGCAACGAAATATCTTACCTCTGCCATGAAAGGATATGGTGTGGCAGTAGAAGAGGTACTTGGCATCGTTGATAAATTGACTGCGGTTGATTTGGTATCCGCTACTGATGCTGGTGGATTGGCAGAAGCAATGTCTAGAACAGCAGAAACCGCTGATATGGCTGGTGTATCTATGGATAAGTTGTTGGGATATTTGGCAACTGTTGGAGAAACAACACAAAAATCAATGTCATCAATCGGTGAAAGTTTTAAGACAATCTTTACGAGAATGGCAGATATCAAAGCAGATAAACTGGAATTAATTGATGAAGATGGAACAACGGAGACTTTATCACAAGTAGAAACAGTTTTAAATAATCTTGGTATCAAGTTAAGAAATTCAGATAATGAATTTCGTAATTTTGGAGATGTTCTGGATGAAGTAGCGTCTGGTTGGGAAAATTATTCTTCTGTTCAACAAGCTGCAATTAGTAAAGCATTTGCGGGAACACGACAATCAGAAAATTTTAAAGTTTTGATGGAGAACTATGATGTTGCCAGACAGTACATGGAAACTGCTGCTAATTCTGCTGGTACAGCAGAACAGAAATTCGGGGCATATTTGGATTCTATTGAAGCTAAAACTAAAAGTTTACAGGCTGCTTTTGAATCATTGTCCGTAAATACTTTTTCAACTGAGATGTTGGGTGGAATCATAGAAGCATCTACAGCGGTAATAAAATTTATTGATAATACTAATCTGCTAAAGGGTTCATTGGCTGGTCTGGCTGCTGCTGGTGCAATCAAGGGATTTACAGTGATGGCAACAGGTATATCCAATGCAGCTATAAAACTGAATGAATTTAATGCAGCATTGAAGTTAGTAAAAATGGGAAATTTGGAAACTGATGAAATCTCAAAACTTGCTTCATTGACTGTTAATTTATCACAAAGCCAACTAAAGGCAGTGTTATCTTCTAAAGCACTGACAACACAACAGAGATTAGCAATATTGACCAGTCAGGGGATGTCACAGGCAGAAGCACAAGCAACTCTATCCACTATGGGTTTGGCATCTGCCGAAGGTACTGCTACAGCAACAACCTTCTCTTTATCAGGAGCAATTAAGGGTTTATGGGCTACTTTAATGGCAAATCCTTTGATTCTTGTGGTTGCTGGTGTGACTGCGGCTGTATCTGCATATTCGACATTTAAACAAAAAGTTGAGGAAGCAAAGCAAGCTCAATTGGATGTTGGAAATACTGCAATGGAGGAAGCACAAAATATTTCACAATTATATAGTGTGGTGCAGTCTGCCAATGTAGCATATAAATCAAACACTGGTTCAAAAGAGAGTCTAACTTCTGCGACACAAGAATTATTAGCTGCATTGGGATTAGAAAAATCTGAAATTGCAGAGTTAATGAGTAACTATGATGGATTAAATGATAAAATTAATCAGGTTACATATAATTCATTGAAAGATAAATTATCTGAAATGATTGCTGGATATGAAGCAGCAGTTGGTGAATTAAAGGATAAAACAAAGGATGGATTTTTCTCTGATTTTAGTTCCATTGATTTTAAGAAAACAAATGGTGCATATGAGGTTGATAAATATGTAAAAGCATTAGAGAAAGCTGGTTTTAAAGCATCTGACAATTTTTCCTATTATGGTGGTTATCAAGGTTCTTCAATTGATATAGGTGATACCTCAACTCTTGAGGGAATCATGGATGCATATAATAAATTGAAAAAAATGCAACAAATCCTTGTAGAAGGAATAGGTGAATCCTATACCATTGAGGAACTAGCTAAAAATGATTTGTATAAGGGAATCAATGATAAAATTAATTCATTTTCTGATGAATATGAAGATGTATTGAAGTATATTAATCAGATTAATAATGTAGTAGCACAATTACAATACATGGATTATATCAATTCAAATGGTATTCCAGAGACACAAGCAGAATTTGATAAATTGAAAACTACTTTAGAAGATACTGCTGAAAGTAGCGGTCAATTTGTTGGTTCTCAAGACCAAATCAATGATGCTATAACCAATACCCTTTCTGACATTCCAGAACTATCACAATTTTTTAATGATGTTGGAGATAGTGCTGAAAATGCCACGAAAGCCACAAAAGAACAATTAGAGTCTTTAAAGAGTACATTTCAGAGTAATGATATATCTGATTGGTTTGATTCTCTTTCGGATGATGATAAACAATTAATATATGAAATAAGTGTAAAATCTGATGATACAACTTTATGGACATTATCTAAATGGAAACAAGAACTTTCAGATATGTCTGCTGCTGGAAAAACTTCAGAAGAATCATTACAGTCATTCTATGATGTGATGAATAATACTGAAGATGGTAATTTTTCAGATAAAGTAAATGACTATTTGGATAAAGTTCAATCTTTAAAGGATGCTCTGACTAAAATAGATACAGGTGAACTTACTGATACGGAAAAGGTGAGTCTTGCTTTAGATTTTCCTGAATTGGCTGGACATACAGGGGATATAGATTCATTAAGAGCTGCTATCGCTTCCTTGATTGACACTTCTAATCAGGGTATAAATGAGGAAATTGATAGTCAGATAAAGGCTCTTGGTGGTGATGGTACTGCTGCTGCCAGTGCATTAGAAAGTCTCAGAGAGATGTTAAATGCAATTGGTAATACAAGCGGTTGGAATTTTGATATAGATGCTGAAATTGAAAAATTCAATAATTTATACGATGCTATGAAAGAATCTGTTTCTGGAACAGGTTTGAGTACAGAAGGTATTAAAAATGTTGAAGCAATGTTTTCTGGTTTAAAAGGGTATGACCCTTCTGTATTGTTTGAGCGTACAGAGCATGGTATTCATTTGAATACTACTGCCCTTCGTGCTTTGCAGTCACAGTATGAGTCTACTACTAAATTAGGAATACAGGAAAGATTACAGGATTTAAAACAAGAATATAATGACAGTGCAAAAGCTGTTGAGGGTCTTACAAAGGGTACAGAAGCTTATAATAAAGCTTTGTCTGATAAGGGATTAAGAAGTACAGATGATATTCTTGCTGACATTGAGAATGTTCAGACACTTGCAGCACAATATGAAGGATTAACTTCTGCTTATAATAAATGGGTTATGGCTCAGTCTGCTGGTGAAGAGGGTGATATGTATGATAATATCACTGGTTCTTTGGAAGATATTAAAAAGCTGTATGATGATGGTCTTGTAGGTACAAATGCATTTAGAAGTGCTGTACAGATGATGACTAATGAAGATTTATCAACTGCCAATATTGATAAACTTATTTCTGTATATGAATCTGGTTATCCTACTATGCAGAGATATTTCCAAGATAGCTCCGATGGATGTATCAATTTCTTAAAGGATGTTGAGAGTTTAAATTCTGAATGGGCACATATGAACTCAGATGGTTCATGGGATATTAATTTTGGTATTGGTAATGATGAAGAAATAGCAAAAGCAATATCTGATATGACAGGATTGCAAATGTCAACAGAAGAAGTTCAAATTCTGATGAGAAAACTTTCTGATTATGGTTTTGATATTAAGCTTGATTCCGCATACACATCTGTAGATGAGTTGAAATCCAAAATCGAAGAAACAGAAGGTAAATTAAAAGAGTTAGGACAAGAACCTGTTGATATTGATGTCAATGCTACTGATGCAGAAGCAGAACTTGAAAAGGCAAAAGGAAAAATTCAGGAAATCAACGACAGCGATGCCAGTGTGGAGGTAAAAACTGCTCAGTTGGATGATGCCTATGCAAAGATTGATGTTTTGGTAGCAAAGGTCAATCAACCAGCATTTATGACAATTGATGCATCTCAAGTAGATTCTGAATTACAAGGTTCTCTTGGTACATTACAGGAATATCAAAATGCTGTAAATAATCTTAATGCTTTACAAATCAAAGGTGCTGACACATCTGAAATTGAAGCTGCTAAAGGTAAGGTTGATGAGCTTGCTGGTAAAATTAAAGATTTGCCAGCAGAAACAAAAACAAAAATTGGTCTTGAAGCAGATGATAGTGTTGAGGATATAAAATCAAAAATATCTAGTGGAGATGTAAAAATCCCTGTATCTGCTGATACTTCTCAGGCAGAGACAGAAATTTCATCTATTGATGGACAGGATGTAAAAGTAAATGTTACAACTTCTGGAAACGAAGCTATTGATAATTTGAAATCAGCTATTGATGGTATCAAAGATAAGAATGTGACTATTACCGCTACTGCTGTTGGAAAAGATTCTATCGAAGGTTTAAAAACAGCAACAACAAATTTAACAAATAAAAATGTAACTGCCACCGCTACTCCTGTCGGCAAAGATGGTGTAGATGCACTGAAAAAATCTATAGACAGTTTATATAATAGAACTGTTACTTCTACTGCAAAAGTAGTTGGCACAAATTTAGTTGTAGCATTAAAAACTGCGATTGATAATTTATATAACAAAACGGTTTCTGTTGGTGCAAATGTTTTTGGTACTGCTGCGGTTCGTTCATTAAAGTCTGCTATTGATTCATTGTATAGCAAAACTGTTACCGCTACTACTGTCACAAAAAAGGTGGCTGGTGTAGATGGAACAGCTCATGCAAATGGTACTGCTTTTGCTCAAGGTGACTGGGGTACAAAAGAAAATGGTGTTGCTTTAGGTGGTGAACTTGGTCAGGAATTAGTTGTAAGAAATGGTAAATTCTTTACAATTGGTGATAAATCTGCTGAGTTTTTTAAATATCAAAAAGGTGACATTATTTTTAATGCAGCCCAAACAAAAGAAATTTTCGAAAAAGGAAAAATAACTCATGGTACTGGTAGAGGAAAAGCTTTAGCTGAAGGTACTGCTTTCTCAAGTGGTTCTGGTAGATTTACCAGTGGTGGAAAGACTAGACATACTACATCTGGTGGTGGTGGAAGTAGTTCTAGATCTGGCGGTGGTTCTTCGGGTGGAAAATCAAGTAGTTCATCTTCTTCATCTTCAAAAGATGATAAAGAAACATTTGATTGGATTGAGATTGCTATTGATAGATTGGAACGTGCTATTTCACGTTTAGATTTAAAGGCAAGTAGCGTATATAAATCTTGGGGCACTCGTAATTCTGCATTGAAAAGTCAGATTTCTGAAATTGGTAATGAAATAGATTTGCAGTCAAAAGGTTACAATAGATATATTCAACAGGCAAAATCTGTTGGATTATCTGCGGATTGGGCTAAAAAAGTACGTGAAGGCAAAGTTGATATTGATACTATTTCAGATAAAAACTTACAAGATAAAATTAAAGAATATCAGGAATGGTATGAAAAGGCTTTGGATTGTAAAGATGCCATTGAGGAATTAAAAGAGACACAAGCAGAATTATACAAAACTGCTTTTGACAATGTAGCAACCAAATATGAAGGCATACTTGGTGTTATTGACCACGAAAAGAGTATGTTGGATGAGTATATAAGTCAATCAGAAGCAAAAGGATATATTACAAGTGCTAATTATTATAAAGCACAGATTAGTGCGGAAAAGAAAAATATCAAAGAACTTCAAAATGAAAAAGCCAACTTACTTACTGCCCTTCAGAATGGTGTGAATAGTGGAACTATTAAACAGGGTTCTGAAGCATGGTATGAAATGGTAAATCAAATTGATGAAGTTACTTTATCTATTGAACAGGCAAATACAACTGTTCTTGAATTGAATAAATCTATCAGAGAAGTTGATTGGCAAGTATTTGACCTTCTTCAAGAACGTATTTCTTATATCACAACCGAAGCAGATTTCTTAATCAATTTGATGGAGAATGATAAACTTTATGATGATAAAGGACAATTGACGAATGAAGGAAAATCAACTATGGGTCTACATGGTGTAAATTACAATGTGTATATGGCTCAAGCTGATAAGTATGCTCAAGAAATAGCGAAAATAGATAAAGACCTTGCAAAAGACCCATATAATCAAGACCTCGCTCAACGTAGACAGGAGCTTCTTGAATTGCAACAGGAAATGATTCTTGCTGCTGAAGATGAAAAAGAAGCTATCCGAGATATGGTAAAAGAAGGTATTGAATTAGAATTGGATGCCTTACAGGAATTGATTGATAAATATACAGATGCTTTGGATAGACAAAAAGATTTGTATGATTATCAGAAAAAGGTTGCAGAACAAACAAAAGAAATAGCTTCTATTGAGAAACAAATGTCTGCTTATGAAGGTGATGATTCCGAGGAAACAAAAGCTAAAATTCAGAAATTAAAAGTTTCTCTTGAGGATGCCAAGAGTGATTTGGAAGATACTCAGTATGATAAATATATTTCTGACCAGAAACAATTATTGGATGATTTATATAATGAATATGAGACTATTCTTAATCAAAGATTGGATAATCTGGATGCGTTAATCACAGATATGATAGGACAAATTAATACTAATGCTGGTACAATTAGTACCACTTTGTCTGAGAAAGCTGATTCTGTTGGTTATACCCTGTCGGAGTCTATGACTACCATTTGGGATACAAATTCTACTAAAATAACAACTGTTTTGACAACATATGGTCAAAATATCCAAAATGGTATTTCTTCTGCTTCTACAACAGTCAATGCTGCAATTGGTACAATTAATACTAATTTGGCTTCCATGATTTCGCAGTTGAATACTATAGCCAATACAAGGACGCAAGCTGCACAAACTTCTTCTGCTTCTCAATCATCTCAGTCCAGACCATCCACAACTACAACTACTACAACAACTACTACCACTCCATCCAAACCTAGAACTGGTTCTGGAAATGGTAAAGCTGAAGTTGGTGATAAGGTTAAGTACAATAGTGGTATCTATTATGAAGATTCTTATGGTGGAGGTAGACATGGTTCTCATAATCGAGGAGGAAGTGTTTACATTACAAAGATTCATTCTGGTTCTCCATACCCATATCATATTAGTACAGGAAAAAAACTTGGCTCTGGTGATTTAGGTTGGTTGAAATTGAGTCAGATTAGTGGATATGCAACTGGTGTTAAAAACTTGCCTAATAGTGAACTTGCATGGACTCAGGAAGGTAATAAGGAAGAATACATTATTAGAAAATCTGATGGTGCTATTCTTACTCCTATTGCTAAAAAGGGAAGTGTTTTGAATCATGAAGCAAGTGGAAATATTTGGAATATGGCTAATAATCCTTCTGATTTTATTCGTGATAATCTTGATTTAGGTGCTACACAAAATGTGCCTAACAATGGTTCTTCTCAGAATGTATATAATCAGAATTTGGAAAATGTTGTATTTAATTTCCCTAATATCAAAAATTATGAACAACTTTTGCGTGAAATGCAAAAAGATAAGAAGTTTGAAAAGTTAATTTTATCTATGACTATTGATAGAGTTGCTGGAAAAAGTTCTTTATCTAAACGAAATGCAATAAGATAACAATATATAGTATTTTATAAATGGGTTACCACTATATTGTGTGCAACCCTATTTTTGTAAGGTGGTTTATATGAAGAAGAATCGAAGAAAAACAAACAGGTATGAAAAAAAATATGAAACACAAAAAAAGATTGTATTGCGACAACTTGATGAAATTGAGAAATTGAAATCTTCTATTTCTGAATTGGAGATTGACAGTGAAAAACGTACTGAACTTATTGATTCTATTACAGATATTCGAACTGAATTATATGAGGTAATTGATGATTTAAGTGAAAGACGAGAAGAGTACACTCGTTTAATCGAAGATTTGAGACAAATGAAAATGGTTATGAACCAAACTGTTTTTAAAGGTAAGTGGAGATTAATTAAGTTGTTATTAAGATAAAAATTAAATTGGAGGTGATATGTGTGAAATCGTATGATTTTGAATATGATGGTTTGTGTTTAAGTGATATGGGCTATATAATCTGTCAGTTTGATGCTGAAAGTTCACAAACTGTATCCAATGGTTCACAAATAACCTTCAATACAACTTCTACATTGAATGGTTCTAAATATGAACAAACAAGTAGTGAATATGGCGAATGTTTAGAAACCACTATTCAAATTTGTAAAAATCCATGTTTAGGAGATGATATGGAAATACCTTTTAAAGAATTGAGAGATTTAATGAGTTGGTTGAATAGAAAAGAATTTCATAAACTCAAATTTCTTGATGGTGACTATTTGGATTTATATTTTGAAGCAAGTTTTAATGTAAGTCGTATTGAACTAAATGGAAAAGTATATGGACTTGAACTTGCAGTAACAACCAATAGACCTTTTGCTTTGCGTGAACCAAGACAGATTATTGTAAAAAATCTGATTAAAAATGGCAAGAAAACTATCCATGATATATCAGATGAAGAAGGTTTTATTTATCCAGAAACAGAAATTACAATAAATGAAGCTGGTACGTTGAGTATTTATAATGCCATTGAGGATAGAACAATGGTAATTAAAAATTGTATTGTTGGAGAAGTTATCAAATTAGATTATCCAGTAATCTCATCTTCTATCTCATCTCATCATTTAGAGAATGATTTTAACTGGGTGTTTTTTCGTATTGCAAATACATTCAAGTATAAGAAAAATGATTTAACTATCTCACTTCCATGTACTATTAAGTTGAAATATTCGCCTGTTGTTAAAATGAGTTTTTAAGGAGGATTAGTTATGGGAATGAAAATACGTTTTGATACCACTAATCGTCCTGAAAATCCAACTCTTATTCTGGCAACAAAAACAGGAAAGAAATTAGGATTAATTGTTGCATCTGGAATTTCTATTAAAGATTCTATGAAAGACGCAGCAGAAATTACATTCAAAGTTAATAAATATATCAATGGGAAAAAGAATCATTTATGGGATAAAATAAAAGATTTTAGGTTGTATATAGAGAGGAAGAAAAGATGATTGGAGAATTACCTACAAAGTATAAAAATTATCTCTATAAAAAATGTCTTTCTGGAGATTTTCGGAACCAAAATAATGAAATCTATATCCCTGATGAGCTTTATTATCGTGATTATCCAAAAGAATTAAGACCGATAAATATGAGCCATAGTGTGATTGAAAGCAAATTTATTATAAGAGAGGATTTGAATATAGAAAATATAGAAAATACCTTTGCTAATCTTGACCTGATGGCACACATGATTATGGGAAAATATAAACAAAGAAAGAAACAGGCATATACTGTGGTTTGTGAGGTGTTTAAGTTTCTTTTTACATACAATACTATTTCAATAAAAAAGGGTTTTCAAAAAATTAACTGGAATATCATGATGGATATAATTGATTGTGCATATAATAGGAGAGAATTTGATTTGAAAAAGTATCCTAGTATTAAGAGTAATTGTATGAAGCATTTTAGCACAATGGATTTCAGTTTTGATATTTATGTTGTTGAAGGACTTAGAGTAAAAATAGAAGAGTTAGGAGTTATGATGCATGATAAAAGTAATGTAAGTAAACAAAACAGTCTTGCCAAAAGAAGGAATCAACATTATAATATGAAATATCAAGGTTGATTCTATGTTAAGGGGCAATTGTCATTATCGTTTAGTGCGAAAAAATGATTATCCTTTGAGCAATTAAAGTAAAATAGTAATAAAATGAATAGACCTTGAGGTTTAGAAGAAATTCTAACCTTGAGGTCTTTTTTTTACATTTTTTGAATGAACTCAGAAATCGTAAAAAGCCTTGATTTAAGGCACTTTGAGAGCTGTATATTACACATAAAATGTAAATTTTATGAGGAAGTGCCCAATTTGATTGGTTATGAAAAGCCTATCATTTATCTGGGTGGTGAGTACATCGGTTATAGGGTAAAGGATAATGAAAAACTTGCCCCTGATGATAATGAGCTTTGCCCTATGACA